>Ga0081540_1001420_pt1 | contig 20722 bp, 18 predicted proteins | sample TabmetS2T1R1_FD_71024 | JGI IMG/M metagenome (GOLD analysis project Ga0081540, IMG submission 71024) | Tabebuia heterophylla rhizosphere microbial communities from the University of Puerto Rico - S2T1R1 | ecosystem: Host-associated > Plants > Roots > Rhizosphere ... | reverse complement strand
AAAGTGCTCGCCGATCCCGCGGCCATCGAGAACCCGTTCTATCGCCTGGTGCCCGAAACCCTGCTGCTGCCCATGGTCGTGCTCGCGACGGCCGCGACGGTGATCGCGAGCCAGGCGGTGATCACCGGCGCCTATTCGCTGGTGCATCAGGCCATCCAACTCGGGCTCCTCCCGCGGCTCGCAATCCTGCACACGTCAGCGTCGCAGGCCGGGCAAATCTACATTCCGCGCGTCACTGGCGCGCTCTTGGTTGGCGTCCTGCTGCTGGTGCTGCTGTTCCGCACCTCGAGCGCGCTCGCCTCGGCCTATGGCATCGCGGTTGCCACCACCATGGTGGTCGACGGCGTGCTCGGATTCATCGTGATCTGGAAGCTCTGGCATTGGCCGCTGTGGCGGGTCGCCGTCATCGTCGCGCCGCTCGTATTCGTGGACGTGGTATTTTTCTCCGCCAATCTGCTCAAGTTGCTCGAAGGCGCGTGGGCGCCGATCCTGTTCGGCGCGTCCATGGTGCTGCTCATCCTGACGTGGCGGCGCGGTACCGATCTGCTCGCGCAGAAGACCCGTCGCACCGAGGTGCCGCTGGAGACGCTGCTGGCGAGCCTCGAGAAGCATCCGCCGCACACGGTGCCGGGCACGGCGGTGTTTCTCACCAGCCAGCCGGAATTCGCGCCCACCGCGCTCCTGCACAATCTCAAGCACAATAAGGTGCTGCACGAGCGCAACGTCATCCTCACCATCATCACCACCGACACGCCGCGCGTGGCCGACGACGATCGGATCAAGATCACGGAGCGCTCGCCCCACTTCAGCCTGATGGCGCTGAAATTCGGCTATATGGAATCGCCCAACGTACCGAAGGCGCTTGCCCTTGCGCGCACGCACGGCTGGCCGTTCGACATCATGTCGACATCGTTCTTCCTCTCGCGCCGTGCGCTCAAACCGGCGACGCATTCCGGCATGCCGCGCTGGCAGGACCGTTTGTTCATCGGTCTGGCAAAATCCGCGAGCGATGCCACCGATTTCTTCCATATCCCGACCGGGCGCGTGGTCGAGGTTGGCACCCAAGTCGCGGTCTGAAGCTCCGCGCGTTCTGCCGCAAGACGTCTGGAAATCTCCCCGACACGGAAATGCAGTATTGCGTCTGACGCTGGTCTACTCTGCCCCTCCCGCAAGGACGGAACGGACAGACCCCTCGGGCTCTGGTATAAGCGCGGCCGTCTATGTTGCAGCGCAGCATCTTCAGGCGACCCATAATGTCTCTGCTCGGCACGGTCGCCGCGGCTCACCGCGGCGGCTCGCTTGCAGCCAAAAATCACGGAAAGGGGGCGAGCACCGGCTTCGGGGCGCTCACGCTCGGCACCATCGGCGTCGTCTACGGCGACATCGGCACGAGCCCGCTCTATGCGATGCGCGAATCCGTGCTGGCGGCGGTCGGGGCGGGAAATCCAGCGACTGAAACTGCGATTTTCGGAATTCTCTCGCTGATCATTTGGGCGCTTATTCTCATCGTCACGCTGAAATACGTGGTCATCCTGCTGCGGGCGGACAACAACGGGGAAGGCGGCACGCTCGCGCTGATGGCTTTGGCGCAGCGCTCGTTGGCAAAGCGAGCCGGCGCCATCGTGCTGTGCGGCGTCATCAGCGCCGCCCTGTTCTACGGCGACGCCATGATCACGCCGGCGCTATCGGTGCTTTCCGCGATCGAGGGCCTCAAGGTCGCCACGCCGGCATTCGATCACTACGTGGTGGCGTTGACCGCGCTCATCCTGGTGGTGCTCTTTGCGTTCCAGTCGCGCGGCACGGCCAAGGTGGCGGCATTCTTCGGCCCAATCATGCTGGTCTGGTTCGTGACCATCGCCATCGGCGGACTTTGGCACGTGATGCAAAACCCCGCCGTGCTGTGGGCGTTCAATCCGCGATATGGGCTCGCGTTTCTCGCCAGCCACGGAATCATCGGGCTGGTAACGCTGGGAGCAGTGTTTCTGGTGGTCACCGGCTCGGAAGCGCTCTACGCCGACCTCGGACATTTCGGGCGCCGGCCGATCCAAATTGCATGGCTTAGCATTGTGTTGCCCGCGCTCACCGTGAACTATCTCGGCCAGGGTGCGCTCGTCCTGGCGGATCCCAAGAGCATCGAGAATCCCTTTTTCCTGCTTTATCCCGACTGGGCGCTGCTGCCGATGGTGGTCTTGGCCACCGCGGCAACGGTGATCGCGAGCCAAGCGGTCATCACCGGCGCTTATTCGCTCACTCGGCAAGCGATCCAGCTCGGGTTGCTGCCGCGGCTCGAGATTCGGCACACGTCAGAGGCGCTGTTCGGGCAGATCTACATGCCGCGCGTGAATCTGCTGCTGCTGGTCGGCGTCTTGCTGCTGGTAGCGCTGTTCCGCTCCTCGAGCGCGCTCGCCTCCGCCTACGGCATCGCGGTGACCGGCACCATGGTGGTCACCGTCACCATGGCTTTCGTCGTGATCTGGAAGGTATGGCGCTGGCCGCCGTTCACGGCGGCCGCGCTGATCGGGCCCTTCCTGTTCATCGACGTCACCTTCCTCGGCGCCAATCTGCTCAAGGTGATCGAGGGCGGGTGGGTGCCGCTCGCGTTGGGCGGCCTGGTCATGGTGGTGATGTATACGTGGCGGCGCGGCAGCCGTCTGTTGCTTGAGAAGACCCGGCGTCAGGAAATGTCGCTGGAGGACCTCGTGCGCATGCTGGAGAAAAAGCCGCCGACCCGCGTGCCGGGCACCGCCGTGTTTCTCACCAGCACGCCCCACGCCGCGCCGACTGCCCTCATGCACAGCCTCAAGCATTACAAGGTGCTGCACGAACACAACGTCATCTTGACGATCGAGACCGCGGACACGCCGCGGGTGGATGCGGCCGAGCGCGTGCGCATGAACAAGCTGGGTGAGACCTTCGCTTGCGTGACGCTGCGCTTCGGCTTCATGGAAACTCCGAACGTGCCGAAAGCGCTCGCAATCGCCCGCAAGCTGGGTTGGACCTTCGACATCATGTCGACCTCGTTTTTTCTGTCGCGACGTTCGCTCAAGCCGGCCGTCCATTCCGGCATGCCGCGCTGGCAGGACCGTCTGTTCATCATGCTCACCCGCATCGCCAACGACGCCACCGACTATTTCCAGATCCCCACCGGGCGAGTGGTGGAGGTGGGAACGCAGGTGACGATCTGACACGCGCGACGCCAGCGCCCGATTATCGGCCGCGGCCGCAATGATGCCTGGAATGGCCAAGGAGTTAGCGCGATGTCACAGCGCGAGCGTACTCTCTTGATTCTTGGACGCTGACGCGCGACCTGTGTGCTTACCGCGATGCGCGCCGCAAAGGAGCTAGATTTCCATGTCCGCCCAGCTTGGCCGAGAGAACGTACATGATCTGCCGCCCGAGGAGGTGGCGCGAGGGCTCGCCGAAGGCACAATCTTGCTGGTCGACGTGCGCGAGCCGAACGAGACCGAAGTCGAGCGCTATCCTGAGGCATTCTACCTGCCGATGTCCGAGTTCGATCCGGCCGCAATTCCCGATCCGGCGGGGCGTCGTGTCGTGTTCGCTTGCCGCTCCGGCAACCGCTCTGTCACCGCTTCGCTGATCGCACAGGCCGCGGGGCTGCCCTACGATGCGCATCTTGCCGGAGGCATAAAAGCTTGGAAGGAGCTCGGTCTGCCGACCGAGAGCTGACTGTTCCGCAGCCAAGCGCGACCATTTTCGCCGAACCCGGCCCGAGCCTGCAATGCTTCCATGGAGATCTTCGATGCGCCTATCGATCCGGCTCGCCCTGGTCGCAGCCGCCTGCGTGGCGATCGCGCCCGCTGCCGCTCAACCGAAGCGGGAGCGCATCGTCAATGTCTATAATTGGTCTGACTACATCGCTCCGACCGTGGTCGAGGACTTCAGCAAGGACACCGGAATCAAGGTTCGCTACGACACCTTCGATTCCAACGATACGCTGGAGACCAAGCTTCTGGCCGGCAAATCCGGCTATGACGTGGTTGTGCCTACGGCCTATTTTCTCGAGCGGCAGATCAAGGCCGGCGTTTTCCAAAAACTCGACAAGGACAGGCTGCCGAATCTCGCGAACATGTGGCCAGAGATCACGCAGCGATTGGCGGCGTATGATCCCGGCAACCAGTACGCGATCGACTACATGTGGGGCACGACGGGCATCGGATACAACGCCCGAAAAGCGCGCGAGATCCTGGGACCGAACGGCACGATCGACAGTTGGGACATCGTTTTCAAGCCCGAGAGCCTAGCCAAGTTCAAGGACTGCGGCGTGCATCTGCTCGATTCCTCCGACGACGTCCTGGCGGCGGCGTTGTACTATCTCGGCCTCGATCCCAACAGCAGCAACGAGGCCGATCTGCAGAAGGCCGCCGATCTCATGATGAAGATCAGGCCTTATGTCCGCAAATTCCATTCGTCCGAATACCTCAACGCGCTCGCCGCCGGCGAGATCTGTCTCGTTCTCGGATTCTCCGGCGACATCAAGCAATCGCAGAAGCGCGCGGCGGAAGCCAAGAACGGGGTCGAGATCGCCTACACCATCCCCAAGGAAGGGGCGCAACTGTGGTTCGACAACCTCGCCATCCCGCGCGACGCCAAGAACGTGGTGGAAGCGAACGAGTTCATCAATTACTTGCAGCGGCCGGAGGTGGCGGCGAAAAATACGAATTTCATTTCCTACGCCAACGGCAATTTGGCCAGCCAGAAATTCATCGACAAGGCGATCCTCGACGACAAAACGATCTACCCCGACGAGGCGACCATGCGCCGACTTTACACCATCAGCGCGCACGATCCCAAGACGCAGCGCCTGATCAATCGGCTGTGGACCAGGATCAAAACCGGCAGGTAGCGCGTCGCCCGTCCGCGGCGCGCGTCAGCGCCAGCGCCGGTGCACCCATAGCCATTGCTCGGGGTGCTCGCGTATCCATCCTTCGACCACCGACGTGATCGCCTGCATGGTGCCGGCAATATCGATCTGGCCGGCGTCGTCGCGCCGCGGCTCGATGGCCTCGCTGAGATCGACGCGGAAGCGATGCCGATCGGGCAGGCGGATGATGCGCGTGCCGTGAATCGGGCACTCGATGTGGCGCGCGAGACGGGCGATGAAGGGATTGGCTTTGCAGCGGCGGCCGAAGAAAGTCACGTCCACGCCGTTGACGTAATGTTGGTCGACAAGCATGGCGACGTGGCCGCCGCCCTCGAGGACGCGCAGGAGCTTGAATGGCGCGTCGAGGCCGGTCGGGACGAGGCTGCCCATGCTGCCTTTACGAAGCTTGATGATTGCGTCGCTCACCGCGCCGATATTGGGCCGGCGGTAGAGCACCGTCGCGTCGAGCCGGTATTTGGCCGCGATCAGCGCCGGCAATTCCCAGTTGGCGAGATGGGCGGCGAAGACCAGGGCAGGCTTGCCGTCGCATCGCAGGCGGCGAAACCGCGCATCGACTTCTTTGCTGTAGACGATGTCCCCGATTTCCAGCGGATCGGGATCGAACATCTCAAGACGATCGATGTGCGCGAACTCGGCGGCAACGCGGCCGAGATTGTCCCAAACCTCGCGCAGAATTGCTTCGATCTCGGCGGGGGATTTGTCCGGAAAGGCGGCAGCGAGATTGTCGCGGCCGATTCTGTGTTCCTTCAGTCGGGGACCGAGCGTGCGCATGAAGCCGCCGGCGAAATCGGCCATGTGCTTTCGGTTGGTTGCGCGGATCATCCGCAGCATTGCGACCGCGAGCGATCCGAGCGCGGCGTCAATGCCGGCCTTGGCATGTCGTTGTAGCCGATAGGCGAGCGTTCGCGGGAAGCTCATGCGCGCTTGCAGCGGATGGTCAAAAGCCGACTACGATCTTTCCGAACACCTGGCGGCTTTCCAGTCGCGCCAGTCCGCGCTCGAAGTCGGCGAGCGCGACCTCGGTGTCGATCACCGGCAGCAGGCCATTCGCCATCTTGGCGAGACTCTCGCGGATATTGCGCATGGAAGCGCCGAACGACCCGATGATGCGATATTGCTGCTGGAAAAGCTGCATGAGGTTGATGGTCGTCGAAGGCCCCGAGGTCGAGCCGCACGTGACCAGCCGTCCGCCGCGCTTGAGGCACAGGAGCGAACCGTTGAAGGTCTCCGCGCCCACGTGCTCGAACACCACGTCGACGCCTTTCTTGGCGGTGATCTTGCGCACCGCGCCTTCGAAGCGATCGGTGCGGTAATTGACGACGTGATCGGCGCCCAGCGCCTTGGCCTTTTCCGCCTTGGCATCGTCGCCGACCGTGGTGATGACCGTGCAGCCGATGGCCTTTGCCATTCTGATGGCGACCGAGCCGATGCCGGAGCCGCCGGCGTGCACGAGCACGCTCTCGCCCGGTTGCAGCCCGGCATTGTCGAACAGCATGTGCTGCACCGTTGCAAACGCGATCGGCGCGCAGGCGGCGTCGCGGAACGCGACGCCGTTGGGAACCGGGATCACCAGCCGTGCCGGCATGTTGACGAGATCGCGGGCGAAGCCGTCGATATGGAAGCCCATGATGCCGCCGACGTTTTCGCACAAGTTGTCGCGGCCCTCGCGGCAGGCCTTGCACGCGCCGCAGGTCAGGGCGCCGTACATGACGACGCGGTCGCCGGGCTTGAACGCGGGCGTATCGGACCCGATGGCGGCGATCTCCCCCGCGGCCTCGACGCCGACCACGACCGGCAGCGTACGCTTCGCGAAGGCCATGCCGCGGTAGCCCCAGAGGTCGAGGTGGTTGAGCGCGACTGCCTTGACCCTGATCTGCACCTCGCCCGGCGCCGGCGCGGCGGGCGGGGGCAGGTCGGCAACCTCGAGCTTCCGGTCGGCGACGAGCGTGAGCGCCCGCATGCGTCACGCGGGCTCGCGGCTCATCAGCAGCGAGACGTTCTGGCCGCCGAAACCAAACGAGTTCGACAGCGCATGACGCACCTTGGCGTCGCGCGCCTGGTTCGGCACGACATCGAGCGGTATGGCCGGATCGGGAATCTTGTAGTTGATGGTCGGCGGCAAGCGTTGATGCTGCAAAGTCAGCAGCGTGAACACGGCTTCCACCGTTCCGGCTGCCGAGAGCGTGTGCCCGATCATCGACTTGTTGGAGGAGATCGGTATCGACCGCGCGCGCTCGCCGAACACCGAGGACACGCCAAGATATTCCATCTTGTCGTTCTCGGGCGTGCCGGTGCCGTGCGGGTTGATGTAGTCGATGTCGTCGGGGGCGAGGCCGGCGTCGGCGATCGCGTTGCGGATGCAGCCGATGATGGCCTTGCCGTCGGGGCTCGAACGGGTCCGGTGGAACGAATCCGCCATCTCCCCGCAGCCCGCCAATACGCCGAGGATTTTCGCCCCGCGCGCGGTCGCGGCGGCGTAGCTCTCGAGCACGAGCGCGGCGGCGCCCTCCGCCATCACGAAGCCGTCGCGGTTCTTGGAAAAGGGCTTTGCCGCCGCTTGCGGCGGATCGTTGGCGGTCGACAGCGCCGATAGCAGCGAGAAGCGGATCAGCGATTCTGCGTTCACCGAGCCATCGGTGCCGATGCAGAGCGCGGCGTCCGCCTCGCCACGCCGGATCGCCTCGACGCCGAGTTGAATAGCGCTCGCTCCCGACGAACACGCCGTCGACACCGAAATGGGCGAGCCCTTGGTGCCGAAGCGATCGGCGAGATGCTCGGCCACCGAAGCGAACTGGCAGCGTTCGTGAATGGTGCGAAAGCGGCCGGACGCGCTCGCCCGCCAGAGATCGCCATAGCCGACCGTGTCATTGGCGCCGGAGCCGGCCGCCAGCGCGTCGCGATGCGGCCATTCGATCTCGACCGGCGCGACGGCAAGGAACAGCGGGCCGGGAAAGTCGCCCTTGCCGCCGATGCGAGCCTCGCCGATCGCTTCCTCCGCGACCATTGCCGCCATGCGCTCGCCGAGCTCGGTCGAGCAGAACGGTTCCACCGGCACGAAATCGACGCTGCCGGCGATCGTTGTCTTGAGGCCCTCGTTGGCAAAACGGGTGATGCGGTGGATGCCGGATTCTCCGGCCGTGAGCTTGGTCCAGTTCTCGGCCTTGCCCGCGCCCAGCGAGGTGATCACGCCCATCCCGGTGACCACCACGACCGGCCGGCCGTTGTTGCCGCGCGCAGCTGCCATGCAAGCCTCCTTCAGGTGACCGCCTCGACCAGTGCCATGCCCTCGCCGCGCCAGTGACCGACGGCGGTGACTGCGACGCGGTCGAGCGGGCCTTCATACTCCCGTTCGACCCCTGAGGAGTCCGCGGGCGGAAACGACTTTTCGCGCCCGAGTGCGAGCGTGGCAAGCGCGATGTTCATGGAAAATTGCGGCTCGAGGCCGTGCCCGAGGAGGCTCCCGGTCGCCCGCACCGGCAAGTCCGGCAGACTCTTGAGCCAGGCGCGCTCCTCGTTGGTGGCGGGCTGCGCGCCGGTTGCGCCGGAGATTACCGCCATGCCGGCGCGCACCCCCTGCGGGGCCAGACTTTGCCACAGGCGCGTGAGTGCGGCGCTGACGGCGCCGGCGGGTCGGGCGGAGCGCTCGGACAAGACCCCTGCCAGCCGTCCCAGCGGCCTGGCGTTGCGCGCCTCGGCGTGTCCGCGCGCTTCGAGAACGAGGAATGCGCCGAGCGAGCCGAGCACCATGCCCGCTGTGCGCTCCCATACGGGTCGGAACGGGGCGCGCAACATGTGTCCGCCCGCGTCGTAGAGCAGCAGCAAGTCCTCGCGCTCCCCGTTATGCGACCCGCCGACCAGCGCCAACTCGCTCTGCCCCGCCTCGATACGCGCGAGTGCGACGCGCACCGCGTCGATGCCGGCCGCCTCCTCGCCCATGAACGTGCGCGAGGAGCCGGTGACGCCGTGGACGATGGAAATATTGCCGGCGAGCAAATTGGAGAGCTGCGCCAGGAACAGTGTCGGCCGCAGGTCGCTCATCAACCGTTCGTTGAGGAAGGCTTCGGGATTGGCGGACTTGGGCTTGTTGGTCAGTATCGTCGCATCCACCGCGACGTCGCGCTCGCCGCCGCCGGCCGCCACGATCATGTCCATGCGCGCGAGCAGCTCGGCATTCCCCTTCACGCCGGCATCGGCGAGAGCAAGCCCCGCGGCATAGGTGCCGATCCGCTGCCACGGCTCCATTTGCCGCTGGTCGCCCTTTTTCGGGATCTGCTTGTCGAGATCGAGGGGCGCGAGCGGGTGCACCAAGTAGGGAGCAAAGCGCGCGGTGTCGATCTTGATTCGCCCTTCGGTGAGCCCTTGCCAGTGCGCCTCGGCGCCTTCGCCGAGGCAGGACACGATGCCGATGCCGGTGATCCAAACCTCGCGTGGCGCATCAGCCATGAGCGAGGGTCTCCATGGGGAATTCGAGGATCGCCGCCATTTTCTCCATGCTGGCGCGGAACTCGGCGTTGGGAAACTCAACCAGCCGAAACGTGATCTCGGCGTTGCAGGTGAGCTTTCCCTCGCAGCGTATGTCGGCCTTGGTGACGGCGTAGCCGGAGCCTTCGTGCAGCAACTTGGCCGAGAGTAAAAGATCCTGGCCGGGCGGCACGAACGAGCGCAGCTTCACCTCCTTGAGCGCGGCGAAGAACGGCATTCGCGAGAACTTGGTCACGGCGATTACGAGCCAGCCCGAGGTCTGCGCCATCGCCTCGATGAGCAGCACACCCGGCATCAGCGGATAGCCGGGAAAGTGCCCTTCGAAAATGGTGGATGCGTCCGGAACGTGCGCTTCGGTACGGATCGTTTGCTGGGCCAGATCGAGATCGACGATGCGGTCGATGAGCTGAAAGTACTCGAGGCGCATGCGAGCGCGTCAGGCGGCGCCCTTGGCAGCGACAAGTTCGTCGATGCGGGTGCACAGATTGTTCAACTGAAAATATTGTTCCGTCGTCGCCTTGCCGTCGTTGACCTCCTGCGTCCACTGCTCGAGGGGCATTTTGATTCCGAACGCCTTGTCGATGGCAAACGCAATGTCGAGAAAGTCGAGGCTGTCGATGCCGAGGTCGTTAATGGCATGGCTTTCCGGCTTGATCGTGTCGCGCGGAATGTCGCACGTCTCGGAGATGATGTTGGCCACCGTATCGAAAGTCGAAGACATCAGTAAATCCCTGATCGGTCACGCGTTTCGAGCGACCGCCGCCGACGTGTTTGCGATTGCGGGTCGGATCGCCCCGGAGCGGCCCGTCTCCCCCGCCTGAGGTCGGTTTGCCCGTATAGCGAAGAGGCAGCGCAAGTTCAATGGCGCGAAAATTTCGGCGGTTGAAGGCATTAGGCCGGATTTCCGGCTTTTGCCGAGACTGACGCGCAAAAGCCGGCGCGCCAACCGTGCGCCCTTAAATGATCCTTTGAGCGCGCCAAGGCCGTCCCGAGTTCCGCGACATGACCATCACGAACATCGCGAACGGCACCAGGCCGGCTCGATCCCAATAGAAGCGGGTGCGGAGACGGTCGTGAGGACGTCGGTCGACCGCCTGAGCACGCTCTCATCGATGCAACGATCGCAAGCAAACGCCTCGCGCGAGATGGCGACACATGTCGCTCGGTGTTGTCCGCCACGCACGAACGCATCGCGGTCCAGGTTGCGGCTGGATGAGAGGCGCAGCCCCACCGTCGGCAACCGAGCGAAGGAACTTTCGGGTGATTCAAATACTGCGCGCGGAACCAAACAGGAGGCTTGGCGTTTCTCGCGCAACACCGCGGGAGTGGCGCATCGCTGCCCATTTACTGCCGCATTCGCGAACGACAGGTCGGCGCGCAAAGCGGCCGACAAAACGTTGTCGCTCGCACTGAAAGGAGGCCGTGGTGAAAGGTAGAATGGTGCTATTTGCTGCTTCGATCTTCAGTTGCGATTTTTCTCCCGCCAACATCACACCATCCGCTGCAGGCGAAACCGGAATCGCCTCTGTCTATTCCCACGAAAGCGGCAGCGGAACCGCAAGCGGTCAAAAACTCAAACGCGAGGCGCTCACGGCGGCTCACCGCACGCTGCCGTTCGGCAGCAAGGTGAAGGTCACGAACAAGCGCAATGGGCGCGCGGTGGTGGTGACCATCAACGACCGTGGCCCGTTCTTGCGCGGTCGCGTTATCGATCTGACGCCGGCGGCAGCGCGGGTCCTGGGATTCTCCGGGCTCGCGCAGGTCACTCTCGAAAACGATTGATAGTGCGTTCGCTCAGCGCTCTAGGGCGTTGACGTCGATCGGCGCGCAGTTGCGCCGGCCGGACAGAATGCAGTCCTGGTTCCTGCGCATCTGGATGATCTCCATCGCCAGCCACACGCCTGCGAGCGCGAGCACGATGATGAAAGCGAACGCCGCAAGATTGACCATCATGCGGTGCCGGTACGTGTCCTCGCGCTCTTCGCCGCCTTCGTATTTTGCAAGCGCGTCGTCCGGCGAAGCGGGCGGCTGCGGCCGCCCGCGTGCCTCGCCGCTCGTGCGAGCGCCGCGGGATCGGAACGGGACCACCCGGCGGTCATCGTCGGTTGGTTTGGGCTGCTGACGCGTCACGGTCATCCGGTATATCGCAAAGACGCGCGGCCTCTATCGGCGCACCGCGTCAGGATTTCAAGCAAAACCCGAAACGCACATTCGCAACAATGGTTTGCGGCTTTGGCGGGACGGGGGCATGCGCGACCGCCTTGATGCAGCCGCCGGGCGAAAAAATTTTCCCCGTACGCCGCAGATTCCTTGCCGACGCGGCTCTCTTGGCGCTAAATTTATAGAAAATTTACGGAAGCAGGCTCAGTGCGCTTATCCCTGCCTTCCGGAGGGACGTAGTACGATCGAATAAAAAATGCCGCCAACGAGCGGTGGGGTGGCAGGTTTGCGACCCCGACGGTGCCGGCACCGACCGGCACAGGGAGAATGCGCCTGAGCGTGCGATGAGCGACCTCCTGTCAGCAATGCTGCACCTTTCCGCGCACGACTATTCGTGGCTGGCGCAATTTTTTTCGCTTCTGATCCTGCCGTTCGCGCATGAGGACCTCGCCATCGTGGCCGGCGCCTATGTGGTCGTGAACGACATCATGCCTGTCGGATTGGTGGCGCTCTGCATCTATGGCGGCATGGTGGCGAGCGACTTCGCCTTGTACGCCATCGGTGCAGCCGCAAGGCGTTTGCCGTGGCTCCGCCGTCTCGCGGTCGATGACCGAGTACGCAATTTCGCCCGCACGCTCAAACGCAATCTGTTCGGTGTTCTCGCGCTCTGTCGCGTGGTGCCCGGCCTCGTCTCCATTGCCTTTCTCGCCTGCGGCTGGGCGCGCGTGCCGCTCGTGCACTTCACGGTGGCGAGCCTGATCGGCGCCGCACTCTATCTGCCGCTGATGCTCTGTTTCGCCGTTTTCTTCGGCGACGCGCTCGACAGCCGCGCCGGTTGGTGGACATGGCCGTTGCTGCTCGGCGTGCTGGCGGCGATCGGGTTTCTGCGCCGCCAGGTGTTCAATTTCCAAGAGCCGAACACGGCTGCCGGCAAACGGCCCGCGCGCAGCGTACGCCGCGAGGTCCGTAAGACCGGGGCGGTCGATCGTCTCCCTCGAGGTTTGTTCTATCTGCCCTTGATCGCGAGCTGGATCGGCTTTGCATCGAGATACCGGTGTTTGACCCTGCCCACGATCGCTAACCCGTGCCACCCGACGGGAGGGATGTGGGGCGAGTCGAAGAGCGGCTACTTGGTCGATGTGGCAGGACGCGAGCGCCGATACGTCGCCGAGTTCGTGACGGTGAAGCGAAGCCTTGGTCAGCGTACGCTGTTCGCCGACCTGGAGCGCATTCGGCGATTGTTGTCCGGCGCTGGGCTGGCATTTCCCCTGATCGCCAAGCCCGACGTCGGCGGCCAGAGCGGAACTCGGATCGACGATGTTCCGGCGCTGCGCGACTACCTGCGACTTTTCCCTGCCGGCGAGAAACTCGTCCTGCAGCGGTGCGTGGCCCATGGAGGCGAAGCCGCGGTGCTCTATGCGCGCTTACCCGGTGCGCAGAGTGGGCGCCTTCTCTCGTTGAGCTTCCGAGCGGATGGGCGCTGGCGCGATGCATGGCGCCACGTCACCCCGGAGCTGGAGGCGCGCATCGACGCCATCGCGCGCAGCATGCGCGAATTCCATTATGGCCGTTTCCGCCTGCGCTTTGCTTCGCCCGGCGAGCTCATGCAGGGAGAGAATTTCTCGGTGATCGAGATCACCGGCGTTACCGGCGGAACGAATCCTGACTGGGATGCGTCGGTGCCGATGACAGAACGCTACCGGCGCCTCGTCGACCAGCAGCGGATCATGTTCCTGATCGCCGAGAAGAACCGCGCCCGCGGATTTGCGCCGCAGGGCTGGACCGACATTCTCAAGTCGGTGGTGCGGCAGAGCCAATTTACCCGCCGATATCCTGCCTCCGCCTGAGCGCGCCGCTGCGTTACGCGCGGTGGGTGCGCGGCGACCGCGCCGCGATGGCGTGAACTCACTTCACCCGGCGCGCCTTGCGGACAATGGTGGCGGCGCCGAGAAATCCGATCGCCGCGAGCGGCAGGCCGACGTACCAGCGTTCCCGTTCGCGCCCGCGGGTGCGCAAGTAATCCATCACGAAACGCTCGCCGCGACCCATTTCGGTCAAGGTTTGTTGCATCGAGCCCATGCGGCGAATCTCGTCCGCGGTCAGCTCTTCGCCTTGCCAGCGAGATTGCCGTTCGCGGTCATTTAACCGATCGATCTCGGTTTTGTGGCCGCGCTCGACCGCGGTGGCTTCCAGATAATTTGCGCGCTCCGTCGCCGTCATGAAGCGATCGGGCCCGATCCCCGTCGCCATTTCGATCGCGGCGAGCAGCGGATGATCGCCCGCCGGCGCGATGACGACCCAAGCACCCGAGAGACCGAGCAGCAGGCAGAGGATGAGCCCACCCACATGCAGTCCGACCCCGCGGTTGCGGCGACGCTGCGTCGCGGGCGCGGTGACGAACGCGCGTATTGCCCCGGCGACCAGGAGAGTCGCGGCGAACGCCAGCACCGTGACCGCGCCGGTCGGCGCGTCGATCAGAAAGGATCCGAATATGCCGGCGGCGCTCGCAACGGCGCCGGCGCCCCAGCCGATCACCAGCGCCACCCCGACGCGCGAGGAGAACAGGTTGCCGACAAACGCCGGAACGATGAGAAAACAGAACACCAGCAAGACGCCGGCGGTTGCGACGGAAGAGGTCACGACCACGCCGAACGACAGGTAGAAGACCAAGTCCCAACCCAGGACCTTGCTCACGTCGCTGCGGCCATCCTCGCTGCCTGCCGCGGCCAGCAACGGTCGGCGTATGAGCCAATGCAATGCTCCGATGATGCCGTAGAGCACGACGAACTTTACTAGTTCGTCTGCCGTCACCGACAGGATGCCGCCCACCAGCATCCTCTTGACGTGCTCGGCGCCCTGTGGGGAGCGATCGACCACCAGCACGGTGGCGGCCGTCGCGAAGACATAGAGGACGCCGATGAACGCCTCCTGCCGCACGCTGCGCGCCAAGCCGCGGCTCGCGGTCAGCAGCAAGGCGCCGACGGCGGTGAAAGCGAGCGTATAGGCATAGCCGGCGGGGCTCTGAACCGCGTGCCCGGCGACCACGGCGACGGTGGCGCCCAGCGCCGACACCTGCGCCAGCGCCAGATCGGCAAACACGACGTTGCGCCGCAGCACTTGGAGACCGAACCAGGTGTGAATCCCGGTAAATACGACAGCCGCCGCGAGCGGCAGCGCCGCGAATGCGAGAACGTCCTCCAGCATGATCGCTCAGTTCGATGCGGCCGATAGCGCCTGCGCCAACGTGCCGACATTATAATCGAACAGCGCCAGGTAGCTGTTGGCATCGGGCAGGGTACCGACCGAAGGCGCGAGCTTGACCACCTGCGCCCCGGTCCGCCGCGCCAGCAATTGCGATGCCTCTTCCGGCTCGAACGGCTCGTGCACGATGACGCGTATCTTCTGTTCCCGCATGATGGCCGCCAGGCTGGCGAGCCGCGCCGGGCTCGGGGCGACGCCTTCCTTGATTTCGATTACGTCGACGACGTTGAGCCGGAAGCGGCGCGCAAAGTAGGGCCAAGTGTTGTGATAGGCGATGAGGCGGGCAGCGCGATGGGGGGCGAGAAGCCCCTCCCATCGGGCGAGACCTGCCTTGAGGCGGGAGAGGAAGCCGTCGCGGTGGGCGATGATTTTTTCCGTCATTTCCGGAGCCACGCGAATGGCCGCTTCGGCGATGCCGCCGCTGATCGTCTCCGCATTGGCCGGATCGAGCCAATAGTGCGGATTGGCGAGCCCGTGCGCATGCCCGTCGCCAGCAGCGGGATCCAACAGCGATCCTTTGAGTTCGAGGAGAGGAATGCCGACGGAAGCATCGACGTAACCGGCGCCGCCACGGTTGACGGCGGCATCGCCGTGTATCGTCAATAGCTTGTCGAGCCAGTGATCGTAGCCGAGTCCGACGCGGATCACGATCGAGGCGCTCTTGAGGCGCGCCAGGTCGGAGGGCCGCGGCTCGAAAGCTTCCGGGTCCGCCGTCGGCGGAATGATCGTCTCGACTTGCGCGAGATCGCCCGCTACGGCCTGCGCCAGGCTCGCGAGGTCGGTGGTGGTGGCGACGATGCGCATGGTCCGCGCCGTCGCGCTTTGGCCGACGAATGCCAAGCCGAGAGCGCATGCGAGGACGAGCGCCATGCGCGGGCGGCATCGCCCGCACATTCTTCCTGTCGGATCGGACGTGCCTCTGCGATCACCGTTTCGCAACGAAGATGCTCTTCGGGAGCACACAGTGCACGTTCTTCTCGGTGTCGGAGACCGCGCCGACGCGGCAATCCATCGCCACGCTGGCAAGCCCGTAAGCATCGAGCCGCGCGATCTTCTTTTCATTCTCGAGCCACTTGATCATCCCCATCGAGGCCGCGTCCATGGCCTTGTTGAGGTCCGCGTCCTTGGCGTGCGAGACGTAGTATTTCGCCGTCTCCTTGGTCGGGCGCTCCGTATCCTCGCGCGCGGATGGATTCTTGGCATTGAGGCAGTGAATGCCTTTCTTGATGTTGACCACCTGCGACACGCGGCAATCCGATGCGGTTTGCATCAGCCTTGCCGCCTGCTCGGCGGAAACATTGCGCTGCTCGGACAGTAACTTGACGGTTTGCGCCTTGGCCTGATCCCAGGACTTGTTGAGGTCCTGATCAAAGCCCATGGTGATCCACGACGTTTTCGTTTCGATGCGCGGGAAATCGAGCGGCTTGCCTTTGATCACCTCGACCGTGATGTTGAACTCCTTGTAGGCGGTCTCGACCGCCGTAAGGTTGACTTCGCCGTTGCCTTGCGCGGCGTGTGAATCTCCCGACCACAACAGCGCGCCGGGGACGTGCACGGGTACGTACAGCGCGGTCCCCTCGGTGAGGTCGCGGATGTCCAGGTTGCCGGCATAGTCTCCCGGCGGGACGCTGCTGTACCGGCCGGGTTCCTTGCGCGCCACGCCGAGCGTGCCGGGGAAAGCCTTGAGCGGAATCTCGATGCCGGGCAGAAACTCGGTGATCTTCCTGTCCCAATCGAGATAGAGATATTTCACCTGGCCGTCCTGGTAGACATTCGGAAACTCTCCGAACATGCCTGGCACGTTGAAGTTCGCGGCATAGGCGCGCGGCACGATCTTGTTGATCGTGACCTTGAGCACGTCGCCAGGCTCGGCCCCTTCGACATAGATCGGACCGGTGAGCGTGTGCGGTCCGCGTCCGGGATAATCGGTCCGCAGCTTCTTGATCTGATCGATCGTGGTGCCGGGGATGACTTGATTATGGCTGTGCATCATCGTTTCCATCACGACGGTGTCGCCGGAATTGACCCGCAACACCGGCGGCTGGGCGTTGTCGAACCACCCCCACTGGGTCGTTTCCAAAGTTGCCGGCAGCAGATGCACCTTCTTGCCGCTCGGCAGCGCGACGGTGCGCAGATTCGGGTCGGGCGGCCCGATCGGCGGCACCGCCTGAGTCGGCGGCGCGGCCGGCGCGGGCGCCGGCTGCTGCGCGCGGATGACACTCCCGGTGGTGAGCCAAGCGCCGCCGATGATCACGCCAGCGGCCGCGAACGCAAGGAGCCCTCGTCGTTTCATGGTTGTCCTCCCTCACATCAAGGTACGCAATCCATAGCGCAACCGACCGCTTCGGTCCTGCACTACTTCTCCTCAAGTCCTGCACTACTTCTCATCAAACGGAAGCGCCTCACCCGGTGGCGGCGACATCCGGAATACGTCGAGGATCATCGATATCAGCGCGTAGTAGCCGAGGATACCGACAAACTCGACCATGGCGGCATCGCCAAGCAAGTCGCGCACGCGCGCGAAGGTCCTGTCGCCGACGCGGCGCGTCTTGTAGAGCTCGTGGATGAAGTCATAGATCGCGCGCTCGTCCTTCGGGGCGGCTTTGGGCAGCCGCCCCTTGTGCAGGTCGCGGATGGTCTCGCTCTTGACCCCCGCGCGCTCGGCTTGTGGCACGTGCGCGAACCATTCGTATTGCGCGCGCCACAGCTTTGCCGTCACCAGAATGGCGAATTCGGAGAGCCGCGGCGGCACGGCGGTTTTGAAGCGGCAATGGCCGCCGAGTCGCTGCGCGAGCTCGCCGAAGGCGGGGGCATGCAGGAACACTGCGAACGGGCCGCGGATGGTCGTGCCGCTGCCGCGCGGACCGGAACGGATCGACTCGATCAGCGCGCGCTGGGCACCTGTCAAGCTCTCCTCGGCGAGAACGGGAACGCGGGGCGGCGGCATCTTCTTGCCAGATCTCTTCACGGGCATTGGGTTTCCTTTTGCGCTTGCGCTGCTCCGGCGCCCAGGTCTCGGCCTCATTTGAACAGCAGCGACTTGATGATGACCGGCACCACATTGGTGAGTTCGATGACGCTGCCGATGTCGACGTAATCGAATTCTTTGAGTTGCACGGCGTCGAGCGCGATCAGGTCGGCGGCAGGCGCGATCTCGTGCAGAATGATGCGGCCCAGGCTTTTACCGACGTCGCCGTCGATCAGCAGCACCAGCGGCGCCTTCTCCCGCAGCGTCTGCGGCAACGCGGCGCAGATTCCACTCGCGACGGCGTGCAAGCGCTCGTGCGAGGGGTCGCCGCGCCACGGGAACGCGAGCGCGATCGGGCTTTCGCCTTCCTCGAAGTCGGCGCGGGCAAGCGCTGCGCGCACGGCGCGGCTGATCGCCTCGGGCGCGATCTCGCCCTGCAGACGGAAGTCGCATGCCAGCACCGGCAGGTTTTGCAGCGGCAACTTGCCGGGATCGGCGATCAGGATGGTATTGCCGCTGATCTGCACCGAGAACTGCGCCGCGCCGATGACGGTCGCGCGGATGCCCTGGCCCGGGTCCCAGACCGGAGGCAGGTCGCGCCGATGCGCCAGCACATGGCGGAGCTCCTCCGCCAGATCAAACCCGAGATCCCCGAAGCCGCGCGTCTCCCGCTTATAGAGATATTCGGAGACGCCGCCGGAAAAGGTGATGGCGTCGATGCTGCGGTTGGCCAGCTCCGCCGGCCAGGCGTCGGTCACGAGCAGCGAGCGGGCGAGATCACCGCCTTGGCGCAGATCCATGAGGCCCATGATCATGCGCGCCATGCGCGCGGCGACGCGCCGGCGCTCCGCCGGCGCGAGCGGCGTGCCGGGCGCGAGCTCGAGGCCGAGCGCCGCGGCGATTTTGCAAGCCGGCTCCTCGATGCGCGCAAGCGAGCCGCCATCGTCTTGCACGATGAGCCGGCCGCCCACCGCGATGGCGCAGGTGGCAACAATTCGCCCGCTTTCGATCAGCGCGAACTTGGTCGTGCCGCCACCGATGTCGACATTGAGCAGCGTCGCATTGTGCCCGCGTGAGAGCGCCACGGCGCCCGAGCCATGGGCGGCCATCTGGCATTCCATGTGATGTCCGGCCGAGGCGCAGACGAACTTGCCGGCCTCCTCCGAAAACAGCTCGGCGATTGCGCGCGCGTTGCGCCGCTTGAGCGCCTCGCCGGTCAGGATGACGGCGCCGCTGTCGACCGCCTCGCGCTCGATTCCGGCATAGGCGTAACAGCCGCCGATGAAGCCGCCGAGGTCGTCGACGTCGATGGTGTAGTCGGCCCGGTAGGGCGTCAGCAGAATCGGCGACTGCCACAGGATGTTGCGCTCGACGACGACGAACCGGCTCGACAGCGCGGTCGAAAGGCGCTGCAGATGCACGCGCGCGAACATCAGATGCGACGTCGACGAGCCGATGTCGATTCCGACCGTCGTCAGCTCGACGTTGTCGGCGGCCCAGGCGACCTCGTTGACCGCGACATCGTCGGGACTTACGTGAAGATGCTCGAACTCGAGATCGTGCATCGAGCGCTGCGCTGCCCCTAGACCGCCGTCTTGGCGTAGGGCCGTTCGTCGATGAACTTACCCATGCCGGACCCCACTCCGTGCTTGGCGAGCTCGTCGAGATAAATGCCGTGGATGCGCGGATCCTGGTGCTCATATTCAATCTGACAGCCGCCGTCTTTGACGCTCACGTCCATTCCCTGGAACACACGGCGCTTATCGGTGGTGAACGGATAGCGCAGGCTGCCGAAGGCGACGGCGAGGTAGCGCGCGGGATCGGGAGCGGTGTTGAAGTGTTGGTGGAACATCTGATCCGGCGGCGCGAACACCCAGCCGTGCTTCCAATCGATGCGCACGAAATCCTTTGCGCCCTCGTACCACAGCAGCGAGAAGCCGTGCCCGGTGACGGCGAAGACGTGGAAATCGGCGCCGTGCCGATGCGCCTTTTTGTAGGTGCCGACGGGCATCTGCGAGGTATGGGCGTGCATGGTGCCGTCGGCGAGGATGAACATCATGCTCGATCCTCCGGCACCGCGCTGCTCCCAGGTCTTGAGCTCGAAGCCGGCGAGATCGGAAATGAAATTGGTCTCCCACATGTTGCGTCCCGGCCGCACAGGAATGAACTCACCTTCGCCGCTGAAATACTTGGCGGCGCCCTGGCGTTCGGGAAAGCCGTACTCGTTGTCGAATACAAACGATTCGTTGTGGAACAGATTGAGCATCAGCGCGAGATTGTTGGTGGAGGAGAGCCGCGCGCGTTCGCGGCCGCTGGAATTGAAGTGCTGATAACGCGCGTTCAGGGGCAGCGCGAACAGGCTCTTGGGACCCCATTCGAAGCTGTGCTTGCGCCCGTCGCTCGCTTCGACCGTGGTGTTGCCGTGACCGGAGAGCACGTAGACCACCTCCTCGAAGAGATGCTTCTGTGGCGCCGACTTCGCGCCGGGAGCAAGATCGAGGACGAAGATCGAGACGAAGTCGCCGCGACCCTTGAGGTGAACGAGGCCGCCGTCGATCCCGAAGCGCGGCCACGGCGCGGTCGCCACCTCGAGCAAATCGACGCCGAAATCTTCGGTGACCGGGACGCCTTGGTTCGCCGCCCACGCCGCGTAGGGGTCGAGCAGCATTTTGGGGTGCGGGATCTCGGTGATCGGCTTATTCATGCGCTGACCTCACCCGGCTTGGGCCCCTCACCAGAACTCGGAGGGAGCGTCTGTGTCGAGCGCGACATTAGCACGGGCCGATAGCGGCGATGAACTGGTTAGTGGCCGGCGATCGGGGTTTTCGGCCGCCGCGCGTGCATGCTAAGGCTGAAGTCTCGCTCGGGGCACCGGGGACGGCCAATGGCCAAGCTGCAGCTTTCGTTCGCGTGCGGGCTCTATGACCGCATGCAGCCGCTTTACACCG
>Ga0081540_1001419_pt1 | contig 20728 bp, 16 predicted proteins | sample TabmetS2T1R1_FD_71024 | JGI IMG/M metagenome (GOLD analysis project Ga0081540, IMG submission 71024) | Tabebuia heterophylla rhizosphere microbial communities from the University of Puerto Rico - S2T1R1 | ecosystem: Host-associated > Plants > Roots > Rhizosphere ... | reverse complement strand
TTGGCCTGGCCGCCGCCGCGCTGGCCGCGGGCACCGTCGGACTTGGCCTGTGCCTGCATGCCGCCCGGCGCGGCTGGACCGTCTCCCCCCGGGTGATCCTGGGGGCAGGCCTGGCCGCGGCGGCGGTGATCACACTGGTCCCGCCGTTCGGCTCCTCGGATCACCTGTCCTATGCCGCCTACGGGCGGATGGTGATCACCGGGCACGACCCCTACGTCACCACTCCCGCCATGCTCGCCCGGCTGGGTGATCCCGTGGCGGTGGCGGTGCAGGACTGGCGGCACAGCCCGTCCGTCTACGGCAGCCTCGCGAGCGGCGGCCAGGCGCTGGCGTCGTGGGTTGGCGGGGACTCCGCCCGGCTTACGGTGTTCGTCTTGTCGCTGCTTGGCTTGGCCGCGTTCGCCGGGACCGGCCTGCTGCTGCACGTGCTTGCCCGCGGCAGCCGTGAGCGGCAGTTGCGCGCCGGGCTGCTGTGGACGCTGAACCCACTGCTGCTGCAGGTCCTGGTCGCCGGCGCGCACGTCGACAGCCAGGCGATCGTCTTCGGGGTCGCCACGATCGCTATCTTCGCGCTCGGCATGAAGAACGACCCGGTCGGCGCGCACCCGCTCCACCGGCTGGGGGTGGCAGCGGCAGCGGGCGCGGTGGCCGGGTTGGCGTTCGCGGTCAAGCTGTCGTTCGCCCTGGTCGCGGCCGGGCTGGTGGTGGCCGCGCTGCTGGCCTGGTGGCCGCGCCCGGCGGCGGGCGGTTCGGCACCGGACCGGCGGCCCCCGGCGCCGGTGGCGTGGCGGCCGCTGGTCCTCGCGGCTGGCGGGGTGACCGGCGGGTTCGCTGTCACGGCGGCGGTGGCCTTCCTGCCATGGGGGCTGGGGTCGGCGGAACCGGCGTTGCGGGCGGGGAAGTTCGTCTCGATCGGCTCGCCGTGGCGCGCGGTCCGGTCGGGCCTGCACCTGTGGCTCGGCATCGGCGAGGGGAACGCGGGCAATATTGTCCGGGCCGGCGCGATCGTGCTCGCGGTCCTGTTGCTCGTGCTGTTCACGCGCCCACTGCTCGACCTGGCTGGGCTGGGTCGGCCGGCTGGGCTGGGCCGGCCGGCTGGATCGGCTGGCCTGGCGGACGGGCGTGACGGTAGCGGGCCGGGTGACCTGCGCGAGCCGGTCGCGACAGTTGCCGGACCGGCCGCCGACGGCGTTCTGACGACGCTGACCGCGGCGAGCGTGTTCGCGTTCGGTTTCGCCTGGCTGATCGCCTGGCCCTACGTGCTGCCCTGGTACGACGGGCTCGCCTGGGCGTTGCTCGCGCTGCTGCCGTGGACGTCCCGCCCGTGGGCCGTGCTTGACTGGCTGGTGCTGGCGCGCACGGTGGCACTCGCGTTCGGCTACCTGCCGGCCCGGGGATCACACTGCCCTCCGGTCTGGGCTGGCTCCAGTCCGTGGTCAGGACCGGGGTGACCCCGGTGGCCCTGCTCACTGTCACCGTCATCCTGGTGCTCTTCCTGTGGCCTCACCGGTGCCGGTGGCCGCGGCGGCCCGCGCGCCGCGCCCCGGTTTGACTGATCCGGCGCTTGGCCGCGATGTGCGGCCGGCGTGCGCGGCCAGGAACCGCCCGGCCCCATGCCCATGTGGGCGGAAGGGCCCCATGGAGCCGGACGGCCCGTTCCAAAACGAGAGCGGCGGCGCTGGCGTTACGCTCCGCCATTTGGCGCGGCGGCCCGGCCGAGGCCGCCCACGTCTGGGACGGTCCCAGTCACCAGCCGTGGGCTGGCAAGATGAGGGCCATGCCCGTCCGTTATGCATATTTGGGACCCGAGGGGACCTTCACGGAGGCCGCGCTCGCGCAGTTCGAACCGTCGGCGCTGGACGAAGCGATGCCGTGCGCAAGCATCCAGGCCACGCTGGACGCCGTGCGCGGCGGGGAGGCGGAGCGCGCCATCGTGCCAATCGAGAACTCGGTCGAGGGGGCCGTTACCGCCACCCTCGACGCGCTCGCCACCGGCCCGGATCTGGCCATCCAGGCGGAGCTGCTGCTGCCGGTGACGTTCGCTCTGCTGGGCAGGCAAGGCACCGGGCTGGCGGGCATCAAGACGGTGGGTGGCCATCCGCAGGCGCAGCCGCAGTGCCGCCGCTGGCTCGCCCGGCATCTGCCGGACGCGGAATGGCGGCCCGTGTCGTCGAACGCCGAAGCCGCCCGGCAGGCCGCCGAGGGGCAGATCGACGCCGCGCTGGCCGGCGCGTTCGCCGCCGGCCGGTACGGGCTGGCGGTGCTGGCCACCGAGGTGAACGACGTACCGGACGCGGTGACCCGGTTCGTGGTGGTGAGCCGGCCTGGCCCGGTGCCCGCCGCGACCGGCGCCGACCGGACCTCGCTGGTGGCCTTCCTGCGTGAGGACCACCCGGGCGCGCTGATGGAGCTGCTCACTGAGTTCGCCGTCCGCGGCATCAACCTCACCCGGATCGAGTCGCGGCCGACCGGGGACGGGCTGGGTAAGTACTGCTTCTCCATCGACTGCGAGGGCCATCTCGACGACGCGAGGGTCGGCGAAGCGCTGATGGGCCTGCGCCGGGTCTGCGCCGACGTCAGGTTCCTCGGCAGTTACCCCCGCCGCGACGGCGGGCGCACGCAGGTCCGCGCCGGGACGTCCGACGCCGAGTTCGCCCAGGCGGCGGCCTGGCTCGGGCGCCTGCGTTACGGCCGCGTCTAGCACGACCCGGGGCTGGACCGCCTCCGCCGGGCTGGACCGCCTCCGCCGGGCCGGATCGCCTCCGCCGGGCCGGATCGCCGTCGGCCGCGCCTGCCCGACGGCGGCGGGGTGTTACAGGTAGGGGCCCGAGGACCGGGGCGGCTGCGCTGGTTCTTCGGGTCCGCCGGGGCCTGGCCCGGGCATCACGCCGGGCGGGAGCGCACGGCGCATTTGCTCGAGCTGCGCCCGCGCGGCCATCTGCTGCGCGAACAGCGTGGTCTGGATGCCGTGGAACAGGCCCTCCAGCCAGCCGACCAGCTGGGCCTGCGCGATCCGCAGCTCGGCCTCGCTGGGCGTGTCGCCCTCGGCGAAGGGGAGAGAGAGCCGTTCGAGCTCGTCGACCAGCTCGGGGGCCAGGCCGTCCTCCAGTTCCTTGATGGAGCTCCGGTGGATCTCGGCCAGCCTCGCCCGGCTCTTCTCATCCAGCGGAGCGGCCTTCACCTCATCCAGCAGCTGGCGGATCATGCTGCCGATCCTCATCACCTTGGCCGGCTGCTCCACCATTTCGATTACCGGCCGTTCGCCGCCCTGGTCGTCCCCGCTGCCTTCCACAGCCACGCCGTCCGGGCCCACGATGACGACTTTGCCGTCCGTTTCGGGCCCCTGGTTCGTCTGGTCGCTCATAGTCCTAGTCTGTCCCCTTCCCGATGATGGGCGCATCGGGGGTAGGGCCGCGCCCGCCCGGTGCCGACGACGGCGGAGCGCCCAGTGCCGACGAGGGCGAAACGCCCGGTGCCGACGAGGGCGGAACGCCCGTGCCGACGAAGGTGCCCGCCAGCGCCCCGAACGGGTGGTGACGAAGGGGCGTATGGGGCTGCTTCTGGCTTGGGTGGTGCGACTGCAAACCGTGCTAGGGGGTTTGGTCAGGGGTATCCGTGGCCTACCCTCGGGGTGAGAGACATAAATCCGGCTTTGCCGGGCACGTCATTCTCCTACTGATCAGAGCTGAGGAGAACGGCCTTGGCTGACAACGAGCAGGACCAGACACCGGGGAACGGGCCTGCCGGAATTGAATCGGGCAACGGGGAAGACGAGGGCACGTTCCGGTGGCCTTCGGTCGGGATGCCCAAGGTGTTCGGCCAGCAAACAGCCGAGGGGGAGCCGGACACCGGCACCGACGGCGCGCCTCCGGATGAGTCGCCCGCGGACTGGGAGCATGCCTTAAGAGGGTCCCCGGCGCCCGACTCCGCTCCAGATCGCCAGCGAGCCCCGTTCAGCCCGGTCACGTACGGCCACCTTCTCAGGTCCCGTCCTGTGCCGGAGGCTGGCGAGGACGACGGTGGTGAACAGCCGCCGTGGCCGCCTGCGCCGCCGCCCGGGCAAGAGCCGGGCGTGTTCCCGCCTACGGAGGAGCCGGTGCCGCCGCCAGCGCACGACCGTATGCCATCCGTGCAGGGGCCGATGCCGTCCGCGCAGGAGCCGGCGCCGGAGGACGCGCGGGGTCCGGCAGAGGCAGCTCAGCAGGTGCAGGGCGCCCAGCCCGTGGCGCCAGCCCAGCCCGTGGCGCCAGCCCAGCCCATGGAGGCAGCCCAGCCCATGGAGGCAGCCCAGCCCGTGGCGCCAGCCCAGCCCGTGGCGCCAGCCCAGCCCGTGGCGCCAGCCCAGCCGGCGGAGGCAGCACAGGCCGTGGCGTCCGCCGAATCGGCGGGGGCAGCGCTGCCGCAGGCAGCCTTGCCGACAGAGGCGACCGAATATCCGGAACCGGTTGAGCCGGCGGAGACGCACCCTCGGATGGGCGGCCTTGCCGCAGCGGGAGCGGATGGCCCAGCGGAGGCAACGGGTCCAGTGGAAGGGGCCGGCCTGGCGGAGGCGGACAGCCCGGCGGAGGTGTACGGCCCGGCCGCTGCCTACGGTGATGAGGAGTATGACCCGCCGGACGGCTACCCGATGGCCGAGTATGACATCGGCGCCGCGGACCCGGCGCTTTCGCCGCACGAGATGCCGCAGGACTGGCAGCAGACCGAGACCGCAGAGAGCCTCACGACTGACCTGCTGCTGCCAGGGCGGCACACCGTGCCCCCGGTGGGCTGGCGCCGGGCGGTCTACCGGGCCACGGGTGGTTTCGTGCGCCCGCCGCTGTCCCCGGCTGAGACGCGCCGCCGCACATTGGTCGCCCGCGCGAACACCCCGGTCGCGGGCGGCCATCACCGGGTGGCGGTGCTGAGCCTCAAGGGCGGGGTCGGCAAGACCACCACGGTGGTGGGGCTTGGCTCGACCCTGGCCTCGCTACGCGGCGACCGCGTCATCGCGGTGGACGCCAACCCTGACCGGGGGACCCTGTCGGACAAGCTGCGGCTCGAAACCCCGGCGACCATCCGCGACTTGCTCAATGAGCGCGAGCACATCCAGCGGTACGCGGACGTGCGCGCGTTCACTACCCAGGCGTCGAGCAGGCTCGAAGTGCTCGCCTCCGACCGTGACCCGACCGTCTCGGTTGCGTTCAGCGACGAGGACTACGAGGACGTGTCGCAGGTATTGGAGCACTACTACTCGATCTGCATCACTGACTGCGGGACCGGCCTGCTCCACTCGGCGATGGCCGGAGTGCTGCGTCTGGCGGACCAGATCATCCTGGTTAGCTCCCCATCCGTGGACGGCGCCCGCAGCGCCAGCGCCACCCTCGACTGGCTGCAGGCGCACGGCTACGGGGACCTGGTCAAGGACGCGGTCGTCGTGCTGTCCGTGATCCGCCCGCGCAGCAAGAGCACGATCGACCTCGGGCGGCTGGAACAGCATTTCGCGGCCCGCAGCCGGGCGGTGATCCGGATACCGCACGACGCTCACCTGGAAGAGGGCGCCGAGGTAGAACTCGACCAACTGAGCAAGGCGACCGCCGACGCCTACCTCGCGCTCGCCGCCGAAGTCGGCGACGGGTTCAGCTGGCCGCGCCGCGTAGCGGTTACCTGACCCCGGGTACCCGCTAGGTTCTCCGCAGCTGGGTTCTCATCAGCTGGGTTCTCATCAGCCCGTGAGCACCACCCACCGCCGTCGCGCCATCCCCCGCTGTGTCGCCCGCCGAACCGCCCCGCCGTCGCGCCCGCCGCAGCGCCCCCTCCCGTCGCGCCCCCGCCGTTTGCGCCCGCCTCAGCTTTCGTGATCATGACTTTGGTGTCGTCCTGGCCACACCAATCCCATGATCATGCTGTGGGCAGCATGATCATGTCATGGCAGGCGGCCGGGCCCGAACGTGATCATGGGGCAGGTGCGCAGCTGACTACAGCCAAGTCATGATCACCAGTTGGCGACCGCCGAGTGGGTGTGTGCGCTCAGCGCCGCCGGTAGAGCGCGACGTTGATGACACCGATGATGAACCAGACGAAGACGACGACGCCGCCGCTGCCGCCGGAACCGAGAACGGCCGTGGTCGCCAGGACACCCATCAGCATCGACCCGAGCCCGAAGACGATCGCCGGCCACGTGACGTGGGCTGCGGGGCTCACCTGGCCGTCAGCGTCACGTTTCGCGGGCACGCCGCCGCTCTGCGCGAGCCCGTTGCCGTGCTGCGCCAGCCGGGCGTCCACCCGCTTGTCGATCTCCGCGCCGATCCGCTCGACGAGGCCCTCCGCCACGGCGTCGTCGTAGTTGGGCCCAAGCTCGCGATGTGCGGCGCCGGCAGCTGCGATCTCCTGCCGTGTCTGCTGGTCCACGCAGACAAGATACATCGCGATCGCGGCCACTGGCCAGGGTCGGCCGACAACGATTGGCCGTGGCGGCGGGCGCAAGATACGGCGCTTTCAGCGAGCGCCGGTTACAGCGCGGTCACCGAGCGCTGCGTGAGCGGCTGTCAGCAGATGCTACACACGGCACTCAGCGGCCGCAGGGTGCGCCGCCGTCATCGGGACTACGCACGGCGCGGTCAGCGGCCGCCCGGTGCGCCGCCGTCAGCGGCCGCTCGGTGCACCGCCGGCAGGGCGCTACGTACGGCGCGGTCGGCGGGCCGCAAGGTGCGCGTCGCCGTCATCGGGCGCCGGGCATGTTCAGGCGGGCCGAGTCTCCTTGCGGTGCCGGTAGAACTCGAGCGCCTCCGGCGGCATCGGAGTGTTGCCGAGGATCAGGTCTGCCGCCTTCTCGGCCATCATCATCACGGGCGCGTAGATGTTGCCGTTGGTGATGTACGGCATCGCAGAGGCATCCACGACCCGCAAGCCTTGCAGGCCGTGCACCCTCATGCTCGCCGGGTCGACGACCGACCCGGCGCCGGTGCCCATCTTGCATGTGCACGAGGGATGCAGCGCGGTCTCGGCGTCGCTGGCCACCCAGTCGAAAATCTGCTGGTCGGTCTGGACGTCCGGCCCGGGTGACAGCTCGCCATCGTTGTAGGGGCCGAGCGCCGGCTGGTTCAGGATGTTTCTGGCAATGTGGATCGCCTCGACCCACTCCCTGCGGTCCTGGGCGGTGGACAGGTAGTTGAACCTGAGTGCCGGATGGACCTGTGGGTCGGTGGACCTGATCTTGACCGAGCCCCGCGCGTCGGAGTACATCGGGCCGATGTGTACCTGGTAGCCGTGGCCGCCTGCTGGGACCGAGCCGTCATAACGGATCGCGATCGGCAGGAAGTGGAACATCAGGTTGGGGTAGGCCACCTCACCATTGCTTCGCGCGAACCCGCCGCCCTCGAAGTGGTTGGTGGCGCCCGGGCCCTGCCGGAGGAACAGCCAGTTGGCACCTATCCACGGGCGGGCACGCTTTTTCAGCGCCGGCTGGACCGAGACCGGCAGCTTGCAGCCGTACTGGACGTACACCTCGAGATGGTCCTGGAGGTTCTCGCCCACGCCAGGCAGGTCCGCCACCGTGCCGATCCCCAAGCCCTTGAGCTCGTCAGGGTTGCCGACCCCGGAAAGCTGAAGCAGCTGCGGCGAGTTGATCGCCCCGCCGCACAAGATCACCTCGCCGCCGAGCGCTCTCCTCGCCTTCCCGGTGGCGGAGCGGTAGTCAACGCCGATGGCGCGTCTGCCGTCGAACAGGATCCTCGTCACGAACGCCCGGGTCTCAACATGAAGGTTCGGGCGGTTCATGACCGGATGCAGGTACGCGCGGGCGGCGCTGAGCCTCCTGCCGCGGTGGACGTTGCGGTCGAACGGCGCGAAGCCTTCCTGTCGGTAGCCGTTGACGTCCTCGGTCAGCGAGTACCCGGCCTGCTGTACCGCCTCGAAGAAGGCCTGGAACAGCGGGCTCGTCGCGGGTCCGCGCTCGAGGACGAGCGGCCCCTCGTAGCCGCGCCATTTCCCGCCGCCGGCGAGGCAGGTCTCCATCTTCTTGAAGTACGGCAAGCAGTGCGCGTAATCCCACGCGCCCATACCCGGGTCAGCCGCCCAGCGCTGGTAATCCAGCGGGTTGCCACGCTGGAAGATCATCCCGTTGATGCTGCTCGAGCCGCCGAGCACCTTTCCCCGGGCGTGGTAGATCTTGCGCCCGTTCATGAACGGTTCCGGCTCCGACTCGTACTTCCAGTCGTAGAACCTGCTCCCGATGGGGTAAGTCAGCGCGGCGGGCATGTGGATGAAGACGTCGAACGGGTAGTCCGGCCGCCCGGCCTCGAGCACCAGGACCCGGTTGGCCGGGTCGGCACTGAGCCGGTTCGCGAGCGCGCTGCCCGCGGAGCCGCCCCCGATGATGACGAAGTCGGTTCGCGGTCGGTTCATGGCACCTCCAGCTACAAAGGTTCAGCCCAGCGGATGCCCAGCGCCAGCCCGGCCGGGGGCCTGACTGTACCGAGGCAACGGCCCAAAACGCCTCTTTAAGGTAGGACGGTGGCAGGGGGTTCAGCGTCTTGGGGTCGATGAAGTCGTCTGGCGTTTCGCCGTGCCGCAGCTGCCGGGACCTGTGGTTTAGCCTTGGGCCGTGACCGTCCACGAGCTTTCGCGCAGTGATGCGCGCCGCATCGCCGTGCGCGCGCAACTGTTGGACGGAACGCGGCCGGGTGGGCTGTTGGACCTGGTGCGCCACCTGACCTTGCTCCAGATCGACCCGACCGCGGCGATCGCGCCGAGCGCCGATCTCGTGGCGTGGAGCCGGCTGGGGTCGTCGTATTCGTCAGCCAAGCTCGAAGGTGCACTCCGGGACCGGACCTTGCTCGAACTCCGGGCGATGATCCGGCCTAGCGAAGACATGGTGCTCTACCGCGCAGAGATGGCCGAGTGGCCCGGGCGGGGGCAGTTGCGCGAATGGCAGCGATCCCGGGTGGACTGGGTGCAGGCCAACGACGCGTGCCGTCGGGACATCCTCGATCGTCTCGGCTCCTTGGGGCCGCTGCCGTCGCGCGATCTTCCGGACACGTGCACGGTGCCGTGGGGGTCGACCGGGTGGACCAACAACCGCAACGTGACGCAGCTGCTGGAGTTCATGGTGCAGCGGGGCGAGGTCGCCGTCGCGGGGCGCAGGGGCAACGACCGGCTGTGGGACTTGGCGGCCCGCGTCTACCCTGACGATCCGGTCGTTCCCGCGGAGGAGGCGCTGCGGATCCGCAACGAGCGGCGGTTGCGCGCCCTGGGCATCGCCCGCGCCCGGGGACAGGAACTTCCGGTCGAGCCATTGGACGTGGGCGAGGCAGGCGAGCCCGCCGTTGTCGAGGGCGTCAAAGGCAGGTGGCGAGTCGATCCTTCGTTGCTGGGCCAGCCGTTCTCGGGGCGGGCGACGCTGCTGTCGCCCTTCGACCGGCTCACCCACGACCGCAAGCGCACGGCAGAGCTCTTCGAGTTCGACTACCAGTTGGAGATGTACAAACCAGCCGCCAAGCGCCGCTGGGGGTACTTCGCGCTGCCGATCCTCTACGGCGATCGGCTGGTGGGCAAGCTCGACGCCTCCGCCGACCGCGGAACCGGCGTGCTCCGGGTCGACGCTGTCCACCAGGACGTGACCTTTACCAAGGCCATGGCCGCCGCCATCGATGACGAGATCAGGAACCTGGCTCGCTGGCTCGGACTGGACCTCATGATGCCGGGGCGGTCGTAGACCGGGGCCTTGTGCCTGGCGGGTCCGTGACTTCCCCCGAGGTTCCTGCGGGGCACGGCTTCACCACCTGCGCCGGTCCGAGCGGCGAGCGTGTGGCCCACCCGCGCATCCAGCTCGCCCTTGGCCGTGCCGGCCCTCACGAACGCGTCCTTAGCCGCGCTGATCGCCGTCACGGACGGCTCCGGCTCGGTTCTCAACGATGAGCCACAGACGCGGGTCCGCCCGGCTCGGCTAGCCCGGGTCTGACCTGGGGTTTGTTGCGGAGCGGGAGGTGCGGAGCGGGAGGGATTCGAACCCCCGGGTCGCTTGCACGACCGGCTGCTTTCAAGGCAGCTGCAATCAACCGGACTCTGCCACCGCTCCCAGCCGGTTCGCCGCCGTCAGGAGGACCAACCGGCGTCCGTGCAGGCGTTCTTTTGTCAAGTACTGCGAACCATCTCCGGCAAGGATATACAGCCAGCCGTTGGCGCCGCCGGGCACAAGCCTGAGGTCAGCGCGGTCTTTTCATGGCACCACGAGTCCTTCGGGTTGGAGCGGCAGCAGCGAGCGGGCGACCTGAGCCGGGCGAGTAGGCTCGCCGTCTAGGAGGTCCGCATGCTGCCCGCGTTCGGCTGGCAGGCAGTCTTCACCCACTGGGAATTCGCGCCTGCCGTCAGCGCCGCCGTCCTGGCGGCTGGCGCTCTCTACCTGTGGGGTGCCTGGCGTGTCGGGCGCCGCCACCCGGCCAGGCCCTGGCGATGGTGGCGGACCGGGCTGTTCCTGGCGGGCTTGGCGGTGGTGGTGCTCGCCACCGAGAGCGGCATCGCCGCCTACGACGACGTGCTGTTCTGGGATCACATGATTCAGCACCTGCTGCTGATCATGATCGCCCCGCCGCTGCTAGTCTTCGGCCAGCCGTTCACCCTGCTGCTCCACGCGAGCCGGAACCCGCTGCACACCTGGGCCAAGCGGGTGCTGCGGTCCCGCGTGGTCACCTTCCTCACCTGGCCACCGTTCGGGCTCGTCGCGTACACCGCGACGGTCGTCGGGACGCACCTGACCGGACTGACCGGACTGATCGTGCAGAACCCACTGCTGCACGACGCGGAACACGTGCTGTATCTCGTCGTTGGGTACCTGTTCTTCCTGCCTCTGCTCGGCCAGGAACCCATCCGGTGGCGGGTCTCGTACCCGATCCGGATCCTCGTGCTCGTGCTGGCGATGCCGGTCGACACGTTCACGGGGCTGGTGCTGGGGTACGCGAGCCCCGGTACCTATACGGAGGGGCCGCGGCCACCGGGTGGACCGGGCCCGGTGCAGGACCTGCGCTGGGCCGGGGCTGCCATGTGGATCGCCGGTGATGCGATCATGCTCGCGTTCATCCTGCTGGTCCTCCTCATGTGGAGCCGGGACGACCGGACCGTCGCGGCCACCTCGGGCTGGCTGGAGGCGGCACGCAAGTCGCGCTTCGACGAGGTCGTGGCGCCCGCGGGCCGGGCGGCCACCAGTTCGGGCCACGGCGGTATCGACGACGACGAGCACCTCGCCGCCTACAACGCCTACCTGGCCAGGCTGAACCGCCCAGGCCGCGACGGTACCGGCTGACCGCGTCGCCCGGCCGCTGCCAGTCCGTTCACCCGCAGTCACGGCCCGGCACGCCCGTTCACCACACCACGGCCGGCATGCCCGCTCACCCGGTCAGCACGCTGAGGCTGCTCCACTCAATCGCCACGCCTGGCCCCGTCAGCGCCGGCGGGCCAGCCGCCGCTCCGCTCCGGTCAACGCCGGTCTGGGGCCAGCCCACTTCTGTCAGTGCCGGCCGGGCCAGGCGCCCCTCCCGCCCGGGACGCGCGACACGCCGGCAGTGCTTTCTAACTCAATCTACGGATCGCGCTAGATGCCGCCATAGGCTCCAATGCTGTGGACCCGGTGCGCAATCCGTACGCCCCCGGTGCGGGGCAGCGTCCGCCCGAACTCGCCGGGCGGGACCGCGAGCTCGGCCAGTTCGAGGTCGTGCTGGAACGGATCGCCCGCGGCCGTCCGGAACGCAGCATGGTGCTGACCGGGCTGCGCGGGGTGGGCAAGACCGTTCTGCTCAACTCCTTCCGGTCGATGGCGCTGCAGCGCCTGTGGGGGACCGGAAAGCTCGAGGCGCGGCCCGACCAGTCAATCCGCAGGCCGATCGCGGGCGCGCTGCACATGGCGGTCAGGGAACTCGCGCCACGGCACCGGGCGCCGGACCGGATCGGGCACTTCCTCGGCGTGCTCAAGGCCTTCGCGGCCCGCGACCCGAAGGCCCCCAAGGGGACGTTCGTCCCGCATCTGGGCATCGACGTGCCGGCCGTCCGGGGCCGCGCCGACTCCGGTGACCTGGAGATCGACCTGATCGAGCTGCTCACCGACGCCGCGTCGGTCGCCACCGACGTCAGCGCGGGCATCGCCGTTTTCGTCGACGAGATGCAGGACATCCCGGCCGGCGACGTGTCCGCCCTGTGTGCCGCGATGCACGAGCTGTCGCAGACCGGTGGGCCGCTGATCGTGGTGGGGGCAGGCCTGCCGCACCTGCCGTCGGTCCTGTCGGCGAGCAAGAGCTACTCGGAGCGGCTGTTCCGGTACGTGCCGATTGACCGGCTGGACCGTGCCGGCGCCGACCAGGCTCTGCTTGCGCCCGCCCGCCGTGAGGGCGCGGACTTCGAGCCGGCCGCGCTGGAGGCGCTGTTCCAGGCGGCGGACGGCTACCCCTACTTCGTGCAGGCCTATGGGAAGGTGACCTGGGACGTCGCGGGGGCCAGCCCGGTGACCGCGGCGGATGTCAAGGTGGCGAGCCCGCAGGCCGAAGGCGAGCTCGCGGTCGGGTTCTTCGGCAGCCGTTACGAGCGCGCCACCCCCGCCGAGCGTGAGTACATGAGGGCCATGGCGATGCTCGGCGACGACCCGGTGCAGACCTCCTCTGTCGCCGAGGAGCTGGGCCGTAAGCCCTCCAGCGTCTCCCCGGCCCGAGACGCGCTGATCAAGAAGGGGCTCATCTACAGCTCCGAGCGGGGCCTGATCGCGTTCACGGTGCCGCATTTTGGCCAGTTCCTGCGCGCCCAGACGGCGTAGGCCCGGCTCTCAGGAAATCTGCCTCTTTCTACCGTTGACGTTAGAGACTCTTAGAAAGCTGCATAACGGATCGCCGCCGCGCTGTCCTGCCCACCGGAACCCGTCTCCGAACAGCACGCCGCCGCGGCCGACGGCCCGTGGCCCGAGGATCAGCCGCTCCACCGTGCCCCGTCCACGGTGGCGCCGCCCGCAACGGTCTTCCCCGTGACCCGGCGCGCAAGCCCGCTCCAGGAGCCTCCAAATACCCCACAGCACCCTTTTGTATCGGGAGCAAGCCCAGGCGGGTGGGTCACCGATTCCTAACCAAAGCCAAAATCTTCACTCTTGTAACTCTATGGACAATCTTCCCGTCTCATTCATCGTCAAGCACACGCCCGGGTCGTACTGCATCGCGAGGCTGTCCCGGAACTGACCTGCGGCTTTACCCTCGTTTTACGAATTTGTTACTACCCGGCGGTAACCCTCCCGGAAGACCCTCGCGTCGTCTATGCGTAGGGATGCACAAAGCCTGATCATTAACGACGCGGGCAGAATCCGGACGGGCGCCCGGGACGGAGGGGGTTGAACCCTCATGACAGATGTGCTGCTCGGCCTCCAGCGAGAGTTCCCGGGATACCGGATCTGGCAGGAGAGCCACGGGGAGCGCAGGCGCTACGTCGCATGCAGGATCGGCGCCAGCACCCGCCCGCACTCGGTGGTGACGGCCGATCCGGACGAGCTGCGGGATGCTCTCAGCGGGCAGCGGGATCTGGAAGAGCGGCCATAGGCGGACACCCGCCGGGCTGTGGCCGGGCCGCTGATCGCCGCCGGGGCCGGCGGCAGGGTGACGATTCAGCCTGAGCGTGACACGATCCCAGCCAGGACGTCGTTGCGCACCTTAACGGAAGGCTGGTGCGCCCGGCCCATACGGAGGTTGCCGTGCGCAGCACGATGATGGATCTGCCGCTGACCGTGACCGCGATCATGCAGTACGGCACCCAGCTCTTCGGCGGGCGCGAGGTCGTGACGTGCACGGAGGACGGGGCCCGGCACCAGACCTACGCGGACACGGGCAGGCGCGCGGCCAGGCTCGCCAACGCGCTGCGCACGCTGGGTGTGGACGCGGACCAGCGTGTCGCGACGCTGATGTGGAACAACTCCGAGCATCTGGAGGCCTACCTCGCGATCCCCTCGATGGGGGCCGTCCTGCACACGCTCAACCTGCGGCTCGACCCGGGCCAGCTCGCCTACATCGCGAATCACGCCGCTGACGACGTCATCATCTGCGACGGCACGCTGGTTCCGCTGCTGGCACACGTCCTCCCGCAGGCGGAGACGGTCCGGCACGTGATTGTGACCGGGCCGGCCGTGGCATTGACCGCGCACGCCGAGAAGCTGGCCGGCGCGGACGCGGCGGTGCACTCATACGAGGACCTCCTGGCGGCCGCGGGCGACACGTTCGACTGGCCGGACCTTGGCGAGCGTTCCGCCGCGGCGATGTGTTACACGAGCGGCACCACCGGGATGCCCAAGGGCGTCGTCTACAGCCACCGGTCCGCCTACCTCCACTCGATGGGGGTCTGCATGGGCAACTCGCTGGGCATGTCGGAACGGGACCGGGTGCTGCCCGTCGTGCCCATGTTCCACGCCAACGCGTGGGGCCTGCCCTACGCCGCGGTCATGTCCGGCGCCGACCTGATCATGCCCGACCGCTTCCTGCAGCCGGAGCCGCTGGCACGGTTCATCGAGGCCGAACGGCCAACCCTCGCCGGTGCCGTGCCCACGATCTGGAACGGGCTGCTGCAGCACGTGCGCTCCCACGGCGGGGACCTCTCGTCGCTGCGGATGGTCCCGTGCGGCGGGTCCGCCGTCCCGCGGTCGCTGATGGAAGCCTTCGAGAAGGAACTCGGCGTGCTCATCGTCCAGGCATGGGGGATGACGGAGACCTCCCCGATCGGCAGCGTGGCGCATCCGCCGGCGGGCATCCCGGCCGACGAGGCCTGGCGCTACCGCGACACCCAGGGCAGGCTCGTCTGCGCCGTGGAGGCCCGCCTGGTCGGGGACAACGGTGTCGTGCTGCCGCACGACGGCACGGCGGTCGGCGAGGTCGAGGTCCGCGGCCCGTGGGTGACCGGCGCCTACTACAAAGACGACGACCCGGGCAAGTTCCACGACGGCTGGCTGCGGACCGGCGACGTGGGGACCATCGACCCGCTGGGCTTCGTCACCCTGACCGACCGGGCCAAGGACGTGATCAAGTCCGGCGGGGAGTGGATCTCCTCGATGGAGCTGGAGAACGCGCTCATGGCGCACCCGGACGTGGCCGAGGCGGCGGTGATCGGCGTCCCCGACGAGAAGTGGGGCGAGCGGCCGCTGGCGGCCGTGGTGCTCTGCGACGGCGCGGCGGCGACCCCGGCGCAGCTGCGGGATTTCCTGGCGGGCCGGGTGCCGCGCTGGCAGCTGCCAGAGCGGTGGTCGTTCATCGCCGAGGTGCCCAAGACCAGCGTCGGCAAGTTCGCCAAGACCAAGATCCGGGAGGCGTACGCCCACGGCGACTACCAGGTGATCGAGGCACGCTGACGCCCCTGCGCTTTCGGTGGTGGGCTTTGCGGCACCGTCGCCGGCGCCGGTACGCTGATCCGGACCGCTCGGTCGCCGGGAGGCTTCGCCTAGTCCGGTCTATGGCGCCGCACTGCTAATGCGGTTAGGGTTCGCGCCCTTCCGGGGTTCAAATCCCCGAGCCTCCGCAGGTGTCTGGCCTCTCCCTAGGCTCTAGGGAGAGGCCAGACCAGCGGTGCGGCAAGGCTGCTGGTTCGGGTGGACTCGGGAGGCGACGTGCCGTATCCCCCGATCGAGCCGTATGAGGCCGGGATGCTCGATACCGGTGACGGCAACCTCGTCTACTGGGAGGCCTGCGGCAACCCACAGGGCATGCCCGCGCTGGTGGTCCACGGTGGCCCGGGCTCCGGGTGCCCGCCGGGCAGGCGCCGGGCGTTTCACCCTGGCCGCCACCGGATCATCCTGTTCGATCAGCGGAATTGCGGCAGGAGCACGCCGCACGCGAGCGACCCCGCCGCCGATATGAGCCTCAATACGACCGGGAACCTGATCCGCGACATGGAGCAGTTGCGCGACCACCTCGGCGTCGAGACCTGGCTTCTGCTCGGAGGGTCATGGGGCGCGACGCTGTCGCTGGCCTACGCCGAGCGCTTCCCCGAGCGCGTCTCCGGTCTGCTCCTGTTCAGCGTCACGACGACCCGCCGGTCGGAGCTGGACTGGCTGTACCGGGGTGCCGGGCGGATATTCCCCGAGGCATGGGCACGGTTCCGCGACTTCGCCCAGGCCGGGATCTACCGGCTCCCGACCGACACCGAGCCGCCGATTGAGGGACTCTTGACCGCGTATTCGCGGCTCATGGAAGACCCCGACCCCGGCATCCGCATGCGGTCCGCGAACGCGTGGATGGCCTGGGAGGACGCGGTCATCTCGATGGAGAGCAGCGGCAGCCCGGGGCAGTACGGCAAGCGGCCCGACGACGCGAAGGTCGCCTTCGTGCGGATCTGCTCCCACTACTTTGCCCACGACGGCTTCCTGGAGGACGGCGTGCTTCTCCGGGACGCGGGCAAACTGGCGGGCATCCCCGGCATCCTGATCCAGGGGCGCGATGACCTCGGCGGCCCTGTGATCACCGCGTGGGAACTCGCACGAGCCTGGCCCAGCGCCGAGCTCGTTGTGGTCGAAGACTCCGGGCACACCGGCAGCGCGGCGATGGAACAGGCGCTCGATGCCGCGGCCGACCGGCTGTTCGTGGCGATCAGCGGACACACGATGAGCGGGTAGCCGCAATCCGGGTCGCGTGACAGTTCGGGGCGCCCCGACCCGTGAGCGGGATGCATCAGACCCGGGCCGGGGCACGTCTGATAAAACGCCGGCCGGCGCGGCCGTGATACACACGGCTGTCGAACGGGACGGGCGGCCACCCGCTCACCGGCGGCCCGGCCGCCGAAGGGGCGGTCGCGGCCCGCGCTAATCCGGCCGGCTCGTGCCGCGGCCGGTACCAGGCCGACCGGCAGCCCGGCGCCTGGCAATACACCACCAGATGCCCCGCGGGACCGGCCGTGCGGGCGGCCTCCGCAGGGGGGCAGTCGCAGAGCATCCACGAAACGATGATCCTGCCGGGCCCCCACTCGTGCCCGTTCTCGCACCGCTCCGGATAACACCACCACTCCGGCCGGTCCACGCCCACGACATGATTAGAACACAGGTTCTAATACGGGCTGCCGCGAACGCGTCAAGATTTCCGGCAAGTTACGGGCCGGATCGTGCGAGGGCGGTGGTTCGCTTGAGCCGGCCGGGCGCCATCAGGGCGTCAAACGACGCTGAGCGTCCGGGGTCGGCCGACAGATCGTCCCAGAACGGCAGGCCGAACTGACGCTGGAACGCGGGCTCGCCGGTACGGACGGTGTGCAGCAGCTGGATAAAGCACAGATCGGCGCGCCGCCGATAGCACCCTCCAGATCGATCCAGGCGCGCATTCCTTCTGGGTCATCGTCACGAAGGTGCTCGCCTAGTGCCGTCAAGCCGTAGGTGCCGCTATCCGCGCGAGACAGCACACCGGGGTCACCAGGTGGCCCAGCAGCCGCCCAGCGCGTCCCGGTCAGCATCCACCGCCGCGGCCAGCGCCTCGGTGGTCTGCGTGCCACCGGCGATGTGGTCGGCCAGCCGCAACGTCGCCGCCACCCGGATGGCCATCGGGGTCACCAGGTCGGCGGCCGCCCACAGCTCTCCGCCCCATCTGGTCGCCTCCCCGGCCATCGCGCCTCCTTGCCCGGCGGCTGCCTGGCTCGCCTCATCACCTAACGTCGCTCCCCGAACGCTATCTCCGGCGCCCGGGCGTGCCCGAGTCACATGTGGCACCCGCCGCGGGGGTCAGGACGGCGCCGGCGGGACGACGACGACCATGGTGAGCAGCACGCGGCCGGTGCCTTCGTTGGCGTAGGCGTGCGGCAGGCCGGCCGCAAACCGCGCGCACTGGCCCGGCCCGACCTGATAACGCTCGCCGGCCACGGTCAGGGTCAGTGTGCCCTCCTGCACCCAGGCCATCTCCCTGGTGGCGGGGGCGTGGGCGTCGCCGCCGAACGACTCTCCGGGCATGACCGCCCACCGCCACAGCTCCGCCGCCCAGGGCGGCTCCGTGGCCGCGATGATGGTGCCGGTGCCGCCGGATGGCCCGTGCCACAGCGTCCGCGCCTGGCCCGGGCCGGTCACCCGCACCGGGGGCCCGGCGGGCGCATCCAGCAAGGCGGTGACCGGGACTCCGAACGCGTCGCCGATTCTGGCCAGGGTCGCCAGGTTCGGGTTCGACCGTGCCTGCTCCAGGGCGACCAGCACGCCCTTGCTCACGCCCGAGCGGGCGACGAGCTGGTCCAGCGACCAGCCGCGCTCGGCTCGCAGGGCCTGCAGCGTGCGCGCCAGCGCACCGCCAAGATCACTAACGGCCATGAATTATCCCGCGCTCGGCGACGGTCGGTATGCTGAACTAGACGTTATATCATTCCGACCGGCAACGGCGATACGACGGGCGGGAGTCTGGCGGTGGTGATCGCGTTTGCGCTGGCCGCGGCGGCGCTGTTCGGCAGCGCCGACTTCCTGGGCGGCGTGGCGTCGCGGCGGACCAGGGCCGCGTCCGTGGTGGTCATCTCCGCCCCGGCCGGCGTGCTGGTCATCTTCGCCGCCGCGATGCTCAGCGGTGCTCCGTTCCAGACCGCGGGGCTGGGCTGGGCGCTCGCCGCGGGCGCGGCGGGCGGAGCCGGACTGATGATCTTTTACGGGGCGCTGGCGACGGGCCCGATGAGCGTGGTCGCCCCCGTCTCCGCCCTGGTGTCGACGGTGGTACCAGTGGGCACCGCGCTGGCCATGGGCGAGCGGGCGAGCGCTGCCGTCTACGCCGGCGCAGCTTTGTGCCTGGTCGCGATCATTCTCGTCAGCATGGAGAGGATGCCGCAGATCTGGCCGCTCAGGCGGCCCGGGTCCGCTGGACTTGCCAGGTCAGGCGCCGGGCCGCACCCCGGACGGGTTCAGCGCCACGTGGCGGCTCGCGGCCTTGGATACGGCGCCGCGGCGGGACTTGCGTTTGGCATCTTCTTCCTTTTCATGCGGAACGCCGGCACGTCGGGCGTCCTGTGGCCGGTGTGCATGGCGCGGGTAGCCGGGAGCGTCATCATCCTGGGCGCCGCTGTGTGGCTTGGCACCAGGCCAGCCGGGCCCGCCGCCGGGCGCTGGGTGCTGCCGGCGGCGGTCGCCGCGGGCGTCCTGGATGCCAGCGCGAACGTGTGCTACGTGCTCGCCGCCAGGGCCGGCCTGTTCGGCATGGCCGTCGTGATTACCTCGCTGTATCCCGGCATCACGGTGCTGCTGGCACGGGTCGTGCTTGGTGAGCGGACGAGGGCGGTGCAGCGGATCGGCCTTGCCCTCGCGGCGGCGGGCGTGGCCATGGTCACGTTCTGAGTGGAGTGCATCTCTGGCTGGCCACCGGCAGGCTCATGCGACCGGACGCTCCGACGTGGTCATCCGGCCGCACGAACCCCGGGGAAGGAATTATCCGGCTGGCTCGGTCGCTCAGTCGTCGCCGATGTCCTCTCTGCTCTCCTCGCCGCCATCTTCGTCCGGGAAGAGCAGCTTGCATACCTCGACGTAAAGCTGTTCGGGGTAGGGAATGTAGGGGATGTTCCGCAACGCCTGGTCTTGACCAGCCGACTCGATGATGAACTCACCATACCCGAACAGGCGCCCGGGCAGGGAGCGCTGGAAGCTCATGTCCGTCACCTTGGTCAGCGGAATCATCCCCACCTTGCGGGTCAAGACCCCCGAGGTCAGGATCATCCGTCGCGAGGTGACCACGAAGTATTCGATCGTCCAGTTCGCGACCTTCCACAGCGCCCACAGCGCCAGGATTCCCCAGCCGATCCAGACGATGTTCATGAAGCCGGGCTGCTGGTTGAGGGAGCTGCCGTTCAGCACGACCGCGGCGATCAGCCCGGCCAGGGCAAGCCCCACCGGCACCAGCAGCACGGCCGGATGCATGCGCACGGTGATTACCTGATGCTCGCGCTCGTGCAGCAGCAGGTACTTCTTGACGTCGTTCGGGGGGTTCCTCGGCTCTTGAGCGATCAGCCTCATATGCCCCGCCTCACATGATCAGAGTGAGGTGAAGAATGTGGCGAGTGAGTTCCCGACCGCTTTGAGACCGTTCAGAAGGCTGGTCGCAGCGGCAGCCGCACCGGTCGGGTTAGTGATCAGGAACCACGCAATGAAGATTACGACGGCCCACCCGAAGACCTTCTTCCAGTTCATGATCAGCTCCCGGAAGCCCGTGTGCCGGTCAGTACGGTCAGCTTAGCTCAGAGTGATGACGACACCAATGGCCGTGAACAGCAAGGACACGGTACCTCCATGCGGGGAGTGGTTGGTGCTCCCCCGCCGCAAGTGGCTAATCTCACTCCGCCCGTAAGTAACAGATGTCACACTGATTACCACGAGTTGTGATATTCGGGTACATATGGCGGTCTTGCCTTCATGCGTGGCCGGGCGCTGGCCTCCGATCGGCGGACACGGCGGCGGGGCATCTGACACCATTTCCTTCCTGGCGACACCACCGATGGAGCGACGATGACGGACCCCGGCAGCGATGACGTCGCTGTCATCGTCTACCGCGAGGAGGACGACGCCTGGGAGGCGGACGTCCTGCCGACGGCGCTCACCGAGGATCTCGCCGGGCTGATCCAGGCACTGCGCCAGCAGCCCAGCATCGGCGGGACGTTCGGCCTGGTGGCGGTCGGGGACGATTTCTTCGTGGTGCTGCGCGCGGTCGGCGGGCAGGTGTCGGTGTTCCTGTCCGACCTCACCGCGGCTGTCGACTGGCCGCTGGCCCGGCAGGTGCTCGGCCATCTCGGGATCGACTTGGCCGATGATGAGGAT
>Ga0081540_1001418_pt1 | contig 20736 bp, 22 predicted proteins | sample TabmetS2T1R1_FD_71024 | JGI IMG/M metagenome (GOLD analysis project Ga0081540, IMG submission 71024) | Tabebuia heterophylla rhizosphere microbial communities from the University of Puerto Rico - S2T1R1 | ecosystem: Host-associated > Plants > Roots > Rhizosphere ... | reverse complement strand
AGCCAGACGTCCAGCGCGGAGGGGTCGGCCTGCGCCCCGGCGGCCGCCAGCCGGGCCGCCCGGATCCCGGCCTCGACCGCGAAGCCGACCTGCAGCGACTTGGCGTCGGTGCCGAACGCGCGCTGCACCCCGCCCGCGGCGGGCACGGCCAGCGCCATCGCCGCCGCGATCCGCTCGGCGGGCAGGCCGAACGCGACGGCCGCCCCGGCCGCCGCGGCCGGAGCCCCGGCCGTGCAGGTGGCGTGCCACCCGGCCGAATAGTGCCGCCAGCCCAGCGCCGTGCCCAGCCGGGCCATCACCCCGGCCGCGGCCAGGTAGGCCCGCGCCCCGCCGCCCGCTGATTCCGCCGTGGCCAGGGCGGTCGGCACGCACACCACGCTGACGTGCGTGGTGGACGGCATGTGCAGGTCGTCGAAGTCGAGCACGTGCCCGGCCACGGCCCAGCGCGCCCCGTCCGGCAGGCCTGCGGCCGCGGCCAGCCGGGTCACCCGGTGCTCGCGGGCGGCCAGGGTCACCGCCACCGTGTCCAGCAGCGACCGGTGCGCCAGCTCCAGATCCTCGCGGTCGGGCTCCAATCCGGCGGCCCATTCGGCCAGCGTCACCGCCACCGACATCATGCGGCTACCTCCCTGATGATTTACGCGGCCACTTCCTCCATCATCTACCGGGTGGCGGGCCGGGCAACCTACCCGCCGCTCGCGTTAGCGGCAGGCCGGGCCTTGTGCCCTAGTGCCCGGCCAGGAACCGGGCGATCGCCTCGGCCAGCGCGGCCGCGATGGCCCGCTGGACTTTGGGGCTGACCAGGAGCGCGGCGTCGGCGGCGTTGTGCATGTTGCCGGTCTCGATCAGGACCTTCGGCATCGTGGTGAGGTTCAGGCCGGCCAGGTCGGTGCGAGTGATGTAGCCGTCCCGGCCGTAATAGTCGCTGACCCGGAACGGCGTGCCGCGGAGCATCATCGCGTGCACGTCACGGCCGAACCGCTTCGACGACCCGATGACCTTGTTGTTCGGGCCGTTGGCCACCGGCTCCAGGACCGTGAAGCCGCGGCCGGAGCGCGGCCCGTAGTCGGCGTGAATGTCAATGGACACGTTCGCGTGCGCCCGGTTGAGTATCCGGGACCGGGTATCGACGCACGGGCCCAGGCCCTGGTTGCCCGTCCTGGTCATCACCACCCGCGCCCCCATCCGGATCAGGTCCGCGCGCAGGTAGACCGCGACGTTCCAGTTGAACCTGGCCTCGGTGTAGCCGCCTGACGTCCGGGTCCCGGTGGTGTCGCAGCCCTCCCACGCGCGGCCGTTCCAGACCTTGCGGGCCAGGAACGCCGGGTTGGTGTAGTTCAGCCCGTTGTGCCCGGGATCGATGCCGACGACCTTGCCGGCCAGCGGCGGCCGGCCGGCCGCCTGGGCAGCCTGGGCCGGGGCCTGGGCGCGGACCTGGGCCTGGTCTGGGGCCTGGGCGGGGGCTGGCCGGATGTCGGCCGAGGTACTCGTGGCAGGCGTCAGCACCAGGGCCAGCCCCGCCGCCGCCAGCCCGGCGAGAACGCCACGGCGAGATGCGCGGTGAAGAAGTCCCATGCAGGTGCAGGCCTCTCGTGAGCGGCTGACGGCCCTACGTTCGAGGGTGGCACGGATCCGGTTGCTCCATCACCAATCCGGCAAATCCGGTCCGGCCGGCTTCGGCGTCCGCGGGCAGGACCGGAGTTCAAGATCGTTCGTCAGTTTTGGCTGTTATGACGACCAAAACTGACGAACGATCGACGGCGGCGGTGCTGGCGTCTCTAGTGGGCTGGCAGCTCATCCAGCCGGCCCGTCCCGGGGAAGGCCCTGGCGTCCCGCCGCGTTACAGTGCGAGTTGACCCGCAACGGGTCGCCCCTTTAACCAAGCAAGCGGAGGTGACCTATGGCGCTGCCGCAGGATTCCGCGCCTAAGTTCCAGGAGTACGCCCACCCGGAGATGATCGTCTCCACCGAGTGGGTCGCGCAGCACCTCGACGATCCCGGCCTGGTGGTGGCCGAATCCGACGAGGACGTGCTGCTCTACGAGACCGGCCACATCCCCGGCGCGGTCAAGCTCGACTGGCACACCGAACTCAACGACCCGGTCACCCGTGACTACGTGGACGGGGCCGCCTTCGCCCGGCTGATGTCCGAGAAGGGGATCAGCCGGGACACCACGCTGGTGCTCTACGGCGATAAGAACAACTGGTGGGCCGCCTACGCCTTGTGGGTGACAAAGCTGTTCGGCCACCCGGACGTGCGCCTGATGGACGGCGGCCGGGCCAAGTGGATCGCCGAGGGCCGCCCGGTCAGCACCGACACCCCGAAGCCCGCGCCGGCCGACTACCCGGATATCGCCCGCGACGACGCGCGCATCCGCGCGTTCAAGGACCAGGTCGTGTCGCACCTCGGGCAGCCGATGATCGACGTGCGTTCGCCCGGCGAGTACAGCGGCGAGCTCCTGCACATGCCCGACTACCCGCAGGAGGGCGCGCTGCGCGGCGGCCACATCCCCGGCGCCAAGAGCGTCCCCTGGGCCCGGGCCGCGGCCGAGGACGCCACCTTTAAGCCGCGGAAAGAGCTCGAGGCCATCTACCAGGGCGAGGCCGGGCTGAGCCCGGACGACGACGTGGTGGTCTACTGCCGGATCGGCGAGCGGTCCAGCCACACCTGGTTCGTGCTGCAGCACTTGCTCGGCTTCGGTCAGGTGCGCAACTACGACGGCTCGTGGACCGAGTGGGGCAACAGCGTCCGGGTCCCGATCACCCGCGGGGACAGCCCGTGACCGCGCAGCCTGTCAACGGCGCCCTGCACCCTCGATTGCAGGAGATCGCCGACGATTTCCACAGCGTGCCGGACAAGGACCGGCTGCAGTTGCTGCTGGAGTTCTCCCAGGACCTGCCGGCCCTGCCGGAGCGCTACGCCGGGCACCGGGACCGGATGGAGCCGGTCCCGGAGTGCCAGACGCCGCTGTTCCTGGCGGTTGAGGTCGAGCCGGACGACAAAGTGCACCTGTACTTCGATGCCCCGGCTGAGGCGCCGACCACCCGCGGCTTCGCGGCCATCCTGCACGCCGGGCTCGATGGCCTGGACGCCGGCGAGGTGCTGGCCACCCCACCGGAGTTCTCCGGCCAGCTCGGGCTGGCCGACCTGGTCAGCCCGCTGCGGCTGCGCGGCATGGCCGCGATGCTGTCCCGGATCAAGCGCCAGGTCAGGGAGCGCCGAGCCGCAAACTGAGTTGCTGGGCGTTGACGTGCGCCCAGTCGCGGTAGCAGTTGTTGAACAGCACGTGCGTGACCTCGGCCTGCCCGGCCAGGTCGCGCACCCGCCCCGCCCACTCGTCCAGCTCGGCATCGCTGTACTTGTAGCCGAACCTTTCCGAGATCTCCTTGCTCGTCCACTTGTCCGAGTGCCCGTGCATCCGGACCACGGCCAGGTCGCTGGTGGCGGCCAGCACCGGCGGGATGGAGCTCGGGTAGCCCTGCGGCATGTCCACGCACACGTAAGGGAGCTGGTGCGAGGCCAGGAAGTCCAGCGTCTCCCGCTGGTTGTCCTCGGTCATCCAGGTCCGGTTGCGGAACTCCACGCACACCCGGTCCGGCGCGGCCCGCGCCGCGCAGGCCAGGATGTACTCCCGCCGCGCCCGGCCGATCGGGAACCAGGGCGGGAACTGCAGCAGGATCGCGCCCAGCTTGCCCGCGTCACGCAGCGGGCCGAGCGCGGCCAGGAACCGGTCCCAGGCCGCCTCCGCCACCGCCGGGTCCACGTCCTTGAGGTACACGCGGTCCTTGCCGGCCGAACCCGCCGCCTCGCGCAGGTCGGCCGGGAACGCCCTGACCGGCGTCGGGTGCTGGGTGAACAGGCTGAACGCCTTGATGTTGAAGGTGAAGCCGGGCGGCGTGCGTTCGGCCCAGGCCCGCGCGGTCTGCTCGGCGGGCAGCGCGTAATAGGTCGCGTCCACCTCTACCAGCGGGAACTGCCGGGCGTAGTAGCGCAGCCGCTTCTCCGGGTTGTTCGCCTCCGGCGGGTACCAGCCGGACTCGATCAGCGTCCGGTCCGTCCACGACGCCGTGCCCACCCGGACCTGCCCCATCCGCCCAGCCTAGACCGCCGGAATACATGACGTGTCATCGCTTGTTCTATGACGCATCATATATCCTGCGGAAGGAGCAGCCGCCGCTATGCGCAAGACCGCCAGCACCGCCGTTTCCGTTCACCCGCTGCTCGCCGAGCGGTGGAGTCCGCGCGGCTTCGACCGGGCGCACGAGATCGGCGACGAGGCCCTGGCCGCGCTGCTCGAGGCGGCCCGCTGGGCGCCGTCCGCGGGGAACAGCCAGCCCTGGCGGTTCCTGGTCACCCGCCGCGGCGAGCCGGCTCACGACCGGCTGTTCGCCGCTCTCGCCCCTGGTAACCAGGCCTGGGCCGGGGCGGCCAGCGCGCTGATCCTGATCGCGGCGCGCACCGCGGACGACGACGGCCGGCCGCAGCCGTGGGCGCTGTACGACACCGGTCAGGCCGTGGCCGCCCTGGTCACGCAGGCGCAGGCCGACGGATTGGCCGTGCACCAGATGGGCGGGTTCGACACCGACGCCGTCCGCGCCGGGTTCGGCCTGCCGGACACGCTCACGCCCGTCGTCGTCCTCGCCGTGGGCCGCCAGGACAGCGCGGCCGGCCTGCCCGCGCCGCTGGCCGCCCGCGAGGCGGCGCCGCGGACCAGGCACCCGGTCGGCGACCTGCTGCTGCCCGCCCCCGTCGCGCGCCCGCTGGCCGCCTGAGACGTCTTTGATCCCGAACGGGCGGGTGTCACGCCACCCCGGACCGTTGCGGGCGAAGTTACATAACGGCGTACATACATCGGATGATGTGGCTGTGACGGCGGAGGGGTAGCTTCAGTCTCGGCGAGGACTGGGCTTCTGCCAGGGGTGGCCTTTCTGACGGAGCTTCGTGCGTGCGGAAGCCCGCCTCGCCTCCGAAGCTGTCTGAGGTCAGCGCCGCCGCGCCAGCGGGAGCGCGAACCACAGCCCGGCGAACAGCAGTGCCACGAACGTAGTGATCAGCGCGGCGGTCAGGCCGCTCGAGACGTAGTCGGTCACCAGCAAGATGGCGGCCGACACGGCCAGGCCGACGGTGGCCAGCCCGGTAATGGCCATGACGTTGGCCGCCCGGACCAGGCGTTCCTTCTCGCCCTGGCGGAACACCAGCCGGTGGTAAGCGACCGGCCCGAGCAGCAGCGCGGTGGCCACCGCGGCCAGGACGATGGTGGCGAGGTACAGGTTGCGCTGGCCCGGGCTCAGGTGCGTGAACCGGTTGGTGAAGGGCAGCGACAGCAGGAAGCCGAACAGCACCTGCACGCCGAGCCCGGCCACCCGCAGTTCCTGCAGCAGCTCGCCCAGGTTGCGGTCGGCCCGCTCCTCCTCGGACTCCGCCCGCGGATCCGGCTCGGTCTTTCCCACGTCAACCACCCTAATCGGCTGCCCCGTCCGGCCCCGCTTAGTCTCGAGACGTGACGGATTCCCCGGCAAGCACGGCCGCCCTGATCGTCAGCTGCCTGGAGAACGAGGGCGTCACGCACGTCTTCGGCATCCCGGGCGAGGAGAACATCAGGCTGGTCGACGCCATCTCCCAGTCCTCCATCCGGTACGTGCTGGCCCGGCACGAGCAGGGCGCGTCGTTCATGGCCGAGGTCTACGGCCGGCTGACCGGGCGCGCCGGGGTGTGCTCGGCCACGCTCGGCCCCGGGGCGATCAACCTGCTGCTCGGCACCGCGGACGCGATCACCAACTCCACGCCGCTGATCGCGCTGTCGGCGCAGGTCGGCATGAACCGCAGCTTCAAGGAGTCGCACCAGGGCGTCGACCTGGTGTCGATGTTCGCCCCGGTCACCAAGTGGTCGGCGCTGGCGGCGACGCCGGGCGCGGTGCCCGAGATGATCCGCAAGGCGTTCAAGCTGGCCCAGACCGAGCGCCCGGGCGCGGTCTACCTGGCCATACCGGAGGACGTGGAGCAGGCCCCGGCGCTGGGTGAGCCGCTGCCGGTGAACGTGCCGCGGCCCGACGAGCCGTCCCGCGGGCAGGTGGAGCGGGCGGCGGCGCTGCTGCGCGAGGCGGCCAGCCCGATCGTGCTGGCCGGCCACGGCGCCGCGCGCGCCGGGGCGGGACCGGCCCTGCGCCGCTTCGCCGAGACGCTGGGCATCCCGGTGGCGACCACGTTCCACGGCAAGGGCGTCTTCCCCGACGACCACCCGCTGGCGCTGGGCGCGGTGGGGTTCATGCGGCACGACTACGTCAACTTCGGTTTCGACCGCGCCGACCTCATCGTCGCCGTCGGCTACGAACTGCAGGAGTTCGACCCGGCGCGGATCAACCCGGACGGCGACACCAAGATCATCCATCTGCACCGGTTTCCCGCCGAGGTGGACGCGCACTACGACGTGGCCGTCGGGCTGCACTCCGACATCGGCCGCAGCCTGGACGCGCTGGCCGGGGCCGTCGGCCCGCGTCCGGCTGGCGCGGTGGGCCAGGTCCGCGCCCTGCTCGCCGCCGAACTCGCCCGCGGCCAGCGCGATGACCGCTTCCCGCTCGCGCCGGCCAGGATCGTGGCCGACACCAGGGCCGCGATGCACCGCGAAGACATCGTGCTGGTGGACACCGGCGCGCTGAAGATGTGGATGGCCCGGCTGTACCCGACCTACGAGCCGAACACCTGCCTGATCTCCAACGGCCTGTCCACCATGGCCTGGACCGTTCCGGGCGCGATCGGCGCGAAGATCGCCCGGCCCGACCGCCGGGTGCTGGTCGCCACCGGCGACGGCGCGTTCCTGATGAACTCCCAGGAGATCGAGACCGCGCTCCGGCTGGGGCTCGCCTTCGTCATCCTGATCTGGGTCGACGACGCGTACGGGCTGATCAGCTGGAAGATGGACCTGGAGATCGGGCGCAACGTGGACACGAGGTTCGGCAACCCGGACTTCGTCGCGTACGCCGAGAGCTTCGGCGCGACCGGATACCGGATCACCTCGGCCGACGGCCTGCTCCCGGCGCTGCAAGCCGCCCTGGCCGCCGACACGGTCTCGGTGATCGCCTGCCCGGTCGACTACGCCGCGAACCTGGAGCTGATCGAATCGCTCGGCGACCTAGACGAGTCCCTGTCCTGAGCTACGCCGTCTGATCTGGTACGGACGGTGCTGGAGTAACGAAAGTCCGTTCTGCGTTGGCGCCCAACCCCTGACCAGGAAGCTAACCAGGAATGCCCGTTTTCTCCCTCCGCGACGCCCGGCCGGGCCAGGGTACGGGCCAGGGTTCCCACTGGCGCGACCGGGCCGGGTGAAACGCGATCGTGGCAGTAGTAGCTACCCGCGCCGGCCGGCCGGGCCCGGGAGCGAAGGAGGACTCATGAGCACCGATACGACCGCCGCCGTGGCCGCCCGCGAACCCGAACTCCTCGGTCAGATCGTGGTGGCCATCGGCGGCAGCGCCGGCATCGGGCTTGAGACCGCCCGCCGCGCTCGCGCCGAGGGCGCCGAGGTCATCTTGACCGGGCGAAACCCCGAGCGCCTCGAGCGGGCCGCGGCCGAGGTCGGCGCGCGCGGCACCGCGGCCTTCGACGCCACCGACCCGGCCGCCCTCGACCGGTTCTTCGACGGGCTGCCTGCCCAGATCGACCACGTGATGGTCACGGGCCCCGGACCGTACTACGCGCCCCTGGCCGAACTGGACCGCGACGAGGCGCACCGCGAATTCGACCGCCACCAGTGGCTGCCCGTCGCGGTCGCGCAGCACGCGGTCGGCCGGGTGCGGCCCGGCGGCACGCTGGTGTTCATGGGCGGCACCGGCGGCCGCCGCCGCGGACCCGGCCTGTCGCTGATCGGGGCGGGCACCGCCGCGATGCCCGCCCTGGTCGCGAACCTGGCGGTCGAGGTGGCGCCGATCCGGGTCAACCTCATCGCCGCCGGGTTCGTCGACACCCCGCTGTCGGCCACGCTGCTCGGCGACGACCTGGAGGCGCGCCGCGAGCAGCTGCGCGCCACGCTCCCCATCGGGCGGGTGGTCGGCCCGGAAGACGTCGCCAAGCTCGCCGTGCACCTGATGACCAACACGGCGGTGACCGGCGCGACCTACGACATTGACGGCGGTCAGCAACTCGTCTGAAAGGGGGTGACCGCGGTGGACCGTCGCCGGGACATGACGAGCAACGGCCGCCGGGTCGCCATCGTCACCGGAGGCTCGCAGGGCATCGGGGCCGGCCTGGTGGCCGGGTACCGGCGCCAGGGCTGGGCGGTGGTGGCCAGCGCCCGCCAGATCAAGGCCGCGGAAGACCCGGACGTGCTCGCCGTCGAAGGCGACCTCGCCGAGCCCGCGACCGCCGACCGGATCGTCGGCGGAGCGCTCGAACGCTTCGGCCGCATCGACACCCTGGTCAACAACGCCGGGGTGTACATCTCCAAGCCGTTCACCGACTACACCGCGGCCGACTACGCCCTGGCTTCCGGCGTCAACCTGGCCGGGTTCTTCTGGATCACCCAGCGCGCCATCGCCGAGATGGCCACCCGGTACGGCGGCCACGTGGTCAACATCACCGCCACCCTGGCCGAGGTCGCGAACTCCGGCGAGCCCGCGGTGCTCGCCGCGATGACCAAAGGCGGCCTGGCCGCGGCCACCCGGTCGCTCGCGGTCGAGTACGCCTCCCGCGGCATCCGGGTCAACGCCGTCTCGCCCGGCATCATCCAGACGCCGCTGCACCCCGCGGAAAGCTACCAGGACCTCGGCGGCCGGCTTCCCCCGCTCGGCCGCGCGGGCCAGGTCAGCGACGTGGTGGACGCGATCTTGTTCCTGGAGTCATCGCCCTACATCACCGGCGAGATCCTGCACGTCGACGGCGGCCAGACCGCGGGACGCTAAGGTCCGGCCGGCTAGTTGTCTTGCTGGCCGGAGAAGATCTGCAAGAAGAACAGGAACACGTTCAGGATGTCCAGGAAGATCGACGCGGCCAGGAACGGCGCGGAGTTGATGTCCGTGGAGGTCCGTAGCCGCTGGAAGTCGAACATGACGAAGCCGGCGAAGATGACCAGCCCCAGCACCGAGTAGACCAGCGCGCCGTTCGGGATGTTCACGAAGATCAGCACGATGCCGAACACGATCAGGGCCACCAGCGCCCAGGAAAGCACGCGCGCGAGCGCGGTCAGGTCGCGCCGGGTGGCGTAGCCGGCCGCGCCGAAGCCGGCGATGAACAGCGCGGTCGCCCCGCCCGCCTGCCACAGCGCACTCGGGTCCATGCTCCCGTAGTAAGCGATCGTGGGCGCCACGGCCAGCCCGACCAGCAGTCCGAAGGCGGCGAGCAGCCCGACGGTCAGCTGAAGCGAGCTGCGCGCCGCGAAGCGCATGCCGATCAGGCAGGCGAAGGCGGCGATGAACGCGATGATGCCCACCACGCCGTTCAGGTCGCGGCCGAGCCAGGCGCCGAGCGCGAACAGCGCCGCGGTGGCCGCGACGTACGCCATTGTCTGCGCGAACAGGGAGTGGGCCTGGTCGCGGGCCCCCGTCCCCATGCGCCGGTAGGTGAGCGAGTCCGTCATGACGGCGTGCTCCTTTCGTGTGTTACCCATGATGGCGTCCGCGGACCCCGGTCGCGCCCGTGGAATGCCCTGGCCCGTGCCCTGGTTGCCGCGCGGCGGCTACTCGAAGCCGGACGGGTCGCCGGCTCCGCGGCGGACGATCTCGGGCTCGGGCTGCGAGAAGTCGATGACCGTGGTCGGCTCGGTGCCGCAGTCGCCCGAGTCGAGCACCGCGTCCACGGCGTGCTCGAGCTGCTCGGCGATCTCCCAGCCCTGGGTCATGGGCTCGTCCTGGCCGGGCAGCAGCAGGGTGCTCGAGACCAGGGGCTCGCCGAGCTCGGCCAGCAGCGCCTGGGACACCACGTGCCGCGGGATCCGCACCCCGACCGTCTTCTTCCTGGGGTGCTGCAGGATCCGCGGCGCCTCCTTGGTCGCGGGCAGGATGAAGGTGTAGCTGCCCGGGGTCGCCGCCTTGATCGCCCGGAACACCGGGTTGGGCACGAACACGAACTGGCCCAGCTGGGCGAAGTCCTGGCACACCAGCGTGAGGTGGTGCCGGTCATCCAGGCCGCGGATCGCCCTGATCCTGGCCATGCCGTCCCGGTTGCCGAGCTGGCAGCCGAGCGCGTAGCAGGAATCCGTGGGGTAGGCGATCACGCCGCCCGCCCGCACGATGTCGGCGACCTGAGTGAGCGAGCGCCGCTGCGGGTTGGCCGGATGAATGTCGAAGTACCTGGCCATGCGATGAGCTTAGGCCCATCGCCGGTAAGATCCGCCCATCGAACCAGGGAGGGCCGACCATGGACACGAGCTACGTGGCTGTGGCTGTCGTCACCAGCCGCACCGAGGCCGAACTGATCGCCGGCCTGCTCCGCAGCAACGGCGTGGAAGCAGCTGTTTCGGCCGACGATGCCGGAGGACAGGACCCGCAGCTGCAGATCCTGGGTGTTCGCGTGCTGGTGGCCGCGGCTGACGAGGCGGCGGCCCGCCAGGTCATAGCCGACGCCCAGACCGCCTGAAGGGATTAAGATCATCAAGGGCCTTGGCGAGCTTACTACGGAGGGCTGGTCGTGCTGCCTGGGCGCGAACGCGAGGGCGCGTTCCTGAACGAGCTGCTCAACCGGGTCCGCGCGGGACACAGCGCCGCCGTCATGGTGCACGGCGAGGCCGGGGTGGGAAAGACCGCCTTGCTGAACGAGGCGTTCGGTTCAGTGTCCGGCCTGCGGATGGTACGTGCGGCTGGCGTCGAGTCAGAGATGGAGCTGCCCTTCGCGGGCCTCCAGCAGCTGTGCGTGTCGATGCTCGACCATCTCGAGCACCTGCCCCTGCCGCAGGCGGACGCGCTCCGGACGGCCTTCGGCCTGATCGAAGGGCCGCCTCCCGATCGCTTCCTGATCGGCCTGGCCGTCCTGAGCCTGCTGTCGGAGGCGGCCGCGTCGCGCCCGCTGGTCTGCGTGGTGGACGACTGCCAATGGCTGGATCAGGCTTCGGCGCAGGCGCTCGCCTTCGCCGCCCGACGGATCCAGGCCGAGGGCGTGCTGCTGGCCTTCGCCGCCCGCGAGCCGGGCCAGGACTTCGACGGAATCCCCGGCTTCATGGTCGGGGGGCTGCGTGATCTCGATGCCCGGGCGCTGCTGCGCTCGGTCGTGCCGTGGCCGCTCGATGAGCAGGTCCGGGAGCGGATACTGGCCGAAACCAGGGGGAACCCGCTGGCGCTGCTCGAACTGCCCCGCGGGCGCTCGCCCGCCGAGCTGGCCGGCGGCTTCGGCCTGCCGCATGAGCTGCCGCTGGCCGGCCGGATCCAGGAGAGCTTTCTGCGCCGGGTGGAGGAGCTGCCGGAGGCGACGTGGCTCATGGTGCTGCTCGCGGCGGCCGAGCCGGCCGGCGACGCCGGCCTGGTGTGGCGCGCTGCCGGCCGGCTCGGGCTCGCCCGGGACGCCATCGTCTCGGCCGAGGCCGCCGGGCTGCTCAAGATCGGCGGGCGGGTCGTCTTCCGCCATCCGCTCGTCCGCTCCGCGGTATACGGGGCGTCGCCACCGGACGATCGCCGCCGGGTCCATGTCGTCCTGGCGGCGGCGACCGATCCCGATCTCGATCCCGACCGCCGGGCCTGGCACCTGGCGCAGGCGGCCATCGGTCCCGACGAGGAGGTCGCGGCCGAACTCGAGCGATCGGCCGCCCGGGCCCAGGGGCGAGGCGGGCTCGCCGCCGCGGCGGCGTTCCTGGACCGCGCGGCCCAGCTCAGCCTGGACCCCGTTCCCCAGGCTCGCCGCGCCCTGGCCGCGGCCCAGGCCAAGTACCTCGCGGGTGCTCCCGAAGCCGCCGGGAGGCTGCTGCTGACCGCCGAGGCAGGGCCGCTGGGAGAACTCGAGCGCTCCCAGGTGGACATGATCCGGGCCCAGATCGCCTACTCGCAGAACCGCGGCAGCGATGCGCCGGCGTTGCTGCTCCGGGCCGCGCGGCGGCTCGAGCCCCTCGACCTGCGCATGGCCAGGCAGACCTACCTCGACGCCGTGCTGGCCGGCCATTTCGCGGGCCGCCTGGCCCCCGGCCGCCTCCGCGAAGCGGCGGAGGCGGCGCGGCGCGTCCCGCCCGTGACCGGACCCGCCGCGGCCTCCGGCCTCCTGCTCGACGGCCTGGCGACGGCGCTCACCGCCGGATACACCGCCGGCGTGCCAGCGCTCAAGCAGGCGGTCCGCGGGTTCCGCGGCGGGGGAGCGACTCCGGAGGAACAGCTGCGCTGGCTGTGGCCCGCGGCCCACGTCGCGATGGCCCTGTGGGACGACGAATCCTACGACGTGCTGTCCGCGCGGCACATCGAGATCGGCCGCGAAGCCGGGGCGCTCGCGGTGCTCCCGACCGCGTTGACGACCCGCATCGTCGCCTGCGTGTTCGCCGGCCAGCTCGCCGCCGCCGAGGAGCTGATCGAGGAGATGCGAGCCCTCACCGCCGCGATGGGGACTCCCGCGCCGGCGTACGGTCCCGTCTTCGTCGCCGCCTGGCGGGGCCGGGAGGATGAGGCCCTGGCCGTGATCGGCCAGGCGGTCAGGGAGTTCACGGCGAGCGGCGAGGGCGCGGTCCTGGCCTTCGCCGACTACGGGCGCGCGGTGCTGTGCAACGGCCTCGGCCGTTACACCGAGGCGCTCACCGCGGCCGCGGCCACCGACGCCCTCGAAGACGAGGGAGTCACCATCGTCACGCAAGGCCTCGCCGAGCTCGTCGAGGCGGCGGCCCGCGCCGGCGCGCCCGAGCGCGCCGCGGACGCCCTGGCGCGCCTGGAGGAGATGACCGGGGCCAGCGACACCGGCTGGGGAGCGGGCGTGCGGGCTCGCTCGCAGGCGCTGGTCAGCGTCGGCGACGCGGCCGAACCGCTCTACCGTGAAGCGATCGAGCGGCTCGGCGGGACCCGTATCCGCCCGCAGCTGGCGCGCGCCCATCTGGTTTACGGCGAGTGGCTGCGCCGGGCCAGCCGCCGCGCGGACGCCCGGCACGAACTGCTCCGGGCGTTCGAGATGTTCGAGGACATGGGGATGGATGCGTTTTCCGGCCGCGCGCGGCGCGAGCTGGCGGCCACCGGGGAGAAGGTCAGGACGCAGGCCGCGGAAAGGCCGCACGATCTGACCAAGCAGGAGGCGCAGATCGCCCGGCTCGCCCGCGAAGGGCTGACGAACGCCGAGATCGGGTTCCAGCTCTACCTGAGCGCGCGCACCGTGGAATGGCACCTGCGCAAGGTCTTCGCCAAGCTCGGGATCACCTCCCGCAGGCAGCTCCACACCGCGGTTCTCCAATAGGCTGGCGAGAAGGATCTCCCCCTCAGCGGCGCCAGCCGTAACCGCCAGCAAATAAAACCGCCCCGCGCCCGACCCCCCGGGGCCGCCGGCCCGCCGGCTAACGAGGTGAAGGGGCCCTTGACCCCGATAGATGGGGTCAAGGGCCCCCTCACCCCATGAGCGAAGGCGTCAAATGGGGCAAGGGCCCCTTCACCCCATGACGGAATGGTGCGTGAGTGACTGTTGGTTCCTATGAGACCTGTGATGTAACTATGGGGTTTCATGGGCGCCGCTGGCTCGCTGGCCGCTGGCGGAAATGTCACAGGTTCGGGTGGTGCCTTGTCTTTGAGGGAAAGCATCACGCGGAAGGGAAAGAATCATGCGAGTCTTCGTCACCGGAGCGACCGGGGCGCTGGGACGGCACCTCGTTCCCGGGCTGGTCGCGGCGGGGCACGAGGTCACCGCCACCACCAGGACGCCCGGCAAGGTCGCGCAGCTGCGCGAGGCGGGCGCCAAGCCGGTGATCCTCGACGGGCTGGATCGCGAGGCGGTGATCGCGGCGGTGCTGGCCGCCGCGCCGGAGGTGATCGTGCACGAGATGACCGCGCTGGCGGGCATGCGGAGCCTGCGCAACCCCGACAAGCTGTTCGCGGTCACGAACGAGCTGCGGACCCGGGGGACCGACAACCTGCTGGCGGCCGCGGCGCGGGCGGGCACCCGCCGGGTCATCGCGCAAGGCTACGCGGGCGCCGGGCCGGACAAGCGTTCCGGTGGCCGGCTCAAGACCGAGGAAGATCCGCCCGACTGGCGGTTCATCCGGTCGTTCGTCCAGGCCCCGGCGGCGATCAGGCACGTGGAGGAGGCCGTGCCGGCCGAGGCGCCGGAGGGCATCGTGCTGCGCTACGGCGTCCTCTACGGGCCGGGCGCCTCGGATGTGCTGCTGGAGATGCTGCGCAAGCGGCAGGTGCCGGTGGTCGGCGGCGGCACGGGGGTGTGGTCGTTCGTCGAGGTCACCGACGCGGCCGCGGCGACGCTCGCGGCGGTCGACCGGGGCGCGCCCGGCGTCTACAACGTGGTGGACGACGATCCGGCGCCGGTCGCGGAGTGGCTGCCGTACCTGGCTCAGGTCGCGGGGGCCAAGCCGCCGCTGCGGGTGCCGGCCTGGCTCGGGCGGCTGCTGGCCGGGGAGTTCGTGGTGGCTCAGATGACCACCTCGCGCGGATACTCGAACGAGAAGGCCAGGAAAGAGCTCGGCTGGGAGCCGCGCTACGCGAGCTGGCGGGAGGGATTCCGTGCCTGGGTCAGCGGATGAGACCGGCGCGGCCACGTACCGGCCGCTGCTGTTCTCCATCGCCTACGGGATGACCGGGTCGGTCGGTGACGCCGAGGACATCGTGCAGGACGCGTTCCTCGGCCTGACCCGGGCGCGCCAGGCGGGAACCGAGATCGCCGATCCGAAGGCGTACCTGGCCACGGCGGTGACGCGGCTGGGCATCAACTACCTGGGTTCGGCGCGGGTGCGGCGGGAGACGTACGTGGGGGACTGGCTGCCCGAACCGGTCGTCGTGCCCACGGGCGCACCTGGGCCGGCCGAGCACGCCGAGCTGGCCGACTCGCTGTCCATGGCGTTCCTCGTGCTGCTCGAGACCCTCTCACCGGTGGAGCGGGCCGTGTTCATGCTGCGCGAGGTGTTCGGGTACGGCTACCCGGACATGGCCAGGATCACCGGCAAGACCGAAGTGAACTGCCGGCAGATCTTCGCCCGCGCCCGGCAGCGCATCGCCGCCGGAGCGCCGGTCAGCGACGGCGCGCCGTCCCCGGCGCGGCGGGCGGAAGGCGAAGAACTCGCCCGCCGGTTCTTCGAGGCCGCGGCGGGCGGTGACATGGACGCGCTGCTCGGCATGCTCGCGCCCGACGTGGTGCTGCACGCGGACGGTGGCGGCAAGACGCAGGCGATCGGGAAGCCGCTGGCCGGGCGGCAGCCCGTCATGCGCATGCTCGTCAGCCTGCTCCGGCGGGCCAGGATCCTCGGCGCTTCCCTCCGGCTGGCCTGGGTCAACGGCCAGCCGGGCGCCGTGCTGTACGACGCCGAGGGCCGGGTGGTCAGCGTGATCGAGCTCGACACCGGGCCGAACGGGCATGGCTCCGACGTGGTTCAGACGATGCACGCCGTGGTCAATCCCGACAAGCTGGCTCACCTCGGACCGGTGTCCGATGTGGCACGACTGCCCGGGAGCCGGACCTCGCCGGGAGGGCAGGCCGCCGACGGCGGTGCGTGACACCCGGCCCGTTCGGACGCCGTCCGGTTGTGTTATGAGTGGGTGATGGCGCGCGAGCAGGGCGGTGAGCAGGCTCCGGCACCGGCGGCGGCTGAGGGCGGTGCCCGCGGATCCCGTGACCTGTTCACGTCGGTGCCGTTGCTGCGGGGTTCCGCCGGCGCATCGGAGAGCCTCACGACGGTGCTGGTGGCCCTCGGCGCCAACGTCCTGATCGCCGTGGCGAAGTCGGTCGCCGCCGTGGTGACCGGATCGGCCTCGCTGGTGGCCGAGGCGGCGCATTCGTGGGCCGACTCCGGCAACGAGGTCTTCCTGCTGATCGCCAACCGGCGGGCACACCGCCCGTCCGACCCCGCCCACCCGCTGGGTTATGGCCGGGAAGCCTACGTGTGGTCGCTGTTCGCCGCGCTCGGGATCTTCGTGGCCGGCGCCGCCGTATCGGTCACGCACGGCATCCAAGAGCTCATCCATCCGCAACCGGCCGAACACTTCCTCATCGGGTATGTCGTCCTGGCCTTGTCCTTTGTCCTGGAGGGAATCTCGTTCCTGCAGTCGGTCCGGCAGGCCAGATCCGAGGCCAAGCCGTTTGAGCGGGACCTGATCGAGCACGTGCTGGCCACCTCCGATCCCACGCTGCGGGGCGTGTTCGCCGAGGACTCCGCCGCCCTGGTCGGCTTGGTCATCGCGGCGGCCGGGCTGGCCGCCCATCAGCTGACCGGTTCTCCGACGCCGGACGCCGTCGGTTCAATCCTGGTCGGCGTGCTGCTTGGCGTCGTCGCGATCGTCTTGATCAACAGCAACCGGCGGTTCCTGGTCGGCGAGGAGGCCGATCCCCGGGTACGTTCGGCGGCTATCCGGGCGCTGCTGGAGATGCCGGAGGTGGCCCGGGTAACCTACCTGCGGCTGGAGGTCGTCGGGCCGCGGGTGGTCTTCGTGACCGGTGACGTCGACCTGACCGGTGACGACACCGAGTCACACGTCGCGGTCCGGCTGCGGGCGCTGGAGGCGAAGTTCTGCGCGTCGCCCGCGGTGGCCGGCGCCGTGCTGAGCCTGTCCGCCCCCGACGAGCCGGGGCTCCAGCCGTGAGTCGGGCTGGCCTGCGCTAGAGTCCGGTTGTGGGCGACGCGGGCGCGGGCGACGAGGCCATCACGGTCGTCCGTGTCGCTGAGCCGGAGATCGGCGCGAACGTCAGCGGACGGCTGCAGTCGCTGCTGGAGACGTGCTTCCCCGGGTATCCCGCCCGAAGCTATTTCAAGCTGCCCCCGCATTTCCGGTACCTCGCGATGACGAGCCCCGGGGACGTGGTGGCGCAGATGGGCGTGGAGTTCCGCGTCATCCGGGTGGGTGACAGCGTGCTGCGGACGTTCGGCGTTGTCGACCTGTGCGTAGCGGAGAGCGGGCGGTCCCGTGGCCTGGCCGGCAGGCTGCTGGCGGAACTGACCGAGCTCGCGCGTACCTGCGACATGGCCTTCGTCGTCCTGTTCGCCGACGACGACCGGCTGTACGCCCGGAACGGCTGGGCCCGGGTCACGAACCGCTGCACCTGGGTGCGGATCCACGATCACGCCACGCTGGGCATCGCCCGGCAGGAAGATACCGGTGCCATGATGGTGAAGGCCGTCGGGGAGCAGGCCTGGCCCGAGGGCGATGTCGACCTGCTGGGCCACGTGTTCTGACTTTCACGCGCGCTCGGCGTCACGCTGGCCGGGACGGGACCGGATCGCCGCCCTTATCCAAGCCCACGCCGCCGGCCAGCAGGCGGCCGCCGATGCTGGGTAGGGTGCATGTCCTAGGTTCTGCTGCTCGCGCTGTGAGGAGGACGCCGATGCCCGCGCCCGGCGACGACCGCTTTTTTACCGAGCTGCGCGGCTGCACGGCCGAACTCGCCCGGATCATCGACGGTGACCTGGAACGGCCGGTGCCGACGTGCCCGGGATGGACGTTCCGGCAGCTGGCCACCCACGTCGGGCGCGGCCACCGGTGGGCGGCCCAGATCGTGGCCACCCGGGCGACCACGCCGATCCCGATGCGTGAGGTCGCCGACGGGAAACTGCCGTCCGACCCGGCGCAGCACGCACCCTGGCTGAACGCCGGCGCCGACCAGGTCGTCGATGCGGTCACGGCCGCTGGCAGCGATCCGGTGTGGACGCTGACCGGCCTCGGCCCGGCCAGCTTCTGGGGCCGCCGCCGGGCCCACGAAGCCGCCGTCCACCTGGCCGACGCTCAGCTCGCGGCCGGACGCGACGTCGACCTGGCCCCTGACGTTGCCGCGGACGCCGTCGACGAATGGCTCACCCGCATCGCCGCCAGCACGGCGGGCACCACCGGCCCGGTCCCCGCCCCAGCGCAGGACCTGCGCGGAGATGGCCAGAGCCTGCATGTTCACGCCACCGACCCCGGACTGTCCGGCGCCGGCGAGTGGCTGATCACCCGGACACCATCCGGCGTCACCGTCGCCCGCGGCCACGGCCAGGCCGACGTCGCGGTCCGCGGCCCTGCCGCCGGCCTGCTGCTCGTCCTGACCCGGCGGCTGCCGCCCTCGGCCCCTGGTATCGACGTCCTCGGCGAGCACGCCCTGCTCACCCACTGGCTCGAGCACACGCCGTTCTGACCCAGCTGGAACACGATGAAACCCCGGATCCAGTGCGTCCTGACGCAATGCCGGTCAGCTTGTTTTGATCGTGAACGGGCGTGCCCGGCGCGCGGCGTTGTCCGTGGTGCCGGAGGGCCTGCGGTGTACTGCCGGGGTTCCTGATACCGGGCTGGCGGCTGGCTCATACTGCATGGATGCCTCGTTCATGCTGTTGTTACGACATGGCTGGGACATTCATGCAGTACGGCCCGGTGCTGGAGTGGCGAGCGTGACGGAAGCCCCTTGTCCGGTGCACGCCGCAGCCGGTAGCCCCGGTGCACGCGGACCATGATCAACATAAGCTGAGCGGCATTGTGCTATGACGCAGTGGAACCCCGGTTCCATTGCGTCCGGCAGCGGACCGGGCTAGCCGCGCCGGGCGCGCCCGGCCACGAGCCACACGATGACGAAAACCACCATCGCGATCAGCCCGATGATGACGAATGCCTTGAACGTGGCGAAGATCCCGCCCGCAGCCGTGACGGCAAGCCAGATGGCGAGGATCGCGCCGAGAATTGTCCCGATTTTCCGGCCCATGGACACAGTATGCCCCCGGCGCCCAACACACCGATACTGGTCGCCGTTCGCTGTGCGATGCTTGACGAAGACCTGCGGGAGACGAGACCGGAGGGCCGGTCATGGCTGATCCCTTCACATTGACAGCGGCGGGGCGGTAGTCCTCACCGAAGGCATCAAGTTCTTGTATGGCCAGGCCGGCGAGGCGCTCAAGCGATGGCGCGAGCGCAAGGCCGCGGGGAAGGACGCCGATGTGGAGCCGGTGGAGGTGAAGCTGCCTTCCGTTGCATTCGTCGGCCAGCTAGAACGGCCGCAGTTGCACCTGGACGCGGTCGGGCTGCTCGAGCAGGAACTGCGGGGGGTAGGTCTACTGGACCTGGCTCTGACGTCAATCGCCGGGCGCGAGGTCAGTAGGGTGGCGGCATGCGGGTAGTGATCGCGGGCGGGCACGGGAAGATCGCGCTGTTGCTGGAGCGTCTCCTGGCTGAGCGCGGCGACCAGGCCGTCGGGCTGATCAGGAACCCGGCCCACGCCGCCGATGTACAGAACGCTGGCGCCGAAGCCATCGTCTGCGACCTGGAGACGGCGGCGGCCGATGATGTCGCGGGGCTGCTGTCCGGGGCTGACGCGGTGGTATTCGCGGCGGGCGCCGGTGCGGGCAGTGGCGCCCCGCGCAAGGACACCGTCGACCGGGCCGCCTCGGTGCTGATGGCCGACGCCGCCGAGCGGGCCGGGGTCCGCAGGTTCGTGCAGGTCTCCTCGATGGGAGCCGGCCAGCCGCCGCGGCCCGGCACCGGTGAGGTCTGGGCTGCCTACATCGCGGCGAAGACCGCCGCCGAGGCCGATCTGCGCGCCCGGGACCTGGACTGGACCATTCTGCGCCCGGGCAGCCTCACCGACACTCCAGCCACCGGCCAGATCCGGCTCGCACCCCCGCCGGTACCCGCTGGCACCGTCCCCCGCGCCGACGTCGCCGCGGTCATTGCCGCCCTGCTCGACCATTCCGGTACCCGGCACCAGACGCTGGAGCTGACCAGCGGGGACAGCCCGGTCGCCACGGCCGTGCAGGGCCATCAGGGTTGACCCTGATACCCCGGGGATGCATATCAGGGTGCGAACCGGGCTGATCCCGATCGACCGGAGGCACTGCGGGCGGCAGGCTTGAAGCAAGCAACTGACCTTAAAGGAGACCGATTACCATGCTTGCCATCATTGCCCTGGCCGCCATTGCCATCGTGGCCCTGATCGTCCTCAGCGTCGCCGTCCACATCCTGTTCTCCCCGTGGGTGCTGCTGGTCGGCATCGGCATCCTGGCCTGGATCAAGTTCCGGCCGCGCCGCTCCCACCGATAGCGCCAGTGCCCCGGCCCGGGTTCGTCACGGGTGCGAAGAGTGGCCTGGGGAAACCCCGCTCACGCGCTGCTGCAGCGGCTGGGCGCCATCGCCATGCCGGTGTTCGTGGCCAACGGCGACAGCGACCCGATGATCCTGCCGCACTACTCCTACCTGCTGGCCGGCCTGATCCCGCAGGCCCGGGTGAAGATCTACCCGGACGCGGCGCACGGGTTCCTGTTCCAGCATCACGCCGAGTTCGCCGCCGACATCGAGGCATTCCTCGGGGTTCCCGGCTCCTAGCCTGGGACGTTACGATTCGGTCAAAGGCGGCGGCGCAGGCAACGGCGGGCCCGGGCTCGTGGCCGCCATGTCGGTTCTTGTCGAGGAGTGGTCGTGAGCGGTAGCCGCCAGGTGGCACCTGAGGTGCTCGTGGCGGCCGGCCGATGACGGCAGATACGGGACGGCGAGGCCGCGCGACTCCGCTGACGGACCGCCACGCCGAGTGCGGCGTGCTGGACCGGCTTGTCGACGGGGTCCGGGCCGGTGAGAGCCAGGCCCTGGTGGTACGCGGTGACCCGGGCGTGGGCAAGACCGCACTGCTGGACTACCTGTCCAGCCGGGTCGCCAGCCAAGGGTGCCGGGTTGAGCGCGCGGCGGGCGT
>Ga0081540_1001417_pt1 | contig 20744 bp, 20 predicted proteins | sample TabmetS2T1R1_FD_71024 | JGI IMG/M metagenome (GOLD analysis project Ga0081540, IMG submission 71024) | Tabebuia heterophylla rhizosphere microbial communities from the University of Puerto Rico - S2T1R1 | ecosystem: Host-associated > Plants > Roots > Rhizosphere ... | reverse complement strand
TTTTGTTTAAGTGGGGCGGGGAAAAAAAAAAGTATTTTTCGACCCCACGACACGAGTGCCCCGTTTCCGACGCGCGTGATACATTGCAGCACCCTCTGACACGCGCGTCGGAATCAAAGGGGCACTAGCAAGCATGTGATTCTAGTGCCGCTTATCGATTTGAAGTTCGTGAACGAGCGCGCTGCAAGTGGTGCACGAACTTCAAATCGGCGGCACTAGGTGATCGACAACACCACGCCGCCGTCAGCGCGCACCGGCGCGCCGGAGATCGCGCCCGCCTCGCGCGAGGCCAGGAAAGCGACCACTTCGGCGATTTCTTCGGGTTTGGCGAGCCGCTTGATGATGGACGTCGGGCGCGCGTTGTCGATGAACGCGCGCTGCGCTTTCGGATCGTCGAGTGATTGGCCCATCGAGCGGAACATCTCGGCGACGCCTTCGGTCGCGGTCGGTCCCGGCAGTACCGCGTTGACGGTGACGCCTGTCGCGGCCAGCGCCTGCGCGAAGCCTCGCATCAGCGCGAGGTCGGCCGACTTCGAGAAGCCATAATGGATCATCTCGGTCGGGATCTGCACGCCGGACTCCGACGAGATGAAGATGATGCGCCCAAAACCCTTGTCGCGCATGCGGGGCCCGTAGTGACGCGTGAAACGCACGCCAGACAGCACGTTGGTCTCGAACATGCGCTGCCAGTCCGCGTCGGGAATCTCGAAGGCGTCCTTGATCTCGAAGATGCCGACGTTATTGACGAGAATGTCGATCTCGCCAGCCGCCTTGACGATGGCGGAAACGCCGGCGGCGTTGGCCGCATCGCCGGGCGCGGGGATGAGCGTCGTCTCCGGCGCGGCTTTTCGGATCCTTGCGATCGCCGCGTCGACGTCAGCCGGCCTGCGGCCGTTGATCGCCACCTCGGCGCCATTCGCGGCGAGCGTTTGCGCGACGGCGAAGCCGATACCCTTGGTCGAGCCGGTGACCAGCGCGCGCAGCCCGGACAGATCAACCCGCATGTGAAAACCTCGTGTGCATTGGGCCGGCAGGTGTGACGTGGGGTTTAGCGTCGCTGGCGTCGACCCTGGCACGCTTCAACTATGCGTGACGGCAGGCGCATGTCCCGGAAAAGTGGACCCCGGTTTCCCGCCTGCGCGAAGCCCCGGCAAGACTTGCCGTGTGGCTCGATGCGTTGGCGGGCGAACCCAGGTCCGAAAGGACATGCGCCGATCAAAATGATTGTGACGCTCGTTGGCTTGCGCGATGATCTGCGGAACTCCACGCATGATCGGGGTGCCGCGATGACCACCGCAACGCTCGACCTCAAGACCAAGCCGCAGAATTTCGACATCGAGGACGTCGAATACCTTCGTCACGGCCACAAGCCGCTGCTCGCGCGCATCTTCAGGCCGCGCGGCGAAGGGCCGTTCGCGGCGCTGGTCGAATGCCACGGCGGCGCCTGGTGCATGAGTGACCGCTTCACCGAGAAGCTGCGTCACGAGGCCATGGCAGCGAACGGCATCGTCTCGATCGCGCTCGATTTTCGCTCCGGCGACACCGACCCGTATCCGGCCTCGGTGCAGGACATCAACTACGCCGTGCGCTGGGCCAAGGCCAATGCGCGCATGCTCAAGACGCGGCCGGAGTTGATCGGCCTGTCCGGCCAGTCGAGCGGCGGGCACCTCGCCATGCTGGTGGCAATGCGGCCGGACGATCCGCGCTACGCGGCGATCCCGCTGCCGGCGGGCACGCCGGCGCAGGACGCGCGCGTCGCCTGCGTGGTGATGTCGTGGCCGGTGATCAATCCCTACAGCCGCTATCGGCTGGCCAAGCGCACGCTCGCGCAGGCCACTCCGCCGGAGTGGCCGAAATCCATCATTGCACGCCAGGACGCCTATTGGCGCAGCGAGGCGAACATGGCCGAGGGCAGCCCGCTGCTTGCGCTCGAGCGCGGTGAGAAGGTGCAGCTGCCGCCGGCGGTCTGGTATCAGGGCCAGGGCGATATGCTGCACGACTACAAGGACGTGGAGTCGAGCTTTGCGGGCAATGAGCCGCAGCGCTTCGTCGAGCTCTATCGCAAGGCCGGCGGCGAGATCGCGCTCGAGTACATCGAGATGGAGCGCCATGCCGGCCATTCACCGGACCTGTCGATGGCTGGCGACCTGTTCGAGCGGATGGTGAAGTTCGTCAGGGCGCAGGTGGCGGCGTAGGCGTGTAGGGCGCAATAGCGAAGTATTGCGCCTGGGAGATTCAGTGGCGGAATACGCTTCGCTATTATTCCGCCCTACGAGCTACCGCCTTTCCGCACGTGGATGTTGATGTCGATGTCCACGTCCTTCACGCAGGTCTGGTCGCTGCGATGCTGCAATCCCTCGCGCCAAGGCCCGTTGCGCCTCTGCGCTTGCGAGACCTGTGACAGCGTCAGGCATCGCCACTCGCCGCCCGGCGGCAGGCCGGAGCTGCTGCCGCCGCCGACCTGATAGGCGAGCGCTTTCTCGACGCCGTCGGTGTAGCCGATGATGATCGGACACAGCTCGCGCCGGTGGCCCTTGTAGACGCACACGACCTGCTGCTGGTTGCGGATCGCGTCGCGGAAGATCTGGTACGTCGGGCTCACATTGTCCGTATTTGTCATGTGATTTGTGCCGCAATCTCCTCCATCGCCGTGAACATGTGGTCGGGCTTCTGCGCCCGCAATGTGGCCGGGTCGGCATAGCCCCAGGCGACCGCGCCGCAGGCGATGCCGGCCGCGCGCCCCGCCTCGATGTCGCGCAGCTCGTCGCCGATCGCGATGATCTCCGCGGGCGCGAGGCCGGATCGCTTCACCACCCGCTTGAACTTCGCCGCCTTGCCGAACAGCGAGGCGCCACAGGCGAATTGTGCGATCAGCGTCGCGAGGTCGGGGCCGAGCTGGGTGCGCACGTTCGTCTCGTGGTCGGAGCTGACCATGGCGAGCCGCACGCCTTTGCCGGCCAGCGCTTGCAGCATGGCGGGCGCGCCGGGGAACAGCGGGATGTCGGCGAGGTGCTGCGCCTTCAGCCGCCGCATGTGGGTGGCGATCCGCGGGACCTTCCACAGCGGCACGTCGAGATGCCTGAGCAGCTCGCGCGGGCCGACCCGGCGCAGGGCGTCGACCTCATCCTCGCGCACGCGACGGAAGCCAAACTCGTCGGCGACGCCGTTGAGCACGCGCGCGAACCAGGGGAAGCTGTCGGCCAGCGTCCCGTCGAGATCGAAGATGGCGAGCTTGTAGGGCAAGATCAGGACACGCGGCGCACGGCCCAGGCGCGGGCATCGTGCTCATGGGCCGTGCCCTGGGCCCACACGTCATTGCGCGCGGTGTCGGTCATCGTGCATGGTCCCACAAGATCCGTAGGATGGGTTGAGCGCGGCGAAACCCATCATGTGAGTCAGCCGAATGGGTTTCGCTTCGCTCAACCCATCCTACAGGCCTGCGACGATGGACAAACGCAAATTCATGGAAGAGGCGGCGCGGCTCGCGCTCGAGGCGGTCGAGAACGGGTGGGGAGGGCCGTTCGGCGCGGTCATCGTGAAGGACGGCGAGATCATCGGCCGCGGCCAGAACCGCGTGCTCAAGACCGGCTGCCCGGTCTATCACGCCGAGGTCACCGCCATCATCGAGGCAAGCGAACGGCTGAGCCGCGCCGATCCCGCCGCGACCCTCGCGCTGATCCCGCGCGAGCAAGGCTCGGCCGACCCGGTGCCGTTCCGCGCCCGTATGCTCAAGGGCTGCGAGATCTTTACCACCGGCGTGCCGTGCCCGATGTGCATGAGCGCGATCTACTGGGCGCGCATCGATCACGTCTATTTCGCGACCAACCTGTCCGACGCCAGCGCGATCGGCTTCGACGACGCCTTCCAGTACGAGGATTTTGCGCTGCCGTGGTCGGAGCGCCGCATCAAGGTGACCGAGCATTTCGAGCGCGAGCTCGGCTTGAAAGCGTTCGAGGCATGGATGGCGAAGAAGGATCGCCATCCGTATTGAAGCGGCATGCCTTGGCTAGGTGGTGAACTAGGAGCCGAGCTCGGGGCAGACGTTCTGCAGTTTCGTCGGCGAGAAATCCCTGAGCCGATTGGTCCAGCCGCGACCAAACGCGCTGAAGGCGGGCAGGCTCTTGGAGGCTTGCAGCTGCGCGCAGTTGGCGTACTCGATCAGCAGGTCGGGCCCGGGCGCTGCATTGATCAGCTGGGTGGTCATGGCCCCCAACACGCCGTCGACGTTTGTCTCTTTGCCGATCACCTTGCCGAGCGCCTCCTGAAAATCTTTGGTCGCCCTGGTTGGGCCAGCCATGACCATGAGATTGACCAGAGCGGCGCGGACTTGCGGATTGCTGATGCCTCGGGCCGGATCGAAGTAAAACCTCTTGTAGACATCACTGATGGTCGTACGAGTCAGATTTCTCAGCTCGTCGATTGTCGCTTCGCGCCCAAGATATTTGGAAAGGAGGCCCAACGTTATTCCCGCATTCGAGCCACCGCCAGGATCGCCAGCAAAATTGACGAAGCCCCCCTCCCATTTCAAGATGAGATCGAGAATGTCTTCGTCGGATTGAATATCCTTGCTTAAGCCTCTGTCCACGCTGGTCGTGCGCGACGCCAGCGGCGGGATGAGGATGGCATCTGCCGGCTTGCCTTCTTTCCGAAGCGCCTCCAGTTTCGCTTCGGCCATTGCCTTCAGCTCTGCCGAATTCAGGCCGTTCAGCACGCCGGCGCGCACCAGGAACAACAGCACGGAGGCTCGCTCGGCCTCGGACTTGCTCTGGCTCAGCTCCCGCTCGACGATCTTGAACTCGAATTCGCGCTCCGCGGCGCTGGCTTTTCGTTTCGCCTCGGAGTCGCCGCTCCGGTCCTGGAGCACCTGCGCCTGTTGCGCGCGGTAGTGGTCGAACAGGAAGTTGACGGCCACCGTGATGACGCCGGTCAGGGCAACGGCGAGCGGCGTGCTCCATCGCCATTTTCGGACCTCGAATTGGCGCGTCCACGCTGCGTTGCCGGCTTCGATCGATTTCTCGACCAGGAATTTCTTCAAGTCGTCGGAGAGACCCGCCTCCTTGAGAAACGGGAATCTCTCGGTAATGCGCGGCTCCCCCCGCTGCTCGTCCATGATGCCCCCCGTGTCGCGCTTCACAATCAATGACGGCAAATCGCCAATCATCGATGCGCGGATGGCAAAGCGCAGCCATCAGTTGCAACTTAGAGGGTAGTACGAGACATCCGGATGCGCAGTGAAGCGCGTCACACCACCAGCAGCAGGCCGGCGACCATCAGCGCCATGAGCACCGCGTTTCGGAATGACGCGTCGCTCAGCCGCTGGAACAGCAGCACGCCGAGCGCGGCGCCGGCGGCGAGCGCCGGCAGGCTGAGCGTGACGGCCCACAGCGCCTGTTTGGAGAGGCTGTTCTGCGCAACGAGCAGCGCGAGCGCGATCACCTGCATCGCGGTGATGTAAGGCTGTACCAGCCCGCGCTGCTGGTCCTTCGGCAGGCCCCGCAGGTCGCACCACAGCGTCGGCAGCGCGCCCGGCATGGCGGTGAGGCCGCCCACCAGGCCGCCGGCGAAGCCGAGGAGTGCGCGGTCCAGGCGGCCGGGCAGACCGGGCCGCGCCACCGCGGCGGGGCGCAGCAGCATGATGCCGGCGTAGAGCACCAGGAACGCCCCGAAGCCGATGCGGATCACGGTCGCATCGACGTGGTGCAGCAGATAGACCGCGGGAAAAATCCCAAGCGCGCCGCCGGCGATGAGGAGCGTGCTGCCGCGCCATTGCATCCGGCCGCGCAGCGCGACGAGCGATACAGTCTGGGTGACGATGCTGCACGCCATCATCAGCGGCACCGCCTCGGTCGGCGGCAACACGTGCAGCATCACCGCGCCGGCCACCGCCGAGAAGGCGAATCCGACCAGTCCCGAGACCACGGCGCCGGCAAAGATGCCGGCGCTGACGATCAGCAAGGTATGCGGGTCAAGCCCGGCCACGCGCGCCTCCGTGACGGTGTCGCGGATTGGTCGCGCGGCGACGTGGCGGCGGTCGGTCCGGGGGCAAGCCAACGCTTGGGCTGACGCGACAAAGAACGGGACTGCGGCGACCCCGGCACGCCGCGCGCCGGCTTTGGCGTGACAAATCACTTGCAGATCAGGCAAGAGCGGCCTGACGACGGAGCTGCCCGATGCGCGACCCGAGCCGGTTTCCCCTCATCACGCCCGAGGCGCTGCTCGGCTCGGGACCGCTGCCGCTGCCGGCGGGTCCGCTGCGGTTCGCGTTGGGCGACGCGGCGGAACATGACCGGCCCGCGCTGCTGCAGCACTGCTTTGCCAGGTTCGGCTTCCACTACCAGGTCGACCGGCTGCCCGACGTGCCGCTCAGCCTCGACGTCGCCATCAATGCGCTGCCCGGCCTGTTCGTGGCCGCGGGCCTGGCGCACGGCTCGCGGACCAGCCGCACCCGCGCGCTGGTCGAGCAGGACGACGCCGACGACATCGGCCTCATGGTCAATCTCGAGGGCCCGCACCTGATCACGCAGGGCCGGCACGAGCTCGTGCTCGGCAACGGCGAGGCGGTGTTCGTGTCGTGCGCCGACCCGTGCAGCTACATCCAGACGCCGCCCGGCCGCATGCTGGTGGTGCGGTTTCCCAAGGCGCGCTTCGCGCCGCTGGTGAACGGCATCCAGGACCGCTACCTGCAACGCATCCCGTGCGGTGCGCCGGTGCTGAAGTTCCTGACCGATTATGTCGCCATCGCCTGGGATACGCAGGCCAGTGCCAGCCCGCAGCTGCGGCACCTCACGGTCGCGCACATCTACGACCTGATGGCGCTGTTGGCTGGCGCGAGGCGCGATGCCGCCCACGCGGCGCAGGGGCGCGGCCTGCAGGCGGCGCGGCTGCACGCGATCAAGCAGGACATCGCGGCCAACCTGGCGCGGCCGGAGCTGTCGGCCGCGCTGCTTGCCGGGCGGCATGGCTGCACCGAGCGATCGATCCAGCGGCTGTTCGCGGCGGAGGGCACCACCTTCACCGACTACGTGCTGGGACAACGGCTCGCCCGCGCGCACCGGCTGCTGAGCGATCCGCGCCGCACCGCCGGGAAGATCAGCGCCGTTGCCTTCGATGCCGGCTTCGGCGACGTCTCCTATTTCAACCGCGCGTTCCGGCGTCAGTTCGGCGCGACGCCGTCGGATGTTCGGGCGCAGGCGAGGGGAGCGGACCACGCGGTGACGGCGTCCGAAGCGCCGCGGCGGTTATAGGCCGCGGCGCAATCGCCATCACTGGGGCGGGACTCGCGGCGGCAAACCTCCCGCGAGCGCGCTCTCGAAGAACGCCGTCGCGCGCCGGATCGCGTCGGCGCGGGCCGTCTGGTTGGCCGGCACGCTCTGCCGGCGTCGGCCGGGGTCGTCGAAGTCGTGGGTGGCGTTGTCGTAGCTGACGAGCTCGATGTTGCCGCCGGCGGCGCGGCTCTTGTCGACCAGCCGCCGGCACGGGCTGTATCTCGTCTCGTCATCGGCGGTGCCATGGAATTCGAGCACCGCGGTGTAGGGCACGTAATCCTGCGACTTGTATTTGTTGCGCAGGCCGCAGCCGGCGTAGAACACCAGGGCGGCGTGGAAGCCGGCCTCCGCGCTGTGCTCGATGAGGCCGGGCGCATCTTCGGCCATCGCCGCGAGCGTCGCGCTGCCGCCGTTCGACCAGCCCTGCAGCCCGATGCGGTCGGGCGCCACGTCGGCGCGCGTGCGCAACCAGGCGAGCGCGCCATAGGCGTCGAGCGGGCGCACCGTCACCTCGTTGACCTCGTCCGGGCGCTCGCCGATCGAGTGTGGGCCAAAACCGCCGGGAAAGCCGCGCGGACCAAAACCGTCGACCAGCACCGCGATGTAGCCGAGGCCCGACCAGATCTCGCCCCACTGCTTGTGGCGCATCGACAGGGTGGTGGCGTCGTAGGGCCCGGTGTCCTTCACGTTGAGCGAGTAGGGGCCGGCGCGGCCGTGCATCATCACCACCGCGGGCGCGCGCGCCGCACGCGGCGCCGCCGGCATGAAGACGTAGCCGGTGAGGGTGGTGGTGCCGTCGGCGCTCGGGAAGTGAACCGTCTCGGGAAGCTGCTGGGCGTGCGCGGTGCCGAGCGTGCCGACCGCTGCAAGGAGGGCTGCCGCAAGCCTGCGCCTCGATGGGCTGTTCATCCTGGTGTTCTCCTGCCGTAACCCAGTCTAGCGCTCTTGAAGCGGCTGCGCGCCCATCGCAAACTTCAGTGCAACGCCATCATGTCGGGAGGGGGGCCGTGAGCAAATGCTGGGCTGCTGTGTGTCTGGGGCTGTGCCTGCTTGTGACTGAGAGCGCATCGGCCGAGCATGCGGTCACCACCCGCACCGACATCGTCTTTGCCGAGCACGACGGCGTGAAGCTGCTTGGCGACCTGTACCTGCCGCAGGGCGTCGACAAGGCGCCGGTGCTGGTCGCGGTGCACGGCGGCGGCTGGCAGATCGGCACGCGCAAGTTCTATACGAACTGGGGACATTACCTCGCCCGCAACGGGTTCGCCGTGTTCGCGATCGAGTACCGTCTGATGAAGCCGGGCGTCCAGACCTATCCGGGCGCGGTCTACGACACCAGGGCGGCCGTTCAGTTCGTGCGGGCCAAGGCCGGCGAGCTCGGCGTCGATCCCGAGCGGATCGGGCTGATCGGCGACTCGGCGGGCGCGCATCTCTCCGCACTGGTCGCGCTGGCCGGCGAGGAGCCGCAGTTCTCCAGCGAGTACAAGTCCGATCCGCATGCCGGGGTGTCCTCCAAGGTGAAGGCCGTGGTGGGCGTGTACGGCGTCTACGACATGCTGGCGCAGTGGCAGCATGATCTGCTTGCGCGTCCGCGCGACAACATCGGCGAGAAATTCCTCGGCGCGGCCCCGCACACCAACCGCAAGGTGTTCTTCGAGGCGTCGCCGATCAGCTACGCGACGGTCGACAAGAATGCGACCCGGTTCCTGCTGGTGCACGGGACCCACGACGACATCGTCGATCCCGCCACCCAATCGACCGCATTCCTCGGCGCGCTGAAACAGGCCGGCTTCTACGCTCGGGTCGTGGTGATCCCCGGGGCGGGACATTTCTTCGTCACCGACCCGGTCGACGACACGAGCTTCGGCGGTTTTGCCGGTCCCCGTGTCGTTCGGTTCCTCAAGGAGATTTCGTTCTGAAGCAGGCTGTAGCCCGGCTACGCTTCCTGATGTCGACCGGCTCGGATTTACGCTGCTGCGCGCGCGCAGCGGCTCGGTGCTGCCGTCGATCGCGGCGCACGGCCTCGCCAATGCCATGCCGCGGCAGTTCCTCTCGGCGGAGTTCTGGACGGAGGCTTGGACGGAGTTTTGGGGCGGCTGCGCGATTGCTCCGTCCCATTTCGCCACGCGAAACGCCGGCATAAAGCCGCACCTGGGGCAATCCACTCGGCTAGGGTGCGCAAAACAACCAGCACAGCTCCGCCGCGCGGGTCGGGAGGACATCATGAAAACTCGCATCACTCGACGCAGCGCGCTTGCCGTCGCCGCGGCTGGTCTGTGGGCGGGACCGTCGGTCATCTCGGCCCAGGCCCAGGCCCAAGCCCAGACCTGGCCGTCGCGGCCGGTCACCATGATCCTGCCGTTTGCCGCCGGCGGCGGAACCGACCTGCTGGCGCGTGCGCTGGCGCAGGATCTCGGCGAGCGGCTGGGCCAGCAGTTCGTCGTCGACAATCGCACCGGCGCAGGCGGCAATGTCGGCGCTGCTGCCGTCGCCAAAGCCGTCCCCGACGGCTACACGATCCTGTTCGGCACGCCCGGGCCGCTCGCCAACAACAAGCTCATGTACAAGAGTCTGCCGTTCGATCCGGAGACGGCCTTCCTGCCGGTCGTGCTGATCGCCAAGTCGCCGCTCATCATCGCCGCCAAGGCGTCGCTTCCGGTGAAGGACATCAAGGAGCTCACCGCCTACGCCAAGGCAAACCCGGACAAGCTCAATGTCGGCGTTCCCGGCAACGGCACGCTCGGCCACATTACCTCGCTGCTGGTGCAGAAGGAGCTCGGCATCCGCATGACCAACGTGCCGTATCGCGGCACGGCGCTGGTGATCAACGACCTGCTCGGCGGCCAGGTCGATCTCGCGATGGATTTCATGCCGTCCTATGTGCCGCTGGCGCGCGAGGGCAAGATCCGCGCGCTCGCCGTCACCACCAGCCAACGCTCGAGCGATCTGCCGGACGTGCCGACCGTGCAGGACGCGGGCGTGCGGGGCTTCGAGGCGACCGCCTGGTATGCTCTGGCGGCGCCGGCGGGCACGCCGAGCGAGATCATCGACAAGCTCAACGCCGCTAGCAATGCCTTCGTGAAGAGCCCGAAAGGGCAGGAAGCGCTCGCCACCCTGGGCATGCAGGCGGTCGGCGGCTCGCCCGCTGATCTGAAGGCCTTCATCGCCTCCGAGCTCGCGAAGTGGGGCCCGGTGGTGAAGGAGGCGGACATCTCGATGTGACGGCAATGGCGAAGTATCTTGAGGATTTTCGCGAAGGGGATCTCTGGCAGAGCAAATCGATCGTGATCGGCGAGGACGAGATGATCGCCTACGCCAAGGCGAACGATCCGCAGCCGATGCATGTCGACCCGGAGGCGGCCAGGAACGGCCCGTTCGGCGGGATCATTGCGAGTGGCTGGCAGATCGCCGCGCTGTCGATGCGGCTGTTCGTGGAGGGCGGGGGGCACGGCGATACGCCGATCGTCGGCATCGGCATCGACGAGCTGCGCTGGAAGCAGGTGGTCCGTCCCGACGACACGCTCCGCACCACCCGCGAGATCGTCGAGGTGCGCCGGTCTGCATCCAAGCCGGACCGCGGAACGATCCGCACCCGCGTGACCGTGTTGAACCAGCGCGACGAGACGGTCATGACGTATTACGCGCTCGGCCAGGTACGGGCGCGAAGTGCGCGCGCAGCGCAGTCCTGACGGCACGTCACGAGTCTGATCTGGTCAGCAAACGTCCGCTGTTCTCACAGAAACGGCACAAGAGCGGACCTCGAGGCAGCTGTGAGAAGTGCCAAATCCTATTCGATGACCTCGTCGGCGCGGGCGAGCAGGGTCGGCGGCACTTCGAAGCCGAGCGTCTTGGCGGTCTTGAGGTTGATGAACAACTCGATTTTCGTTGCCTGTTGCACTGGCAGGTCGGCCGGCTTCTCGCCCTTGAGAATCCGCCCGGTATAGGTGCCGACCCGGCGGAACGGGTCCGTAAAGCTCCCGCCATAGCTCATGAGGCCGCCCGCGGCGGCGAACTCGCGGAACTGGTAGATCGCGGGCAGTGCGTACTGAAGCGCCTTTGCGGCGAGCTGTTCCCTGTGCGCAGTGAAGAGTGCATCAGGGCCGATCACCAAACCGCTGACCTGCCGCTGAACTGACATTCCGAAGGCAATGTCGAAATCGCGCTCGCTGCTCGCGTTGAGAACGTGAAGCTTCAGACCACGCTTGTCGGCGGCCAGCCGATGAACATTCGACAGGTCAGCGGTCGTGGGATTGGCCGGGTTGACCAGAAGCGCAAGGTCGGTCGCAGCCGGGAGCAGCTCGTGCAACAGTTCCAGCCGTTTCGCTCCGACTTCAACGCCAAGCGAAGCTACGCCCGTGACGTTGCCACCCGGCCGGTTCAGGCTCGCAACAAGCCCCATTGCGACCGGGTCGCCCGCCAGCGTGGTGACGATCGAGATCGTCGAAGTCGCCCCCTTTGCGGCCAATGCCGCTGCAACGCTTCCCGGAGCGGCGATCGCGGCTACGTTGCGACGAACCAGGTCACTCGCCAATCCGGGGAATCGATCATATCGGCCCTCGGCCCAGCGGTATTCGATCGCGACGTTCTCGCCTTCGACATAGCCGGTCTCGGCCAGACCCTGGCGGAATGCGCGCAACCGGTCCGCCCATAAATCAGGCGATGCGCCGCCTAGAAATCCGATCACCGGCATGGCTGGCTGCTGCTGCGCCCCCGCCGCGAACGGCCACGCCGCAACGCCGCTGAGCAGCGTGATGAACTCGCGGCGCCTCATGTCGGTCCCCAAGCAAAGGTCAGACGACATTGAAAGCTAGCACGCCCGGATGGAGCGCTGTGTGAGCCCGCTCACATTTGTCGATCAGGTGCCGACTTGCTTGCGTCAACATGCACCCCTTCCGCCGCGGTGACCGATGCTGGAGGTCAGCACGACCCGCGCGCGTCAGCGGTGGAACCGTCACGCCGGCATTGTTGATGAGCACCCGGACGCACGCGCAGCTCCATCGCCGCGGACGATGCTCACGCCGCTTCGCGTCGACGGAAGTGGATGTCCGCCTGCGGCGGCACGGACCGAGCGTGCTTCTACCTCGGGAACCGACTGCAGATTTCGTCCGGCTCGCCTCACGTTCGATTGAAACCAATGCGACACCGGATAGTCTAACGTCTTACGTTCGAGTGGGAACCATGCAACATCGGACTGGCTTCCGGTCGAGGCTCCTTCACGCCCTTATCGTTGGAGGTCCATCGTTGGTGCTGATGGCAAGTATCGCTGTCAGCGTGCCGTCTTTTGGGCAACAGGACGAAGCAGCCGCACTCAATCAAAAAGCCGGGGAACTCTTCAGATCAGGAAAATTCTCCGAAGCCATCCCAGTGGCGCAGCGATTACTGGCGATCCGCGAGAAGTCACTCGGCCCCGACCATCCCAGTGTTGCGGCATCGCTGAACGACTTGGCCGTGCTCTATCTCAAGGAACGCCGCTATGCCGACGCCGAGCCGCTGTTCAAGCGTGCGCTCGACATCAGGGAAAGGGCCTTCGGCGTCCCCCCGCTCAGCACGGCCGGCACGCTCGACAACCTCGCCGAGCTGTACCGGGCGCAAGGCAAGTACGCCGAAGCCGGTGAGGCTTACAGACGCGAGCTCGACATCAGAGAACGAGCCCTCGGCGCCAACCACCGCGATGTGGGCAACACGCTCAACAGCCTCGCCAATATCTACGCGAGGCAAGGCAAGTACGCCGAGGCCGAGCGGCTCTACCAGCGCGCCCTCGGCATCGCGGAACAAGCGCTCGGCGCCGACCACGCCAACGTGGCCGGGGTCCTCCACAACCTGGCGATCGTGTACCGGTCGCTCGGCAGGCATGCCGCGGCCGAGCCGCTCCTCAAGCGCGCGCTCGACATCAGAGAAAAAGCCTCCGGCGCCGACAATCCCAATGTGGCCGCGACCGTCAACGAGCTCGCTCTCCTCTATCAGGATCAAGGCAAGTACGCCGAGGCCGAGCCGCTCCTCAAGCGTGCGCTTGACATCAGGGAAAAGGCCCTCGGCGCCAACCACCCCGACGTGGCCGGCACTCTCAACAACCTAGCGATCGTGTACCAGATGCAGGGCAAGTACGACGACGCCGAGAGGCTCTATCGGCGCGCGCTCGACATCAAGGAACAGGCGCTGGGCGCCAACCACCCCGACGTGGCCAGCACCCTCAGCAACCTCGGCTACCTGTACCGGGCACAAGGCAGGTACGCCGACGCCGAGAGGCACTACCAGCGCGCGCTCGGCATTACGGAAAAGGCCCTTGGCGCCGGCCATCCCACTGTCGCGACCACCCTCAGCAACCTCGGTGACGTGTACCAGGTCCAAGGCAAGTACGCCGACGCCGAGAGGCTCTTCCAGCGCGCGCTCGACATCAGAGAACACGTCCTCGGCGCCAGCCACCCCAATGTGGGGAACGCGCTCAACCAACTGGGCGTCGCAAACGAGAAACAAGGCAAGCAAGCCGAGGCCGAGCGGCTCTACCAACGCTCACTCGACATCTTGGAAAATGCCCTTGGCGCCAGCCACCCCGATGTCGCCAGAGGTCTCAACAACCTGGCCATCTTATACCAGGCGCAAGGCAAGTACGCCGAGGCCGAGAGGCTCTTCCAGCGCGTGCTCGGCATCGACGAACGAGCCCATGGCGCCAGCCACCCCATTGCAGCCACCACGCTCAACAACCTGGCGATCGTGTACCAGGCGCAAGGCAAGTACGCCGAGGCCGAGAGGCTCTTCCAGCGCGCGCTCGACATCAGGGAACAAGCCCTCGGCCCCGGCCACCCCGACGTGGCCGCGAGCCTCAACAATCTGGCCAGGCTCTATGAGGCGACCGGCAACAACAAGAACATGCTGACGTACGCGCGCAAGGCAACCGCCGCGGTGCTCGCCCACGCTGCCGCGGAGCGGTCGGGCGTCCAACTGACGGACAAGTCGGGTGGTCTGGTCGAGCCGCGTGCCAACTATTTCCTCTATCACATCGGCAGTCTTGTGGTTGCGGCGCGCGAACGCATCGAGCCCGGAGCATTTCTCGGCCGCGAGGCTCTCGAGATCGCCCAGTGGGCCCGCCAATCATCGGCCGCGGCGGCGGTGCAGCAGATGTCCGTGCGTTTCGGCGCGGCGCAAGGCCCGATCGCCGACCTCGTCCGCCAACGCCAGGACCTCGTGGCAGCATGGCACGCCAGCGACAAGGCATTGGTCGCGGCGCTGTCAAAGCCCGAGAGCCAGCAGGATCGCGCGGGAATCGAGGCCTTGCGCGGACAAATCGCCGACGTCGAGAGCAGATTGGCCGTTGTCGCCGCCCGGCTCGAAAAGGAATTCCCAGACTACGCCGCGCTCGCGAGCCCGAAACCGCTCGGCGTTGAAGACGCGCAGAAATTGCTGGGCGCCGACGAAGCGCTGGTCTTTTTCGTTGTGGGTGTAAAGTGGGGCGTGGTGTTCGTGCTGACGCGCGAGGATTTTTCTTGGAAAGCGATTCGGTTGGGCGCGGATGAACTGTCTGCCAAGGTTCTCGCTTTCCGCCGCGGGCTCGACGTTGACCAGCTGAACAGGTCGATCGAGGTGCGAGGAAAGCCCGCTTTGTTTGACGTCGGGCTCGCACAGGAGCTTTACACGACACTGCTCGGACCGGTCGACACGCTCGTCAAGGGCAAGCGGCATCTTCTCGTCGTGCCCTCGGGCGCGCTTACCGCGCTGCCGTTCCATCTGTTGGTGACCGAGAAGGCGGTGGCGCCGATCCCGCCGGCCGCCATGGACACGATGAGCGCGGCAAGTCTCGCGGCCTACCGTGACATCGCCTGGTTGCTCAAGCGACAGGCCGTTACAGTGCTGCCGTCCATCGCGAGCCTCAAGGCGTTGCGTGAACTTGCGCGTAAGGATCAGGGCGCAAAGCCGATGATCGGGTTCGGCGATCCGGTTTTCGCGCCGGAAGTGCTGCCCCGCATTCCAGAGACAAAGCCTGCCGCGTCGATCGGAACATCCGGATCGCCGCAACCGGCGCCGGCGAAGAAGACCAAGACCGCTGCGACGCGCGCCTACACCGAGTTTTGGAAGGGCGCCGAGGTCGATCGGGACAACCTCGCCATTGCGCTGCCGCGACTCGCGGACACCGCCGACGAGTTGAAAGCGGTGGCGCAAAAGCTCGGCGCCCGCATGTCCGACATCCATTTGCGGCGCGATGCGAGCGAGACGACGGTCAAACGCGCTCCTCTCGCCGACTATCGCGTCGTCTATTTCGCGACCCATGGCCTGGTGGCCGGCGACATCAGGGGAGTGGCGGAGCCCTCGCTCGCGCTCACGATCCCCCAGCAGCCGACCGATCTAGACGACGGGCTTCTCACCGCCAGCGAGGTGGCGCAGCTCAAGATCAATGCCGACTGGGTGGTGCTGTCGGCTTGCAATACGATCGCAGGCGACAAGCCTGGCGCCGAAGCGCTCTCGGGATTGGCGCGCGCATTTTTCTATGCGGGGGCGCGCGCGCTGCTTGTCTCGCACTGGGCAGTCGACTCGGAGGCGGCAACGCGGCTGACGACGTCGACGTTCGACATTCTCAAGAGCAATCCGCAGCTCGGGCGCTCGGAAGCGCTGCGCCGCGCCATGCTCGCTTACCTCGCCGATCCGTCGAACCCACGGAATGCCTATCCCGCATACTGGGGCCCGTTCTCGCTGGTGGGCGAGGGCGCGATGCGGTGAGTTGTGCCGCGCCCGGAGCAATTATGAGTACACGCCGTCTGGCGGTCACAGGTGGCGCCCCTCGTCGACGATGATGCTGGTGCCGGTCGCGCTGCCGAGATGCGTGACGCAAGCGAGCACCGCGCGGGCGACGTCGTCCGCCGTTGTGACGTGGCGCAGCGGCGTCGCGTCGGCGATCTTGCGCAGCCGCTCGGGATCGCGGCCCTTGACGAAGTCGGTGTCCACCGCCGCCGGCGAGACCGAGAGAATGCGGATCTTCGGTCCCAGCACCTTGGCCAGCGCCAGCGTGAGCGCGTCGAGGCCCGCCTTGGCCGCGCAATAGGCGAGGTTGCTGCCGACGCCGGTCAGCGCCGCCGCCGACGAGATGTTGACGATCACGCCTTGCGGCGTCTTTTCGAGCATTGGCCGGAACGCACGGATGACGGCGAACGGCCCGCGCAGGTTGGTGCGGGTGACCTGGTCGAACATCTCGTCGGTCAGGGCATCGAGGTCGCCGGCCGGCACCATCACGGTGCTGCCGGCCGAGTTGACCAGCACATCGGTACGGCCGAACCGCTGCGCCACGGCGTCCGCCGCCGCGCGCACGCTCGCCCCGTCGTCGATCGTGATCTGCACCGGCATATGCTCGCCGGACGGCAGGCCGGCGACGATGCGCTCCGCCGCGGCGCGGTCGCGATGATAGCCGACGACGACGGTCGCGCCGCTCGACGCGAACAGCCGCGCTGCGGCCGCGCCGATGCCGCTGCTGGCGCCGGTCACCACGACCACCCGGCCGGACAGATCGTCGTGCATCGTCACCGCCGCTCCGCGCCCGTGGTCGCCGGCTGCGCCGGTGTCCAATACGCGGCGCGCAGCTCCTGCTTCAATATTTTTCCGATGTCCGAACGCGGCAACGCCGGCCGGATCTCGACGCCGGCGAGCCGCTGCATGCGGTCGAGGCGCGCATTGGCGAAGCTGCAGATCTCATTCGCGTCCGCGCTGCGGCCTTCATGCAGCACCACCACGCCCAAGGGGGTCTCGCCCCACGCCTCGCTCGGGATGCCGATCACCGCCGCCTCGCGCACGGCCGGATGCTCCAGCAGCACCGCTTCCAGGTCCGACGCATAGACGTTGAAGCCGCCCGAGATCACGATGTCCTTCTTGCGGCCCATGATCCTGAGGAAGCCGTCCGCATCGAAGGCGCCGAGGTCGCCGCTGCGGTAGAACACGTTTCCCGCGCGGTCGCGCCATTTCAACGCCTCGGTGTCGTCAGGCCGGCCGTGATAGCCCGTCATCATCAGGGCGGAGCGGCCGACGATCTCGCCGGTCTCGCCGCGGGGCAGCTCGTTGCCGTGCGGGTCGACGATACGGATGTCGGTGCCGGGCGGCGGCCGTCCGACCGTGTCGAGCTTGTCCGGATGCGCCGCGGCGTCGAGGAGGACGGTGCAGCCGCCCTCGGTGGTCCCATACACCTCGAGGAAGCGGCCGGGCCAGCGCGTGATCAACGCACGCTTCACCTCGGCGGGCAGCGGCGCGCTGGTGCACTGCTTCAGCACGAAGGCGGACAGGTCGAACTCGTCGAACCGCGGGTGGGCGACGATGCGCTGATACTGGACCGGCACCAGCATGGTGTGGGTGGCACGCTTCGCCTCGGCAAGCCGCAGATACGCCTCCACATCGAATTTCGGCATCAGCACCGCGTGACCGCCGCGCACTATCGTGGCGAGCAGCGGCAGCAGCGTCGTGTTGGAATAGAGCGGGGTCGCCAGCAGCATGACGCTGTCGGCAGTGATCATGAAGTTGTCGCGCGACGCCTGCCGGAACCGCATGTCCGACGTATGGACGATGCCCTTGGGTGTGCCGGTCGTGCCGGACGAATAGATGATGTTGAAGGGCGCATCGCCTGCGACTTGCGGCTCCGCGGCGGGCGTCGCGCCAGCCAGGAAGTTCTCCAGCGCGTCGATCGCGATCACGGTGGCGCCATCCGGCTTGAAATCGACCAGGGTCTCGGCCGCTGCGGCATCCATGATCAGGATTTTCGGTGCGCAGTCGGCGATCAGCCGCTCGAGCGTGCGCGCGCCGGCTTTGTTCGGCATCGGCACCATGCAGGCTCCGGCCGCGACGCCGCCGAAGAACAGCGTGACGTAGGCGAGCGACGGCGTCGCGGCGATCGCAACGCGGTCGCCGGGCGTGACGCCGTGGCGCGCAAACGCGGCCGCTGCCTGCGCGACCGCCGCGGCGAAGCCCGCCCAGTCGAGCCGGGTGTCGCCGCAGCTGAGCGCCGGCGCCCGCGGCTGCTCGGCGGCGTGCCGGCGGATGGCGGCGATGAACGGCGAGGCGCTCACGGCTTCGGCTCGTCCATGATCAGGATAATGTGTCGCGCCACCAGCGCCGGCTTGTCGCCGTCCTCGAGCTGGATCTCGTTGTCGATGGTGAGCCGCGTGCCGTTGCCGTCCGGCCGGGCCTCGACCAGCGTCTGGGCGAGCCGCACCCGCGCGTCGCAGGGGACCGGCCGCACGAACCGCACCCGGTCGTAGCCGTAGTTCAGGCCCTGGCCCCGCCGCCGGATATGGAAGATCTGGCGCTGCAGCGCCGGGATCAGCGACAGCATCAGCAGCCCATGCGCGATGGTGCGGCCGCCGGGCATCTCGCGCGCCGCCCGGTCCTTGTCCACGTGGATCCAGTAGTCATCGCCGGTCGCGTCGGCGAACGCGTCGATCATCGCCTGCGTGATCGTGGTCCACGGCGTGGCGCCGAGCGCCTTCCCGGACCACGCGGCGAGATCGCGCGCATGCTCCACCTCGACAATGGCCATGGTCATCCTCACATGGGGGTACGGCCGCGCGGGCGCACGCCGTCGGGTCACGATCGCGGCGTGATCCTAGTAAGCCCCGCGGCGATGCGCCAACGGATGTTTACGCCCGTTTCTCTCTGCGAAACGGTCAGCCCCGCTGTGCCGCCTTGATCGCGGCGACGTCGATCTTTTTCATGTCCATCATCGCCTCGAACGCGCGCTTGGCTTCGGCGCCGCCGGCCGCCATCGCCTCCATCAGCACGCGCGGCGTGATTTGCCAGGAGACGCCCCACTTGTCTTTGCACCAGCCGCAGGCGCTCTCCTGGCCGCCATTGCCGACGATGGCGTTCCAGTAGCGATCGGTTTCCTGCTGATCGTCGGTGGCGATCTGGAACGAGAAGGCTTCGGTGTGCTTGAACATGGGGCCGCCGTTGAGGCCGATGCAGGAGACTCCGGCGACCGTGAATTCGATCATCAGCACATCGCCGGCCTTGCCGGACGGGTAGTCACCGGGCGCTCGGTGGATGGCGCCCACCGCGCTGTCGGGAAAGGTCTCGGCGTAGAAGCGGGCAGCAGCCTCGGCGTCCTTGTCGTACCAGACACAGATCGTGTTCTTTGCCATTGCCATTGCATGTCCTTTCGTCTGAAGCCGTACTGACAACCGCGGGCGCCGCCAGGAGGTTGCGAAGCGGTCGATGAGCCGTGACGATGTTGCACGGCGTTCGCGCCGGCACCATCACGCCAATCCGGTCAAAAAAACGGCCGAGTGAACGGTCAAGCAAGCGGCCATGAACAGTCACGAGCAGTGGCACCTCAGTGCTGACGCGGCCGAGCGCTACGAGCGGGTGGTCGCGCGCCACATCCTCGCGCCGTGGGTCCGCGTGCTGCTCGACGCCGCCGGCCTGTCGGCGCGCGAGCGCGTCCTCGATCTCGCCTGCGGCACCGGCCTGGTGGCACGCGCCGCGGCGGAGCGGGTCGGACCCGGCGGCCACGTGGTCGGCGTTGATCTCAACCCCGGCATGATGGCGGTGGCGCGGACGCTGCCGGTTTCCGCTGGCGCTGGAATCGAATGGATCACCTGCAGCGCCCTCGACCTCCGATTGCCGGATGCGAGCTTCGACGTGGTGCTCTGCCAGCAGGGTCTGCAGTTCTTCCCGGACAAGCCGCTGGCGATGGGCGAGATGCGGCGCGTGCTTGTCCCCGGCGGACGCATTGCGCTCGCCGTGTGGAACAGCATCGGTGTCTACAACAGCGCGGTCGGCGAGGCGCTGACGAGGTTCGTCGGTGACGATGTCGCGGCGCGCTTCTGCGCGTCACGAAAGGCGCCTGCGAAGGACGAGCTCGAGCGGCTTGCGACGGACGCCGGCTTCTCGGACGTCGCGGTCGAGGTCAGGCGGCTCGACATTCATCTGCCGCCCATCGACACGTTCGTGCTTGAGCATCTGGCGGCGACGCCAGTCGCAGCAGAACTTGCCAGCCTCGCTCCAGAGGTTCGCGTGCAGATCGGAGCAGCGGTGCTGGATCAACTGCGGCCCTATCGAGGTGGCGACGGGGTGACTTTCCCCGAGGAGACGTTTGTTGTGACGGCTCGTTTGTGATGCGAGATGTGGATGCGTCCATGGCAGGGTGCGCATGGCGAGATCGCTGTCACTCCGCCGCCTCGATCCCCTTCTTCCGCTTCACCATCTGCCGCCGCCCGAGCACCGGCGCGAGGAACTGCCCCGTATAGCTCCGCTTCACCTTGACCACGTCCTCGGGCGTGCCCTGGGCGACGATCTCGCCGCCGCCGTCGCCGCCTTCGGGGCCGAGGTCGATGATCCAGTCGGCCGTCTTGATGACCTCGAGATTGTGCTCGATCACCACCACTGTGTTGCCCTGGTCGGTCAGCTCGTGGAGCACCTCGAGCAGCTTCGCGACGTCGTGGAAATGCAGGCCGGTTGTGGGCTCGTCTAGGATATAGAGTGTCCGCCCGGTCGCGCGCTTGGAGAGGTACTTCG
>Ga0081540_1001416_pt1 | contig 20748 bp, 22 predicted proteins | sample TabmetS2T1R1_FD_71024 | JGI IMG/M metagenome (GOLD analysis project Ga0081540, IMG submission 71024) | Tabebuia heterophylla rhizosphere microbial communities from the University of Puerto Rico - S2T1R1 | ecosystem: Host-associated > Plants > Roots > Rhizosphere ... | reverse complement strand
GGCACATATGGGGTCGCAGCATATGGAGGTGACGACCTTCCACGTCCTGCAGCGATCGTCATGGCCTATACCGCTCACTCAGACTATTCGTCAGCCGATCCTCCGACGTTTGTTGTTGTTGGCGAGAGCGACGGCATCTCGCCTCCCGCCACGATGGAAAGGCGCGTTGCGGCACTTCGCCAAGCCGGCATCGAAGTCGAGTATCACAGATACCCGAATCTCGGTCACGGGTTCGGCCTCGGCAGCGGGACCAGTGCGGAGGGATGGGTCGTCGGCGCCGTTCGATATTGGGAGAAGTTTGTCGAGAGAAAATCCTGACGGTTTGTACGCCGAGAGTGCAGTCGCCTTGCCAATTTAGATCGAAGCACTCGGCACCGATCCTGCACTCCATCCTCTGCTGTTAGTTTGGCCTCTCGTGCTGTTGGCCAACCCGCGGCGAAGCCGCTATTCCCTAAACCGCGGACATCACACTCGAGTTACAAAAGTCTCCGGTCCGAACCACCGCGATGTCCGCTGCTGGGATGGACCGGTTGCTTCCCCCGAACGGCGGGTTAGCCTGTAGGCTCACCGCCCAAGACAGGAGAAGCCCCATGACCGAGCGGTGCGCGGCGGCCGCGGCGCTTGAAATTAGTCTTGGCAGCGAGGCGATCGCAGCCATAAGTCAAGTCTACGAGCCGCCTAGTGCTGTCATTTCGGTCAACTGAAAGAACCTCGCCCGCCTGCTAGCGCCGGTCGCCGCGTCAGCGCTTAGCATCGCGCTTTCCCGTCTTCGGACGAGCATTCACCCACAGCACGCGCGCCGTCCCCAGACCGATGTTCCAAAAGCTGTGGCGAAGTGTACTTTGAAAACGGAAGCCATCCCCCGCATGCAAACGGTGCTCCCTGCCGTCCACATGGATGGCAATGCTCCCCTCAAGCACCACCCCCCCCTCTTCGCCGGCGTGGGAGTAGAGCTGACTACCGGTTGTTCCACCCGGATCGAGTACGACCAGGAAGATATCGAGTGTTGAATCCTGTACGTGGGGGGTTAGCAATTCCTTGGAAATGCCCGTACGCCAAAAGCTCAGCTTCTTGCGCTCGTCGGCACGCACGACGATCTTTTCCTTCGCGGACGGCTCTGGGGGATCGTCGCCGAAAAGATCGGCCAGGCCGAGCTTTAGCGCATCGGCGAGACTTGCGAGCACACGCAGCGACGGCGATGACAGGCCTCGTTCGATTTGGCTCAGCAATCCGATGGAAATACCCGAGCACTCGGCTAACTGCTTGAGGGAAATTCTCTGCGCACGCCGGCGATGTCGGATGCGCTCTCCCAACAGAGCATCCAACGCGCTCCAATCCTTGTGCGCGACGACGCCCTCTCCGATTTTGATCGTATCCACTGAGCTGCTCCCAGGACTGCGTGACCTCATAGCGCGAAAAGATTCTTGCGCCTAGCTGAAATTCATGCCCTATATTTCATGGTTGTGAACTTGGGCCTCACTGCGATCCAATCGTCAATTGCCTGTGAACCGTCAGAGGGAGGCACGCAATGACCCTGCTCAAGACGCTCTACGAGAAGGACCTCTACCCCGAGCTCGACCAAATTGGCGAAACCTCTTACGCGCGCGATTGTCTGGCATTGGCGGCCGAACGCCTGGCAAGGGGGGAGATCAGCCGGCGCTGCTTTCTCAGTTGCGCAACGATGCTCGGCGCCCTCCCCCTGATGGGCGCCCGGGACAAGGCGCAAGCCGCCGTCCGCGAGGTTGTCATCGTCAATTGGGGCGGTGATTCCATACCTGCCTACACCAAGGCATTTGGCGAGCCCTACGAGAAGGCGACCGGCATCAAGGTTGCCCTCGATGGCACCGGCCCGCTGCCAGCCAAGATCCGCGCGATGGTGCAGTCCGGCAAGGTCGTATGGGACCTCATCGACTTCGACGCAAGCAAGGCGGTGGTCCTCGACGCGGAGGGATTGCTGCAACCCATCGACTACAACATCGTCGACAAGAACAAGGTCTACCCCGGCTGGGCTTACAATGCCGGGGTCGCCTTCTACATCTATTCCTCCGTTCTCACTTACGATACCTCGAAGCTCAAGGAGAAGCCCAACTCCTGGGCGGACTTCTGGGACGTCGGCAAATTCCCGGGCCAACGCGGCCTGCGCAAGACGCCGGAGGGAGGCATCGAGGCCTGCATGATGGCCGCCGGCCGCGCACCCAAGGACGTCTACCCGATCGATATCGATCTTGTCGTGTCAAAGGTGAAGGAACTCAAGCCCAACCTGATCACCTGGAATACCGGTTCGCAAAGCCAGGATCTCCTGCGCAACGGTGAGGTCGTTATGGCGCAGCTCTGGCATTCGCGATCGGCGACGCTCTTCAAAGAGTCGAATGGGAAGTATCGCTGGACGTGGAACCAGGGCCTCATGAACGTCGACGTCTGGTCGGTTCCAAAGAACAATCCGGCGGGCACAGAGGCCGCCATGAAGCTAATTGCCTTCACCCAGGACCCTCAGCGTCAGGTAGACCTGTTACGGATTCTCGGCAACGGGCCCGTCAATCCGGCAGCCGCGGCGATGGTGCCGGACGATATCAAGATATATGATCCCACCCAACCGGAGCACCGCGCGGTACAGGCCGTGCTCAACCCGGCATGGTGGAACGAGCCGAGCGGCCGGGGCGGCCTTTCCAACGATGCTCTCGTGCGCGAGAAATGGCTTGATGCGGTTTCGCAATAGACCGGCGACCCGCGTGGTAGCGACGCCCAAGGACGTGCGATCGGCGTGCTTGCATGCTGCGACGTGAGGGCATGCAGCGTGGGCGACGACGACAACAAAGCCGCCAGGGCAACGTCACACTCCCTCAGCCTCGATAAATTGACCAAACGCTACGGCCAGCAAACGGCCATCGAGAGCGTGACCATGAATGTCGCGCGCGGCAAATTCGTCACCCTGCTCGGACCCTCCGGCTCCGGGAAGACCACAATCTTGATGGCGGTTGCGGGATTTATTCCACCAAGCAGCGGCCGGATCTATCTCGATGAACGCGACATCACGCACCTCGCACCCGAGCACCGCAACTTCGGCATGGTGTTTCAGGGATACGCTTTGTTCCCCCACATGACCGTCGAGGAAAACGTGTGGTTCCCGCTGCGTGTGCGCGGCATCTCTCTTGTCGGGGCGCAGAAAAGGGTCCGGGCAATTCTCGATTTGGTGCAGCTTGGCGGGCTGGCGGGGCGTCTACCCGGCGAGCTCTCAGGCGGACAGCAGCAGCGGGTGGCATTGGCGCGCGCCCTAGTGTTTCAGCCAGACCTGATGCTCCTTGATGAACCCTTGTCAGCGCTCGACAAACGTCTGCGCGCCGACCTGCAATGGGAGATAAGCGCGCTTCATCGTCGTCTCGGCTCCACTTTCATCAACGTGACACACGACCAGGACGAGGCGCTCTCGATGTCGGACGACATCGTTATCTTGCGGGAGGGGCACGTGGAACAGGCAGGAAACCCTTCGACCCTTTATGAGCGGCCGGCGACCCGATTCGTTGCGAGCTTCCTCGGTGAGAGCAATTTCATTCTGGGACAGGTGAGCAACATCGAGTCCGACCGCTTTCGCTACATGGTCCAGGATCGCTCGTTCTTGCAAGCCGGAGAAGCGGCACCCAAAGAACCCGATGGTTCGGTTCTTCTCGCGCTTCGGCCCGAGAAAATTAGCCTCGCCGCAGAGCCCACCAATCTGACCAATTCCGTGGAAGGACGCATCGCTGACTTCAAGTACTTCGGGTCCACCTTCTACCTACAAGTCGCAACCAAGCTTCTCGGCCGCATCATGGTCAAAACGCCGGCCGCAAGCGCCACCTTCAATCCGACCATCGATGCACAGGTCTGGCTCGGCTGGAATCCCGACGCGTCCGTGGTGGTGAAAGCAGGCTGACAGCACATGGGCGATGGTCAAAAGCGTTTCTACTATTGGGCAATGGCACCAGCGGTTCTGCTGGTCGTGGTGTTCTTCGTCTTGCCGCTGCTACAAGTGCTTTGGCTTAGCGTCTCCGAGCCCACGCTAGGTCTGCAGAACTATGCGGCGCTGATCGACAATCCGCTGTTGCACCGCGTGTGGTTGAACACGATTCGAGTCTGCGCGCTCACCACGTTGATTGCCGTAACGGCGGGCTATCCGGTCGCCTATGCGATGGCACAGGTGGGCGAGCAGCACCGCACCTTGATGATCTTCTGCATCGTGCTCACCTTCTGGCTCAGTGTTCTGATTCGAGCCTTTGCGTGGGTCATGATCCTGCGCACGGAGGGCGTGCTCAATAGTGCCCTGCTCTCCCTAGGCCTCGTTGACCAGCCGGTCCGGTTAGTGCGCAACGAAATCGGCGTGCTCATCGGCATGGCGCACTACATGCTGCCGATCGCGGTGCTGCCCATGTATTCGAGCATGCAGGCCATTCCACGAACCTACGTCGACGCGGCGCGCGGCCTCGGCGCCCGGGCGTGGCAGACCTTCTTCTGGGTCTATCTGCCCTTGAGCAAACCTGGGATCATCGCTGCGTCCGTGTTAGTGTTCATTTTCTCTCTTGGCTTCTTCATCACGCCCGCAATCCTCGGCGGCGGCCGCGTCGTGATGATCGCTGAATACATTCGCGTGAGCTTCGATGAGACGCTGCGCTGGGGCTACGCCACAATGCTGGCGTCGACACTCCTTATCGCGCTGTCGCTCGGGCTGGCGCTGGTCGCGCGAACTATCAATGTGCAAAAGGTGTTCGGCGCATGACCGGGCATAATTTTTGGCCGCGCCTTCGCTGGACCTTGCTGCTCGCGGCGGCCTGGTGTGTTCTTGGCTTTCTCGTCGTGCCGATGCTCATCGTTGTGCCGGTGTCGCTAACCGACCGTAACTATCTTTCCCTTCCCGAGCATTCGCTCTCGCTGCACCATTACGCGACTTTCCTTGCCAATCCGCTGTGGTTTGCGTCGACTTTGCAGAGCCTTCTCATTGCCGCGGTCTCGGCGGCGGCTTCGGTCGTTCTCGGAGCGCTTTGCGCGATTGGGTGCTGGCGCCTCTCCAACGGTTGGTCAGCGGCGGTGAGGCTTCTCATGCTCGCTCCGCTCATCGTTCCAACCGTCATCCAGGGTCTCGCCATGTATCGGCTGTGGGCGGCTGCGGGGCTCTATGACACTTACGCGGGCGTCGTACTGGCACACACCATTACCGGCATACCCTATGTCATCATCACGGTATCCGCTTCCCTTGCCGGATTCGACGTGAGGCTCGAACAGGCGGCGCGCGGCCTTGGAGCATCAGCACTCAACACGATCCGTCTTGTCATCGTTCCCGCCGTCGTACCAGGCCTGATCTCGGGCGGCGTCTTTGCCTTCATCCACTCGTTCGATGAACTGGTCATCGTGCTGTTCATCACCAGCCGCGAAATCAAGACCTTACCGAAGCGCATTTGGGACGGGTTGCAGGATCGCATTGATCCGACGATCGCTGCGGTTTCGGTCGTTCTCATCGTAGCGACGCTATTGCTGCTCCTGGCGGATGCCTGGATTCGCCGGCGCCGGGCGCAGCGCAGGAGCATCGCCGCTGGCCCGATCGCGATCGAACCGCAGGGTGGCGCCGCATGAACGCTCGTTGCGCCACAAGCCGTTCCGAGAACGTCGCACACCAAAGCGGATCACGCTTTCGGGGGGTGCGGCAAATCTTTTTCCCAAGGCACGAGGGCGCCTAATGGACTTCAGCTACTTCCTCTCAAGCTACATGCCGGATGCCACCTACGGCGGAAAGCGGGTGTACGCCGATATGATCGAGCAGGCGGCTGCGGCCGAAAAGCTCGGCTACCGCGGCGTCGCCATTCCCGAGCACCACCTGATCAATATTCTGATGGTGCCTTCCCCCCTGCAGATGGCCGTGAAGATTGCTGCCATGACCCGCCGCATCGAGATCGCAACCTCTGTGGTGGTTCTGCCGATCCGCGACGTCCGCATTCTTGCGGGCGAGATCATCCAGGCCCATGCGCTCTGCGACGAGCGGTTGATCGTGGGCGTGGGTCGCGGCGCGTTTCCCTACGAGACCGCCCGGCTCGGCGCACCGCTCGAGACGACGCGTGAGCGCTTCGACGAGTCTCTTGCCATCCTGGAAGCGCTGATGACGCGGGAGGAAGTGTCCTGGGACGGCAAGTACTACCGCTTTGAGCCGATCACGGTGATGCCGCGGCCCGCGTCGCCAATTCCGTTCGTGATCGCCGCCGTATCGGCCGATGGCATCTATCACGCCGCAAAGCGCGGATACCATGTGCAGACGACGCCGCTCAGCGGCTCGCACGAGGTGTTACTGCAGCAGGTGGAGGCTTTCCGGCGCGGCAAGGAGGAGGCCGGTGCCGCAGGACGCAACCTGCGCCTCTCCCTGCAACGCGGCCTCTATGCGGCGCGCAACGAAGCCGATGCAAGCCAAAAGATTGCGCTGGCACACGATTATTACAAGCGCTTTGACAACATTAAGAACCCCGGGATCGTGCGCGGCGGCATGATCGAGCCGCTGCCGCGCAAGCAAACACCTGATGAACTGGCCCAGAACCTCCTGATTTGTACCAGCGCGGAGCTCGTCGACCGGCTCTCCGTCTATGCCGAACTTGGCATTGACGAGGTTCTGGCGCCCTGCGGCTATGGTCAAAGCGCAGGCGAGACGCTCGAGATGATGCACCGGTTCGCCGACGAAGTGATGCCCCATTTTCGAGCGCCCGCCAGGGCGTTCGGCTGATCCAAAGGAGTTACTTATGCCTATCATCCGAGTGGAGCTGTTTGCCGGACGCAGCCGCGAGCAAAAGCGCGCGTTCACCAAAGCGGTGACCGAGGCTTTCGTCAGCACCTGCGGCGGCACACCGCAAAGCGTTCAGGTCATCTTTCAAGACGTGGCCAAGGATGATTGGGGTGTTGCCGGCCACCTGGCCTCGGATACCGCTCCGTCGAAGGCAGTTGATTGCGTCTATTCCATTGAAGGAAAAGGTCCTCCAATCTTTCTGGTTCATGGCATCGGCGCGCGACGACAGGGTTGGGCCGGACTGGTGGAGCATCTGAAGTCGAATTTCCGGTGCATCAGCTACGATTTGCGCGGCCATGGTGACTCGCCGAAGTCGGAGGGGACGTTTGGACTCGATGAGCTTGTGGCCGACCTCGAAGCGCTGCGCGCCAAGCTCGGCATCGAGCGCGCCCACGTCATTGGCCACTCGCTCGGCGGCATGATCGGCCCCGCCTACGCCCGCGCTTATCCGCAGCGCGTCCTTTCGCTGGGCCTGCTCTCGACCGCTGCTTTCCGCACCGCCGATGACAGCGCCAAGGTGCAAGGCGTGGTCGCGACCATGGAGCGAAACGGCATACCCCAAACCCTCGATACGCTCGCGGACCGCTGGTTCACCGACAAGTTCATGAAGGAACAACCGTCACGCATTGCGGCACGCAAACGCCAGGTCGTCGAGACTGACCCGAAGGTGTTCCTCAACGTCTTCCACATCTACGCCGAGACCGAAATGGCACCCTGGCTCCACGAGGTGAAGGTCCCATGCCTCGTCTTGACGGGTGAGCTCGACGGTGGCTGCAATCCCCGCCTCAACCGGCAAATTGCCGACGCTCTGCCGAATTCGGAGCTCGTCATCCTGGACGGACTGAAGCATGCGATCCTCATCGAGGGCTCCGACAGGGTGGCGCCGCACGTCCTCCGCTTCTTAAGGGCGCACAGCTGACGTCTTCCAGATTAGAACGCAGTGTTCAATGGACTGATCCCCGGCGTACGCTGCCGTGGCAAGCCGATTAAAGGAGATCTGCGATGGAGATCAAACGCAACGGTTCGCAACCCTCCGGCAAGGGGCCTGCTGACTACTTCACGGGCACGGTCCGCGTCGATCCGTTGTTCTCTGCCGCTGATCCGGCACGCGTCGCCGGGGCCAGCGTCACCTTTGAACCCGGGGCGCGAACCGCCTGGCACACCCACCCCCTCGGACAAACACTCGTCGTCACCTACGGATGCGGCTGGGTTCAACGCGAAGGTGGACCGATTGAGGAAGTCCGACCCGGCGATGTGGTGTGGTTTCCGCCAGGCGAAAAACATTGGCATGGCGCAACGCCGACAACGGCCATGACGCATATCGCCATCCAGGAGCGCCTCAACGGCAAAGCCGTGGACTGGATGGAGAAGGTTACGGACGAACAGTACCGCAGGTGACCTCGCTAGGGGCGGACTCAACGCGCAATGCGAAACTTCCATCCATCGTCTCCAGAACGAAGCACCTTTTGTTGTTTCTGAGCAGGCAGCCATGAAGTTCTCGATCTCGATCAGTCTCGAGCGCTTCGACCCCAAGACTGACATGCGCGACGTCCAGCTGCGCGCGCTGGAGCTCGTGCAGATCGCCGAGGCGGGCGGGTTCGAGATCGCCTGGACGCCAGAGCATCACACGATCGAGTTCACGATCGGGCCCAACCCCTTTGTGGTTCTCTCACACTGGGCCGCCCATACCCGGACCATCCGTCTCGGCACCGCCGTGGTCGTCGCACCCTACTGGCACCCCATTCGCGTTGCCGGGGAGGCGGCTCTGGTCGATGTGATGAGCAATGGCCGCCTCGAGTTCGGCATCGGCCGGGGGGCCTACCAATACGAATTCGACCGCATGGCGGGCGGTATTCCGCAGGAGCGGGGCGTCGCATACATGAAGGAGATGCTACCGGCGGTTAAGGCGCTCTGGGCCGGAGACTACGAGCATAAGGGCGAATATTGGTCCTTTCCACTTGCGACCTCGGTTCCGCGTCCGCTGCAGACCCCGTTTCCACCAATCTGGGTGGCTGCCCGTGATCCTGACACCTTCGACTGGGCGATCAAGCAGGGCGCCCACATCATGAGCACACCCCTGTCGCGTCCCCCAGCGGAAGTTCAGGTGCTATCGCAGAAATTCGCGGCCGCTGTCGCAGCCAATCCTAGCGCCCGGCGCCCGCGCTTCCTGATGCTGCGCCGAACCTGCGTGTACGAAAATGCGGACGGATGGAAGGCGCCAGTCTCTGCTGCCATCGACTATGGGCGTTATTTCGAGAACCTGTTCAAGAACGTTGGGCCTGTCCATATGGGCTTTCCCGCACCCGTGGACTACGCGATAATTGCCAACCGCGGCGAGTACATTCCGCAAAACGTGCGCGCCTACAACATATTCGGCACCCCCGATGAAGTGGTCGCGAAGCTCCGGTTTTACGAGGCCTGCGGGGTGGAAAATTTCTGCTATGGCGCGTCGTTCGGGCTCAGCCACGAGCTCGCGAAGCGATCGCTCGAGCTCTTCGTTCGCGAGGTCATGCCCGCGTTCGCATCTGCGTAGACCCAGGGAGGAAGCAATGCACAGTGCGAGCAAGTCAAACGACCGGAGTGTAGACCGACGGCACATCTTGAAAGGCGCTCTCGCGCTCGCGGCCGGGACCACTGCGCCTTTACAAGCCGCCAAGGCGCAGAGCAAGTATGCCGGCCAGAAGGTCGTGTTCGCGAGCTGGGGCGGCGTCTATCAGGAGGCCTCCAAGATTGGCTATTGCGATTCGTTCGCCGCTAAGACCGGCGCCATCGTGATTCAGGACGGCCCCGTCGACTACGCGAAGCTTCGCACGATGATCCAGAGCGGCGCCCCCACTTGGGACGTTGTCGACGTCACCATCGACTTCCTGCTCAACGCCGCACAGGACAATTTTTTCGAGAAGATCGACACGTCCATCGTCGACACCAAGGCGCTGCCCGCAAAGTTCGTGCACGAGTACGGCATCGCCAATATCGTCTGGTCCTATAACATCGCCTACAGCAAGGAGGCGTTCCCCGACGGCAAGCACCCCAAGACCTGGGTCGAATTTTTCGACACAGCCAAGTTTCCAGGCCGCCGGGCGCTGCGGGACCGCGTCAATCCCATGCTCGAGATCGGTCTTCTCGCCGATGGCGTGGCGCCGGAGAAGCTCTACCCGCTCGATGTCGACCGCGCCTTGAAGAAGCTCGAGCCGTTCAAGAAGTCGGCGGTGTGGTGGACGACCAACTCTCAATCCCAACAGCTCATGGTCGACGGGGAGTGCAGCCTCGGTATACTCAACAACGGCCGCATCTACGACATCGTCCAGAAAGGCGCCAAGGTAGGGATCGAGTGGAACCAGAGCCTGCAGTCGGTCGACTACCTCGTGGTGCCACGCGGGTCCAAGGCCAAGGACGCGGCCATGGCGTTGATCGCCGAGATGATACTTCCCGAAAGCCAGGCAAGGGTCTCCAACAAGATGCCCCTTGCGCCCACCAATCCCGAGGCGTTCAAACTCATCAACAAAGAGGTTGCGCCATGGCTGTCGACGGAGCCCGCAAACGCCCAGAAAGGCTTCCCCATCAACGAGGACTATTGGCGGGAGAACTACAAGAAGCTCGCTGAGCGGTGGGCCGCTTGGAAGCTCGCCTGATCGATAGATACATGCGTCTCGGGCGATCTTCTTGGCGATGGAGGTAGAGCAGACCGATGCACGAAGCGAGGGATGCGCGCGGTTGGCTCGTGACACCCGCCGTTGTCATGGTCGGGGTCTTGTTCGCGTATCCCGTCGCCGCCCTCCTGCTGATGAGCATCACCTCGCCCCAGCCAGGGCTGCAGAATTTTGCCAAGCTGGCCGAGGCTCCCGCCTATCTCAAGTCGCTCTGGAATACGGTGGTGATCAGCGGTTCGGTCACGCTCACATGCGCCCTCCTCGCTTATCCCATTGCCTACACCATGGCCCACGCTACTGCGCGCCTCAGGCGACTGCTCCTATTTTTCGTGCTGGTCCCATTCTGGTCGAGCATCCTGGTCCGCACGTTCGCCTGGATGGTGCTTCTGCAGAAAAAGGGCCTGATCAACAAGGCGCTTGTTGAGTACCTGGGTTTGATTGAGACCCCGCTCACGCTGATCTACAATCGCGTCGGTGTGGTGATCGGCATGAGCCATATTCTGCTTCCATTCATGATCTTGCCGCTCTATTCGGTCCTGACCCGCATTGATCCGACTTTATCGAGCGCCGCGGCTAGCCTCGGGGCCTCGCCCGTGCGCAATTTCCTTCGCGTCTATCTACCCCTCAGTCTGCCGGGGCTCCTCGCGGGCAGCCTGTTAGTGTTCGTGATGGGCCTCGGCTACTACATCACGCCTGCCCTGCTCGGCGGTCCGGGCGACGCTATGATCGCCCAGTTGATCGAAATGCAAGTCGCCGATTTCGGCGATTGGGGCTTGGCGGGAGCCCTGTCGGTGGTCCTCCTCGCCGGCACCGGCATCGTCTTCGTCTTCGTCAACCGTTCTCTGCTTGCGCGCAGCCCATGACGCCCCTCCTGCGCGCCGACCAGGTCTGGCCTTATCTGCGCGCTGTTGTGTGCGGGGCGATCGTGATCTTCCTGATCGCACCCATGGTCATCGTCGCCATCGTCTCCTTCAGTTCGGCGCAGTTCTTGACGTTTCCCCCACCCGGCTTCTCGTTACAATGGTACCAGAAGCTGTTCAGTGTGCCCGTCTGGATCGATGCCTTGTCGACCAGCGCCATGGTGATGATACCGAGCGCCCTCATCGCCACCGTTGTGGGCACAGCGGCCGCTGTCGGCCTCGCGCGGAGCCAGTTCCCCGGTGCCGGGCTCATCGCTGGGCTCGTCATGGCGCCCATGGTCGTCCCGGTGATCATCACGGCTGCAGCGATGCTTGCGATCTTTCGCAAGTGCGGGCTGCAGGGAACCATCTCGGGGCTGGTGCTCGCCCACGCCACCCTCGCCATTCCCTTTGTCGTTTTCACCGTGCTTGCGTCCCTCAGGCTGGTCGACGAAGAACTTGAAAAGGCGGCGATGACGCTTGGCGCCACCCCTTGGCGCGCATTTTGGCGCATCACGTTCCCGCTGATCCTGCCGGCCATCCTTTCGGGGCTTCTATTTGCAATGGTTGTCTCTTTTGACGAACTCGTCGTGTCTATTTTCCTGAGCTCGCCAACAGTGCGTCCGGTGACCGTGCAGATGTGGTCGGACGTGCGCGGCGATGTCGATCCCACCATCGCCGCCATCGGCACACTGATCCTCGCATTTTCGGTCGGCGCATTGGTCCTTGAGACGATGCTCAGCCGCCAGCTCGGGGTTACCCTGCGCAACGCGACGCACACAGGCGCGAGCCGATGAGCCCGTTCGTCCTCGAGCTCGCGGACGTGACGAAGCGCTACGGCGCCCTTACGGCCGTGGATCGCGTCTCGCTGCAGCTCGGCAACGGAGAGTTCCTGAGCTTGCTTGGTCCTTCTGGTTCCGGGAAGACGACAACCTTGCAGATGATCGCCGGCCTGTTGCAGCCGACCGCCGGCGAAATACGCCTGTCCGGCCGTGCTATCGGTCCACTGCCGCCCTACAAGCGTGACATCGGCATGGTGTTCCAGAATTACGCGCTGTTTCCGCACATGACGATCGCAAGCAACATCGCGTTTCCTCTGACCATGCGGGCTACGGCCCGCGCCGAAATCAAGCGACGTGTCGATGCCGTCCTGCAGCTCGTCGACCTGGCAGGGTTGAGTCACCGTTATCCGAGACAACTGTCTGGGGGCCAGCAACAGCGGGTCGCGCTGGCGCGCGCGATCGTGTTCGAGCCCAAGCTGCTGCTGATGGACGAGCCCCTCGGAGCGCTCGACAAGAAGCTGCGTGAACAGATGCAGCTCGAAATCAAGCATCTGCACAAGCGTCTCGGGATATCGATCGTCTATGTCACGCATGACCAGGACGAGGCGCTGGTCATGAGCGATCGCATCGGCGTGTTCAACCGGGGCCGCCTGGAGCAGATTGGTTCGGCCAAGGACCTCTATGAGCGCCCGACGACCCGTTTTGTCGCCGCGTTCATCGGCGAGACAAACACCATTTCCGGAAGGATACGCGCCCGGGATAGAGCTTGCTCGGTCCTCGAGTCGGCGGACGGTCTATTGCGCGGCCGTGCCGAAGCTGCCCTCACCGTGGGAAGCAGTGCCGCGCTTTCTATTCGCCCTGAACGGATCAGCTTCGAGGGGAGCGAGGGACAAACAGGAGCCAATCGCATTGCTGGTCGGGTCGTCGACCTCATTTACCTTGGGCGAGGGCGTAAATACGTGATGAAAACAACATCGGGCCTCTCGCTGACGATCGCCCAGCAGGCCTCCCGCCGAGAAACCGAGTCGCCCAGCGTTGGCGATGAAGTGGTTGCCGTGTTTGCCGCGGAGGATGCTGTGCTCATTCCGGAATCGGAGTAGGTGGCGTGGCAGTTTTCGATGGTGAGCGGCTTAAGACACGATTTTTGCTCGAGGGCAGGGGACCCTTGGTGGTTTTGATCCACGGGGTTGGTGCGCGCCTGGAGAACTGGGACGGAGTGGCGAGCCGACTTGCAACCGAGTTTCGGGTATTGCGCTATGATCTGCGCGGTCACGGAGAAAGTAGTCGCGCGCCGGGGCCCTATTCGCTCCCGCTATTCGCCGATGACCTCAAGGCGCTGCTCGACCATGTCGGCGCTGCAGCGGCCTTCATCGCGGGCCATTCGCTTGGCGGCATGATCGGGCAAATGTTCACCCTGCGTCACCCGGCTTGCGTGCGTCGTCTCGCGCTCCTGAGCAGCGTCGCCGGACGCACCAGCGAGGAACGGGAGCGCGTCGCGGCACGCATCGATTTGATCCGCACGGGTGACGCTGGGGAGCATTTCCGCCGCTCGGTCCCTCGCTGGTTCTCCGATGCCTTCGTCGCTGCAAATCCGGAGCTGATTGCGGCTTATGCCGCACGGAACGCGTCCAATGACCCGGACTGCTACGCGGCCGCCTACCGGGTTCTCGCGCTCGCGGATCTCGATCGCGAGCTGGAAGCGATCCACGTGCCGACGCTCGTTGCCACCGGTGAGCACGATGTCGGATCCAACCCGCGAATGGCCGAACTGATGAGCCACAGAATACAGGGAGCGACGCTGCGCATCTTGCCGGGACTCAAGCATTCGATCCTGATCGAGGCGCCCCACGTCGTGGCGCGCATGCTGGTCCCATTTTTCAAGGACGAGCCGGTGCCGGATATCGCAAAGCTCATGGCGCCGTAACGGGAGGTGACCAGCCATGGCCAGCAGGAAGCAAGTCATCGGTGGCGAATACGTTAGCCGTGGGCGCAAGCTCTCGCTTTCGCGGGCGGTACGAGCGGGCGATTTCGTGTTTTTGACCGGTGTCGTGCCGCGCGTGGGCGATCAACCGATGACGACCGGGTCGATCGAGGACCAGACGCGCGTCGTGTGCGACACCATCAAGGAGACTCTTGCCATGGCGGGCTGCACCATGGGGGACGTCGTGAAGGCGACCGTGTGGCTTCGCAATCGCAGCGACTTCGCAGGCTTCAACGCCGTGTTCGGCGAGTATTTCCCGGTCGACCCTCCAGCGCGCTCCGCGCTGTTGAACGAGTTACTGGTCAATGTTCTGGTGGAAGTCGAAGTCGTAGCCTACAGACCTGTGGAGGAAAAGTGACTAGTCCGAACCACAAGGTAACCCAGCCGACGTCGGCGCAGAGGCTCGAATGGCGGTCGGTTACGGGACTGACTGCCGAAAAACACAGGCGAGCGAATCCGATGGAAACACATCACCACGCATTGATTGACCGCGCGGTGATGGCGTCGCTCAGTCGGTGTTCAGAAGCGTAAAATTGCCTGTCCGCGGAATAGCATTTCTCCCAATCCGTTCACACCGTCCATTATTGGTGGTCGGTTAGAAACGAAAGATGGCCGAGGTCACATCTGGGACTGCCAAGATCAGCATGTTCAACATGGTCTGTTTGTTGCGCCGTTTGTTGCAACTCGAGGGGAGGGACTAGCTTCCAAAGCCTAAAAACATCAATAATATCAAGAACTTAGTGGCGTCCCGTAGGGCGTCGAATCCCCTCGGTCCGCCAACAGAAGCCATTGAAAATGAATGGTTTTTCTTTTCGCGGCCGCTGTGATTGTTAGACCCAATGTTATGCCCTGAGGCATGGCGTGCCCAGTGCGCAGCAATTCCTAGACTCCAAAGTGGCCAGTCCTGATCCTTGAAAACCGCGCTTCAATTATGGTAGATATACCATACGAAGTGGAGGGGCATGGACGGCATGAGACCGCTGCGCTGGATCGCCAGCGCTAAGGACGACCTGTCGGCCATGCGCCGACCGAGGTGCGCCGGGCCGTCGGTTATGCGCTCTTTGCCGCCCAGCAGGGAGAGAAGCATGACGACGCCAAGGTGCTGAAGGGCTTCGGCGATGCCGCCGTGCTCGAGGTCATCGCCCGGCACGATGGCGATACGTTCCGCGCCGTCTACACGGTCCGCTTCGGTGAAGGGGTCTATGTGCTGCACGTCTTCCAGAAGAAGTCGAAGCGCGGCATCGCTACGCCGAAGAAAGAGCTGGAGCTGATCCGCAAACGGCTGAAGATCGCCGAGCAGGACCACAAACAATGGAGCGCGCGAGGAGGACAGGCATGAGCACGGACGAAACCATTATCGAGGGCACGGGCAATGTGTTCGACGATCTCGGGATGCCCGAAGCCGCGGCCGAGCTCGTCAAGGCGCAGCTGACGTTCCAGATCGCCAAGCGCATCAAGGCGCTTGGCCTGACACAGACCGCCGCAGCGGCCCGGCTTGGTATTTCGCAGCCCGATGTCTCGCGCCTGATGAAGCGTCGGCCGACCGGCTTTTCCACAGACCGATTGCTGGCACTGCTGACTGCGCTCGACATCGATGTCGATATCGTGCTGCGTCCGGCGAGCGCACCCGCGCACACGGCGAAGGTGAGCATCCGCGAGGAGCTGCCGTAACTGGCGACAGGCATCGAACAACCAGGACGCCGCAGGTGTCCAGATGACGTTTCACGATCCGCAGCGGCAGGACGAAGCAAGTCGCATCCGTGCCCAACTCGAGGCTATCGAGATCGAACGCTTGCGGCTTGTGGCGCGCCTGCGCGAAATCGAGCGCGAACAGAAGCCCTCGCCGCCGCCCTCACTCGCGACAACAGTCACCAACGGCTCGCCTGCGGCCGACAAGATTGCCCTCTTCCGAAGATTATTCGCGGGCCGCACGGATGTGTTCCCCGCGCGATGGGAGAATCTGAAATCTGGCCGCAGCGGGTATGCTCCAGCTTGCGCGAACGAGTGGGTGCGCGGTGTTTGTGGCAAGCCGCAGGTTCGTTGCGGAGAGTGCCCGAACCAGTCGTTTATTCCTGTCACCGACGAGGTGATCGAAGCCCATCTGCGTGGCGAGGATCGCGTCCGGCACAATGGCCGCGGTGATTTTGTCGCTGGTGTCTATCCGCTGCTGTTCGACGACACCTGCCGCTTTCTCGCCGTTGACTTCGACGACGAAAGCTGGTCGAGCGACGCGCTCGCATTCCTGGCCACATGTCGCGAGCTCGGAGTTCCGGCAGCACTCGAGCGGTCGCGCTCCGGCAACGGCGGCCACGTCTGGCTGTTCTTTGCCGACGCCGTCCCGGCCTTCGACGCACGCCGCCTCGCGACGATGCTGCTGACGCGGACCATGAACCGCCGGCCGGAGATCGGCTTCAAGTCCTACGACCGGCTGTTTCCGAGCCAGGACACGATGCCGAGCGGCGGCTTCGGCAATCTCATCGCGCTCCCTTTGCAGCGACGGGCGCGCGAGAACGGCAACAGCGTGTTCGTCGATGACAAGCTCGAGCCGCTTCCCGATCAATGGGTGTTCCTGTCCACGTTGCATCGACTTTCATCGTCCGAAATCTCGGCAATCTTGGCCAAGGCGGAGGCCGATATGCCTGGCGGGGTCATCGGCGTCCGGCTTCCCGTCGAGGATGAGAACGCGGACGAGCCGTGGAAAATGACGCCGTCACGGCGACGCCAGGCGTCACCCGTCAAGGATCCGCTGCCGGGTTCGATCACTGTTGTGCTGGCCGACCAAGTCTATATCGATCGGACAGGTTTACCTCCATCACTCGTTGCGCAGCTCGTCCGGATCGCAGCCTTCCAGAACCCGGAGTTCTATCGCGCCCAGGCCATGCGGCTGCCGACCTACCGCAAGCCGAGGATCATTTCGTGTGCCGAGCTGCACCCACGTCATGTGGCATTGCCGCGCGGCTGTCTCGACGAGGCGATTGAGCTCATCAAGGCCAACGGGGCGAAACCTGAGCTCGTCGACGAGCGCCAGCGCGGCACTGTCCTCGACGTTACCTTTCTGGGTAAGCTTCACGACGCACAGGCAGCAGCCGTCGCTGCACTCGAGCCGCACGACTTCGGCGTGCTCGCCGCCACGACAGGATTCGGTAAAACCGTGGTCGGCGCCCGCATGATCGCAGCACGCGGCCTCAACACGCTCGTGCTCGTGCATCGGCGGCAACTCGTCGACCAATGGCGCGAGCGGTTGAAGGCCTTCCTGTCGATCGACGGTTCCAGCTTTGGCACCATCGGCGGCGGCAAGCGCAAGCCGTCGGGGCGCATCGACATCGCCCTGATCCAGAGCCTCGTGCGCAACGGCGAGGTCAACGATCTCGTCGGCGGTTACGGTCACCTGATCGTCGACGAATGCCACCATCTCTCCGCCGTCAGTTTCGAGCTCGTCGCGCGTCGGTCGAATGCACGGCATGTGTTGGGGCTCTCCGCCACCATCGCGCGCAAGGACGGCCACCATCCGATCATCTTCATGCAGTGCGGCCCCGTGCGCTATCGTGTCGATGCCAAGTCCCAGGCCGCGACGCGTCCCTTCAACCACAAGGTCACGATCCGCGAGACCGGCTTCCGGCTCGCGCCAGATCTCGAGAGCCAATCACTCATGCAGATTACTGCGATCTATGCTGCTCTCGCGAAGGACGAGAAGCGCAATGATCGAATCTTCGACGATGTACTGAGGAGCCTCGAAGCCGGCCGCCGGCCGGTGATTCTCACAGAGCGCCGCGATCATCTTGACCACTTACGTGGCCGATTTCAGCACTTCACGAAGAACCTGGTTGTCCTCTACGGCGGCATGACCACTGCGGAGCGCCGCGAGACAGAGAAGCGCTTGAAGACGCCTGACACCGAGGAGCGCCTCGTACTTGCGACTGGCCGCTACCTTGGCGAAGGCTTCGACGATGCCTCGCTCGACACACTTTTTCTAACCATGCCGATCTCGTGGCGCGGCACGCTCGCACAGTACGTCGGTCGGCTGCACCGCGAGCATCACGCAAAGCGTGAAGTCATTGTCTACGACTACGTGGACTCAGGCGTGCCGCTCCTCGCCCGTATGGCGCTCAAGCGCCAGACTGGGTATCGCAGCCTCGGTTACGAAATTTCGACGGAAGTCGCAGCTGCGATGACAGCTGAGAGAACACCCATATAGGCCGCGTCGATGCTCCCTGGACCGTGGCGGCATTTCCCCAATCCGGACTCACCATTGGCAATGCCGCAATGTGCCGCGGGCCCCGCGCGCGAGTTCCAGGTGACCGGCGTGCGGTTGCCCATCCGTATCAAAGCTGTGAGCGACGTCACGGCCGCCGATGACAGGCAGCGAAGGAGGGAATAGCCTCGAACAAGCGACGCGGACATCGCGGGGCGCGGATACGATCAGCCTGATAGTGCGTCCTCGAACGGCTCGAGCGGCGAATTTCACCGTACGTGCTACCCAGAGAGAATGGCCGCCCCTCTGAGAATGGAGTGCAACCAAGCGCATGAGATGAAAGACGCGAGCGCACGCGCCTCTCTTGAGCCGACTGTGAGTGCTGCCCATCTTGCGGCCGCCATCACGGCCGCGGCCTCCATGGGCATCAGAGAGAAAGAGCGTGTCTGCGATAGAATCTATGCTGCGCAGCCCAACCTTCTGGGCTCGGTGTTGGCGCAGCGCTCACTCGGCGTCTCGATGCCGACGATCGATATTCTCTTGAACATCCTCATCGTGCTCTATCTGGCGATCGAAGAGTCTGGCCAGGTTCTGGCAATTGTCTCGGAGTCTGATCAGGAACACGAGCTGCAGCGCTTTACCGCCGCCGTCCGGTTCACCGAAGGATTCGAGAGCGACGCACTTGCCCAGTCGATCGAGCAAACAACCCCATACAGGCGAGAGAAGCTCTTGTTCGCCTATGTCCTCGACGTCCTGCAGCGGGCCGGCCTCACGAACCTGCGGAATGAGACGTCCAAGTATCCCATCCTGGTGGCCATCAATCTCGTCAACTGCATCGCGACCGCGAGGCGAGTGACGCCATAGTGCTGAGGCCGCCTTGCCCGCAACTGTGCCTCGCCTTCGCCTGGCTATGAACTCCTTGTGTGCCTTCACAGCTCGTATCCGCGATCCACCCAATAAAGCCAATCACCGACGGCTTCCTGAGTCTCCTGATGTTTCGACAATGGTTGCAATTGCCCCAACGGAACCGCAATCCTCACGCCAGTCTGTCGAACCCACACAAACATTTCGCTCTCGCATTCCCCTTCGGGCGCCATGCCGAGAACTTCCACTTCTTCTTTGACCTTGAGAACGGAGATGGGTCGAGCGAACCTACAACGTGCCTTGAATGGAACCTTCATCTTGTCATGGAGGTAGTAATACCAACCCATCGCGCGCTCGTCGGAATTGTAAGCATCGACGATGGCTTCCATGGTAATTCGGTACTCGCGTAATTCATCTCTCCTGCGCGCCATTGTTCGTTCCTGTAGGAGATAGGCTCGTGGATGCATCATTGCAGTGCAAAGTTCCACGCATCGCTTCTTTCTTTCGATGAGCAAGGCTCAAAGCGCTCCAAACTCTGCGCGACGCGTCGTCGAGACTACTGCCGGAGATGTCAACGGATACATCCGCTCTGCAGAAGGAGCGATTGAAGTAAGCGATGTCTCGCTTGATTTCTCGAAGATAGTGGCGCTTTTCATGATCTGTCAGATCTCTTTGCATTGGGCGGGACTCGACGTCGTAAAAGGTGATTCTCCCGAGAATATTCTCCGGCGTATCTCGAAGCACGACCGTGGTGGCGTCTTGTGCTTTGCTGACAACTTTCCAGAGGGCACCCAGTAGCCCGCTAGGCGGCAACGCAATGATGCAATTGCAACTGTCCTCGCGAGAGAGAACATGTTTCAAGGCTTGAGACCTCGCGAGGTGAAAACCATGCGAGCTCAGGTGAGGGTTTCGAAGGCGCTCGATCGACATTCCGAAGAAACGCTCGGTCTCGATATCTAAATCGAAGAATCCAAATTGGAGAAGTCCAGCTAACCGCGCGCCTATCACCGTCTTGCCGACACAGCTCACGCCAGCGAGGAAGATGCGCATGTCGCACCGTTTAATGAGAGCTTGCCAATTTCTGGTCAATCACAAGTGATTCGTCCCGCGCGGCGCCTGCCTCGTCCACAAGCGGACAAGGGTGACAAAAACTAGGTGGTTGGAATGCTGGCTTCGTCAGCTGCCCTGCGTGACGCCAGACGGCGCGTTTCCCATCTAGTCAGCGATGTTGAGCATCGGCTTGACGTACGGGTCCTGGAGCGATCACGCCGCGGTGTCAGCCTCCCGCATAACAGCGGTGGCGTCGCTCAGTCGGTGTTCAGAAGTGTAGAAATTGCCTGTCCGCGGAATAGCATTTCTCCCAAATCACGTCGGGGATCGCCAAAATTAGCAATTTCAAATGGTCGGTTTGTTGCGTCGTTTGTTGCAACTCGTGCGGAGCAACTAGCTTCCAAAAGCTAAAAACGTCAATAATATCAATATGTTAAGTGGCGCCCCGTAGGGAGTTCGAATCCCAGGCGTCTGCCAACGGAAGCCATTGAAAAGCAGCAATGTTTTCTTTGCGCGCTCTTAGAAATGTTAGACCCAATG
>Ga0081540_1001415_pt1 | contig 20755 bp, 19 predicted proteins | sample TabmetS2T1R1_FD_71024 | JGI IMG/M metagenome (GOLD analysis project Ga0081540, IMG submission 71024) | Tabebuia heterophylla rhizosphere microbial communities from the University of Puerto Rico - S2T1R1 | ecosystem: Host-associated > Plants > Roots > Rhizosphere ... | reverse complement strand
TAGGTCTGCACCACGGTCGCTCCACGGCCGAGGGCCTCCCGCAGCGCCTGGGGCGGCACGGGCCCGCCGCCGACCAGGATCGCCCGGGGAGCCGAGAGGTCAGCCCCGGCCTCCAGCAGGCGGATCAGCTGCGTCGGCACCAGAGAGAGGAGCGAGATACCACCGGAAACGAGGGTGCTCGCGACCTGCTCGGTGTCGAAGCCGTCGAGGAGCACCGCCGTGGTGCCGTAGATCACCGAGCGGATGACGATCGAGAGGCCGGCGACGTGGCTCAGCGGTAGGCAGCAGAGCCAGCGGTCCGAGGGATCGACGCCGATGTTGTAGGCGGAGCCCATCGCGCTGAAGAGGAAGTTCCCGTAGGTGAGCCCGACGGGGCGTGGCTCTCCGGAGGTGCCGCTGGTCAGGATCCGGCACTGGAGGTCGTCCATGTCGTGCTCGCCGAGCAGTGGTAGGTCGGCCTCGGTCTGAGTCAGCTCGGCCGCGTCGTTCAGGTCCACCGCGGGCCGCTCCGCGGCCAGCGCTACCGCCCGCTCCGTGTCCGTCAGACGCGGGCCGAGGGGTAGGGCCACGGCGCCGAGCTTCATCAATGCATGCAGAAGCACGACCTCCTCCCGGCGTGGGTGCATGGTCAACGCGGCCGTTGCTCCCCGCCTCACCCCGTACGCGGCCAGCCGCCGGGCCACCCACGTGGCCTCCGCCTCCAGCTCCGCGTAGGTGACGCTGGAGGCTTCCGTGACCAGCGCGGTCCGCTCGGGGCAACTGTGCGCTCGCTGTGCGAGCCAGTTGTCGAGCTTCACGGCCGAAAGTCTATGGTTGCCGCCGTGCCGAGACGCCACAAGGATGCCCCACCCGAGGAGGAGCTCTACGCGCCGATCGAGTGGCGTCAGGAGGGCGAATACGAGGACGTGATCTACGAGCGCGGCGACGCGATCGCGAAGATCTCCATCAACCGCCCGGAGGTCCACAACGCGTTCCGGCCTCCCACACTCGCCGAGCTCCGCGACGCCTTCGCGAGGGCCCGCGACGACGTCGAGGTGGCGACGGTCATCTTCACGGGAGCCGGCGAGCGGGCGTTCTGCTCGGGAGGCGATCAGCGCATCCGCGGCGACGACGGCTATATGGGGAAGGACGAGGTCGCGGAGAGAGGTGTCGGCCGCCTGGACGTCGGGGACCTGCATGTGCAGATCCGGCGGCTGCCGAAGCCGGTGGTGGCGATGGTCGCCGGATACGCGGTCGGCGGCGGGCACATCCTGCACCTGGTCTGCGATCTGACGATCGCCGGAGACAACGCGGTCTTCGGACAGACCGGCCCCCGCGTCGGCAGCTTCGACGGCGGTTTCGGCGCTTCCCTCCTTGCCCGCAACGTCGGCGTGAAGAAGGCGAAGGAGATCTGGTTTCTCTCCCGCCTCTACGACGCCGAGGAGGCGCTCGAGATGGGGCTGGTCAACACCGTCGTCCCGCTCGACCGGCTCGAGCGCGAGACCGTCGCCTGGTGCCGGGAGATGGCCGCCCTCTCCCCCCTCGCGCTGCGGCTCGAGAAGGCGAGCTTCAACGCCACCGAGGACGGGCTGACCGGGATCCAGCAGCTCTCCCATGACGCGACCCTCCTCTTCTACATGACCGAGGAGGGCCAGGAGGGCCGCAACGCCTACCAGCAGGGACGCAGCCCGGACTTCTCCAAGTATCCGAAGAGGCCCTGATTTGAGGATCTGGCTGATGGCGGCGCGTCCGCGGACGCTGCCCGCCGCAATCGCACCGGTGCTGGTGGGCACGGCTGCCGCGATCGAGAAGGCGAACGACCTGCCGCGGGTCGGCGCCTTCATCGCCGCCCTTGTCGGCTCGATCTTCATTCAGATCGGCACCAACCTGGCGAACGACTACTCCGACGCCAAGCGTGGAGCGGACACGGTCGATCGGCTGGGGCCGGTCCGCGTGACGGCGGCGGGGTTGGTGGCGCCGCGAAGCGTCCTGATCGCGACCTGGCTCGCGTTCGGCATCGCGGTCGTCGCGGGGATCTACCTGGCGACCGTCGCGGGCTGGGTGATCATCGCCGTGGGCGTCGCATCGATCGCCGCCGGCGTGCTCTACACCGGGGGGCCCTGGCCCTACGGGTATGCGGGCCTCGGCGAGGTCTTCGTCTTCCTCTTCTTCGGGCTCGTGGCCGTCAACGGCTCGTACTACGTGCAGCTCGAGGAGCTCGGCTGGTTCCCGTTCGGGCTCTCGGTGGCCGTCGGCTGCCTGGCGACGGCGATCCTCGTCGTCAACAACGTCCGCGACCTGGAGACCGACCGCCGGGCCGGCAAGCACACGCTCGCCGTCCGGCTGGGCCGGCAGGGGGCGCGGCGGCTCTACGCGGGCCTGGTGGTGGCCGCCTACGCCTGCCTGCTCGGGACCGTCACCTCGCACGGCGGCGGCTGGTGGGCGCTGCTCGGCCTGCTGTCGATCCCCATGGCGATCCGACCGGCGCGGGCGGTGCTGACGCGAACCGACGGCCCGGCGCTGAATGGCGCCCTGGCCGGGACCGGCGCACTGCTCGGCGTCTTCAGCCTGCTGGTCTCGGCCGGTCTACTGATCGCTTCGTAGCATCGGCACGTGCGTCTCGAGGAGATCGAGGTCATCCCCTACTCCCTGCCGTTCCTCGAGCCCTACGTCACCGCGCGGGGGGAGCTGCTGGATCGCCGGCTGATCCTCGTCAGAATTCGCGCCGAGGGCATCGAGGGGTGGGGCGAGACCGCCTCGCTCTCCCTGCGCGGCGGCATCAGCATCGAGGAGATCGCAGCCGACATCCGTGACCGCTGCTGGCCGGGTCTCCTGGAGGCAGAGGTCGAGCCCAGACGGATCTGGAGCGCCATCGCCCGCTGCCGCAACCGTGGTGCCTCTCCTCCGGCGGTGGCCGCCGTGGACATCGCGCTGCACGATCTGGTCGGACGTGCGACGGGCGATCCTGTCTGGCGGCTGCTCGGCGCCGCCGAGGCCTCTGCGGTGACCTGCAACGCCACCCTGCCCGCGGCGAACCCGGCCGAGACGACGCGGCTCGCCGAGTCGTGGGCCGATGAGGGATTCCGCACCTTCAAGCTCAAGGTCGGCCTGCCGGGCGACGTCACCCAGGTCGCGACGGTCAGGCAGTCCCTGGGAGAGACGGTCGAGATCCGGGTCGACGCCAACGGAGCCTGGAGCGTCGACGAGGCGGTCGCCCGGCTCGAGGCGCTCGCCCGACACCGGATCGAGCTCGCCGAACAGCCCGTCGGGACGTTCGAGCAGATGGTCGACCTGCGCCGCCGGGTGGAGGTCCGAGTCGCCGCGGACGAGAGCCTCGTCTCCCCCTTCGACGCGCGTCGCGCCAAGGAACTCGACGCCTGCGATGTCGCCGCGGTCAAGGTCGCCAAGGTCGGGGGTCTCGTCGCCGCCCTCGAGATAGCCGAGACCATGCCCTCCTACCTGTCGAGCTCGCTCGAGGGACCCGTCGGGATCACGGCCGCCGCCCATGCGGTCTTGGCCCTCCGCTACCGCAATGGCGACGCGGGGGTGGCCCACGGCCTCGCCACGGAACGGCTCTTCTCCGCGACCGTCGGACGCGGCGCGACCGCCGACCGAGACGAGCTCCGGCTCGACGATCGCCCCGGCCTCGGCGTGGAGGTCGACGAAGACGCGCTTGCGGCGCGCCGCCTCGACTGATCTAGCGTTCGGTCAGTGGATCCGACGAATCGCAACACCGCACTGGCGTCCGCGATGGTGGAGGAGCTGGCGCGCTGCGGGGTTCGCCGCGCCGTCGTCTCCCCCGGCTCCCGCTCGACGCCTCTGGCCGTCGCCCTCTGGCGCCGACCGGAGATCGAGGTGAACGTCATCCTCGACGAGCGCAGCGCCGGCTTCTTTGCGCTCGGCAGCGCGCTCGCGGCCGGCCGGCCGGCCGTGGTGCTCTGCACCTCCGGCTCGGCGGCGGCCAACCTCCACCCGGCGATCGTCGAGGCCGACGAGGCCGGAGTGCCGATGCTCGTCCTCACGGCGGATCGGCCGCCCGAGCTCCGCGGCATCGGTGCCGGCCAGACCATCGATCAGCTCAAGCTCTATGGCGACGCGGTCCGCTGGTTCTGCGAGGTCGGCACTCATGAGGCCGACGACGAGGGGCTGCTCCACTTCCGCTCGGTGGCCTGCCGGGCCCATGCCTGCGCCCTCGGCGATCCCCGCCCCGGCCCGGTGCACCTGAACGTCCCCTGGCGGGAGCCGCTCGCGCCGACCCCCATCGAGGGACAGGTCAGCGCAACCGATTCGCTGGCGCTCGAGGGTCGCGGCGACGCGCCCCTCCACTTCGTCGGCGCCGCCTCCCCCAGAGCCGACGAAGCCTCCCTGGATGAGCTGGCCGAGCGGATCGAAGGCGAGCCGCGTGGCCTGATCCTGGCCGGCCGGCAGCACGACTCCCGGCTGGCGGGCCCCATCGCACAACTCGCCGCCGCCGCGGGATTTCCGATCCTCGCCGAGCCCACCTCCCAGCTCCGTCGCGGCCCACACGACCGCTCCCTCGTCGTCACCGCCTACGACGCCGTCGCCCGAGATCGTCCGCCGGCCCTCCAGCCGGAGCTGATCGTCCGCTTCGGTGACCTGCCGACGAGTAAGCCGCTGCGCCAGTGGCTCGCCGCGGTCGAGGGCCTCGACCAGGTCGTCGTCGATCCCCATGCCGAATGGCGTGAGCCGACCCGGCGCGCCGGGACCCTGCTGCGCGCCGACCCGGCGGCCACCGCGCTGCCGCTCACCGAGCGACTCTCCCGGCTGCGCCCGGGAGCCGCCACGGTCGCGGGATCACCCTTCGCCTCGGCCTGGCTCCACGCCGAGCGCGCCGTGCGGGATGCGGTCGACGGCCGCCTCGAGGGCCTCGACGAGCTCAGCGAGCCGGGAGTCTGGGCCGCGCTGGGTGGCGCCCTCCGCGACGGAGATTCGGTCCTCGCCGCCTCGAGCATGCCGGTGCGGGACCTCGAGGCGTTCCTGCGCCCCGGCCCGGAGGGCGTTCGCTTCGCCTCGAATCGCGGGGCGAATGGGATCGACGGCCTCGTCTCGACCGCCGCCGGCCTCGCGGCCGGCGCCGGCAGCCGCACCTGGGCGGTGCTCGGCGACCTCGCCCTCTTTCACGACATCGGCGGGCTGGCGGCGCTGCGACACGCCCCCGAGCTGAGGCTGATCGTCATCGACAACTCCGGGGGCGGCATCTTCCACTTCCTGCCGCAGGCCGAGGCGATGGGCGACCCGGAGTTCGAAGCCCTGCTCGGCACCCCAACGGGCCGGGACCCGGCGGACGCAGCGCGCCTCTTCGATCTGACCGTGGCCGTGCCGGAGACGCCGGCTCAGCTCGGTGATGCCCTCTCGGGCGACGCCCGGATGATCGTGGTGAGGACCGACCGCCGCCGCAATCTCGAGCTCCACCGGGAGCTTGCCGAGATCGCGGCAACGGCCGTCGCACGCTCCTAGGCCTGAGCCGGCTCCGGAATCGCGCCGATCTGCTGCATCAGGGCCATGTTGTCCGTCACGCCCCAGTGCTCGGCGCACTTGCCGTTCTCGAACCGCACGATGTCGATGCTCTTGATCTCGAACGGCTTGTCAGTGGCGGGAACGCCCATGAAGTCGCCGGTGTGGCGGCCGGTGATGGTCACCTCGGCGGACGCCATGTCGCCGCCCTCGACGCTCGGTCCGACTGTCGCCTTCAGGTCAGTGAACGCGCCCCGCATGGCGTTGGCGAAGAACCTGACCCCCTCCTTGCCCTCAGGCTGACCGGGGAGGCCCTGCTCGTGGTCGACAACGTCGTCCGTCACCAGTTCGTCGATGGCGTCCATGTCGCCCTCGCTCAGAACCTTGTCGTAGAACTCCTGAATCAACGCGGCACCTTCAGCCATGAATCTCTCCTTCTCCTCGAACCTGCCCCCGCAGCCACCCTATCCCCGCCATACGAGGCGCTGTCAAGGGTCCATGAAGGTCGACGCTAACCGGCGAGCAGCGGCAGCAGCGCCTCGAACTTGAGCTCGGACTCCTGGAGCTCGGCCGCCGGGTCGGACTCGGCGACGATTCCGCAGCCGGCGAACAGGTGTGCCTCCCGGTCGCGGAGGAGCGCCGAGCGGAGTCCCACGCAGAACTCCCCGTCCTCGGCCGTGTCCATCCAGCCCACCGGGCCGCTGTACCAGCCGCGGTCGATTCCCTCGAGCTCCTGGATCAGCTGGAGCGCCGGTTCCCTCGGCTCTCCGCCGATCGCCGGGGTCGGATGCAGGAACCCCGCCAGCTCCATCGCGCTGTTCGACTCCGCCAGCTGTGCCCGGATCGGCGTGGCGAGGTGCTGCAGGTTGCCGACCTTGACCACGAACGGCTGGCTCTCGGCATGGACCCAGACCGCGTGGGGCCGCAGGCTGCGCTCGATCCTCCGCACGACGATGCCGTGCTCGTCGCGGACCTTCGGGCTGCGCAGCATGGCCTCCCCCAGATGGTCGTCCACGGCCGGGTCGGCGCTGCGGGACGTCGTCCCCGCCAGAGCGACCGTGGCCGCCACCGGGCCGGAGCGGCGCACGAGCAGCTCCGGGCTCGCCCCGATGAACGCCGCCTGGCCCGTCCCGACGCAGAAGCAGAAGCAGGAGGGAAAGAGGTCGCGGAGAGCGCCGAACGCCGCTCCGGGATCGTGGGCGACGGGCGCCTCGACGGTCAGCTCGCGCGCCAGCACGACCTTCTCGATCGAGGTCGAGCGGATGCGCTCGACCGCCGCCGCGACGATCCTCTCGTAGCGCTCGGGCGAGTACCGCCCGACGATCCGGGTGGCTGCGCTCAGGTGGGGATCCGCCGGGGTCATCGCGGCGGCGCCCAGGGATCCGACCCTGCCGGCTAAGCGGCGAAAGCCGTCCTGGGGCTTCGACCCGGGCTCGATGAAGATCGAGACGGTGAGGAAGGCGCCCTCCTGCGTTCGCGCGATCGCGATCTCGGGCAGAACCGCCAGCGCCGGCGGGAGCGAGGACCAGAGCGGATCCGACCCTCCGCGCGGGGAGAACGCAAACCCGGCGGACCAGACCGGTCCCGCTCCGGCGGGCAGCTCGTCCGGCTCCGCGGCGACGCGCTCGTGCCTGGCGCGGGCGCAGCGCTCGGCCAGATCGCGGAACCGCTGATTGCCCCGGCTGACGACCGTGGTGGCGGACCCCATGCCCGCCAGGGCGAAGCCTCGGTCGGGCTGCTCCCAGCAGAACCAGCGTTCAGCGGCGAGCCGGGAGCCGGCGACGATCGCCGCCGGATCGGCGCCGGGATCGATCTCGACCGTCGCCGAGACGAGCTGGGTGGGTCGGCCCGGATCGGCGCTGGACAGCGCCCCCTCGAGTTCGGCGAGCAGCGTCTCGGTCGATTCGGCCGCGAGCGCCATCCGGCGTCACGAAACGGGTTGCGCTTTCGCGCACCCTCGCATCAGGCGTCGGACTTGGAGCGGGCGATGGCGACCTCGCCCGTGCGAACCATCTCGATCAGGCCGTGCGGGCGGATCATTCGCTCGAAGGCCTCGATCTTGTCGGCGCTGCCGGTGACCTCGATGGTCAGCGAGCGGCGGGAGACGTCGACGATCTTGGCCCGGAAGATCTCCGCGAACTGCATGATCTCGGCGCGACTCTCGATCGGCGCCGAGACCTTGAACAGCGCCATCTCGCGGGCGATCGTCTCGCCCGGCTCCATGTCCCTGATCTTGATCACGTTGACCAGCTTGTGGAGCTGCTTCGTCACCTGATCGATCGGGTGGACCGCGCCGTCGACCGTGAGGGTGATCCGCGAGACCTCGGGATCGTCGGTCGGACCGACCGCGAGCGTGTCGATGTTGAACCCGCGGCGGCTGAAGAGCCCGGCGATCCGAGCGAGGACGCCTGGGCGGTTCTCCACCAGGATCGAGAGCACGTGCTTGCGCCCCGTGAGCGCTCCCGCCGCCGCGTCCAGGTCCTCGAGCTTGATCAGATCTGGGGTGCCGGCTTCCATCTCAGCCCACCATGTCCCTCGCGGCGGCGCCGGCGGGGATCATCGGGTAGCAGTTCTCGTCCTTGGTGACGCGGACGTCGAGGAGAACCGGGCCCTCCTCGGCCAGCGCGTCGCGCATTGCCCCCTCGACCTCGTCCTTGTCCTCGACCCTCATGCCCTTGGCCCCGAAGGCCTCGGCCAGCTTCGGCCAGTCCGGGCTGGGTCCCATCTCCACGGACGAGTAGCGACCGTCCCAGAAGAGCTCCTGCCACTGGCGGACCATGCCGAAGTAGCCGTTGTTCATCAGAAAGACCTTGACCGGGATGTCGTGGCGGACGGCGGTGGCGAACTCCTGGCAGGTCATGATCAGGCTGCCGTCGCCCGCGAGGCAGACCACGGTCTCGTCTGGACACGCCACCTTCGCGCCGATCGCCGACGGCAGGCCGAATCCCATGGTGCCCAGGCCGCCGGAGTTGATCCAGCGGCGCGGCTTGTCGAAGTCGTAGTACTGGGCGGCCCACATCTGGTGCTGGCCGACGTCGGAGGTGATGATCGCGTCACCCCCCGTCGCTGCGTACATGGCCTGGATCATCCGCTGCGGCTTGATCTCGGCGTCGTCGGAGTCCTCGTAGCCGAGCGGGTACTCGTTCTGCCAGCCGTGGATCTGCTCCCACCAGGGGTCGAGCCGGCCGCGGTCGGCCTTGAGCGCCCGGTACTCCTTGGTCAGCTTCGGGAGGACCTCCCGCGCGTCACCGACGATGGGGATGTGCGCGGGGACGTTCTTGGAGATCTCGGCCGGGTCGATGTCGATGTGGACGAACTTGGCCCGGGGCGCGAACTCCGAGAGCTTGCCGGTGATGCGATCGTCGAAACGGGCGCCGATGGCGACGATCAGGTCGGCGTTGTCCATGGCGTAGTTGGCGGTCCGGGTGCCGTGCATCCCCAGCATCCCCAGCCACTGCTCGTGCGGCGCCGGGAAGGCTCCGAGCCCCATCAGGGTCGAGGTGACGGGAAAGTTGTCGGAGAGGCTGAGCTCGCGCAGCTCCTCGAAGGCGTTGGCGTTGACCACCCCGCCGCCCGCGTAGAGCACCGGCCTCTGGGAGTTCGCCAGGGCCTTGGCGGCCAGGCGGATCTGCTTGATGTTCCCCTCGGTGGACGGCTTGTAGCCCGCCAGGTTGGGCGTCTCGGTCATCGGCTCGTACTCGATGTCGGCCCGGGAGAGATCCTGCGGCACGTCCACCAGCACCGGACCGGGGCGCCCCGTGGACGCGATGTGGAAGGCGGAGTGCACGTACTCCGGAATGCTGCGCGGGTCCTGGACCATCAGGGAGTGCTTGACGATCGGCATCGTGATCCCGTTCACGTCGGCCTCCTGGAAGCCGTCGGTGCCGATCAGGTCGGTGCGCACCTGGCCGGTGATGAAGACGGTCGGGACCGAATCGAGCATCGCGTCGGCGATCGGGGTGACCAGGTTGGTCGCCCCGGGACCGGAGGTCGCGAAGGCCACCCCGACCCGCCCGGATGCCTTGGCGTAGCCCTCGGCCATGTGGCCGGCCCCCTGCTCGTGGCGCGCCTGGATGTGGGTGATCTCCGCATCGTGGACGGCGTCGTAGATCGGCAGGTTCGCTCCACCCGGGATCCCGAAGATGTGCTGTGTGCCCTCGGCCTTGAGGGCCTCCATCAGAGCGTCGGCAGCGCGCATGGTCCGGCGATGGTAGCCAAGCGCCTGTGCGAGGCGTGAATCGTGTCGCTCCCGCGACAGCCCGGTACCAGGTGGTCAGCATCAGGCTGCGTCCCCGCGATTTCGAACGCCTGGACCTGCGCGAGCGGGTGAGGCGCTAGGTCTGGGCGATCCCCGCGGGCGGGCCCGGCTTCCACTGCGTCCGCGGATCGATTGCCGAATCGATCACGCGGTCGCGGTAGCGATCGATCATCTTCAGCATCGATCGGACCAGCTCGTCGCCGAGGTAGGCGGGATCCAGCCCCAGGTCGAGCAGCTTGGTGTGGATCGGGTTGTAGTAGTGCTCCTCGAGCTCGACTCGGGGGTTCTCCAGGTGCTCGATGTCCACCTCGATGCCGATCTCTGCGGCGGATTCCCGCACGAGCGCGGCCAGCTGCGCGACGGAGAAGCTCTCGGTGAACTGGTTGAACACGCGGTACTCGCCGGCCCCCGCCGGGTTGTTGACGGCCAGCTCGACGCACTGGAGCGTGTCGCGGATGTTGAGGAAGCCGCGGGTCTGGCCGCCCTTGCCGTAGACGGTGAGCGGGTGGCCGATGACGGCCTGGACGCAGAAGCGGTTGAGGACGGTCCCGAACCACTCGTCGTAGTCGAAGCGGGTGGCGAGGCGCTCGTCCCGGGCGGTCTCCTCGGTCTCGATCCCGTAGACGACACCCTGGTTGAGGTCGGTCGAGCGCAGTCCCCAGATCCGGCAGGCGAAGTGGATGTTGTTCGAGTCGTGGACCTTCGAGAGGTGATAGAGCGAGCCCGGGAGCTTCGGGAAGGGCAGGGTGTCCGTACGCCCCTTGTGCTCGATCTCGATGAAGCCTTCCTCGATGTCGATGTTCGGGGTCCCGTACTCACCCATGGTCCCGAGCTTCACGAGGTGGCACTCCGGCGCGTGGTCGCGGAGAAAGAAAAGGAGGTTGAGCGTGCCGATCACGTTGGTGTACTGGGTCTCCACGGCCTGCTCGCGGTTGGCCATGGAATAGGGGGCCGAGGGCTGCTCGCCGTAATGGATGACCGCCTCCGGTCTCGTCTCGATGATCACCCGCTCGAGGAACTCGGGATCCTCGATGGCCCCCACGTGGGCGGCGATCTCATTCCCCGAGATGTCCCTCCACGCCTCGATCCGCTCCGCCAGGGAGATGATCGGAGTGAGTGAGTCTGTGCCGTTCTTCTCGTGCCAGCGACGACGCGAGAAGTTGTCGACGACGGAGACCTCGTGCCCGGCGCCGGAGAAGCGCATCGCCGTGGGCCAGCCGAGATAGCCGTCGCCCCCGAGGATGAGGACGCGCATGTGAAGGCGGCAGGGTACAGCCCGCGAGGCAGAAAAGTCGTGCCCAGTTGTGCATCGGAGCACGGCTATTCTGGCCGCCGCCTTGACCGTCCCGCTGATCGCCTCGTTCTTCCCCGAAGAGCTCACGGCGCTGCGCGCCTTCGGGCTCGTGCTGGCCGTGCTGCTGATCGCATTCGCGATCTGGCGGCGCCGCTCGCTCTCGAATGGCGCGGTCCTGCTCGCTCTGCTCGGGGGACTCTTCCTGGCGATCGTCTCCGGCACCGAGGTGCTCAACTCGCTGCTCTCCGCCTTCTCCTTCGAGCAGGGAAACGGCGGCCGGATCCTCGGGCTCGCCGTGTTCGCGATCGTCGTGCTCTTCCTGCTCGTCCTCCGGGCGCTGACCGAGAGCTCGCGGATGAACCAGCAGCTCTCCGCCCTGCTCGAGGGCCTCGCCTGGGAGGAGTTCCGCGAGGCGAAGCTGCCCGAGCGCTTCCGCGACAGGGTGGCGGTGCTGATCCCGGCCTACAACGAGGCGGAGAGCGTCGGCGACGTGATCCGGAGCATCCCGCCCGAGGTCTGCGGCGAGGAGACGGTGGTCCTCGTCGTCGATGACGGCTCGCGTGACGCGACCAGCGAGGAGGCGGCCAAGGCGGGCGCGGTGGTCGCCCGCCACGTCATCAACCGCGGGGGTGGCGCGGCGCTCCGCACCGGCTACCGGCTGATGGCCGAGTCGGGTGCGCTCGTGGTGGTCACGCTCGATGCCGACGGACAGCACCTGCCCAGCGAGATGGAGCGGCTGGTGAAGCCGGTGCTCGATGACGAGGTCGACGTCGCCCACGGATCGCGGGTGCTCGGCGACGCGGACCCCAACACCCGCTCCCGGGAGTTCGGCATCGTCCTCTTCAACAAGGTCATCTCCTTCATCACCCGCACCAAGGTCTCCGACGCCTCCAACGGCTACCGAGCCGTCCGCACGACCGTCCTGCCCCAGCTCGTCCTCAGGCAGGAGCAGTTCCACACCTCCGAGTTCCTGATCGAGGCGATCAAGCGCGGCGTCCCGGCCAAGGAGGTGCCGGTGACGGTGGCCAAGCGCACCCACGGCCACTCGAAGAAGCCCGCCGTCGTCCGCTACGGCCTCGGCTTCACGAACGCGATCGTCCGTACCTGGCTCAGGTAGCGCTCAGCAGCTCTTCTCGACGTCTTTCCCCGCTCCGCCGTGGCAGACGTCCCTGCCCTTCCCGCCCAACAGGACGTCCTTGCCGCCCCGGCCGAGCAGCCTGTCCCTGCCACCCCCTCCGCAGAGGCCATCTCGCCGCGCGAGTCCGTTGAGAATGTCTCTGCCGCCGAGGCCCAGGATCCCGTCGGACCTGCTCGTTCCGACCAAGCGGTCATTGGCGGATGTACCGACGCGGTTGACGACGATCCCGCCGCACCTCGCGAACTCGTAGGCACCGATGTCTGGCGCCCGGCGTGGGACACCTCGCTGGTCGACCGGTGCGGCTCCGGCGCCGCCCGCGGCGATCGCCGGACTCCCAGCGAGAAGGGCGCGGGTGAGGTTCGGGCCCCCGTTGTTCGCCAGCGGGCCGAGCCGTGGGTTGAGATTGAACCTGTCTCCGGTCTGAGGCGCGAAGCCGCACCCGGTGCGGTTCCCGATCAGGTTGTGTCCCTGTGATCTCACTGCGCCACCGCAGTCGGGCGCCTCACCCACCGCCGGTGGGGAGATGTCCTGGTTACCGGCGATGATCGTGTTCCGGAAATTGAACGTCCCCTCCGGATTCAGGATCGTCCCCGGCGCCACGAGCACACCTCCACCGCCTCCGGCGTCGCCATCGGTGTCGGCGGTGTTGCCGCTGATAGTGACGTTGTTCAGGTTCGCCATGCCACCGAGGCCCTGGTCGATGCCGCCCCCGTCGCCTTCGGCGCGGTTCCCCGAGATCGTCACGTTGGTGAGCGACATCGTGGCCGGGCCGGAGTTGGCGATCCCGCCGCCGTAACTTGCGGTCGTCTCGTTGCCGCTTACGGTCGCGTTCGACATCACGAGGTTTCCCTCGTTCCGAATCCCGCCTCCTGACATGCTGGTCCGGCCGTTCCGAACCGTCAAACCCGACGCAGTCAAGTTGCCGGCGCCATACACGTGGATCACCCGGTCGACGCCCCCTCCGTCGATCACGGCCGGCGTCGTGCCGGCATGTGTGATCGTCAGCGGGCTCGAGACGTAGAGGTCACCGTCGATTCTGTCGTCCCCGGTCGCGCCACGCGGGATCGATAGGGCGTAGACACCGGTTGCGAGAGGGATGGTGTCGGCACCACTGCCGGCGGGACACCCCCCGAACGCCAGGTCGGTATTGGCGGCCAGGACCGCCTCCCGCAGCGAGCAGGCCGGGCCGCTTCCGTTCTCGTCGCTGAAGGTGCTGGGTGCGATCACCGCCGCGGGCGCTACCGAACTCATCAGCAATGCGCCCGTGGCCCCGAGCACGGCAACGATTCCCAACCGGGCCGCAGTGCGACTACTCATCCCGCGGTGCCTTCCCAGTGCCCGTCGGATCTAACCCACTCAGGTCGAGCGATGGGCCGGACCCGGCCGCACCTCTGACGGATCCGGCAAATACAGCTCGGTGCCGCACCGGGTGCAGACCTGGACGTGGAGCTTGAGGACCTTGCCGCAGGTCGGACAGCGGCGCTCGGGCTCCTCGCGCTCGGAGCGGTAGAGCACCACGGCCACGAGGCCGAAGACCGGGATCACCGTCCCGATCAGGAACCAGAGGAAGAACGAGCTGCCCTTCGCGCGCCCGATGATCCCGGTCGCGATGCCGAAGAGCACGGCGATGATCACGTAGGGCGCACCGGCCATCGACATCAGGGTACGGCGGGGCGGCCAATTCGGTCCAGGCGCCTGCACCGCTGCCTAAAGTCGCCCCTTCTCCCTGCCGAAGGCACCACAAGGTCCAAGGAGGACCCCTCGTGGCGATCGCCCAGGCGAGCAGGAAGCGAAAGCACAAGAAGCGGAGGAAGAAGCGCAAGCACGGCTCGCCCGTGCCGGCCCCGCCTTCGGGCGCGACGGGCTCCACGCCGCCGCCTCCACCTCCTCCCCCGCAGAAGTACGCGCACATCGTCGGCTGGGAGGACCCCGGCGACGGGCTCGTTCGCCCCGTCATCGAGTGGGTCGACACCCCGCCGACCGACACTCCACCGCCGCGCCCTCTGCCCAAGCCGCAGGATCCCCCTGCGCCGAAGTCGGCTCAGCCCTTCGGGGTCTATTCGGGGCCGTTCGGCCGAGTGCAGGCCAAGCGGCTGCTCGATCGCGCCGGCTTCGGGCCCAAGCCCGGCCAGGCCGCCGAGCTCGCCGGCAAGGGCCTCCAGGCGGCCGTCTATTCACTCACCCGTCCGTCGGGCTCCGCGAACCTGGTCGGGCCGGCTCCCGTCGACGAGGACGGGGTGCCGATCGCTCCGGTCGACGCCTGGGGTCACGACCACCTCTGGTGGCTCGATCGGATGATTCGCTCCGACCAACAGCTGGTCGAGCGAATGGCGCTCATCTTCCACGACTGGTTCGCGACCTCGAACGACAAGGTCGACAAGGCGCAGCTGATGATCGACCAGTCGAACGTCTTCCGCTTCCTCTGCTTCAGCTCCTTCCGGACGCTGCTGGAGAACGTCACGCAGAACCCGGCGATGCTGCTCTGGCTCGACGGGGTCGACAACACGAAGAAGAACCCCAACGAGAACTACGCCCGCGAGGTGCAGGAGCTGTTCACCCTCGGCGCCGACCGGGGCGCCTACACCGAGGACGACGTGCGTGAGCTCGCGCGCTGCTTCACCGGCTTCCGCTACGACTGGGACGACACCCTCGGGCCGATCAACTTCCGCTACGACCCGACCCGGCACGACAACACCAACAAGACCGTCTACGGCCACACGGGGAACTGGACCTGGCAGGACGGCTGCCGTCTCTGCGTCGAGAACCCGATGCACGCCTCCTTCTTCGTGAAGAAGCTCTGGAGCTACTTCATCCCCCAGCCGCCGTCGTCAGACACCGTCACGGCGCTCACCGCCCTCTACACGTCCAACTCGTACGGCATCCGCCCCGTGGTCGAGGCGATCCTCATGCATCCGGACTTCTACCTGGGTCCGGCGATGGTGAAGCCGCCGGTGGTCTTCCTCGCCAGCATGATGCGGGCGACGCAGACGTTCATCACCGACGAGAAGTGGTACTGGCTCAGCCGGGACGCCGGGCAGATGCTCTTCTACCCGCCGAACGTCGCCGGTTGGGACGACAACCGCTGGCTCGACACCAACACCATGCGGGGCCGCTGGCTGTGCGCGACCGAGATCCTCGACTACCACCACGCCGAGGTCTGGGACGGCAGCTATGACCCGACCGAGCAACCCGAGTCGGCCGTCGACAGCGCCCTCGCGACCTGGGACTTCCCGCCCCTTCGCAAGGAGCAGCAGAACGAGCTGCTGCGCTTCTCCGCCAATGCCTTCCCGGGGTCTCTCGCCGACTGGCAGAAGATCGCCTACCGGGCCCTGCGACAGAACGCGCTCCGCCAGCTGATCGCCGTCGGCCCCGACATGCAGCTCGCCTGAGGACGAGGAGACCCGGAATGCCCCACGACCACTGCCACTGCCGCGACTACACCCGCTCCGAGCTGATGCGCCGGGCGGCGGCCCAAGCCGGCGAGGGCCTGCCGGCGATCGAGACCGGGATGCCGCTGCCCGCGGGAACCGGACTCTCCCGCCGCAACTTCCTCTCCCGCAGCGCCGGACTGGCCCTCGCCGTCTACGGGGCGACGAAGCTTCCGCTTGCCGCCTTCGAGGCGGGTATCGCCCAGGCGGCGACGCCCTCGAGGGTGCTCGTCTCGATCTTCTTCGACGGCGGCATCGACTCGCTCAACGTGCTGGCGCCAGTGAACGATTCGATCTACCAGAACCTCCGACCGACGCTCGGCCTGCACCTGAACGATGCCCAGCCGCCGCTCGACTTCTCCGAGGACGCGGGGCTCTTCTGGCATCCCTCCGCCGGCTCGCTGCGGACCCTGCATGGCGAGGACAAGGTCAGCGTCTTCCCGGCGATCGGCTACACCAGCCCCAACCAGTCGCACTTCACCTCGCGCCACTACTACGAGATCGGGGAGCTGCAGGTGGGCGCGAACACCGGCTGGCTGGGCCGCTACATCGAGCAGGTCGGCAGCGACGACAACCCGCTCCAGGGGATCTCGCTCAGCAACGAGCTCTCCCCCGCGCTGGCGACGCCCTCAAAGCCCGTCGCGGCCGTCGAGTCCGTGACCCGTTACGACCTCTGGTCGTGGGCGGACGACGAGCCGGTCGAGTCGAACATGTTCGAGAGCTTCGCGAACCTCGGGACCTTCTCGTCGGACTCTCCCGCCCTGACACAGGCCCGGCGCGCGATCGGACAGACCGGGCAGGTGCGTGAGCAGCTCGGCGCCTTCAACGGCTTCACCAGCCCGGTCGCGGCCCTCTATCCGAAGAACACCGGCCTCAGCGACCAGCTCTCTGGTCTCGCCGCGATGCTCGGCGCCGGACTCCCAGTGCAGGTGGCGACGATGTCCGCGGTCGGCGGCTACGACACGCATGAGGACGAGGCGGACACGCTTTCTTCCAATCTGGAGCGCACCTGCGACGCGGTCTTCGCCTTCCAGCGGGACCTGGAGGCGCGGGGGCTCGACGACCGGGTGATGGTCGAGATGTGGAGCGAGTTCGGCCGCCGGCCGGAGGAGAACGGCGGCGGCACCGATCACGGCGCCGCGGGACTCGCCTTCGTGGTCGGCAAGCACGCCGGGGGCACGATGATCGGCGGCTTCCCCGGCCTCGCAACCCTGGACCCGAACGACAACATCGTCCACACGAGCGACTTCCGCTCGATGTACTGCACCCTCCTCGAGGACTGGCTCGGCGTGGATGCCGGACCGATCATCCCCGGCGCCGACTCTCTCCCGCGCTACACGACCCTGGTCGACTGATGGGCCGCGCGCTGGCCGGACTGCTGGCGCTGCTGCTCGCCGCGGGGGCGCTGGGAGCGTCTCCAGCGACGTCGATCGGCGCATCGAAGCCCGCCGCCAAGCACGGCTGCAAGAAGCCGAAGCACAAACGGAGCCGGCAACACCGCAAGAAGCGCTGCCGGAAGAAGAGCGGCGGGACCACTCCGAGCGGCGACAAGCCCGGGAGCACAGACGAGCCCGGCGATCAGACCGGCCCGCCCGGGCGGCTGCTCGCGACGGAGCTGGAGATCAGCCCGACCGAGCTTCGGCTGCAGCTCTCCCGTGCGAGCGTCGCTGCGGGGCCGACGATCGTCCAGCAGTACAACTCCGGCGCCGATCCCCACAACCTCATCCTGGAGCGCCAGGGCACGGTCGCCTTCTCCTACCCGACCCTCGATCCGGGCCTGAGCCAGAGCCAGACCGTGAACCTCGCCCGCGGGACCTGGACTCTCTACTGCGGCCTGCTCGACCACCGGGCGCTCGGCATGCAGGCGACGCTGACCGTGAACTAGAGCCGGTCGCGAATCAGCTCGGTGACGGTGCCGCCGTCGGCTCGTCCCTTCGACTCCTTCATCACCGCACCGACGAGCCGGCCGATCGCCTTGTCGTTCCCCTGCCGGACCTGCTCGGCGGCCTCGGGCTCGGCCTCGATCGCGCGATCGACGATCCCCTCGAGCTCCGAGATGTCCGAGATCTGGGCCAGCCCCTCGCGCTCGACGATCTCCGCCGGGTCTCCTCCGTCCTCGACCAGCTTCGCCAGGACCTGCTTGCCGGCGCCGTGCGAGATCGTCTTCGACTCGACCAGGCCGGCGAGTGCCGCCACGGCTTCTGGTGTCGCCTTAGAGGCGAGCGGGTCGTCCTCCGCGCCGGCGTGGCGCAGCGTCGCCACGAGCTCGCCCGTGACCCAGTTGGCGATCGTCTTGGCGGGAGTGCCGTCAGCCGCGGCGATGGCTCGCTCGAAGTACTCGCCGTAGTCGGACTGGAACGCCAGCATGGTCGCCGCCTCCTCGGAGAGGCCGACCTCCGTCAGGTAACGCTCGCGCCGATGGGCGGGCAGCTCGGGCAGGGACTCGCGCGCCTGTCTCCGCATCTCCTCCGTGGGCACGACCGGCGAGAGGTCGGGCTCGGGGAAGTAGCGGTAGTCGTGCGCGTACTCCTTCGAGCGCAGCGAGATCAGCGAGCCGTCCTCGGGATGGAAGTGCAGCGTGTCCTGGAGGACCTCCTCCCCGCTCTCCAGCAGGCCCCGCTGGCGCTCGAGCTCGGCTTCGATCCCTCGCTCGAGGAAGCGGAAGCTGTTCATGTTCTTGAGCTCGGTCTTGGTGCCGAGCTGATCCGATCCGGTCGGCCGGATCGAGACGTTCGCGTCCACCCGCAGCGACCCTTCTTCCATGTTCACGTCGGAGACGCCGAGCTGGCGAATCGTGGTGCGCAGCAGCTGGGCCCATTCACGGACCTGCTGACCCGAGCGCAGGTCCGGTTCGGTGACGATCTCGACCAGCGGGGTACCGGCCCGGTTGAAGTCCACCAGAGAGGAGCCCGACCCGTGGATCCGTCCGGATTCGCCGACGTGGATCATCTTCGCCGTGTCCTCTTCGAGGTGCGCGCGCTCGATCCCGAGGTGGTCGAGCACGGCGATGTGGTCGTCCCGGTAGGTGTGCCAGCCGTCCTGCGCGCTGATGGGGCCGCGCGAGCGGCCGCCGGCGTTGCGCTGATCCATGACGATCACGCGGAAGCTACCGCCAAACTCGGTGATGGGATTGATCGGCGCCGCCGGGCGGTTCCACACGTCGATCACCGACTGCAGGCCCGCCGGCGCGAACGTGAGGATTGGAAATCCACGCCCGTGCTCTTCGAAGTAGATCGTTGCACCGTCACGCTGAATAGTTGGCATGGTCCTCTCCTCGCCCGTCGAGCCGTGGCCCTGTCGTTACGACGCCACCCGACGCTTGACCTGATCCGCCAGCTTGCAGAACGCGCAAATGGTCCCGGTCGTGACCTGGCCGCATCGCGCGCACTCGTTCAGAAGAACCGACTCGGCACGCTCGAACGCCGGCCGCGCCCGATCGAGAAAGCCGAACAGGAAGTTGTGCTTCGCGCCAGGCGAGGCGTCCTCCATCCGGCTCAGGATCTCCTTGTGCGTGATCGAGGTCGCGCCCTTGGCGAAGGGACACTCCTCGACGATGTAGTCGATCTTCCTCAAAAACGCGAAGGCGGCCGTCTCGCGCTCGGAGAGCCGGTAGAGCGGCTTCACCCGGCGCACCAGCTTGGCATGCGTCGACGGCAGCGCCGGCGACTGCCGCGGCAGCGCGTCGGTCTGCCAGTGCATGACCGAGCCGAACAAGGTCGCCGCCTCGTCGTCGAGGTTGTGGCCGGTCGCGACCACCGGCATCCCGTGCTCGAGCGCCACGCGGTTCATCAGGTAGCGCTTGGAGAGCCCGCACCCGGAGCACGGCGGCCGCCGCGTGACGTCCTTGATGATCGGCACCGGCGCGCCGACCTCGTCGGCGACGGCGCTGACGATCAGCGGCACGCCGCGCGCCGCCGCGAACTTCTCGCACTTGGCCTTCGACTCGACCGAATACTCGAAGATCCCGAGGTCCAGATAGAGGCCGGTCGTGCGGTAGCCCTCGTCGATCAGCACGTCCCAGAGCGCCAGCGAGTCCTTGCCGCCGGAGACCGCCACCAGCACCGTCTCGTCGCGCGTGAACATCCGGTGCTTGCGGATGGCCTCGCGAACCTGGTTGCGGAAGAACTCGAGAAAGTCGGGCGCGCAGAACGCGGCGTTGTGGCGTCGGAGCTCGAGGACGGCTGTCTCGCCGCACTTTCGGCACTTCATCGCCCGCTCGCGCTGCCCCCGGACATCACGGGTCTGAGCTCGATCGTGTCGCCGTCGCGCACCACCTGATCGGCGGTGATCAGATCGTCACCGCAGATCACCAGCACGGTCTCGGGAATGATATCGAGCTCGCGCAGGATGTCCTTCACGCGGCGGTTGCCGGGCACGTCGACCTCGCGCCGCGGATTCCTCAAGATGACCTTCATGCCCGTCCGACCCTCACGCGTGCGGGAATCCGGCCGCCGCCTTGATCTCGAAGATCTGCGCGAGGTGGATGCGATCGTGATGGGCCTGCAGCTGCCACCACTGGGAGAGATCGAGCTCGCCGAAGCGGAAGTGCTTGAACCTGAGTGGTCGCGGATCGATCGACGCGAGCTTCTCGATCGACTGGCGGCTGCGCTCGCGCGCGGCGCGCATCGTCGCGATCAGCTCGGCGATCGGCTTGCCGTGCTCCGGCCACACCGCGGCGGGCGCCTCGGCCTGGCCCACCTGCACCGGCGGCAGCGGCGTGAACGCCTCCAGATCGCTCGGGAAGCCGGCCGAACTTCCGGCGGCCTCCGCCTCCCTGGTGAGCTTGGTCGTCAGCTTGCCCGTCGCGATCTCGGCGATCGTGAGATGGTGAATCACCTCACCGACCGACCAGTCCTTCTCACCCGGTTTCCAGTCGGCCTGGGCCTGCGACAGGCCCTCGGCTTCCTTCAGCACTTCGGCCCGCACCGATTGCAGCTGAGCCCACAGCACCTCGACGGGCTTGGGAAATGGCATGGCGACGAGTATACCTCCGTTCCCGTCACCGACCGTGCGTGCTAGAGTCCTGCCGCCGCTCGGGCGAAGGAGGGCGTCGCATCGTGACGGATCGTCGGCAGCTGGCACGGATTCCGTGGCGAAAATTGAGCACGCGGCCGGTCTATGAGAATCGCTGGATCCGCGTCCGCGAGGATCAGGTGGCGATGCCGGACGGCGCGACGACCATC
>Ga0081540_1001414_pt1 | contig 20771 bp, 16 predicted proteins | sample TabmetS2T1R1_FD_71024 | JGI IMG/M metagenome (GOLD analysis project Ga0081540, IMG submission 71024) | Tabebuia heterophylla rhizosphere microbial communities from the University of Puerto Rico - S2T1R1 | ecosystem: Host-associated > Plants > Roots > Rhizosphere ... | reverse complement strand
GACCGACCAATTGTCGATGTAATAGAGATCATGCTCCACACGCTTGACCGCCTTCTCGACCGTATCGACTTCCCCACGCCAGCCATTGACCTGGGCCCAGCCGGTGATACCCGGGCGAACGCGGTGGCGCGCGGCATATTCGGCAACGATTTCGTCGTAATAGCGGTTGTTGATTTTGAGCGCAGCCTGATGGGGACGCGGTCCCACGATCGACATCTCGCCGCGCAGCACATTGATGATCTGCGGCAGCTCGTCGAGGCTGGTCTTGCGCAGGAAGCCGCCCAGGCGCGTTACCCGCGAGTCGCCCTTCGTGACGACCTTCTCACCCGACGCGTCGCACTGATCGGTGTACATGGTCCGGAACTTCAGCATCATGAACGGCCGGCCGCCGCGGCCCAGACGTTCCTGCCGGAAGAAGGCCGGCCCGCGCGACGTCAATCGCACGGCAATGGCCAGCCCGAGCAGGAGCGGGGACACCAGCACGAGCAGGAGCGCGGCGACGGCCGTGTCCAGGGATCGCTTCGCCGAGGACCGGCGAAGCGCCTGCTCGGTCTCGCGCTCGGTCGTCGTGCGTAGCGGAAGGATGCTCACCAGGCCACCGCCTTCCCGCCCGCCGGCACGTCGTCAAGGGATACCGACGCGGCAGAACGGCGACGCCGAGGCCCTGACACCACGAGCCCGCCGCGGTCGGGAACGCCCGGGTGCGCCGCCGGCGCGGGGACCGGATCGGGCATGGCCGGCACGTCGACGGTCCTGTGCTCCCGCAGCGACTGCTGCGCCGCCTCGAGCACCTGGACCACGGCGAGCCCCGAGCGACCGTCGGACAGCGGCCGGCGTCCGGTCGACGCGCAGCTCACGAACTGGCTGTCCTGAACGGCGAGCGGCTCGGCGAGGTCGACGACAGGGGAGACCACGTTGCCCACCCGATAGGACACGCTGAGGTCGCCGCTGTCCCGACGTGGCGGCTGGACCGACTTGTCGTGGATCCGGATGCGCTCGTCGACGCCCAGGTCGTCGTAGACGGCCATGCGGTTCGCACCCACCGCGACGGTCCGCCGCACCTTGTGCGGGTGCAGCCAGCTCACGTGGATCGTCGCCACGACGTCGATCTCCCCATAGTCCAGGCGTACCTGTGCGACGTCTTCGAGGGTGGGGTGCACGTGCTTGGAGCCCCACGTGGACACGGCCGTCGGTTGCGAGCCGAGCACGAAGTTCGCGATGGAGATGTCGTGCGGCGCGAGGTCGAAGACGACGTTGACGTCCGACTGGTAGAGACCGAGATTGAGCCGCTCGCTCTCGATGAAGTAAACCTTGCCGAACTCCTCGCTCTGCACGAGATCGCGCATCGTCCAGACCGCAGGGTTGTGCTCGAAGGTGTGCCCCACCATCAGCACCAGTCCGGCGGTGTCGGCGGCTCGCACCAGCGCCCTGGCGTCCGCGGTCGTCGTCGCGAGCGGCTTCTCGACGAGCAGGTGCTTGCCTGCCGCCAGAGCCTGCAAACCGAGGCTCACGTGCGACGTCGGGTGCGTCGCCACGACGACCGCATCGACGTGGGGAAGAGCATCGTCCAGCGATGTGAAGCCCCGTCCCTCGGCGACGAGGTGCCGATAGTCGGGCATCGACGGCAATCGCGGATCGACCGCGACCACCTCGCGGACCTCCGGTAACCCGTTCAGGACTCGTAGGTGTTTGGACCCCCAATATCCGACTCCGACGACCGCGACTCGCATGCCCCCTGGCACATTCATACAGAGGTGACTCCCGTCCCACCTCATGGCCCGCTCAACCACAGGCTGTCCTTCTCGACCTGCAGCTCAGGAGGGCTACCGGACACGCCCCCCGAGAGCGTGAGAACGTTTACCCTATGACCCGCTAGCAAGATTTTGTCACCAACTTCGCCCCGATTGACAGCACTTTCGACGGACTGCAACGAACCGTGGACGGAAGGTGACCCGAGCCACCATGGTTCGTTGCCCAGCGTTATTCGACTATCACTTCTCGTGTTCAGCCTGATTCTCTTCGGCGCTGCGAATCAACGACCTCAACTGCGACAACGCCGCCGCGTGAGGGCGCGAATGCGCTGAGTCGGCCTCAATGCTGAGGCCCTCCGTCCGCCGCCCGTAGATCGTGACGACCGCGCGCGCTGTCGCCGACGGAGGATGGTCGACGAGCGGCTCGCCGGAACTGCGGTCGAGCGCCACGGCGAGTGTGAGCACCCCGTCGCGGATCCCGGCGGGAGGAAGAGCGGCGAGGTCGAGGGGATGCACCCCGGGTCCCTGGTCGCAGTCCATCCGCCCGACGACGTGGCCGGCGGCAAGGAGGGTGTACCCGAGCCCGTCGGCCTCACCACCGCACGAACCGGAGAACGTCAGCGGGTGCGACTGCTGCTGCAGCACGAGGAGCGGAACCCGGGGATGGGCGGCATCCAGGGCGACCCGCGCCACGATCCGCTCGTCGGAGGCGACAGCGACCGCACGAGACCCCGTCGGCACGGCGTTCTCCGCCGCCTCGTACACCCCGAGGTAGACGACCGAGGGCACCATGCGCTGCACGCCGCCGGCGAGGCTTCGGACCCGGGCCCGGACGCCGACGCGCAGCCGGGCGCCCGGTCGTGCTCCGTACGACGACCAGAAGGCCTCGAGCGAGGTCGCGCCCGACGCGCCGAGGCTGTGTGGCACACAGTTCTGCACGTCCCCGAGCCGCCTGCCGTTGACCGTGACCTCGATGTCGACGACGCCGGTGGTGGACGGGCAGGACGTGACGAAGGCGAGGTCCAGCGCGCGCGGGATGGTGGTGACGGCGTTCTCCCCGCCGCCGACGTCCGCCTGGACCGCCGCGATCCGCCCCCGGCCCTCCACCCACGACGGCAGCACGGCCTCGGCCTGCCACCGATGCGCGACGAGCAGGCGCGGCAGCGGCGAATCGGCCAGGGCGAGCGCCGCGCCGAGCGCGATGACGAGTGCGATCATCGCGGCGATTCCGCGTCCACGGGCGAGCGAGCGCGTGGCACGTGCGCACCCGCCGTCCTGGCCGGGCGCGGCGGCGTGCGACGCCGGCGCCTGGATCTCCCCCAGGATGAGCTGAAGCACCCCGCCTCCAGTGACGCGTCGTGGTCCGAGTCGACCTGTCCGGGTCGGCTGACCTCGACCCCCTGCCCCCGCCCGGGGCGCCGGCCCGGCGCCCCGGTACAGAGTGCACCCTTCGGGGGGGTGTGCGGAGCTATTCCGCAACCTTCCGTATGCGCAGTGCGACAGCGGGGACGTCGACGGGGCCCGACGTGTCCACGTCCACCAGCGGCCCGACGCCGAGTGGCCGGACCGGGCGGCCCCACAGCTCGTCGTCGTCGCGCTCGAGGTCCAGATGCACCCTCGAACGCTGCCCGGCACGGGCGAGGTAACGCCGGCGCGCCACCTGCTCGTCGACGATGCAGCGCACCTCGACGAGCGGGCGGGGGAGTGCGTCGACGAAGGGACGTGCGTCGTCGAACCACGTGCTGTCGAGCACGGCGTTCGGGCACTGGCGAGCGACCGTCAGCATCGCCCGGACCGCAGCCCGGCCGAGCCGCCGGGACGCCTCGACGTCGGCCGGCGGCCCGAGCACGTCCGCAAGCGCCTCCTTGATGTCGTCCTTCGCCAGGAGCGGGACGGCGAGCTCAGCGGCCAACGCGCGAGCGAGGGTGGTCTTCCCGGCACCGGGCCAGCCGCCGACCAGCACGTGCATGCTCCCTCTCCCGCGCTCGTCGTCCGCCCTCGGCTACGCCGCCCCGATCAGTTCGGCGACGATCGCCGCCGAGAGCCCGACGAGCGGAAGCCCTCCTCCGGGGTGCGCCGATCCCCCCACCAGGAACAGCCCCGGCACCGGGGAGGCGTTGCCCGGGCGCAGGAATGCGGCCCGCATCCCGTTGCTGCTCGTGCCGTAGATCGAGCCGCCGATGCTGCTGGTATCGCGTTCGAGGTCGGCAGGCGTGCGGATCTCCCGCCAGACGATCCTGTCGCGCACGTCGAGGCCACGCGCGGCGAGGACCGCGAGGACACGATCGGCGTAGGTGTCGCGCATCCCGGCCGCGTCCCAGTCCACGCCGCGGCCGCCGGCGGCCTGCTCGTGTCCGGCCGGGACGTGCCGAGGGGCGTTGACCAGCACGAACCACGCCTCGGAGCCCTCCGGCCGAGTCGCGGCGTCGTCCGGGGAGCTGATGTAGACCGTCGGCTCCGGTACCGGCCGGGGACCGGAGCCGACGCGCCGTCCGGTGCCGAAGACGGAATCGAACTCGTCGTCGTAGTCCTCGGGGAACAGCACCGTGTGGTGGGCCAGGCCCGGTGTCCGGCCGCGCAGGGCGAGCAGGAGGACGAAGCCGGACAGCGACGGCTGGGCGCGGCGCAGGGCTCGGAGCGGCGCGGATCCCAGCTGAGGCGGGAGGAGGTCGCGGTAGACGGAGGCGGCGTCGGCGTTCGCGACGACGACCTGCGCGGGAAGCCGCTCGCCGTCGGCGAGCCGGACGCCGGACACACGCCTCCGGTCAGCCGCCAGCAGGATCTCTGCGACGGGCGTCCCGACGCGGATCGTGGCGCCGCGGTCGACGGCGCGGTCGAACACCGCGTCGCCGAGCCGGTGTAGGCCGCCGGGGACGTACCACGCGCCGAAGGTCTGCTCGACGTAGGGAATGGTGGCGAGCGCGGCCGGAGCCCGACGCGGATCCGAGCCCGAGTATGTCGCGTACCGGTCGAGCACCGTGCGCTGCTGTGGGAAGCGGAGGTATCGCCGGCCAAGGTCCCGCAAGGAGAGCCAGGGGGCCACGGTACGAACGTCGCGCACCCGGCGCGCGCGCGCCAGCAGCGAGCGGGTGCCCTGCAGTGGGGACTCCAGGAAGGTGTGCCTGGTCGCATCCCAGATGGCGGCTGCGCGGGTCAGGAACGCGGTCCAGTCGTCGCCGGCCCCGCGGCCGAGCGCCTCGTCCCAGGCCCGGGCGATCCTCGGACGGGAGGCGTTGGGCAACGCCAGCGCGGTGCCGTCGGGGAACCGGTAGGCGCAGACGGGATCGACCGGCTCGAGCGGCACTTCGGCGTCCAACGGCCCGCCGGTGGCGAGGAAGAGGTCGCGGTAGACCGCCGGCAGAGTGAGCAGGCTGGGACCGGTGTCGAAGACGAAGCCGTCCTTGGCGAGAACGCCGAGCTTGCCACCGACCTGTGGCGCCTGCTCGCAGACGGTCACGGAATGGCCCCCGGCCGCCAACCGGGCGGCGACGGCCAGGCCCCCCAGGCCCGCGCCCACCACGACGATCCGTGCCACGCCTCACCGTCCCCGCGGGGGCAGGCGACGGCCCTTCCATGTCACGTCGCCTCGCCGCCGCCGCCACCATGATGTGGCGGTCAGCCAGCCGAGCAGGGCGATCGAGGCGGGGTGACCGAAGCTGTCGGGAAGCGAGCGCCCCCCCGTTCGTTCCGCGACCACGTAGCGCCCGCTGACCCCTGCCAGGTACCCGGCCAGCCCGACCAGCGACCCGCGCAACGCGGCCAGGGGCGGGACCAGGTAGAGCACGCCGAGCCCGGTCAGCGCCGCAGCGGCGCCCGCCGGATGCCCGAACGCCCCGGCCAGGGACTTCGTGTAGCCGTCGCGCAGCTGTGACCAGTTCTCGTACATGCGGCAGGTGGCCAAGCTCGTGCCGTCGACGACACCGCCTCGGCCGCCGGCCGCCTTGACCGCGCGAACGAGCGCGAGGTCGTCCAGCACCGCCTGACGAACCGCGCGGTGCCCGCCGATCCTCCGGTACATCTCGGCGTCCACGGCCAGCAGCTGGCCGTTGGCTGCGGACGCCGAGCTGCGCGGGGACCGTTCGGCGACGTCCAGCGGCAGGAGAGTGAGCCAGGACCACTGGAGCAGGGGCTGGGCGAGCCGCTCCGACCAGGTCTCGGCGATCTGCCGCGGGTAGGGGCTCACCAGGTCCAGGGATGCCGAGCGGAGCAGCTGGACCGTCGCGGCCACCGCGTGCGGGGCCAGCACGACGTCGGCGTCGACGAAGACCAGCACGCTGCCCGTGGCGCCACGGCCCAGCTGATCCAGAGCGTGCGGCTTGCCGAGCCAGCCGTCCGGGAGCGGGTCGCCCGCGAGAACACGGACGCGCGGATCCCCCGCGGCCGCGGCGCGCGCGACCTCGGCCGTGCTGTCGCTCGACCCGTCGTCCAGCACGAGGATCTCCAGGTCGGGCGTGCTGATCTGGTCGAGCACGGATGCCAGGCATGCGCCGATCCGTGGAGCCTCGTCGCGGGCGGGGATCAGCACGCTCACGCGCTCCCGGACGGGCCGCGGGTCGTCGACGGGGGTCCGCAGGACCTTGAGGTTGGCGAAGGTGTGCACCGTCGCCGCCACGGCGCCCGCGCTGCCGATCCAGGTCAGGGCCCGCCACGTGCGGCTCATCGCGCCCCGGCCTCGTGTTGCTGTCCGGCGCGGGCACGGAGCAGGGCCCACAGGTACGGGACGGCGGTGAGCGCCATTCCCGCGCCGCCGAGAACGGCGACGGACGGCCGGGCGAAGAACGCCAGGTTCGCCACGACGGAGCCGAGCCACGTCCACGTGAGCAGCACGGCCGGCAGCGCCTCCGCCGCGACCGACGCCGTAGCCGACGGCCCGGCCGCCGGATGCGGCAGCAGCCGGTCGAGGGCGGCGGTCATCGCGCTCCCGACGAGCAGCCAACCGGCCGTGTTGGCCAGCGGGACCGTGGGGACACCCGGCAGCGAGGGGAACGGGTCCGCCCACGTCCAATGCCCGGCGGCCACCATCTGGGGGTCGAGGAAGAGATCCCAGGCCGCAAGGGTCACGCCGCCGAGCAGGGCCGTCCCGATCCGCCGTCCCGTCGGATGCCCGGCGCGTGCGGTCAGTCGCCTCGCTGCGAGCAACGCCGGGTAGGCCATCATCGTCCAGGCCAGCGGCACCAGCAGCGGCACGCCGAGGACCCGCGGCCCCAGGGTGTCGGCATAGCTGTAGCGGCCGAACGGCAGGCCGGTGGCGACCCCGACCGCCTCTGCCGCCAGCCCCAGGCAGCCGGCGCCGACGAGCAGCGCGAGGGGCCCGCGAGCGCCATGCCAGGCGCCGGCATGCACGAGGAACGTCGCTGCGAACAAGAGCACCGCGGCAGCGGTGACGGCGTTCAGGGCGGTCCCCGTCAGCAAGGGGTAGGCGATCTGGCAGACGACGGCGCCCGCACCAAGGACCACCGCTGCCGACTCCGCGCCGCGGGCGGGAAAACCCGGCGCAGCGGCGGTGTCGCTCGGCCCCGTCTCGTGGACGGCTGGATCGGCGCGCGGCCCGCGGGGCACCGGCAGACCCGCGGGCGAGGCCGCGCGCCCTGCCGCAGACGTCACAGTCGCGGAGTCTAGGTCGCCGGGGGCCAGGAGGCCCGTCCGCGCGTGTCCGGTCACGGCGCGGTCCCGTCCAGGCCGGGTCGGCGTCCGTGCAGGGTGCCAACCAGGTCCAGGACGTCGAACCGGGCGAAGAGCTCCTCGGCGTACCACTGCTCCTGCGTCGTGCGCCGGACGACGTCGCGGTGCGCTACGCGCTTGTGGGCGAACTCGACCAGGGCCTGGGAGCTCTCCCATACGCTGAAGGTCCCCTGCAGCCCGACGGGCGCCTCACCGACCCCGACGGCCAGACGCAGCCCCGGCACGCTGTGCAGGTCGGCGGAGACGGGCGGCACCGCGCGCCGGAACGCGCGCGCTCGACCGAGGCGGATGCGGGCCCTCGTCAAGGCAGCGACGGGGCCGAGGGCCTGGTGCGGGCTCGGGTTGCCGAACGGCTGCTTGCCGGACCAGAGCCCGCGGCTCGCGATCGGCCGGAGCGTGACCTGCAGCCGTTCCCGCGCGAATGCCTCCCAGGCCCGGTGCGTGCGTCCGGCGGCGAAGCGCTCGGCGGACCGGGCGTCCTCCCACACGGCCAGCAGCCCCCAGTGCAAGGGGTCAGCGTCGCGGAGAGTGAAGGTTCGTCCCTCCCCGGTGCCCAGGAGCTTGGCGAAGGTGAGGCCGGGGGCGCGGGCGAGGTGCCGTCGATCCAGCGCCATCCGCAGCACCGCGCGCGGCACGGCGACGGGCCCGACGCCCCACAGCGTGAGGGTGACGAGGGGTCCGCTGCTCATGCCTGCGCCTGTCGCCCGGTCACGCGACGTCGGCAGGCGTGCCGCCGGTGACGCGGACGAGCTCCTCGAACGTGGTCGGGAAGACGGTCCGCGCGTGCCCGGCGGCCGCCCAGACCTGGTCGTGGTCGGCGAGCGCGACGTCGACGAGGGTCTGGATCGGTGCCAGGTGGCCGACCGGCGCGACGCCGCCGATGGCGAATCCGGTGCTGCCCCGGACGAAGTCGGGATCGGCCCGCTCCAGACGCGGGACGCCGACCAGTGCCGCGACCTTGGCAGTGTCGACCCGGTGGGACCCGGACGTCAGGACGAGGAGCGGTCGGCGCCCCTCGGCTGCGCCGGCGTCGGGCACGGCGAACACCAGCGAGTTCGCGATCTGCGCGACGGTGACGCCGAGCTGCTCGGCGGCCGCGGCGGCGGTCCGAGCGTGCTCGTCCAGGACGACGACCCGTTCTGCGGACGCACCGGCAGCCTCGAGGGCGGCCCGGACGCGGGCGACCGAGGGATGATCGGCGACACCGGAGGACGACTGGGGCATGGCAGCAGGCTATTGCCGGGGTCCGACAAGAGGCCGGGTAACCTCCGCCTCGTGCCCGTGCCGCCCGCGCTCGCGCCGGACTCCACGTACGAAGCAGCAGCGTGGACCGGCGGGGTGCTCGAGGAGGCTGACGCCGAGGACTGCACGTTCCTCGACTGCACGTTGGAGGGCCTGACGGTGGCAGGCGGGGGATGGGAACGGACGTCGTGGCGCGGCGGCGCGCTGTCCGCGGTGCGGATCCTCGGGGGACGGTTCGCGCGGTCGCGGTGGCGCGACGTCCGGTTCGAGGGCACCGCGTTGTCCGGGTGCGAGCTCTACGGCGCCCAGCTGCGAGGGTCGCGGTTCACCGCGGGCATGCTGGACACGGTCAACCTGCGCGGGGCGGCACTGGAGGACGTGACCTTCACCGACTGCGTGCTCCGCGACGTCGATCTCGGCGGAGCGAGGCTGACCCGGGTGAGCATGGCCGGGTGCCGGATCGAGCGGCTCGACCTGACCAAGGCGACGCTCTCCGAGGTGGACCTGCGGGGAGCACAGCTCGACATCGCCCGCGGCGTCGACCGGCTGGGCGGTGCAGTCCTGGAGATCGGGCAGGTTCTCGAGCTCGCTCCGGCGATCGCCGCCCATCTCGGCATCGACGTGCGGTATCCGCAGGCCTGAAGGCCGGCAGGCAGCGCGACCGCGAGCCAGACGCGCGACGACGTCGCCGCCGTTGACACTGCCCCGGACAGGTGTAGAGTCGAAGTGTTCGAACACATGTTCGATCAATCGACCGGGATCGCGGCCCGGTCGGGGGTGGTCCGGAGCAGGGTGACCTCGACCCCGCCCTGTCTCCGGGCCCCTCGTACGGCGTGGCGGGCGGACGTGGGGAAGCGACCGCCCGTTCACGTCGGCGATGCCTGCCTTCCCCCTCCGGGCGTCGTGCCGATCAGGCTGACGACTCGAAGGGCACGTGCTCATGCGAAGGTACGCGGATCCGGTCGAGGTGCGCACCACCGACGGGGAGGGGGCGAGCCCTCCCGCCGCCTTTGTCTGGCGCGGCCGGCTCTACCTCGTCCGTGACGTTCTGGGGCACTGGCGTGAACGGCGCTCATGGTGGTCGTCGCAGGCGGCGCGGTTGGTGCACGGCGAGGGTGCCGCGAGGGAGGACGCCGCGGGCGACCTGGTGGCAGGGGGACAACGCGTCGCCGAGCTCGCCGAGGAGCGCGAGGTGTGGCGCGTCTTCGCCTCGCCCGGGCGGTCCTTCCCCGGCGGGGTCTACCACCTCTGCAAGGACCCCACGGATGTCGCCGGCGCCTCCCGTGGTTCGCCCGGCCTCTGGCGCCTGATCCTCGTCGCGGACTGAGCCAGGGCCGTAGATCGGCGCCATCCGTGGACCGACCACCCACCTCTCCGGACGACCCGGATCAGCCCGGCGAGCCACCTCGGGTCGACCTCTCCTTCTCCGACGACCAGCACGACGACCAGCACGACGACCAGCAGAGGAAGGCCGCAGAGGTCCCGGAGGACCACACGGACCAGAACGCCCCATCAGACGATTCGGAGGATGCCGACGTGACGGCGACGACATTGACCCGCCCACCCCTGTCCCCTTCCGCCCGCGTGCTGCTCGAGCGGTCCCGTGCCGGCTTGCTCGCCGCGGCGGGGACGCGCACGTGTAGCGAGCGCTACCTCGCCGCCCACATGGCGGCGTTACGAGCGGCGGCGGCGGTGCTCGCCGTCCGCGGCCGGCCCGGATCACGTGGCGGTCCACGCAGCGTGTGGGAGGTGCTGCCGAGGATCGCACCCGAGATGGGAGAATGGGCGGCCTTCTTCGCCGCGACCGCGTCCCGCCGGGCAGCCGTCGAGGCCGGCCGTGGTGAGGTGATCACCCCTCGTGAGGCGGACGACCTTCTGCGGGACGTGGAGGCCTTCCACCACGTGGTCGAAGCCTCTTTCGGCCTGCCGTACCAGCAGGTGCTCCCAGGCGCCTTCCCCGCCTGCATCTGATCGCAGGGAAGTCGGCATGTCCTTCCCCCACCTGCACGTCTCCTCCGGCTACTCCTTGCGGTACGGCGCGTCCACCCCCAGCGCGCTCGTCGAGGCCGCGGCCGCCCAGGGGATGGACACTCTCGCCCTGACCGATCGCGACGGCCTGTACGGAGCGGTGAAGTTCGTGCTCGCCTGTCGCGCCGTCGGGATCGCGCCGATCCTGGGCGCCGACCTCGCCGTGGAGCCCAGCGGGCTTCTCAGCGGGCTGCCGACGTGGGCGGACCCGACAGCACAGGAGTGGAAGGCAGGTCAGGCGGGTGCGTCACGACCGGCTGGTCAGGTACCGGTCCGAGCGCCGGTGCCGAAGCGGACGCCGGTGAGAGGCGGGTCGAGCGTCGATCCGAGGCTTCCGCGGATCACGGTCCTCGCGATCGGCTCGGGCCTCGGCGGCGGCCCCGGCCCCGGCGTCGGGTGGGGACGGCTGTGCCGGCTCGTGTCGGACACCCATCTCCGTGGTGAGCGCGGCGAGCCCGTGGCGACCCTCGGGTCGGTCGCCGCTCATGCTGTCGCCGATCCCGAGGGGCCAGGCGCGCTCGCCGTGCTCCTCGGGCCGGACTCGGAGGTGGGCCGCGCGGTGCTCGCCCGGCGTCCCGACCTCGCTCACGCCGTCCTGGCCCGCTGGGCCGCCGCCCTGCCCACGGGCTGCCTCGCCATCGAGATCGTCTGTCATCACGGTCCGCAGGGCGGGGCGGCCAGCGTCGGGCACGCCGCCCGGATGCTCGAGCTGGCGCGTGAGACCGGCGTGCCCGCCGTCCTCACCAACGCCGTCCGGTACGTCGAACCGAGCGATGCGGTGACCGCCGACGTCCTCGACGCCGCTCGCCGGCTCGTCCCGCTGGCCGCACGCCATGTCGACCGGGTGAGCGCCGAGGGCTATCTCGCGGGATCCGCGCGCATGATCCGAGTCGCGCACGAGGTCGCCCGCACCGCCGGCGACGAGGCGGCGGCCGGGCGAATGCTGGCGGCTACCGAGGCGCTGGCCGAGCGCTGTCGGCTCGACCCGAAGGGCGACCTCGGGATCGACTCCGTCCACCTGCCCGAGAACCACGTGCTGGGTCTGGACCAGGACGCCGAGGCCGACATCCGGCTCCGCAAGAACTGCGAGGAGGCGATCGACCGCTACTACCCTGGCGCATCGACGTCGCACCTGCGGAAGGTGACGAATCGGCTCGCGGACGAGCTCGACACGATCCGTGAGCTCGGGTTCGCGTCCTACTTCCTCACCGTCCAGGAGGTGTGCGGCCTCGTCAGAGACCTCGGCGTCCGGGTGGCCGCCCGCGGCTCTGGGGCGGGCAGCCTCGTCAACCACCTGCTCGGGATCTCCGGTGTCGACCCCATCCGCTACGACCTGCTCATGGAACGATTCCTCACCCCGCTGCGGATCGCACTGCCCGACATCGACCTCGACGTCGAGTCCGCCCGGCGTACCGAGGTCTACGAGGCGATCCTGAAGCGGTTCGGCGCCGAGCGTGTCGCCTGCGTCTCGATGATGGACACCTACCGGGTCCGGCACGCGATCCGCGACGTCGGCGCCGCCCTCGGCCTGCCGCCCGGCGAGATCGACGTCATCGCCAAGTCGTTCCCGCACATCCGGGCCCGCGACGTCCGGCACGCTCTCGCCGAGCTCCCCGAGCTACGTGCCTCGGGGATCGCGTCGGCCCGGCTCGACCTGCTCTTCGACCTCGTCGAGCGCCTCGACGGCCTGCCCCGGCACGTCGCGCTGCACCCGTGCGGCGTGCTCATCTCCGACACGGCGCTGCTGGACCGCACGCCCGTAGAAGCGAGCTGGCTGGGCTTCCCGATGAGTCAGTTCGACAAGGACGACGTCGAGCAGATGGGTTTGCTCAAGCTCGACGTCCTCGGCATCCGGATGCAGTCAGCGATGGCGTACGCGCTTCAGGAGATCGAGCGGGTCGACGGTGCGGACGCTGTCCGTGCGGGGGAGCACGACCCTGAGGGGTCGTACATCGACGCCGCAACGGGAAAGATCGATCTCGATGCGGTATCCCACGACGACGAGCCGACGTACCGGCTCATCCGCACCGCGCACACCCTTGGCTGCTTCCAGATCGAGTCGCCCGGGCAGCGCGAGCTCGTCGGCAAGTTCGGGCCCGCGCAGTTCCTCGACCTCGTCATCGACATCTCCCTGTTCCGGCCCGGGCCCGTGAAGTCGGACATGGTGACGCCGTTCCTGCGGGCCCGGCAGGGCTGGGACGAGCCGGACTACCTGCACGAGCGGCTGAAGAAGGCGCTGGAACCGACCGCCGGCGTCGTCGTCTTCCACGAGCAGGTCCTCGAGATCATCCACGCCATGACCGACTGCGGCCTGGCACAGGCCGACGAGGTCCGCCGGACCCTCGGGAGCACCGAGGGCCAGCTGGAGGTGGAGGAGTGGTTCCGCCCGACGGCACGCAGCCAGGGCTTCGACGATGCCACCGTCGACCGGGTCTGGGAGGTCCTCAAGGCGTTCGCCTCGTTCGGCTTCTGCAAGGCGCACGCCGCGGCGTTCGCGCTGCCCACCTACCACTCCGCCTGGCTCAAGGCGCACCACCCCGCGGCCTTCCTCGCCGGCGTTCTCACCCACGACCCGGGGATGTATCCCAAGCGACTCATCCTCGACGATGCCCGCAGCCTCGGTATCGCCGTCCTGGCCCTGGACGTCAACCGGTCGGAGGCGACCTACCGGGTCGAGAAGGTGAACTGGTGGGACGAGCCGCCGCCTCGCGTCCTCGACCAGCTCGACGACCCGCAGGCGTTTCCGCCGCGCGAACGGCCTGATCCGGACCTGCCCGACGGGCGTGCCTACGGCATCCGGCTCGCGCTCGCCGACGTCAAGGGGATCACGGACGCCGAGGTCGAGCGCATCGTCGCGGGGCGTCCGTACCACTCCCTGGCCGACTTCTGGCATCGGACCGGCGTCTCCCGGCCGGTCGTCGAGCGGCTGGTCGTCGCGGGCGGCTTCGACACCCTCTACGGGTTGGGCTCGCCCGCTCCTGTGCGCCGTCGCGGCAGGGTCACCCGCCGGGACCTCCTGCTACAGGTCGCCGAGCTCGATCGGTGGACGCGGGCGGCGACGCGGGGCCGGACGTCGCGGGGTGCGGGGCGCCCCCTCTCCTCCCGTGATCAAGGAATAGTCGGCGATCATCCACGTCCAGCCGTCGGCGATCAAGGAATTCTTGTCGCTGCTGATCGGCACGCCGTCACAACCCCGGACGCCGTGCGTGAAGCCGCCGCCCGGCAGTCCCAGGCACCCCGCGCCGCGACGCCCGCGCAGCTCCAGCCGGTGCAGCTCGCCCTGGACCTCGGCGACGCGCCCGACGAGACCGTTCCCGCCGGGCTCGCCGAGATGACGAGCGCCGAGCGCGTGCGGGCCGAGCTCGAGGTGCTCGGGCTCGACGCGAGCCGGCACGTGCTCGACTTCTACACCCCGCTGCTCGACGTGCTCGGCGTGACCCGCTCCCGGGACCTGCTGCACCGGCGCAGCCGCGCCGAGTTGCTCGTCGCCGGCGTCAAGGTCGCGACGCAGACCCCGCCGATCCGCTCCGGGCGGCGCGTCGTCTTCCTCACCCTGGATGACGCGACAGGCCCCGTCGATGCGACCTTCTTCGAGGACGTGCAGGGGCCGTACGCCGTGACCGTGTTCCACTCCTGGCTGCTGGTGGTGCGCGGCGTGCTGCGCCGCACGGGTCCGCGCGGTGTGAGCCTGCGAGCGACCGGCGCATGGGAGCTGCCGGTGCTCTGGGACGCGTGGACCGACGGCGGGATCGACGAGGTCCAGGCCCTCCTGGAGACGGCGCCGGGGTGGGCACGGGCGACCCAGGGGGCGGTCGGCGGTGCGGCCGCGAGCCGTTCCTCCCGGCCCGTGCTCGCGCGGCCGCCGGTCAGCGAGTTCGGCGGCGGGATCGCGGTGGAGACCGACCACGAAGCGGTCAGTGGGCTGCCCGTCGGCGACCGCGCTCCGGCAGCCCGGGACGGCTCGCCGGCTCGTGGTAACGACCAACGCCGAGCCGGCGGCATGGGCGGTGGCCCCGGGTACCGGCGAGTGTTCGTCGACTACGCGACCGGGTATCGACAGTCGCCGTACGCCGACGTCGGCACGCCGGGAGAGCACACCCGCGATACCCGCCGGATGGCGGCCGCCGAGCGGTCCTCCGAACGCACCGACCAGCGGCAGAGCCGGCGAGCCGACCCGCCGCGGAAGCTATGGCACGCGAGCCCCGGCAGCTCCGGCCGCTGACGCCTACCGGCCCCGCTGATCATGCAAACCCACTGATCATGCAAACCCCACTGATCATGGACATCTCGCCGATCATGCACACCGGAACGGCACCGCCGGCTTGTCGGTGCCCGTCGCTAGGGTGGCCCCCGTCCGTGGAGCTCCTCCGCATCCCTGGGAGGCCGGTCGTGCCCGACGACTCCGTCCGCCACTGGGCCACCCGCGCGGATCCGCGCCTGGCGGTCCGGACGGCGGTCGTGTGGGAGACGCTCGATGCCCTCCTGGCCGAGCAGGTGGCGGCGGTCGGCCGGCCCTCCCTCGACGTCGTGGACGTCGGCGGCGGCACCGGCGGCCTGGCCGTTCCGCTGGCCGCCCTCGGTCACAGCGTTCTCGTCGTGGACCCCAGTCCCGACGCTCTGGCGGCGCTCCAGCGCCGGGCCGCGGACGCCGGCGTCGCCGCGCGCATCCGCGCCGAGCAGGGAGACGCCGGAGCGCTCGCCGCCGTCGTCGGCGCCTCGTCAGCCGACCTGCTGCTGTGCCACGGGGTCCTCGAGTACGTCGACGACCCCAAGGCGGCCGTCCTGGACATGCTCGACGTTCTCCGACCGCAGGCCATGGTCAGCATCCTCGTCGCTCAGCGCCTGGGCGCGCTGCTCGCCCGCGCTCTGTCGGGACGGTTCAGCAGCGCGCTGCGGGTTCTCGAGGACCCGCAGGGGAGGACGGGGCCCGACGACCCGATGCCACGCCGCTTCGATCGGGCTGGCCTGCTCGCCTTGTTCGAGGCCGCGCCCCTACGCCTGCGCGCGGTGCACGGTGTACGCCTGTTCACCGACCTGCTTCCCGGGGCTCTCGTCGACGGTGACATCGAGACCGGCCAGGCGTTACTCGATCTCGAACGAGCGACGAGCAGCCATCCGGAGCTGGCGGCGGTGTCGGCACAGCTGCACGTGGTCCTCCAACGGGAGCCCGACGGCTCCGGCGCCGACGGCGCGTCCACCGCGAGAAGGTGAACGGGCGGTGAGCCCGTGAGCCGGCGCCAGCTGGACCGCGTCAACGGTTCCCGCGGGAACGACCCGCCCGGAGACGACACGGGCTGCACGATCCTGCACGTCGACATGGACGCCTTCTACGCATCGGTCGAGCTGATCGACAGGCCGCACCTCCGCGGTCGGCCGGTCATCGTCGGGGGCGGCGGGAGCCGCGGCGTCGTCCTCTCCGCCACGTACGAGGCACGAGCCTTCGGTGTCCATTCGGCCATGCCGATGAGCCGTGCCCGGCGGCTCTGCCCGCAGGGCGTCGTCGTCGAGCCGGAGCACGGTCGGTACGCCCAGGTGTCGCACGGCGTCATGGAGATCTTCCGTTCGATCACCCCCCTCGTCGAGCCGCTCAGCCTCGACGAAGCGTTCCTCGATGTCGCCGGGGCCGTGCGGCGGCTGGGCAGCCCCGCGTCGATCGCGACCCTGATCCGGAACCGGGTCGCGGACGAGCAGCAGATCACCTGCTCGGTCGGCGTCGCGGCGACGAAGTTCGTCGCCAAGCTCGCCTCCGGTCGCGCCAAACCCGACGGCCTGCTCGTCGTCCCCCGCAGGGAGACCGTCCCGTTCCTGCACGGGCTGGGCGTCGGGTCGCTGTGGGGAGTGGGCGATCGCACCGAGGAGGTCCTCGACCGGCTGGGCTTGCGCACCGTCTCCGACATCGCACACACCCCGGTCGACACGCTGAGGCGAGCGCTGGGGGACGCCGTCGGTGCCCACCTGCACGATCTCGCCTGGGGCCGGGACCCGCGCACCGTCATCCCCGAGCAGGTGGAGAAGAGCATCGGCGCCGAGGAGACCTTTCCTCGAGACATCGACGATCCCGAGGTCGTCCTTCGGGAGGTCCTGCGGTTGTCCGAGCGCGTCGCCGCCCGGTTGCGGGCGCAGGACGCGGTGGGTCGAACCGTGGTGCTCAAGGTTCGCTTCGCCGACTTCACGACGATCACCAGATCTCGGACGCTTCCCGAGCACACCGACGTCGGTCGCACCGTCTACGCCACCGCTCGCGAGCTCTTCGCGCGGCTCGGCCTCGACCGGGCGCGGCTGCGGCTCGTCGGCGTCCGGGTCGAGGGCCTGGCCGCTGCCGCGAGCGGTCACCGGCAGCTGGCCCTCGACGAGCGGCCGCAAGGATGGCGGGAGGCCGAGCGTGCCGTCGACCGCGCCAGCGCGCGCTTCGGGGCCGGCGTCGTGCGCCCGGCCGCGCTGGTCCCGGACGAGGACGGCCTGGACGACCCGCCCGGGGAGGCCGCGACGGGACGAATCCGACCCGAACTCAGTGAGTCGCATCAAGGTTACGTCAAGTAACAGAACGGGTGTGTCGATGATGTACTGACCGGGTTTCGCGCCGGCGTGGGCGGACCTATCCTGTCTCCATCGCACCGCGCACCCAGGAGGTCGACGTGCCGCTCTCCGAGAACGAGCAGCGCCTGCTCGAGCAGATGGAGCGCGCTCTTTACGCCGAGGACCCGAAGTGGGCCACGGCCATGCGGGGGGCAGTCCGTCGATCCAGCAACGCCCGCAGGCTCGTGCTCGGGATCGGCGGCATCATCCTCGGCCTGGTCCTCCTTCTGCTCGGCGTCAGCCAGCAGATGGTGATCGTCGGCATCATCGGGTTCGTCGTGATGCTGCTCGCCTTCGCCTACACGGTGTCGTCCCGTCGCCGACCCGGCCCGAGCGGCGTCGTGAACCGCTCCGGCGGCGTCCGGCCCGTCAATCCCCGGCGTCGCAGCTCCTTCATGCAGCGCCTCGAGGAGCGGTGGGAGCGCCGGCGCAACGAGCGCTGATCCTCGACCTTCCAGGGCCCCGCCGGACTGCCGGCGGGGCCCCTGCCGTTTGCTTGCCGTCGCGCCGCTCCCGGTGTCCTCGGGATCCTCGACAGTCACGTATTCCTTGATCGCCACCAGTTCGTCGACGGTCACCTATTCCTTGATCGATTTCCTTGATCGATGGAAAGGGTGGGAGGTCAGCGGTCGCGGTCCGATCCGACGAGCTTGCGTACCTCGCTCCCGACCTGGTCCGCCACCCGACGGGTCGCGTTCCCGGCGACCGAGTCAGCGGTGCGCGCCGCGCCCGTCAGCACACCGAGCCCCGTCGCCGGCACGAGCCTGGCCCATCTGCGCCGTCGAGGGGGCAGCTGGTCCGCCACGACCGCCGACACCTCGCGGACGTCCTCCCGCAGCTCCCCGGCGTCCGGGCCGGGACCGCCGGGTGGCGCGTACCGTGCCGCCTCCACCTCGGCCACCAGCCGGTCGAGCGCGTCCACCTGCGAGGTGGGCACGAACTCGGCGCCGACGAGCCACTGCCGCAGCCCGCGCGGCGTCAGCGACGGCGACACAGGAACCCCGAGATCCGACAGTCGCTCGCTCAGCTCCTCCAGCGCGGCTTCCGCCCGCGCCTGCCTGGTCGAAGCGCGCCGCCACCGGGCGCGCCGAGCGAGGCCGGCGGCTGCTGCCGGGGTGGCCGCCAGCAGCAGTACCACCCCCGCCGCCACCAGCCAGGGCCAGGGCACCAGGGTGAGCACGCGGTGCCAGAGGCTCTGCTGGGCGGTGCCGGCGCCGCTGCTGGAATCCGCCGCGTTCTCCTTCGCGAGCTTCGAATTGGCGGACGGCGACGGCACCGCCGCGCTCGCCGACGGGCCGCTCGGAAGGGTCTGGGGATCGGTCGCGCCGTTCGCCACGACGTCGCCGACCCCTCCGGACCGCACCGGCGGGGTCGGCTCGAACCGCAGCCACCCGATGCCGTCGAAGTAGAGCTCGGGCCAGGCGTGCGCGTCCCGCATGGTGATCGTCCAGGAACCGTCCGAGTTGTGGGTGCCCGGCAGGAATCCGACGGCGACCCGGGCGGGGATGCCCAACGCCCGTGCCATCACCGCCATCGCGGAAGCGAAGTGCACGCAGTACCCGGCCCTCGCGTTGAGGAAGGCCTCGATGGCGTCCTGCCCGCTGTCCGTGCTGCCGTCGCCCGGCGCCTGCGTCGTGTAGGTGAACCCCCGTAACCAGTCGCGCAGGTTCCTGGCCTGCTCGTACTTGGTGCCCGCGCCGGCGTGCTTCTGCGCGGTCGGAGTGATCAGGCCACGGGTCGACGCCGGAAGGCTCAGCTCGTTGGCCAGGCTCGCGGGCGGTGCAGGCGCCTGGGCCAGCTCCTGCGGGGTGGGCTCGACGAGGTAGTGCTCCACCGTGTACTGCAGGTTCTGGGCGGTCACGCTGTCGCCGACGACGTTGAGCGTGTCGGCGTCGTAGTACCAGCGGGCGGGCAGGTTCTCGACCGACTGCCACGGATACGGCAGCGGCAGGTAGCTCTGCCCCAGTGGCCCCACCTTGATCGTCGAATGCTCGACCTGGATCGGCACTCCGGACCGGAGGCCGGGCGCGAGCCGAGGCCCGGAGTCCGGTGTCTGCGAGTGAGGCACGTCCGACCGCGAGGGCTCCCACGCCTCGCCGGTGAACAAGTCGTCGACGACGAGCCGCAGCGGCTGCGGGTTCGCCGCACTGGTCGTGTAGGTGATGACGACCTGGTCGCTCGGGTCCTCGAGGTCCTTCCGCAGGTTCAGCAGCGGGTTGACGATGCCCACCGACCCGTTGCCCGGCCCGTTGCCGGGACCGGTGGCCGTCAGCGACCGCTCGCCCAGCCCGGGCAGCAGGAACGGCACGACGATGGCCGCGGCGAGGCTGGCCGCCGCGATGCCACGCGCGCCGTCCAGGCTCGTTGCCCAGCGCGACCCGCCGCCTGCGCCGCTCAGCACCCGCCCCCACGCCTGCACCCGGTCGAACGAGTCGGCCGCCACGAGCAGGAGGAAGCCGACGGCAGCGAACAGGAAGAGCGACCAGTCCAGCCCGTCCTGCAGGACCGCAGCAGGGACGCAGTACACCGCCAGCAGCGGCAGCCCGGCCACGGCGGGCCGGCGCAGCGTCACCGCGATCACGTCGACCAGCAGCGCCACCAGCGACAACCCGCCCGTGGTCACGAAGACGATCCCGGGGGTGTCCGGCACCGGAGGTGCGGCCCGGTGCATCACCGTGATGCCCTCCGTGAACAGCTCCTGACCGGCGGTGAGGGCGGCCGGACCCGGCAGCACGCCGAACGTCGCCACGTCCGGGACGAAGATCGCGCAGAGCGTCACGAGCCACACGACGACCTGGACGCCGACCACCACCACGCCCGACACCGTGAAACGCCGCACGACCAGACCCGCACCGGACACCAGCGCCGCGATGAACGCCAACGCCAGGTACCACCCCTGACCCTGGACCAACGGGAAGATCGTGAGGCTGGCGAGCATCGTGGCGAGCCAGCCGGCGACGGCTGTGCGCACGGCCGGGGACACGTTCACTGCTCACCACCCTGGGGGAGGATCACGATCCGCGGCCGGATGGAGGACAGCTCGCCGGTGGCGCGCGCCCACACGTCCGGCACGCTGTCGTCGGCGCCCGCCTCGACGACCGACCATCCACCGGCCTGCAACATCTCGGCGTTCCGTCGACGCGCCAGATCCAGCTTCTCGATCCGGCTCTCCGGTAGCCCGGTCGCCCACTCCGGTGTCCGCAGCAGGATCGCGACGCCGCGGGCACCGTGCCGGCCGAGCGCCGCGAGGGCGCTCACCTCGTCCGTTCCGGCATCGCCCAGGACCGCGACGACCATCCCGTCCCCGCCGGTCCGGGTGAGCGTCGTGACGGCGTCCGACAGGTCCCGCGGCCCGCTGAGGTGGACGACGGCGAGCTCGTCGAGCACGCTGCCGGCGCCGTCCATGCTGCTCCAGTTCGCCGGCGTCTCGTCCATCAGCAGGCGCAGGCCGTACTTCTGCTCCGAGAGGTGCACCGCGGCCGACGCCGCGGC
>Ga0081540_1001413_pt1 | contig 20777 bp, 20 predicted proteins | sample TabmetS2T1R1_FD_71024 | JGI IMG/M metagenome (GOLD analysis project Ga0081540, IMG submission 71024) | Tabebuia heterophylla rhizosphere microbial communities from the University of Puerto Rico - S2T1R1 | ecosystem: Host-associated > Plants > Roots > Rhizosphere ... | reverse complement strand
TCGCGATTGGCGATGACCTCGTACCACATGTCCCCGTTGAGGCGATACGTGTCGCGCCGCTCGCCGGGCCGGCGTTCCCGGACGGCCATGTCGACCTGCTCCAGGTAGCGGATGCCACCAGAGATGGCCGCCGGGCTGGCCCGCAGCTGCTGGGCCAGTTCGGCCGCCGTGCAGCCCTGATCGCAGCTGAGCAGCGCAGCGAAAATTCGTGCGGGCATGCGTGGCATGCCGGCGCTGACGAGGTCGTTTCCGAAGCGCTCAACGAAGTCAATGACGGCGGCGGGATTGCGCCGCTTGCGAGTCACACGGGTCAGATTAGCGATGATTGGTAATTTCAGAAGCTTCTGAATTCAGGAAATCTCGACGGAATTGCGGATTCTCAAGCTACCTCCGTCGGTCTCACGGACCTCTTGCCATTGGCGCACGTGCCGAAGGTTCCCCGTTCGGCCGTGTCGACGACTCCTCTGCTGGTGCTGACGCTCGTAGCTGCGCTGTTGGGCGGCCTGCTCGGTTTCTGCCGGCGTGATGTCGGCTGAGCTGGTACCGCGGTGGCGGTACGCCGCCGTGCGCCGTAACGCTGATGCCGCTGCTGCCGCGCGTGGCCTACCGTGCCGGAGTGATGTCCACGCGGTGGCGGAGCGTGTGGCAGTGGGTTCGGGGGCATCCGGACCTGCTGCTCGCGCTCGGCGCCGCCGTGATCGAGGGCGCGATTCCCAACTACCGGATCCATTCGCTCGCGCTACCGCTCGGGTCGATGCCTCGAAACGAGCGGCTGGCGCTCCGAGGTACTTGGCAGGGGCACGCGTACGGGCCCTTCGCGGTCCTGCTCATCGGCGCGAACCCGGCACCGTCGCCGTACTCCCGCTCATTCGACCGCACGGCCATCCCACGCGTCCGCAGTTCGCACCTGCCCTACACCGGCGCCAAAGACTTCACGTACGGCTACTGGCTACGCATCCTCGACCGCAATCCCGGCTCGCGTTACGTCTCGGACGGCGACCCCCAGACGATCACCGCGCCGGCCGCCGCACAGTCGGAGGTGGCAGCGCGCTACCGCGGGCAGTTCGTCGCCTCCGGCTGAGCCGGGCCTCGCCGGGCCTCGGGCCGTGTGGCGACGCTGGGCGTCGCGACTAGAGCCCTCTTCCGGACTCGAACCGTCGACCCCCTCCTTACCATCGAGCGACGACGCGGAAACCGCGGGCAAGCGCGGGTCGGGCCGTCCAAGGAAATCCCGGAAGTTGGACGAATCCGCTGAGGACGCGTGACCCGGAGTGGACGCGCGTGCCCGGGTTGGTGTTCCCTCAGTGTTCCCTCCGTCGGCTGTCCGTGCGTGGGGGACGATGCGACCTTGCTCGACGTCGCGTCCTGCGCGGCGCACTCTGATCCCGAACGAACTTGTGTAGCTCGACGCGCTTAAACTACGGCGCTGCCTCAGACTCCGGGCAGAAGTAGCTGCGCCGGCCACACGGCCTCACGCCATGAACGGCATCAGCTCCGCGGGCATCGTCACGAACGGCCTCATCATGTCTCGGTCCTCGTGCTCGAGGATGTGGCAGTGGTACATGTACCGGCCGCTATAGCTGGTGAAGCGGACGGCGATCTCGACGAGCTCGTTGGGATTGACGCGGACGGTGTCCTTGAGGCCGCGCTCGTTGGCGTCGATCGCATGGTCGAGCTCGTCGTCGGGGGCGCGCTCGAGCGTGACGGTCGCGGCCAGGTCTCGGTCGCCAATGGCGCCGTCCGGGATCTCGTACCGAATCGGCCGACGTGAGAGGAGCTGGAACGGGTCGAGGTGGAGGTGAATCGGGTGGGTGTCGCCGGTCAGGTTGATCAGCCGCCAGATCTCGTACTCCCCGAGCATCGGGAAGAACGTCGTCGCGTCCTCGAAATGGGCGGCGACGACGCGGTAGCGGGTGGTCTCGTCGCCGTCGGTGACCGTCACCAGCGGGACGTCTTCGGCGTCGGCGGCGACCGCGAGCTCCCGCATCGTCAGCATGTTGGCCATGCCCTCCAGCTCGTGCTCGACCAGCGCGATCGCGCGCCGCGGCGCGGCGGCGAGGGCGTCCGCCGCCGGGGGCTCGTAGTCGGTCGCAAGCTCGCGCGGGATCGAGCGGCCCCCCGCGGCCTCGCCGGCGACACGGAAGCGGAGCACCTGCGGATAGGCGAGCAGGCCCGCGAGATCGGCGGCGTGCTCGGCGTCCCCCGCCTTGAAGGACGAGCCGTCGAACGGTGCGGCGGCCGTGTTGAGCACCGTCAGCTCGGTCCCAGGCGCAAGGTCGGAGAAGTCCACGAGGAGGTCTGCGCGCTCGGCCGACGCGAGCACGAGCCCGTCCGCCGGTACGGGCACCGGGGCTCGGAGGAGCCCGTGGTCGGTCCCGATCTGCGTGATCCGCTCGAGCTGTGGAGCGCGGTCGCACAGCAGCACGAGCCGATAGGTACGGGCGTTGGAGCCGTTCAGTACCCGGAAGCGGTAGGTCGCGGGCCGGACGTCGAGGACCGGCCAGACCTTGCCGTTCACAACCGTGAAGGGCGGGAAGGCTTCCATCACCTCCGGGTCGGTCTTGTGGACGAGCCGCCCGGTCAGCCGCCCTTGCTCGTCGAGGTCGAAGTTGCGGTCTTGGATCAACAGCGGCACCTCGAGAGGCGGTCCCTCGGGCAAGCCCAGCTCGCGTTCACGCTCGTCGCGCACGATCCAGAGCCCCGCGAGCCCGGCGTAGACGTCGAGCTTGGTGATGCCCATGACGTGGTCGTGGTACCAGAGCAGCGCCGCCCGCTGGTTCATCGGGTAGTGGAAGACGGCGGGCTGGCCCTGGGCGAAGAGGTTCTCGGCCCAGCCGTCGTACGAGGCCGGCGTCAGACCGCCATGCAGGTGGACGACGGTGTTGCCGGTCAGCCCCGCCGCATCCTGGCTCTGCTCGCCCCCGCTCAGACCGGGAAGGCACTGCACGGGCACGCCCTCTGCATCGGTCGCCTCCGGGGCGACGGTCTCGATGACGGGAAAGGCGCCGTCCAACTCGTTCCGCCAGACGACCGTCACGGGCTGCTCGCGCTCGGCCTCGATGGTCGGCCCCGGCACCGTCCCGTCGAAGCCCCAGATGCTCGAGGGTGGAAGATCGCGGTGGAACCGATGCCGGCCGGCGCGGATCCGCACCGCCAGGCGACCGCCGTGCTCCGCGGCGACCAGCCGTGACGGAAGCGGAAGCGGATCGACGAACGGCGTCAGCGGCGGGCTCACGGCGGGGAAAACGGCGGCTACCCGGCGGCTTGCTCCAGCGCGTCCCGCAGCGGCCCGGCGTCGTGCGAGCCCTCGTACCGGACGCCGTCGATGTAGAACGTCGGCGTCCCGTTGACGCCGCTGCGCACGCCGCTCATGAAGTCCTCGTGGACGCGCGGCGCGTAGACGTGCTCCGCGAGCTCGCGCTGGAATCGGGCGACGTCGAGGCCCAGCCGGCCCGCGTAGTCGACCAGGTCGTCCATCTCCAGCCGCCGCTGGTTCTCGTAGAGGAGGTCGTGCATAGGCCAGAACGTCCCCTGCGCCGCGGCCGCCTCTGCGGCCTCGGCGGCCTGCTCGGCATGCGGGTGCGCCGTCGAGATCGGAAAGTTCCGAAAGACGAACCGCAGCCGCTCGCCCATCGTCTCCTGCACTTGCTTGACGATCGGATACGCGGCTCCGCAGTAAGGGCATTCGTAGTCGCCGTACTCGAGCAGCGTGACTGCCGCGCCCGAGGGCCCCTGGACGTGGTCGCGACCCTCGGCGACCGGAACCGTGAGGCTCGGTTCCCACGTGGTTCTCATCGCCGAAGCTCTTCCAGCGCGCGCAGGATCCCGTCGGCGCCTGGGTTGACGCCGACGGGTGAGACGTAGCTCCAGCGGATGACGCCCTCGCGGTCGATCACGAAGAGTGCGCGCTCGCTCGTGCCGTCCCCGTCCCGATAGACGCCGTAGAGGCGCGAGACCTCGCCTTTCGGCTCGAAGTCCGGCAGGAGAGGAAACTGGAGATGCCGGTCCTTCGCGAACGCGACGTGAGACCAGATCCCGTCAACGGAGATGCCGACGAGCTGCGCCTCGAATCGCTCGAACTCGGGCAGCAGCTCCTGGTACAGCGTGAGCTGGTCCGAGCAGACGGGGCTCCAGTCCTCTGGGTAGAAGACGAGGACGACCGGATGGCCGCGGAGCTCGGACAGGGAGAGCGTCTGGTCCGGCGCCGACCGGAGCTCGAAGTTCGGGGCTTCGGTTCCGGCGGACAGAGGTTTCACCGGGGGCTCGAGATCCGCTTCGGCGACGATGGGAGAAGCATACGCCGCTGCCCGCTCCACCAGGTGCTCTCGACGGCCGACACGCCGTCAGCGAGGGCGCGCGCCCTGCCAATCGCGCTTCTACCGCTCCCAGATCGAGTCGCGCTCCGCACCTTCTGCGATCCGCGCCTGTGCCGGAGACTTCCCTCGGTGTTCCCTCATGCAGCGCCGTGGGCGGGAGATCGCCCTGTCCACCCTCCCGCCACTCCGACGTCACCCGGAGGCCTTACCGATCCGTTCGGCTCACCAGGGGCGGCCGTCTGTACGGCGTCGTTTCACCACTATCCGCATCCGCAGAGGGCGCTCGGGGAGATGGCGCGCGTGCTCGACCTGGGCGGACGCCTGGTCCTCGCCGATGGTGTGCGCGACGTGCCGACGGCTCGGATCGCCGATGCGATCCTGCGCCGCCTCGATCGCAGTCACGTCCGCCTTTACAGCAGCGACGAGCTGGGGGCACTCATGAGTAGCGCGGGCTTCTCCGAGCTCGGCGTGAGCACGCTGTATGGCGGCGGCTACGCGATCGTCAGCGGCCGTCGCACTACCGCCGCCGCGAACGGCGGAGGATCGGCAGCGTGACGGACGACGTAAGCCTGGACGGTTCGCCAGGCATGGCCCCCTGCGCTGCGCCAGCGTTCGTAAAGTCACCGGACGAGCAGCACGATGTTCGTCAGATCATCAAGAGCATCTGCGCGCTGGCTAGCGCTCAAAGCAATCTTGCATGCAGCGCAGGCTGCGCTGATCAGGCGGCTGCGGCGGTCGCCGCAACGGCCTGCAGGATGAGTTCGGTCGCGGCCTCAGGCTGGGAAACAAACGAGACGTGAGAAGCCGGGACCTCCACGATCGTCGCGTTCGCTCGCTCGGCCATGAACCGCTGAAGCGCCGGCGGGATCGCCTTGTCCTCGGTACCGAGCAAGTACCAGCAGGGCAACGTCTTCCAGGCCGGCGGCGCCGACGGCGCGGCTGGGAGCGCGGCGGCGGCATAGGGCCGCTGTGCCGCAGCCATCACTGCGGCCGTCTCAGGATCGACATCGGCGGCGAAGGCTTCGCGGAATGCCTCTGGCGCGAGGTATAGGTCGGTGCCCTCGCTCCCGTCAGGGTTCGTGAACGGAACGGGCCTGATTGAAGGTCCCACGAGGCTGCCTTCGAACCTCTCAAGAAGCTGCTGCTGGCTCTCGCCGACGTCGCACATCCAGCCGTTGAAGTAGACGAGCGCCTGGACCTGCTCGTTACCGATCGCGGCGGTGGAGATCACGTTCCCCCCGTAGGAGTGGCCGACGAGCACGATCGGCCCGCTAAGGGTCCGCAGGAACTCGTTCAGGTAGGCCGCGTCGCCGGCGAGATCGCGAAGGGGGTTACCGAACCCTATGGCGGAATACCCTCGGTCCTGCAAGGCGCGAATCTCAGGTTCGAAACCCGTAGCGTCAGCCCACGCACCGTGGACGAGGACAATCGTCGGAGTTTCAGCAGCCATTCTCGTACCGCCCCCTCATTGACCGTTCGCCGAAGACGCGGACTATAAAGCTCTGCCGCACGTGCAGGGCCTGGGCGCCACCCAAAGCCTTGCGGCGCCGGACGGATGGAGTCTCAGGCACATTTACAACCACTCTGCATGGCCGACGGTGGTTGTCATTTGAGCGAGCGGTGTTATCCGCGATTCTGACCAATAAGCGGCATTTCGGCCAAGATCTTGGGCCTATAAATCTCGTTTTCGGTGGCCGCAAACCGGCTTAGCTCCATCAGGCTCAACGCAACCACAAGCGCGCTGTCGTTTCTTGTGATCCGTTGCTCGACTGTCGAGCCGTGGGCAAAGTGGCAACGCCGATCCATCTGGCCTCTTGCCGCGCCCTACACCTAAGCGAAAAACGACCTCTCGTTTCCTGTGCGGGTAGCACCTCGCTACTTCACGGCGACGACGTCGATCGGGCGAATATCGGGATCGACGGCCAGAAGCTCGGGGGCGACGGTGGCGATAGCCTTCGGAATGTCGCCGTCGAGGTGTGCCTGGCGGTCTTCGGCGCTCTCGAAGGTATCGAAGACGCCGTACGTGGTGTCGTTGACCTTGAAGGCGTACCACGTCACCGTCCCCTGTTCTCGGGCGGCGATCTCTCGCCCGGAGACGAGGAACGCTTCCACTTCCGCTCCTTTGTCTGGCTTTGCCTCGAGGAGGGCTAGAAAGCCGAACTTCACGCTCATCGAGTTTCTCCTTTCTTGGTTGCGTAGAGACGAAGGTTCGCGCGCGAATAGCCGCCTACGCCGATTCTTGCGGTTCTGGGTCGCGCCGTACTCGAGGGGCCGACCGAGGCCGGCCCCTTGTGCTGGTGTGCATATCCCTGCGGTTAGGTAACGACGATGCCGGCGGGTGCGGCTCCAACCGCAGCTGGCGTCGGCGAAGTTGGCAGTTCGGTGAGGCTGCCACCCTCGAAAGTGAAGCCACTGACGGTGTCGGCTGTTGGGTCGACGACCCAGAGCGTGTTGCCGTCTGGGGAGAGCCGGGCGTCCTCGGGTGTGCCCGCACCGGTGATCGGCGTACTCTGGAGGAGCGCGAGTGAACCACCAGTCGCGATCGAGTAGCTCGAGATCGAGCCTGACGCGGTGTTGACGGCGAACAGGTATTGACCGTCGTGGCTGATCTCGACCCAACAGGGCGCGGTCTGATTGTCCCGGAACGGCGAGGCACCGATCGAGGTGAGCGTGGCGTCGGCGCCGACGGCGAAGGCGGAGACGCTCCCTGCGTTCGCTCCGTCGTGCGCGTTGGCGACAAAGAGCTGTGCGGTGTTCGTCGGGCGGAACTCGCTGCCGAACGGGCCCACACCCTGGCCCGCGGTCGGCGAGTCGGGCGCGGCGGTCAGCAACCCGTTGCTACCAACCGTGAAGCTATCGATCAGCGAGGTTCCAACGCGGGTCCCGACGAGCTTGCCGCCGTCGGGGCTGAACGCCACATCGCCCGGCTGGGACGGGTCGGGGAGCGTGACGGTCGAGCCGGCGAGTGGTCGCAGCCGGCCACCGGGGTTGAGCGTGAAGCCGGTGTAGTTGGTTCCCCCGGTGCTGGTGGCCGTCCCGGCGTTCGCCACATAGATCAGGTCGTCGTGCACGGCGATACTGACCGGGTTGACGCCCTCCGATGACACAGGGCGTCCCGCGGACTTCAGCGAGCCATCGTGCATGATCCGCAACACAGAGATCTCGTTGCTAGCGGCGTCGACAGCCAACAAGTACCGGCCGTCATCGCTCTCTTGCAGCGAACCTTGCGAGGCGAGTCCTGTGCCGGTGCCGACACCACCGGCCACAAACGGCGAACCGAGCATGGGCGTCAGCGACCCGTCGGCGTGGCGGTCGAAGGCGCCGATGGTGTTCACCCCTCCCGTGTTGTCGTTCACGTAGATGTGCCCGACCACATCCGAGGAAGCCGAGGCCGATCCAGCGGCGAGCACCGCGCAAACGGACGCGACCGCGACCGTGAGACCAAAATGAAACGTCTTCATTCCCACCTCCTGTGTAAGAGTCGGTGGACCTCGTGCTTCCCCGACTGGTGTGATGACGCGAATGACGATCGTCGTGCAGTCGCCACATGTCATTCCGGGTAGCGACCATTCGCACCGCCCGAACACCAGAAGGTCGGACTACCTACTAGCCACAGGTTCCCAGCTGAGACGTACAGCGGCGGGACTGACGCAGCAAAACCGGCACCAGGCCCCGCTAACGTCCCGGCACCGGATCGAGCGCGCGGCGTGAGTGCGGGGCTGGCTCTACTTGCCACTCGAGGTCGAGCGCTCGCTCCACTCAGCCAACAGAGGGGGTCAGCACGGCTCGGATCCGCTTGCCTAAGCCGAAACTGAGCCGCTCCCTCCGACGCTCAGGGAACTCCAGATATTGCCCGCGAGTGCCCGCGCGTGATAGGCGTTTTACGGTCGGGACAACCTAACAGGCTTATTAGCAGGCATTTCCGCGAAGCCCTCTGACGGACTCGAACCGTCGACCCCCTCCTTACCATCGAGCGACGAGACGGGAAGCGAGGGCAAACGCGGGAAGTCGCGGGCACGAAAGCCGCGCAAGAGGAAGGAATTGCTCGAGGACGAGTGACTCGCCGTGGTCGCGCGCGCCCGCGGTGGTGTTCCCTCAGTGTTCCCTCACTCGCCGGGTGCCCGCAAGCAGTCGGCTGCAGCCGCGGTCGTGTTCGTCGGAGCGCCGGCTCACAACTCCAACCGCGAATGACTCATTTGGCGCCGCTGCACGATCGCGCGAAGATGGAGCGTGGCCACTGAGCGACCTGGCACCGATCAACAGCAGAACAATCTTTCGCCTGTCCTGATCGGACGCGAGCGTGAGCTGGAGCGGCTGCTCGCGAACGTCGACGGCATCGAAGACCACGGTGGGGCACTCGTGCTTCGCGGAGAGGCGGGAATCGGCAAGTCGGCCCTGGTGGAGGCGGCATCCGCACGGGCACGCGCACAGGGGCTACGCGTGCTAACGACCACGGCGGTCGAGTCCGAGACGCGCCTGCCCTTCGCCGGACTGCACGCGTTGCTCCGGCCGTTCCTGGGAGTTCTCGATGGACTGCTGCCGCCGCAGCGAGGTGCGCTCGCACAGGCGCTTGGTCTGGCCCCTCGGGATGCCGCCCCGGACATGTTCTTGGTCGGTCTCGGTGCGTTGGGGCTCATCACGGAGGCGGCGACCGAGGCTCCGCTGCTTCTGATCGTTGAGGACGCTCAATGGGTCGATCGCTCCTCAGGGACGGTGCTTTCGTTCGTCGCGCGCCGTCTCGACTTGGAGCCGGTGCTCATCTGGTTCGCGGTGCGAGCCGGCGTGACGAGCGACATCGACGACGCCGGGCTCCCCGAGCTTGACGTCCACGGATTGGCCGACGCTGCTGCGGCACGCCTGCTGGAGGAACATGGCGCGGCTCTCTCCTTCGAGTTGAAGCAGCGAATCCTGGCCGAGGCGGATGGAAACCCCCTGGCGTTGACGGAGCTACCCGTCGCCCTCAGGAGCCTCGGCTACTACGCGCAATTCGCCGGGTCGGACCCTCTCCCGCTAACCGCGCGCTTGGAGCGCACCTTCGCAGGACGCTTCGGCGAACTGGAAGCCGACGCGCGAACCCTGCTCCTCGTTGCCGCCCTCGAGGACGGGGATTCCGCAGAGCTGTCGCACGCAGCGGAACTGGTACAAGGGTCACCGATCGACCCGGCCGCCTGGAAGGCGATCGCGGCCGCCGGTCTTGGCGCCGGCGACGCGCAGGGGTTTCGCTTTCGGCACCCGCTGATGCGATCGGCCATCACGCAGTCTGCGCCGGTCGAGGAGCAACGAGCGGCGCACGCCGCGCTCGCCGTTGTCCTCGCCGCGGACTCCGACCGTGCGATCTGGCATCGCGCCGCGGCGACGGCCGGGCCCGACGAGCCCGTTGCGTCGGCGCTCGCCGATGCCGCGGAGCGGGCGAGACGGCGCGGTGCCGGCGACGTGAGCCTTGCCGCCCTCGAGCGAAGCGCGAGCATCACTCCTGATCGCGGGATGCGAGCTCTGCGGCTTTGGCAGGCCGCAATGCTGGGGCGGCAGCTGGGCCGCTGGCAAGAGAGCGAACGACTCTTCAGGGAGGCTCAGCAACTTGGGCTACCTGCCTTCGAGCAAGCAGAAGCGTCGCTCTACCTCGAGACGTTCGCCGGCACGATGCCGTCAGGCGTTGGGACGGTGCGGGCGTTCACGCGATTGGCGGACGACCTACTCGCCGCGGGCGACGGGCAAAAGGCGCTAGAAGCACTCCACACGATCTCGGTACGGGCGTTCTGGGGCAACCTCGACAACGAGACACAATCGTCTGCGAGTGCGGTCGCGAGAAGGATCGACGTCCCCCGCGACATGCCGGGCCGACTCTGTTTCCTCGCGAACGTCGATCCGATCCGTAATGGAGGCGAGGTGGTCGAGGAGCTCGGGCGCCTCTCTCCCGCGCGAACCGGGGACAGCGACGCGTTGCTCGACCTCGGGCAGGCGGCGGCTGCAGTCTGGGCGGACGATCTTGCGGTTCCGTTTCTTCGCGCGGCCGCGGGCGGCTTTCGCGCCCAGGGCAGGCTCAACGACCTCGGGGTCTCGCTGGCAGTCGAGGCGTGGTCGCACCTCCATCGTGGAGAGTTGCCTCCGGCTGTGACGACCGCAGCCGAGTCTGCACGCCTTGCGGTGGACGCCAGGCTGACGCTGTTTCGTCCAGCGGCCAAGCTGGCGGAGGCGGTTGCCTCTGCGCAGCGGGGCCAGGACGACGAGGCTCGAGCGCTGATCGCGGAGGCGGAGGCGATCCTGCTCCCGCTCGGGGCAACGCCACTACTCGCACTCGTCGCGCTCGCGCGAGGCCGCGTCGAGCTCGCCGCCGGCAGACTTGCCACGGGATACGAGCGCCTCAGCCGGCTCTTCGACCCCGCCGATGTCGCGTTTCACCCGTTCGTCCGCGGTGCGGCGCTCGCGGATCTCGTCGATTTGGCCATCGGGGGTGACGGCGATCTCGACCTGGTCGAACGGCACCTCACCGGATGGCGGCAGATCGCCGCGGACACAAGGGCGCCGCACCTACAGGTTCAACTCTCCTACGCCGCGGCAGTTCTCGCGGCAGACGAGGAAGCAGAAGGGCTTTTCGAAGTCGCGATGACCTCGGGAGCCCTGGGCTGGCCGTTCTACTCCGCGCGTGCCCGGTTGGCCTACGGCTTCTGGCTCCGTCGGAAGCGGCGCTCTTCGGACGCGCGCACGCCCCTGCGAGAAGCCCTCGAGACGTTCGTCGGTCTCGGGCAGGAGGCGTACGCCACACGCGCGCAGAACGAGTTGCGCGCCTCCGGCGAGACAGCCCGCCGACGGGTGCCGGAGGCCTGGTCACAGCTGACGCCGCAGGAGTTGCAGATCGCACAATTGGCCGCCGACGGTCTGTCGAACAAGGAGATCGGAGGCCGGCTGTACCTCTCCCACCGGACAGTCGGGACACACCTCTACCACCTGTTCCCGAAGCTGGGCATCACGTCGCGCGCCCAACTGCGTGACGTCTTGGCGGGACCAAACGCGCCGTAACAGGCAGCCCGCCAGCCGCCGAAATTACGTCGAGCGACGTATGCGAGCGGGGCACCTGCGCCCTAGCGTGCCCCGACAAGCCGATCAAGGCTGATCCGATCGAGAGGAGGCACGTTGCAATGACAGGTCCCACCATCGTTCTCGTACACGGGGCGTTCGCCGACGCGTCAGGCTTTCGTGGTCTGTACGACGAGCTGCTCGGCGAAGACGTAACGATCATCGCGCCGCCGAATCCGCTACGAGGTCTCAGCGGCGGTGACGGCGAGTACCTCACGAGCGTGATCGACGAGGTCGACGGCCCCGTCCTACTCGTCGGCCATTCCTACGGGGGCTCGGTCATCACGGCGGCCGGAACCGCGAGTAACGTCGTCGGCCTCGTCTACATCTCCGGGTTCGCACCCGACGAGGGCGAGAACCTGACCGACCTCCAGTCCAACTTCCCGGCGCCGGGGATCATCCCGTACATCGTGGAGCACAAGTTGCCTGACGGCGGGAACGAGTTCACGCTCGCGCCTGAGGGCTTCCACGAGTCCTTCTGCGCCGACATCCCAGCCGACGATGCGGCGTTCTATGCGATCAGCCAGCGCCCTCTCGCCGGCGTTGCCCTGACCGAGGCGGCGCCGACTCCGGCGTGGCGCAGCCGTCCGGTCTGGGGCGTGCTGCCGACCGCCGACAGGTGCATCGACCCCGGCGTCCACCGCTTCAGCTACGACCGTATGGGCGCCACGGTGACCGAGATCGAAGGCGCTTCACACGTCGTCATGATCTCCCACCCCAAAGAGGTCGCGGAGGTCGTCATGACCGCCGTCCGCGCCACCGCGATGCAGCCGGCCTGATCTGCAGCAAGCAAGCACAACGAGAAAGGAGCAGCGATGACAACTACGACGGATTCGAGCCCGACGGGCAGCAAAGACATCAAGAAGAAGTACACCGGCCACTGTGCCTGCGGCCAGGTGACGTGGGGGTTCGATAGCGAGCCGACTTTCGTCGCGAATTGCCACTGCGATGATTGCAAGCGGGCTTCCGGCGCTGAGATGACAACCTGGGTCGTGGTGCCCGAAACGGACTTCACCTTCAGCGGCCCGACCAAGAGCTTCTCCTACCCCGCGAATACCGAGACATGTGCAAACCAGGGGCTCGATCGCGTCTTCTGCACCAACTGCGGTTCCAGGTTCGTCACCAACAACCTGCAGGACGGCTCTGGCATCGTTTATGTGCAGGAAGGGACTTTCGATCGCTTCGAAGAGTGGTTCGCGCCGCAGGCCGAGATCTTCACGTGGGCCCGCCAGCCGTGGATGCCGCCGCTCGACCTTCCGCAATTCGACCACGGGCCCAGTTGACCGCTCCCGCGACGGTGAACGTCCGCAGTGCGCTCGTGCAGAGCGTCGCACTCGCGCTCGCGTGCCTCGCCAGCTATTCGCTGGTCAGGTACGCGAGCCCGAGCATCTCCTCGCTGGGACGAGACGACTATCTGATAGATGGACTCTGGGCAGTGATTGCAACGGCGTTCGTCTTTCGCGCTACCGAGGACGCGAGCGTAACCGCCGCGAAGACACGCTTCGCGGCCACCGCGCTGAGCTTCGCGCTCTGTTTCGTCTACCTCCTGTTCCTGCCCTTTCATGCGTTGGGCCTGGCGGCGCTGATTGCAGTGAGCACGCTCCTGCTGACTTCGCTCGGACAGTCCGCCGATGTCGGTGTCGCGGCGATCACCATCGGTGCCGTCATGGTCATTGCAGCGCTCGGTCCGCACGATGCCTGGAAGCAGCCGCTCATGGGTGCGGTCGCCACGGCCGTCGGAATTGCAATCGGCCTCGCAGCATCCTCGCTCGCGAACGGGAACGTGGTCGATGGTCTCCGGCGACAGCCGGCAGTGCGACGCGGATGAGCCCGACCCGGACGACAGATCAGCTGTTCCTTACAAAGGTCGAACCAGGCCTGCGGCTGGTCCCGGTGAGAGGGTCTCAGCGGTCGTCTTGACGAGCGGCACGACGGCGTCTGCACTCACCCGGCGGGCTCAACGTGGACGACCTACCTCATCGCTGTCGGAAACCCTGCCCTGAGACGAATCGTGTCGCCGCCGGCACCGGCGCAAGCATCTTGTATCGCCTCAACTGGTAAAGCCGCTTCGTGCTCTCAAAGGACGAGTGGATCGCCGCGCCTCCGCCGCACCCGATGTTCCCTCAGTGTTCCCTCGTTCTCTGCGTCTCGGGCGCGTGCAATCGAGAAATGCCTGCAAAACCGACATTCGGTGACCCCCTCCATAGTCATCTCACGGCTCATGCCAGAATGGACAACAGAAGGACTCGATTTGCAGGTATTTCAAGCCCTCTTCCGGACTCGAACCGGAGACCCCCTCCTTACCATGGAGGTTTCGCATTTGCGACTGATGTGGGTCGGAATCGCAGTTGCGAAGCCGTTTCCCCTGCAATCTCCGTTGTTCAGGCGCTACGGCTCACCTTCCTCGGAGACCCCTGACTCGCCCTCAGAATCCCGGCACCTGTCCCCAGAACCCATCCCCAACGGCGGCTCGGCGACGTCGCCGGTCAGTGGCGTCGCGGAACGCGTGACGCAAGGTCCCTGCGCGTTCAACTCTTCCAGTGGCGCGAGGCTGAGTACCGCGTAGATGCGTGGTCGATCATCGAGATCGGCAACAGGCTCATACGGGCGAATGATGATCGGGTAAGACTCGGCCGCCGTCTCGGGCTCCTCGTCGCGCGCTTCGTCAGGCATCTGCATCAGTTTGCCGTGCGGACGAGATAGCTGTCGGCTCGTCACCGCAATGAACCTCTGCCCGTTCGCCATCTCGATCAGGTAAGCGGGCGGAACTTGGCGGTGCGCGAACCCCGCGGTTCTCGGAGCTGAGCCGCTGTCGGTCGCGTAACCCGGGCGCGACGCCAGAGCTGCTCGCGCGTGTCAGTCTCGCGGGAAGCGCTCGAGTGGGGAGCGGTCGCCGACCAGCCATATGTGTCCGAACGGATCGCGGAAGCCGCCCTGGCGATGCATTCCCCACGGGGCTTCGTGGTCGCGGACTTCATCTGCGGAGCCGTCGGCGCCTGCTTCGATGGCTCGCCGCACGAATGCGTCGGGGTCGTCGACGAACACCTCGACTCGCACCGTCGTCTCGCCCGTTGAGGCCGGGTCGACAAAGCCGGTGCCGGTTGGCTCGTGGAGGAAGAAAGGCGCACCGTCGATCTCGAGTCCAATGACGCTGCCGAGGTTCCACAGCTCGGATGCGCCGAGGGCGTGCTTGTACCAGGCGGCGGCCTGGGCGGCGTCCTCGACCGCCAGCATCAGGGAGATATCCGTCGTCATTTCTCTGGTCCTTTCCTCGTCGTCTGCCGGCGCCGCTCTGCCCTTCCGGTCGTGAGCGCCTCCGCCAGGAAGTGAACGAAGGGCTGAAGCTCGCGCGCCGCTTCGGCGGTGCCCGTGTCGGCTGCGCGGAAATGCGTGACGACCGCTTGCAGCTGTGCGATCGCGAAGAGGAAGATGCCGGCGACGTGCGCGTCCCCACCCGCGCTCAGGCGTCCACTACGCTGCTCGTCGGCGAGATAGGCGTGCACGCAGTCGAGGACGGTGTCCGGCCCACCAACCTCGGGTGTATGGATCGAAGCTAGAAAACGCTCCAGAAGCTTTCGCTTCCCGATCAGGCCGACGAGCAGCGGTAGGACGGCCCGTTGAAGCTCGAGCATCGCTGCTGCCAGCTGTGTCAGATTCGCTTCGACTGTGCCTCTCCCCGCGGTTGGGCACGCGTCGCGGAAGGCAGCGACGAGCTCCGACGCACGCGCGGTGAGAGCGGCGAGGATCAGGTCGTCTTTGTTCGCGAAATGGTTGTAGAGCACGCCGTCCGCGACCCCTGCCGCGCGCGCGATCCGGCGGGTCGTGAGCTGTTCGAATCCGCTCGCAGCAAGTAACCGCTGCGTCACCTCGATTAGATGCTCCCGAAGGCTGCGATCGTCCGCCTCGTCGGCAAGGACGCGGGCGCGACGTGGAGCCATTATGAGCGGCCGTTCATGAACATGTGCTCAGTATGACCCATCGGGGACGAGCTCTGCAAGGCGAGCGAGATGTTCCTGCTATGCGCCGACTGTGCGCGGCCCACGCCGGGTCGTCGAGAAACGCAGCTCGCGCACCGCCAGGGTCAGTGGAGCGACGGGGACTCGAACCCGCAGATGTGACCTCGGTGAGAGTCAGAGCTAATAGCTGATCCGAAGTATCGGCGCACGTCTGCGAATACATGGTGCGCCGCGCCGGACGGTGTGCCTCGGCGTAGACTTTGGCTGTGCCTGGTTGACGCTAGAGCACGTTCGAGTCCCCGGCCTTCGCGCCGACCCAGACGCTGCCGTCGCGGCAAGCGCTTGCTCCCGAGCGCCTCGGCGGTGGTGCTCGTGCGCCTCCTTGCGTGGCTTCTAATCCGCGGGTGACGATCTGTTTGACGCGAAGGAGGAGCAATGCCAAGCATCGGCCAAGAGAACCTCGAGACGGTGATGATCGACTTCTTCGGCGCGCTGCGGCGCGGTGATTTCGAAGCAGCGGCCGGGCTGCTAGATCCCGAGGTCAGCTGGCAAGGGTTGCGCGAGGAGTGGGTCTGTCACGGCCGCGGCGAGGTGATCGACACGTTCCGTTGGGGACTCGAGCAGCGCCGCGAGATCGACGCACTCGAGTTCACGCGCGCCGGCGAGCGGGTGGTGCTGGGGGCGCGCGGGCCGAGCATCAGCGCGGTAGAGGATGAGCCCCTCGAGGGCCAGATCTTCAACGTCTTCACGCTGCGCGACGGGCGGATCCTGCGCATCGAGGACTATCGGGGCCGCAGGGAGGCGCTGACGGCAGCCGGCGTCGGCGAAGACGTGGACTGGCGCTGATGGCAGGCGCGGCCACCCGCAGTGCGCGGAGGCGCGGCGCCGGGAGTTAGAGCGGAGGTTCGAGAGCGATCGTGCCAGCGCTGCCATGGGGCCGGGGCCGGCGCGGCTCGCGTACGCCGACATCCGGATCGGCGGGCGGTTCGTCGACCTGGGTGGACGCCGCGCCGAAATGTCGCAAACGCTGCTGGGGGGCATGGGTTCGTCGCATCGTCCAAGGCGATCAAGCCGAACCGTGGACGCTCGGTGGACGTCGAGACGGCAGCTCGTCGTCTCTGCATCGAACGAAAGGGGTTGATTAGCAGGGAACTTGAGAAGCCCTCTGACGGACTCGAACCGTCGACCCCCTCCTTATCATGACCGGTTGCCACCGGTTGCGACCACGGGGCTCCATAAAGGCTCCATCATTCGTCGCAAGTCTTGGAGACACGCCGCCAGATGACGCTCGCGAAAGACCGGCCGCCGGCAAGCCGCAATGACGTAAGGGTTACCTGCTCGCAGGGGCTGATCGCCTCTCTAGCGAGCGTCCTGTCGGTGCGAAGAGTCAGCGTGGGGCCTGGGTCGGCCGGCTGCAGCGCTTTCGACGACCAAGCACACCAGTGCGACCGCATCGTCGTCGGTTAGTCCCTGCTCGTGTGTCAGCGAGAGCCAGGTCGGGAAGGCCAGTCCGTGGCCGATCGCGGCGCGCGTCCGTCGCGCGGCGCGCCCGCGCAGTTGGCGGCCCGCCATCAAGGTGTCCTGGCCCGCGTTCAGGTAGTCGTGGAAGTAGCACAGCAGGCGCTGGACGATTGGGACGAAGGGCTCGTCGCGCAGCAGGCTGGCGTACATCTCCTCGGTGCGTCCGTAGAACACGTACAGCTCGCGAAGTGCAGTCTCGGTGCGCTCCGCCGGGTCCTGGATTGCGGCCCAGGCCTGCTGGTCGGGCCGGGGGTTCGCCGCGCGCCAGTGCGACGAGCAAGCCGCGAACAGCGCCTCCTCGTTCGGGAAGTGGCGGTACACGGTCGAGCGGCGCACGCCTGCGCGCTCGGCGATCGCGCTGATCGAGGTCCGCGCGGGGCCGAGCTCCTCGTGCAGGGCGACAGTGCTTTCGGTGATCCGCCTGCGCGTCTCCTCCTCGAGCTCCGCGCGCCGCCTCATCCGGTAGGGACGCTTTTGATTGGACATATCCGTCGTCTGAATATTGACAGATGCCGAGTCGCGAGCGTATATTCGAGCGACAGTACTGTCTAACAAAAAGGAGCACCGATGGAGGCGTCAGCCACATGCGTAAGCGTCGTGGGCCCCAAGGATGGGAAGGAGGGCTTCCGGGAGTATCGGCGTGCGCTTCATGATCGACGGGCCCGAGGCGGGCGAGCGCTTCTCGCTCGTCGAGCATCCGATGTCGCCACGCGCGCTCGCCGCGCCGTTGCACCTGCACACGCGCGAGGATGAGTACAGCTTCGTCCTGCACGGGCGGATGGGCGCGCTGCTGGGCGATGACGTCGTCGAGGCGGGGCCAGGCGAATTGGTCTTCAAGCCGCGCAATCAGTGGCACACGTTCTGGAACGCGGCGGACGAGCCCTGCCGGATCCTCGAGATCATCTCGCCGGCAGGCTTCGAGCGCTTCTTCCAGGAACTCGTCGACATGGGCGGCGTGACCCAGGCGGACCCGGAGGCGTTCGCGCAGCTCCGGGAGCGCTACGGGCTCGAGATGCAGCCGGAGACGGTTCCCGAGCTACTGGAGCGCTTCCGGCTGCGAATGGGCGAGCCGCTCTCCGGCGGGTGGACGCCAGGTATGTAGTCATCGCCAACGGCCGTCTTGCGGCGACCCAATACTGGCGAGGGATCACCTCGCTCGCGCTCACACCTGCCGCCTGACAGGGTCGTCCCTGACGCGAGGCGCGGAAAGCGGTGCACGACCGGCAGTGCTCCCCAAGACCTGTCCCCAAGATTTCTGGGCGCAGCCAGCGCGATCGCGCATGTCCTCCTTTCCAGCGCCTTTCGGTGCTTCACGCCCCCGGCCACAACGTCGAGCCCCTCTGTCTCACGGAGGTGCTCCGTCGCGCTCATCAACATGCCAATTTGCAGGCATTTTGCCGGTGCCGGCACTCCTGAACGGTTCTCCCGTCTCCATCGGGAGGTGCTCTGGCTTGCGTGCCCAGACAACAGAACTAGCCGATTTGCAGGTACTTCTTGGAGAATAGAGCCCTCTGACGGACTCGAACCGTCGACCCCCTCCTTACCATGGAGGTGCTCTACCAACTGAGCTAAGAGGGCAGGCTAGGCCATTGTAGGCGCAGGTTCACGCGCCTTGTTCGTCGCGCGGTTGACGGGTACTTTCCGGCTAGGTCATCGGAGTCGGCATCGCCCGATGCCGCCGGGTCGATAGGGGGAACACATGCCGAGGAGACCTTCCGCCGGAGCAGTGGGGCTCGCTCTCGGCGCGCTCGCGCTCTTCATCTCGCTGGGCGGCACGGGCCTGGCCGGCCATGTCGTGCGGGTCACGTTCGCCGACCGCACGCGCAATGCCGACAAGGTCGACGGCCTGCACGCCTCGCGCAGGCCGCGGCCCGGGCGCCTGCTCGCGCTCGACCGCAGCGGCCACTTTCCGCGGTCGGTCTTTCCAGCCGGCCTCAGGGGCCGGACGGGGTCGCCCGGCGCAGCCGGGCCGCGTGGGCCTGCGGGCGCGCTCGGGCCGAGGGGCCCGATCGGGCCGTGGGGAATCGCCGGAGCGCCTGGACCCAGTGGGCCACGCGGTGCGTCAGGTGCGCGTGGGGCGACGGGCGCCGTCGGTCCGACCGGTCAGCGAGGCCCGACCGGCCCGGCGGGTCTCGACGCGCCGCTCGACGGGATCGCGGCCGGCGGCGACCTGGCGGGCACCTACCCGGCGCCCGCGATCGCAGCCGGTGCGGTCGACTCGGCGAAGATCCGCAACGGCTCGATCGTCCTCGCGGATCTCAACGCTTCTCTCGTCGACGCCGGCGCGACCACCCCCTCACTTCGGACGCTGGGAGCGGGGGCGAGGCAGGCCGTGGCCGGCGACGACGCACGCCTGAGCGACGCGCGCCCACCGACTGGCGCGGCGGGCGGTGACCTCGCAGGGAGCTACCCATCACCAACGATCGCCCCGGGCGCGGTGACCGCCGACAAGCTCGGCGGGAACGCGCGTCTGTGGGGGTTCGCCGCCTCGGACGGCACACTGCTGACCGGCCACGGGATCCTGAGCGTCGGGGTCGTGCGGACCGGCGTCTACGCGGTCCAGTTCGCGCAGAACGTCTCGTCCTGTGGCTACCTCGCTCTACCGGTGGGCGATCTCGTCACCACCCCTGCGGGCGAGATCGCGGCGGCCCCGGGAGGGTTCACCCCCGCCGTCGTCATCGTCTTCACGTGGGACTTCGCGGGAACTCCGACGCCCAGCGGGTTCTACGTCTCGGTGGTCTGTTGATGAGTAAGCCGCCGCTGGGGACGCTTTCGCTGTTCGTGGGCCTCGCCGCGCTCGCGGCCTCGGTCGGCTTGCCCGCACGTGCGGCTTCGATGCTCGTGTTCGCGCGGCAGGCCCGGGACGCGCGTGCCGTCGACGGCTTCAGCGCCGCAAAGAGACCGAAGCCGGGAGTGCTGCTCGCGACCGGGAGGCACTCCCGCTTCCCGCGAGCGGTGTTCCGCTCTCCGCCAGCGGGCGGCAAAGGCCTCGGTGGGCCGGCCGGCGTGGCCGGCCCGGCGGGAGGGCGTGGCCCCGTCGGCCCGCAGGGAGAGCGCGGCGTGCGGGGCGCGGCAGGCGTCGCCGGCATCCAGGGCCTGCGCGGCGCGTTCGGGCCACAGGGCCTTGCCGGCGCGCGCGGCTCGGCCGGCCCGAGTGGAGCGGACGGCGAGCTCGTGCCGACGGCCGCAGCAAGCGCGCTGACCGGTTTCTTCCCGGCTCCGCTGCTCGCCCCGGGAGCGGTCGTCCAGGCGAGCATCGCAACCGGAACGATCGCCGCAGCCGACCTCTCGCCCTCGCTCTCGGACGCAGCTGGGGCGTCGCTGCGGACGCTCGGCATGGGCACGCGCCAGGCGGCCTCCGGGGCGGACCCGCGACTCTCCGATTCGAGGCCTCCACGCGGACCTGCGGGAGGCGACCTGACCGGCAGCTACTCCACCCCGGCGATCAAGAGGGGTGCGGTGACCGCAGCCGGTCTCGGCGGTGGCGCGCGCCTGTGGGCCGCGGTCTCGGCCGACGGCGATCTCCTACGGGGTCACGGGGCGGTCGACGCCGATCCCATCCTCACTCCCGGCGAGTACCGGATCGACTTCGACCGAGAGGTGATCGGGTGCGTCATGGCCGCGACGGTGAACACCGACGCTGCGACACGTATCACCGGCGTGGTCGCGCCGTCGCGCCCGAATCCGGAATCGGTGGTCGTCGTCGTCAGGACACTCACGAACCCGTTCGCGTTCGTGCCCGAGCCGTTCACCGTGCGCATGTTCTGCTGAGGCTCAGCGGTCGGCGAGCAGGCCCGCGACGTACCACTCGTCCAGCGGGTCGAAGCTGTCGTACGCCTGGCCGACGACCGCGATCTCCTCCAAGGGATGCAGGCAGACGACCTCGTCGGCGACCTCCGCGAGCCGGCTG
>Ga0081540_1001412_pt1 | contig 20782 bp, 18 predicted proteins | sample TabmetS2T1R1_FD_71024 | JGI IMG/M metagenome (GOLD analysis project Ga0081540, IMG submission 71024) | Tabebuia heterophylla rhizosphere microbial communities from the University of Puerto Rico - S2T1R1 | ecosystem: Host-associated > Plants > Roots > Rhizosphere ... | reverse complement strand
AGGGGCCCCCCCCCCGGGGTTTTTTTCTGCGGGGAGGTCTTCCTCCCCGGGCCCCTGCCGCTGGACACGCGGGTGGTCTTCCCTCGCCCGCCGCTCCAGGGCGTGCCGAACGTGAAGGCGGCGATCCGCTGGGCGCTCAACCACCCCGAGGGCATGGACCCGCTGCACGCGCTGCTCCGGCCGGGGATGAAGGTCACCATCGCCATCGACGACATCTCGCTGCCGCTGCCGCCGATGGCCTTGCCGGACGTGCGGCAGACGATTCTCGAGATCGTCCTCGAGCTTCTCACCGACTCGGGCGTGGACGACGTCCACCTCATCATCGCCAACGCGCTCCACCGGCGGATGACCGAGGCAGAGATGAAGCGGATGTTGGGGTCGAAGATCTTCGACGACTACTACCCGGACCGCTACTACAACCACGACGCCGAGGATCCGGACGGGATGGTGGAGCTGGAGCGCACCGGCCTCGGCGAGGTGGTGGCGATCAACCGTCGGGCCGCGGAGAGCGACCTCCTCATCTACGTGAACATCAACCTCGTGCCGATGGATGGCGGGCACAAGTCGGTGGGCACGGGGCTGGCGAACTACGAGTCCCTGCGGGCGCACCACAACCCGAAGACCATCCGCGAGTCCGAGAGCTACATGGAGCCGGCGCGGAGCGCTCTCCACAAGAGCACCGAACGCATCGGCCGGGTGATCGACAAGTCGCTGAAGGTCTTCCACATCGAGACCGCGCTGAACAACCGGATGTTCGACGGTCCGACCGGCTTCCTCGGCAAGCGCGAGGAGGACTACACCGAGTTCGACCGGCTGAAGTTCCAGGGGCTGAAGTACACGCTGTCCAAGCTCCCGCGGGCGGCGAAGCGGAAGCTGTTCATGCAGATCCCGGCGCCGTACCAGGTCATCGGCGTGAACGCGGGAGCGACCGAGCCCTGCCACGAGAAGACGCTGGAGCTGTGCTGGAAGCAGTACTCGGTGCCGGTGGAGGGACAGAGCGACATCGTGATCTTCCCGGTGCCGTACATCTCCCCGTACAACGTGAACTCGATCCTGAACCCGCTGCTGGTGCAGGTGATGGGGCTCGGGTACCTGTACAACCTGAACCGGGGCGTGCCGCTGGTGAAGAAGGGCGGCGTGATCATCCTCTGCCACCCGGCGTACGACGAGTTCGATCCCGAGCACCACCCGAGCTACATCGAGTTCTTCAACCGCCTGCTGCCCGAGACGCGGGACGCGATGAAGCTCGAGCACATGTACGAGCGGGAGTTCGCGGAGAACCCGTCATACGTGCACCTCTACCGGAAGGGCCACGCGTACCACGGGGCTCACCCCTTCTACATGTGGTACTGGGGCGAGAACGGTCGCCAGCACGTGGGGAAGGTCATCTGCGCGGGCGCGGAGAACAACCACGTGCCGGAGCTGCTCGGCTGGGAGCGCTCGGACACGCTGGGCGAGGCGATCGACATGGCCCGCGGGTTCATGGGCCGCAGCGCGAGCATCACCTGCGTGAAGACCGCCCCGATCGTGCAGTGTGACGTGCGGATCTAGCTGAGCGGGGGCTGTCTGATGCATCCGGCGAGGGCGATCGTCGCAGTCTTCGTCGCCTTTCTCTGCGCCGTCTCCGTCTTCACGGCGGCCGCCGGGCTGACCGGCTCGCTCCCTGCGGGGCTTGCCATTTCCGTGGCCATCACCACGGGCGTCTTTCTCGCGCTCAGGCGCCGACTGGCTGCACTGGACGAACGGGCCGCGGGTCGCGGGCTCCTCGTCCTGTCCGGCGTGGCGACGGTGCTCGCAATCCTTCAGCTGGTGCGCTTGACGGTCTTCACCGTCGTTCCCACCCGCGACGATTTCGCCCTGGTGCCCTCGAGCAGCTTCAGCCGTCAGCACTACTGCGGAACCGCCTACTTCGTCGCTGGAGGCGTGGTACGCGAGGTGACGAACGTCTACGACAACGCGATCTACGACCACCCGGACAGCGTCGCGACCGCGCAGCGAAAGCCGCGAACGATCGACGGCTTCAACGTCGACGTCTACGAGTATCCGCCGCCGTTCCTGCTGCTCCCTCGCGTGTTGATCCAGGTGGCGCCGGGGCTCACTCGATTCCGGATGGTGTGGTTCGGGCTGAGCTGCGCCTCGCTCCTCCTGGCCATGCTGATCACGGCCGCCGCGCTCCCGCGCGCCCAGGCCACCCGGGCCGTGCTGCTCATGCCACTCGTCTGGGCGGGGATGGGCACCATCGCCGGACTGCAGATGGGCAACTTCCAGGTGATGACGCTCGCCATCTCGATGGCCGGCATGGCGCTCTTCTCTCGACGCCACGACACCGCTGGGGGCGCGCTTCTGGGGTTCGCAGTGGCGAGCAAGCTCTTTCCGGGGATGCTCGTCCTCTACCTCGCCGTGCGTCGAGCATGGCGACCGGTGGTCGCGACCTGTCTCGCAGGGCTGCTCTTCGTCCTGCTCGCGCTCTGGGACACGGGGCTGGCTCCGTTCACGGCATTCGTCCACCACCTGCCACGGTTGCTCGGTGGAGAGGCCTTCGCCGCATTCAGGAATCCGGCGGCCATTGCGGCGAACCAGTCCATCCCGGGGCTCGTGTTCAAGCTTCGGTTCTTCGGTTTCCCGGATGTTGGGTTCGGAGGCGCGAAGCTGGTTGGCTGGATCTACACGGTGATCGCCGTGACGGCGACGGTCCTGCTTGCTCGACGTGGCCGCGGTGGACCGATCGCGTGGATCACGGTGCTGGTCCTCGCAAACCTCCGGAGCCCGTTTCTACCTGTGAGCTATGCAGTCATCGCACCGCTGTGGCTCCTGACTCTGCTCGGGGCCGAGAGCGGCGAGCGACGCGGGGCGCTGGCCTGGATCGGGCTCGCCTGGCTCGCGTTCGAGGTCGTGTGGCCCGTGGACTGGCCACTCGATCCCAGGGTGGCGACCGCGATCAATCTCGTGCCGATGGCGACGACGCTGACGCTCCTCTGGGTCGCCATCCGGGGGGACATTGGCCCGGCGGAGGCGAGGACATTCAGCCCGGCCGTCACAGCGTCGTGATCAGCCCGCCGTCGATGACGAAGTCGGCGCCCACCACGTTCCCGGTGCGGTCGCTGGCGAGCGTCAGGACGAGCTGAGCGACCTCCTCCGGACGAGTGAACCTGCCGGTCACCATCGCCTTCGAGACCTGGTTCGCCACGGCCTCCGGTTGACCTCCGGCCGCCCCCGCGATCGTCGAGGCAACACCGTCCTTGCCGAGCCACAGGTCGGTGGCCACGGGCCCGGGGCTCACCGTGTTCACCCGGATCCCTTTCGGGCCAACCTCCTTCGAGAGCGACTTGCAGAAGTTGGTCAGGGCCGCCTTGGCTGCGGAGTAGTCCATCACCAGCGGGTCGGGGAGGAAGGCGTTGACCGAGCTGACGGTGACGATGGCGCCCGTTCCCCGCTTCAACAGATGAGGCAAGGCGGCGCGCGTCGTCCGGACCGCGCTGAGGAAGTTGCTGGCCATCGTCGCCACCCAGTCCTCGTCCGTGATCGAGGCAAAGCCGGCGAGCCGCGGACGGACACTGCCCACGTTGTTCACCAGGATGTCGATCGCACCGAATGCGGCAACGGCCTCGTCGATCACTTTCTGCGGACCCTGTGAGCTCGTCAGGTCCGCGGCGACCACACGCACCGCCGGCCCGAGCGCCGACAGTTCCGCGCTCGAGCCACGCGCCGCTGCCACGACCCGCGCACCCTCCTCCACCAGCGCCCGGGTGATGGCGAAGCCGATCCCTCGACTCGCGCCGGTGACCACCGCGACCTTCCCCGAGAGATGCAGATCCATCGCGTGCTCCTCTTTCCGGCACGCGTATCACGGAGCGGCCCCGGGATCCGAAGGACCCCGGGGTCGCGCTCGCGGTCATCCGACCCCTTCAATCGGTCCCGTCGCCCCAGCCTCCGCGATCGAGGAGCTCGTCCTCATCCTCGTCCGCGGAATCCTCGTGGTGGTGACCATGGACCGGCTGCAGCACCGTCCGGTAGACCGCGCGGGCCATCTTCTTCCCCAGGCGCTCGGCCTCGTTCTGCGCGGAGCGGAAGTGGATTCCCCCGTAGACCCGCGCGTCGGCCACGTCCGTCGTGAACTGCGAGAGCCGCGAGTAGGTCAGGGTGACGCCGGCCACGGCCGGGAACGACAGGCTGATCCGATGACCTCGCTCACCGTACAGCCGGCGCAGGACGCCCGCCGCCGCATTCACCAGCGTCCCCTGGTTCGACGGGTAGTCCGGGTAGCACGGCGTGGTGATGAACGGGACGAAGCTCGGATCGCCAGGCGTCGCCGGATTGCCGTCCGAGTCACCGGCATGGATCGCCGTCTCCGGCCGCCAGAAGTTGTACCGGTACTTGTTCGAGAAGCTCGCCAGGAATCCATCGCTCATCGCCATGTTCACGAGCGCCAGGTTCCGGGCGTTCTCGGTCAGGGACCCGCGCGCCGCCAGCGCGAGCTGTCTCGTCGCCGAGTTCATCAGGACCGCCGGCCCGGCCTGGCCGTACACCCGCACCACGTCGGCCCGGTCCTGCGGCCGCGCCGTGCTGCTCGCGCCGCCCACGCTGAGCACCTCCAGGTAGTCCCGCGCGTAGCGGCGACTGGTGAGCTCGGGAGGTGGCCGCGCCACGAAGTCCGCGCCGGCGACCGCGAACGGCCTCACGTCCTTCCACTGATAGAAGCTGCCCTCCTTCGCTCCGCTGGGACCGATCGGACAGCTCGCGGTCGCCTGGTACTCCCCCGGCACCGCCGGCCCCGGAACCTTCGTCTTTGCCGGGGACGATCCGTCGTTCGCGCGGAGCGCCACCATCGCGTTCGCGACCGCTTCCCCGAACGCGACCCCGTCGCTCTTCGGTTGCCCATCCGGGATCGTTCCCAGCGAGGTCTGGTACGCCAGGTCCAGCGCGCTCGCCTTCCCGGAGAAGTACGTCACCAGCACCTTGTGCGCGGCCGCCACCGCGGCTGCCTCGGGCGACGCTCCGTCGGGAGCGCTCATCGTGCCCAGATAGGGCTCGTACTTCCCGGTGATCGCGTTCACCGCCTCGAAGACTGCCAGCTGGGTGATGGTCACGAACCGGACCTGGGGGACGGGCCCCGTTCCGGCATCCACCTGCGTGTCCATCGCGATCTCGTTCCACTGGAGGACCAGGTCCGGCGACCGAGCCCCCCGCATCTCCGATGACTCCTCCGCGAGCTGTGAGGTCACCACCCCGGAACCGCAGGCCAGGATTGCGACCACCACCGCCGCGCCGACCGCTCGACGCCTGCACACATCCATGGTTCGACCTCCGCTGTTCGCGGAGACCGTCGTCCGGTCCCCGCCAGCAGCCAGAGACGGCTCGGAGCGGATGTGACAGCGGTCGGCGTCCGGGTCGGGCAGCGGCTGGGTCCCAGCTCCGCAAGTCCTCGGATCTCCTCCCGAACCGGCGTGTCTTCGCTTCAGTCCCGCGAACCAGGGGGACGCTGATGTGGCGGCGCCAGGCGCCGCTCGATCGGGCTCAGCGTCCCTGAAGCAGGCCCGCGTCCTCGGCCAGCGTGCGGAGCTTGTCCTTCACCCGCTGGAATCGCTTCGCTGCAGCACGCGGGTCCAGCGGGTCCTCGGCGCTCGACATCACCTCGGCCACCTCTGACCAGGACAGGCCGCGATCCACCCTCAGCACCAGCAGTGACTGTTCCGCGGGCGTGAGTTGCTCCCGGAGCCGCGCCACCGCGTCCTTCGCCTCGGTCCCGAGGTGGACCGCCGTGCTGCTCCGCACCTCCCCCGCCAGGCGCGAGAGCTCCTCCGTCGCGAGCGCCCGTCCACGCCTCCGGTACGGGTCCCGCTCCTGACGCAGCCACGCGTGCCAGGCCAGCGTGTAGACCCACGTCCGCACCGACGACTCGCGCCGGAACTCCGGCAACCCGCGCCAGAGGTCCTCGCAGAACTGGGAGAAGACGTCGTCCGCCCGGTCCTCGTCCCTCGCCAGCCCCGTCAGGTACCCGAGCACCGCCGGGCCGTAGCCCCGGAGGATCACCGCCACCCCACCCGAAAGGTCACCCGCCTCGAGCAGACGACCGATCCGCGCCTCGAGGTCTTCCACGCCGGGAACGTAGCATGCGACCCTCGCCTGCCGGACCGACCGGGGAGGGGTGATGCCGAGCGATCGCCAGACCGCGGACACACCCGAGGAGAGCCCCCTGCCTCCCGGCAGCACCGAGTCGTCCGCTTTCGAGTCACTGATCCGCCGCGTCGCCCACGTCCCCGGGACGTCGGACCTGGTCCCCGCCATCGAGCTCTCGCCCGGCCTCCTCGTCGCGGACAGGTTCGAGCTGGTCCGCGAGATCGGCCGCGGTGGCTTCGCCCGCGTCTTCGAGGCGCAGGATCGCGTCCTCCTCAGGCCAGTGGCGATCAAGTTCCTGAAGCGACGGCGCCGGCTGAACGACTCGGAGCTCGAGCTCTTCTACCGGGAGGCCCGCGCGACGGCGCGCCTCAATCACCCGAGCATCGTCACCGCGCACGACTGGGGCGTGTGGAACGAGACGCCCTTCCTGGTCCTCGAGCTGCTCGACGGCGAGTCCCTGCAGAACGCGCTGGAACGCGGACCGTTCGACGAGTCGCGGTCCTGGGAGATCGTCGCTCAGATCGCGGCCGCGCTCGGCAACGCCCACGGACAGGGCGTGCTCCACCTCGATCTGAAGACCCAGAACGTCTTCCTCCTCCGGGACGGTCGAGTGAAGGTCCTCGACTTCGGCCTCGCCGGGCTCGACTGGGGAGAGAATGTTCCGGGAAGCCCGGCCCGGGTCGCCGGCGGCACTCCCTCGAGCATGGCCCCGGAGCAGCGGGAGCGCACCGGCACGGACGCCCGGACGGATCTCTGGGCGCTGGGGGTCATCCTCCACCAGCTCGTGTTCGGGCGACTGCCCGAGAAGCTCTCGCCGGACGCGACCCGCATCTCCGCTCCACCGGGAGCATCGGCCACCGTGGCCCGGGTGCTCTCGCGGACCCTGAGCCGCGACCCGGCCGACCGCTATCCGACCGCGGCGGCGTTGCTCGAGGACATCGGACGAACACCGTCGACCCGGTCTCGCCGGTGGATCGCTCCGTCCGCTCTCCTCCTCGCGCTGCTCGCCCTCGCCATCTGGTCGTTCCTCCGCGGAGACGTCGCGGCCAGGAACCCGCTCTCCGGCGCCCGCTTCCGGACGCTCACCGCCTTCGAGGGCACGGAGCACTCGGCGGCGCTGTCCCGGGACGGCAACCTCGCGGCATTCGTCTCCCGGCACGAAGGACAGGACGACGTCTGGGTGACCCGGATCGGAACCGGCCAGTTCGAGAATCGGACACGCGGTCGCGTCCCGGAGCCGCTCTCCAACTCGGAGATCCGGACACTCCAGCTCGCGCCCGACGGCTCGGCCGTCGTCTTCTGGGCCGGGGTCTCCGACGTCAGCCACGCGCGAAGCATCGGCCTGTGGAAGGCGCCGGTGCTCGGTGGCGAGCCGCAGCCTTTCCTCGACGGCGTGGCGGAGATTGCGTGGTCCAGCGATGGACGACAGCGCGTGTTCCACACGCCCGGACCGGGCGACCCGATGTTCATCCAGGCCGAGGCCGGGCCGCCGCGGCCTCTCTACACCGCGCCTCCGCCGCAGCACGCGCACTACCAGGTCTGGTCACCGGACGACCGCTGGATCTACTTCGTCCGGGGCTATCCGAGCGAGGCGATGGATCTGTGGAGGATCCGCTCGGGCGGAGGCGAACCGGAGCGACTCACGTTCCACGAGGCGCGGGTGAGCCACCCCATCCCGCTCGATCGCTCGACCGTGCTCTACCTGGCCGGGACCGTGGACGGCTCGGGCCCGTGGATCCACATCCTCGACGTCGAGCGCCGGACCACCCGCCGGGTCAGTGACGGGATCCAGCGCTACACCTCCCTCTCCGTCTCCAGCGACGGCCGCCGGCTGCTCGCAACCGCAGACCACTCCCGCCGCTCCCTCTGGAGACTGGAGCTGTCGGATTCACCGGTCGAGGCGTCGGTGGCTCGCCGGATCACCCTTCCGACCGCGCAGGCCCGCAGGCCCAGGCTCGGATCCGATTTCCTGCTCTACGTGTCCTCGGACGGCGAGACCGAGCACCTGTGGAAGCTCGTCGAGAAGACCGCGACCGAGCTGTGGTCCTCGAACGAGGCGCGCGTCATCGGCGGACCGGCCATCGCGCCCGGTACGGGTCGGATCGCCTTCTCGATCCAGGAGTCCGGACAGACCCGTCTGGTGGTCATGAACGCCGATGGAAGGGGACGCCGCGAGCTCGCGCAAGGCCGTGAGCTCCGGGGGCAGCCGGAGTGGTCTCCAGACGGAACGGCCATCGTCACTGCGATGGTCGAGGCCGAAAAGCCGCGGCTGTTCAAGATCTCGCTCGAGAGCGGAGCGACCGTCCCGCTCGTGGACGAATACTCGCTCGACCCGGCGTGGGCTCCGAACGGAGGCTTCGTGGTGTACTCGGGCACCGACGTCGGCACGACCTTCCCGCTCAGGGCAGTCACCGCGTCCGGCGAGGCCCACGCGCTCCCCCAGCGACTCACTCTGAGCCGAGGCCCGGGCACGCGCCGTCTCCGGTTCATCCCCGGCCAGGACGTGCTGCTGGCGCTCCGCGGCGACATCGGTCACCGCGATCTGTGGACCTGGGACCTGGCGACCAACGCGCTGCGGAGAGTCACGAAGCTCGGCCGGGAGATCGTCATCGGAGACTTCGACGTTTCACCGGACGGAAGGGAGATCGTGTTCGAGCGCATCGAGGAGAACTCGGACATCGTGCTGATCGATCTGTCGCCCCGCTGAGGAGCGCTCAGCGGACCTCGACGTCGACTCTCACCGCTCGCTCCGGTGTGACGTCCCGCTCCCACGGCCTCCGGTACGCGAGCTGGAGCACGCCCTTCCCCGGCTTGACGGCGAGGAACACGAACGAGGTCGTCCCGCCGTCGCCCACCCGCGCCTCGGAGTCCGTCGCTGCATGGTACGTCCCCGAGTCGACCACGGTGAGCACGTCCGGAACCGGGGGCACCACTGCCCACGAGTACCCGGTCGTCACGTTCGCCTGGAGCTGCAGCCCGAGCTCCTGGCGCACCGCGAGCGTGACCTGAGCGCCTGGCTCCGAGACCATGATCCGCGGCGGGGACGACTCGGTCGGCGGCGGAGTGGACGTCGCGCATCCCAGCACACCGAGCCCACCCAGCACGATGACCCACGCCGCTCGCATCGGCCGCGACCGTAGACCGGTTGCCACCCGGTGACTGGTCGCGGTCCCGGTGCTTGTCGGGAATCCTTCAGGCGCCGAGGATGGCCGGGGGCACGAGCGGGAGGTCGTCGATGCAGGCGGGGAAGATCTGTTACCTGGAGATTCCGGCGAAGGACGTCGAGGTCTCCTCGGCGTTCTACGTGAAGCTGTTTGGCTGGAACGTCCGCGTGCGTGGCGACGGCGCGAAGGCCTTCGACGACTCGACCGGCGCGGTCAGCGGCTCCTGGGTCGTCGGACGACCACCGGCGCGCGAGCCCGGAATGCTGCCCTACGTGATGGTGGAGGACATCGACCGCACGCTCCAGGCCGCCACGAAGATTGGCGGCGAGATCGTCACGCCGCGCACGGCGCTCGGGCCAGGGGACGCCTACGCGACCCTCCGCGACCCGGCGGGCAACCTCCTCGGTCTCTACCAGAACCGCTGACTCGGGATGCGACCTGGCCGAGCCATACCGCTTGACCTGAGGCCATGACAACGGACCCCATCTACCTGGACCACAACGCGACGACGCCGCTGCTTCCCGAGGTGGTCGACGCGATGCTGCCTTATCTGGTGACCCACTTCGGCAACCCCTCGAGCGGGCACCCGTACGGGCTCCGTGCACGCTCCGCGGTGGATCGGGCGCGCGACCAGGTGGCCGCGTTCCTCGGCTGCAACGCCGACGAGGTCGTCTTCACCTCCGGCGGCACGGAGGCGAACAACCTCGCCATCCGCGGTGTGACGGAGGCGTCTCCGGACAGGACGCAGGTGGTGACGACGACGATCGAGCATCCCGCGACCGCCCGCCCCTCCTCCTGGCTCGAGAAGCACGGGCGACGGGTGGTCCGGCTCGGTGTCGACGCCGAAGGGCGCGCCCGACTCGACGAGGCGCGTGCCGTGATCGATCGCAACACGTCGCTGGTCACCGTGATGCACTCGAACAACGAGACCGGGGTGCTGCAGCCGGTGGCGGAGGTGGTGCGCCTCGCGCATTCCATCGACGCAGTCGTTCACACCGACGCCGCGCAGTCCCTCGGCAAGGTCCCGGTCCGGGTCCGCGAGCTCGGCGTCGACCTGCTCTCCCTCGCTGGCCACAAGCTCTACGCCCCCAAGGGCGTCGGAGCGCTGTACGTCCGGCGCGGCACGACGCTCGCCCCGTTCGCCCTCGGGGCCAGTCACGAACGCGGCGTGCGCCCGGGAACCGAAAACGTGGCGTCGATAGCCGGCCTCGGCGTCGCCTGCGAGCTCGTCGGCCGGGATCTGGAATCCACCGCGGCCCGGGTGAAGGCGCTCCGCGATCTGCTCTGGACTCGCCTGGCCTCCGCCGTCCCGGGGCTCGCCCTCAACGGACATCGCGAGCTGCGGCTCCCGAACACGCTCAACGTTCGCTTCCCTCGTGCCTCCGGAAGCGCCGTCCTGGAAGGAGCCCCCGAGGTCGCGGCATCGACGGGCTCCGCCTGCCACGAGGGCGGCGAGAGCGCCTCCGCGGTCATCCTCGCGATGGGAGTGCCGCCCGAGGAGGCCCTCGGCTCGGTGCGACTCACCCTCGGCCGGAGCACGACGGAGGAGGACGTCGTCCGGGCGGCCGAGGCGCTGGTCCGTTCCTGGCGCCAGCGGTCCACCGGCTGACGGGGTCGACGCGTCGAGCCGGGCCTCCTCCGGCTGAAGCAACGCATCCGGTGCTCGACCGAAGCCCGGCGTGATCCGCACCCAGCCTTTGGAGCGGCGGACGAACCGGTCGCCCGCGTTCCGCCTCCGCTAGCCGGTTCTCGCCCGTGCGCGCAGCAAGCCGTCGATCGAGAAGCGATCGTCCAGCGCGGGCATCGCCAGCAAGAACAGGAGCAGCCCGCCCCTCGGGATGACGTGGGTGTGGAACTCGTAGAGCGGCTCGAGGAGGAGGTGGCCGAAGGTCACCAGGACCAGGACCCCTCCGAGAGCGATGAGCGCGTCCCGGGTCCGGAACCCGAGGAGGAGCAGGCCGCCGGCGATCAGCTCGATGATCGGCACCACCGTGCCGGTCGCCCAGAGCGACCACCGGGGGAGGAAGGTGTGAGCGTACGGCTCGACGAAGAGCCGGCGGGCGTGCTCCACCGGGCCCAGGCTGAACGTCTTCCACACGCCAGCCATGAAGAAGATCAGCCCGAGGATCCACCGGGCGATGAGGAGGGCCCACGCACGGTTCGACGAGGGGTCTGGCTGCATGGACCGCATTGAAGCGGGGAGCGCCGACGGCTGACCAGCGGGAACGACGCCACCGGCTGCAAGCCAGTGGCAGGAGCCTTCTCAGGAGTGACCGCGGATGAAGGCGCCGGCGCTGGCGAGCGCCTCGCGCCCTGCCTCCAGCCGGGCGTTCCACACCGGCCAGGCGTGGATCATGTGCGGCCAGATCTGCAGGGTCACCGACACGGCGGCGGCGCCTGCTGCGGCTGCGAGCCGCGTCGCGTCGGCGAGCAACGCCTCGTCGGAGCCGACCTGGATGAGCGTCGGCGGCAGCCCGGCCAGCTTCGCGAACAGCGGCGAGACCCGGGGATCCCTCGGGTCCATCCCCTTCGGGAGGCACGCGGCCACCAGCTCGCGCAGGTATTCCTCGTGGATGATCGGATCGACCGCGGCCCTCGTCGTGAGCGTCGATCCCGAGAGGGTGAGGTCGGTCCACGGCGAGATGAGCCACGCGCACCCCGGGAGCGCCTGGCCGCCGTCACGCAGCTGCTCGATCAGCGCGACGGTGAGCCCGCCCCCGGCGCTGTCGCCACCGACGGCGATGTCCCGGGCCGCGATGCCATGCTCCCGGAGGAAACGCCACGCCTTCAGCGCATCCTCGAGCGCCGCGGGGAAGGGGTGCTCGGGCGCCAGCCGGTAGTCGACAGCCAGCGTCCGCCGTCCCGCCTTCCTCCCCGCCTCGGTCACGAGCCGTCGATGGCTGACGATGGAGCCGGAGCAGTAACCACCGCCGTGGAAGTAGAGGAGGACCTGGGACTCCTCGCTGCCCGGGACGGTGGACCATTCGCCGGGGACGCCGCCGAGATCGACTGCCTCGAGCCGCACGTCATCCGCGATGGGCCAGGTCGAGCCGAGCTCGTCGAGGCGCTTCCGCCGCGCCGCCCAGCCGACGGGCCGTGGTCTCGAGCCCAGCAGCTCGCGAATCGCGTCGATCTCGGTCGGAGCCACGGAGGTGTCCGTCAGTCCTCGTCGTCCCAGTCGAAGACGTACTCACCCTCGGAGGTGTAGACGTCCAGCTCGGCGACCGGCTCGCCAGACGGCGCCTCCCCCGCGAAGATCGCTCCCGCGTCCCAGGGGTTCTGCGGAAGTGAGCGCTCCTCGATGACCGAGCGGGCCTCTTGCTCGACCCAGCTCCGGGCGGTCCGGAGCGCCGCGGCGGCGTCCGGACCAGCAGGGAACGTCTTCTCGCGCGGAGGAGAGGTCCGGACCTGGGCACGGTACGACTGGATGGAGCTCGTGGGCATCGAAGTCCTCCGGTGAGGCAGGTTTAAGGGATTTCCCGCACCGGACACCAGCCTCCCTAGAGCACCTCGTGGAGCGTGTAGATCACGCGGTCCGGTATCCGACGCCCCGTGCCCACCGCGACCAGGTCGTTGACCCAGCGGTGCTCCGGCGAAGCCGTCTCGAGGAAGGCCACGGTCCGGAGGTAGTACTCGGCCGGCGCGACGTCCTCGCCGCGCGCGAGCCGCTCCGAGACCGAGGGCGGGGCGTGGCGAATGCCGCGGTAGGTCAGCGAGATCAGCGCACCGTCGTCGGTCCGCAGGGCGAGCCGCACGTCGCTCCGGAAGGTGCCGTCCGCTCCCTGGAGGAGCCAGTCGCCTCCCACGTCGGGCAGCACCTCCCCTCGCAGCCTCGGCCCTTCGAAGCGCCCGCCCGACACCGGGACGATCCGCCGTCTGCCGACTGGCCCGACGCCCAGGTCATGGATGGGATGCAGCGAGATCTCGAGGGTGAACAGCAGCTGCGTGCGGAGGGAGCTCATGGCCCCGTGGATGCGCCCTCCAGTCGCTGGAGGGTCAAGGGCGAGAGCTTTCTCGCGAGGCACCCGGCGGCGCAGCCTGTACAGTCCGTGCCCATGCGACGTCCCGCCTGGCTCGTCCTGACGCTCGTCCCTCTCTCCTCCCTCGCAGCCCCGGCCACCCCGAAGGACGTCGCGACGCTCTTCACCGAGTGGCGCGATTTCCAGCGGCCCGCGCGCGTCAACGGCGTGCCGGACTACTCGCCGAAGGCGATGGCCGCCCAGGCCAAGGCGCTTCCGGGCTGGCTCGCGCGGGTGAATGCGCTCGACGTCTCGAACGCGCCGCTCCCGCTGCGGAACGACGTCAAGCTGATCCGGGCGGAGATGAACGGGCTCGACTTCGACCACCGGGTCCTCAGCCCGTGGACCCGTGACCCGTCGTTCTACGTCACCGTCTTCGACGAGCAGTCCGACCAGCCCGCCCGCGAGGCCGAGTGGGCCGACGCCGCGGTCGAGCTCTGGGCCCTGAAGTTCCCGCTCTCCGCCGATGCCGAGCGCGACCTCATTGCCGGGCTACGCGCCGTGCCGCCGCTCCTCATCCAGGCGCGCACGAACCTCACGGCCAACACGAAGGACCTGTGGCGCGGGGCCGGGAACCTCATCCGCTCCCAGGCGCACGCGCTCACGGCGTTCGCACCCAAGGTCTCCTCCAACGCCGCGCTCTCCGCCGCGGTGAAGGCGGCGCTCACCGCGACCGAGGAGTACCGGAAGTGGGTCGAGCAGCAGGCCGCGACCAAGACCGGCCCGTCCGGCGTCGGCGTCACCAACTACGACTGGTACCTCGCCAACGTCGCGCTCCTCCCCTACACCCACGCGCAGCTGGTGACGCTCCACGAGCGTGAGCTCGGGCGCGCCCGGGGCACGCTCGCCGCCGAGGAGCTGAAGAACCGCGCCCTGCCCGCGCAGCAACCCGCCACCACCGTCGAGGAGCACCAGCGCCGCTTCGACGAGGCGCTCGAGGCGTGGACCCAGTTCCTCCGGAAGAACGACTTCATCACCTGGGAGGACTGGATGGGGCCGGCACTGGCCGTGCTCCCCGGCGGCTTCAACCCCAAGCCGCCGCTCGAGTTCTTCGCCGAGGTGGAGGCCCGGGATCCGATCCTCATGCGGCTGCACATGTGGCACTTCATGGACCTGGCGGTGCTGGCCCACCGGCCGCCGGCGGATCCGGTCCGCGCGCGCCCGCCGCTCTACAACATCTTCGCCTCGCGCACCGAGGGCTTCGCCACCGCGCTCGAGGAGCTGATGATGCACTCGGGCCTCTTCGAGGGCCGTCCCCGCTCGCGTGAGCTGGTCTACGTGATGCTCGGACAGCGTGCGGCGCGCGCGCTCGGGGACCTCCACATGCACGACAACACCTGGACCCTCGAGCAGGCCAGCGAGTTCGCGTCGAAGAACACGCCACGGGGCTGGCTCCGTCTCGACGGCCACACCGTCCGCGGCGAGCAGCTGCTCTGGCTGCGCCGGCCGAGCTACGGGACGACGTACATCGTCGGCAAGGCGATGACCGACGACCTCATCGCCAGGATGTCGAAGAACGGCCCGCTGCCGATGAAGGCGCTGCTCGACGGGCTCAACCGGACCGGGCTCATCCCGATGTCACTGGTGGTCGAGGAGCTCGCGGCCGGGCAATGAGGACCATGGACTCCCGGACCCGGTTCCTTCTGCCGCTCCTCTTCTGGGGCCTCCTTGCCTTCGTCGCGCGAGCCGATGAGCCGGCGAAGAAGAGCGGACCGGCGCCAGGCTCGTTCACCATCGAGAGCTTCCGCCTCGAGAGCGGCGTCACGCTTCCGAAGGCGATCGTCGTCTACGGCACCTACGGCAAGCTCGACGCCGCCAGGAGCAACGCCGTGCTGCTGCCTTCGCACTACATGGCGAAGAGTGACGGCTACGACTGGCTGATCGGCGAAGGCCGTACGCTCGACCCGAAGAAGCACTTCCTGATCATGACGGAGCTCTTCGGGAACGGCCGCTCCTCCAGCCCGAGCAACACGCCCGAGCCGTTCCACGGCCCGCGCTTTCCCGTCACCACCATCCGCGACAACGTCGAGGCGGTGCGGCGCCTGCTCGAGGACGGCCTGGGCATCCACCATCTGAAGGCCGTGGTGGGCTTCTCGATGGGCGCCGAGCAGGCCTTCCAGTGGGCGGTGAGCCACCCGAAGTTCGCCGACAAGATCGTCGCCACCTCCGGGACCGCCCGCTGCTGGCCGCACGGGATCGTCCGTCTGGAGAGCGAGATCCGCGCCATCACCATCGACCCGCGCTTCAAGAGCGGTGACTACACCGAGCAGCCCGTCCAGGGCATCGAGAACATGGGCGCCGTGTGGCTCCCCTGGCTCTTCTCGCAGGAGTGGTGGAGGCGCGAGCTGTGGAAGAAGAGCGACCCTGCCGCCGCCGGCATGAACCTGGCGCAGTTCACCGAGTGGCAGGTCAAGGAGTTCTTCGCCGGCGCGGACGCCAACGACCTCATCTTGCAGATGCGCACCTGGGAGAAGCACGACGTCGGAAGCACGCCGGGCTTCGACGGCAGCACCGAGAAGGCGCTCCGATCCATCTCGGTCCCGGTCCTGTACATGCCCTCGGAAACGGACCTCTACTTTCCGGTCAGTGACGCGAAGCAAGAGAGCAAGTGGATCAAGAAGGTGACTCTTGCTCCAATCCCATCGCTGTGGGGGCACCCCGCCGGCGCCGGGGCGAGCCCCGAGGACCTGGCGTTCATCGAGAGGAAGCTGCGCGCGTTTCTCGCCGCACCCTGAGCTGCATGGACCGTTCGCTTCCAGGAGCAGTGCGCGTTCCCGCGAGTCCCCTCGACGCGACCGTGGACTTCCTGGAGCGGCTCGGCTTTCGCCTCGAGGAGATCGCTCCGGCCGATGATCCTGCCGAGGCGCTCATGAGCGGCCACGGGCTGCAGCTGAGGCTCGACAGGAGCTACCGGGGGCACGCCGAGCTGGTTCTCCCGGGCGGGGACACCCTGGCGCCGGGCCGGTATGCCGGCCCGCCCGGTCTCGTGGTCGAGGTCGCCTCTCCAGGACCGCTGGACGTCCCGCCTCCCGCGCCGGCCTTCGTCCACACCCGGCTCGCCGACACGCCGTTCCACGAGGGCCGTGCCGGCCTGCTCTATCGCGACCTGTTACCCTCGCGGCTCGGCGGCCGATGGGTGGCGAGCCACATCCGCGTCGCCCAGGGCGGTCCGGTCAAGGATCGCGTGCACCATCACACCGTGCGGCTCCAGCTCCTCTACTGCCTCTCGGGCGAGTCCGAGCTGGTCTACGAGGACCAGGGACCTCCGTTCGCGTTTCGCGCCGGCGACCTCGTGCTCCAGCCGCCGGGCCTTCGACACCGGGTGCTCGCCGCGAGCGAGGGGTTCGAGGTCGTGGAGCTCGCCTCACCCGCCTGGCATCCGACGCTGTTCGATCACGACCTGGCGCTGCCGTCGGAGGGCCGCGCGCCGGATCGCCTTCGCGAGGGACAGCGGTTCCTGCACGCCGTGGCCGACCGCTGCGTCCCCGAGCCGCTGACTCCCGGCCTGACCTCGCTCGACCTCGGGGTCCAGGCGGCGAGCGGGGGGCTCGCCAGCGCCCGGGTGCTCCGGTTCGACGGGCCCGCCTCCCTCGAGCTGCGGGACAGCCACGAGCTCAGGTTCCTCTTCGTCGTCGCCGGCACCGGGTCGCTGGACGGCTCGACCCGGGCCGCGCTCCAGGCGGGCGACGCAGTGGCGCTTCCCCGGGGGCCCGTCGTGCTGACCGGTTCGCCGGGTCTTCGACTCTTCGAGGTCACTTCCGGGGCGGCAGTCCCCACCCGCGCGGCAGACTGGTAGCGTCCGCTCCGGCCGGAGGCTCACCGTGGGCGACCGCAAGGCAGAAGGCATCGACGCGACGAACCAGGCGTTCCGCCGGTACGACCAGGTCGAGAAGAAGCAGGAGTACCACCTCGCGGAGGCGCAGCACGCCGAGGCCTTCGACGAGGAGACCCGGATCCCGATCTGCGACCTGGGGCGCTTCCTGCGCGGCAACGAGAACGACCGGAACGCCTTTGCCGAGGAGCTCGGCGACGCGCTCCGCCGTCTGGGCTTCGCCATCCTCGAGGGCCATGGCGTCGACACCAGGCTCTACGACGAGGCCGACCAGCGCATCCTCGAGGTCTTCACCCAGGTGCCGCTGGAGGAGAAGCTGCGCTACCGCGCGCAACGATTCGGCTCGGTCAACCAGGGCTACTTCCCGATCAAGGAGACGACCGACATCCACCCCGACCTGGTCGAGGGCTGGGTGTTCTGTCGCCGGGCGTTCGACCTCGACGACGACCCGGCCTACCGCGAGGAGGACTTCTGGCCCGGGTCCGGGCTCGAGCCGGTCTTCCGACGGGTGGCGCAAGCGCACGAGCGGCTGATCCACCCGGTGATGCAGAGCCTGCTCCGCTCGCTGGGCTGCGACCCGCACCTCTACGATCGCAGGCTCACCGGCACGAACTTCGGGCTCCGCCTCAACTACTACCCACCGCTGAGCGCGTCGGACGAGGGTTCGGGAGCGGGCCGCATGCTCGGCCACGAGGACGTCGACCTCTTCACCTTCCTCCCCGCCTCCCGCGTCGAAGGGCTGCAAGTCTTCAACCGCGCCAACGACAAGTGGATCCGCCTCGATGCGCCGAGAGGCTCGATCATCCTCAACACCGGCGACTACGTGCAGCGGATCTCCAACGACATCTTCCCGTCGACGACGCACCGGGTGAGCCCACCGCGCGATCCGGCCCAGCGCCGGCAGCCGCGCGTCTCGCTCCCGATGGCGATCTATCTGTGGGAGGACGAGGTGCTGGAGGTGCTGCCCGGCCTCGAGCCCCGGAAGTACGAGCCGGTGAAGGCGATCAATTTCCACACCCGGATCACCAGCAAGTACTACGGCGACGACTACGCCGTCGGCTGATCCCGGACCACCATCCAGCTCACGAGGCCGACCAGCGCGAGCGCCCCGAGGGCGGCCAGGGTGATGCCCGGCTGCTGGATCAGCGCCCCCACCAGCAGCAGCACGTAGATGCCGAGGAAGGCGAGCGGGACGAACGGGTAAAGCGGCACCCGGAACGGCGCGTCCGGCCGGCCGGCGCGGAGCTTGAACAGCACCACCACCATGAAGCCGTCGGTCACCAGGATGAAGGTGATGGCGAGCGAGAGCAGCCGCTCGAAGGTTCCGGTGGCGGCGAGCACCACCGAGACGAGCGCGACCAGGAGCAGCGCGGTCCACGGCGTCCCGCCCGGATTCACCCTGGAGAGCACCGCCGGGCCCAGCCCGTCGCGGGACAGGCCGAAGACGACCCGCGGGGTCACGAAGAGGTTGCCGTTGAGCGAGGCCAGCACGACCAGCAGCGCGAGCCCCGACATCACCGCCCCTGCCCGCGGGCCGAAGATCGCGTTGGCCGCATCGCCGGCCACCAGCGTCGAGCGCGCGATCTGGTCGAAGGGCAGCACGTGGACGAACGCCGCGTTCAGCAGGAGGTACAGAGCGGTCACCGAGGCGATACCACCGAGGAAGACCCGCGGCAGCGAGCGATCGGGATCCTTCAGCTCCTCGGCGATCTTCGCCGCGTCGGGATAGCCGTAGTAGCTCCAGATCACCGACTGGAAGGCGACGGCCATGGCCCCGAAGAGCGCGGCTCCCGTCGGCGCGCCGGGGAGGCTGCCCGTCCATCCAGCTCCGCTGCCGGCGACGATGGCGACGACGAACACTCCGAGCAGCGCGAGGACCTTCGCCGCGGTCACGACGTTCTGGGCCAGGGTCCCGAGCCGGACTCCGACCAGGTGCATCCCGGTGAGGGCGAGGATGAGGACCACTCCGGTCGCCGAGGCCGCCCGCGGAGACCAGCCCAGGAGTCGGCCCAGGTAGTCGCCGGACACCACGGCGATGGCGGCGACCGCGGCGCAGTAAGTGCCGAGGGCCTCGACCCAGCCGATGACGAACCCCGCCCGGCGCCCGAAGCTCTCGCGTGCGTAGACGTACTTCCCGCCCGCGTGGGGGTGCCGCGTGGCCAGCTCGGCGAAGATCAGCGCGCCCAGAAGGCCCACCGCCCCCCCGAGCGCCCAGGCGACGAAGGTGAGCGCCGGGTGTCCGATGAAGCTCGCGACGATGCCCGGAGTCCGGAAGATGCCGGCGCCGACCATGATGCCGACGACGAGCGCGAGACCGTCGCCCCACCCCAGCGTCTTCCTCAACCTGAGGGGCGGCGGGCGCACAGGGCCGTCACTCTAGCGCCGAAACCACCTGGGTGGTCTCGGCGTCGGTCCGAAGGCGCGCGAGCCGCGGCGCCGTTCAGTCGACCGAGGGGATCGCCTGGAGGTTCGCGGCGCGCGCCGTGCCCGGCGCCGGACGTCCGAGCGCCACGACCGCCGCCGAGGCGAGGTAGAGGACTCCCGCGCCGAGCATCGAGAGCTGCACCGCGTGGAGGGGATCGCGGCTACCGACGAAGAGCGAGGCGAACACCGCGACGCCGAGGGCGGTGCCGATCTGACGGCTGGCGTTGAGCACGCCGCTGCCGATACCGGCCAGCTGAGGCTCGACGCTGGCGAGGATCGCGGCGTTCATCGGCGGCGCGACCAGGCCGGCCCCGAGCCCGAGCAGCGAGAGGAGCGGGGCGAGAACCCAGAACGAGCCGCCGGCCGTCGCCAGCGAGAGCCCGAAGGCGCCGGTGGCGAGCAGCACCAGGCCGCCGAGGATGGTGGGCCGCGGTCCATGGCGGGCGGCGAGCCGTCCACCGACGATGCTCGCCAGGCAGAAGCTCACGGTGATCGCGGTGAGGTGCAGCCCGGTCACCGCCGCCGATTCGCCCCGGACGCGCTGGAAGAACAGCGACAGCACCAGCAGCCCGCCGAAGAAGGCCGCCGCGTAGAGCAGGGCTCCGGCCGAGGTCGTGGAGAACGTCCGATGACGGAACAGGCGCGGGGGCAGCATCGGCTCTGCGCCCGTGGACTCCATCCGCACGAACAGCACCAGCCCCACGATGCCGGCCAGCAACGGCCAGAGGACCATGGGCGAGCCCCACCCCTGCTCCCCGCGCTCGACCAGCGCCCAGGTCACTGCGCCCAGGGAGAGAGCCGCCACCGCCTGCGCCGGAAGATCGAGCCCGACCCGCACCATCCGCGCTACATCCGCACGGCGCACGGCGACGGCTATCGGCTCACGCCGGACGATGCCCGCGACTGACGCAGATAACGCAGAGGCCGCAGATAACACAGATGACGCAGATAGCGCAGATGGCTCGGACACACTTCATCGATTCTTTGCTAGACTGCCGCCCACATCGGCGGGTCGATCGGTCCATCCCCGTGGGAGATGCGTCGCATGAGACTGACTTCTGGTCGGAATTCGATCGTGGCCGTGCTGGCGATGGTCCTCGGGACGCTGACCGTTCCGCTGAGCGGCCAGAGCGGCGGCACCAAGAACGGTGAATGGCCCACGTACGGCGGCGATCTCGCGAGCACCCGCTATTCCCCGCTCGATCAGATCAACGCCGCCAACTTCG
>Ga0081540_1001411_pt1 | contig 20783 bp, 23 predicted proteins | sample TabmetS2T1R1_FD_71024 | JGI IMG/M metagenome (GOLD analysis project Ga0081540, IMG submission 71024) | Tabebuia heterophylla rhizosphere microbial communities from the University of Puerto Rico - S2T1R1 | ecosystem: Host-associated > Plants > Roots > Rhizosphere ... | reverse complement strand
CCAGTACCAGCGTGCCGCCGCCACGCGCGGTGCCCCGGAACAGCCGGTCGGAGGTGCCAGGGTTGGCGACCAGCCGCCGCTTCTCTTGTGGTAACCCGGTGGTTCCCGGCCGCTCCGGCGCGGTCATGGTGTCGCTCACGCGCCACCCCCGGCCGGCAGCCGCACGACGCTCAGGCCACGCCGCTCGTGCAGCGTCACCACGCCCTCGGCCAGCTCAGCGTCGGCGGTCAGCGCGACGAACTTGGCCGCCCCGATCCGGCCGTCGTGGTCCCGTTCGTACCAGCGGCTGCTGACCGCCACCGCAGACTCCTCCAGGTCGATCCGCCAGCCCCAGCGCCCGGTGCGCGGGTCCGTTGTGGAGTGGTGGACCAGCCGGCCGATGCCCTGCTTGAGCTGCAGGATGGCGCGGCGGGCCAGCTGGTACGAGACGAAGCTGAGTGCGCTGCGCCCGAGTTCCCGGTTGTTGGCGCCGATCAGCCGCCAGCCGTACCAGCTGCCGGCCTCGGCGGCCGTCTTCCGCCCGGAGACCAGCGGCGCGACCTCGGCGACACCGCCCGCGACCTCCACGGTGCCCTGGGCGCCGGTCCGCAGCCGCTCAACCCAGTCCGACACGTCCTCACTCTCGACCAGCGCCTCGTCAGTACAGGCCGGCATCGGCCAGCTCATCCTCCGCGGATGCAGCGAAGCCGGCCCGAACAGGACCTGGAAACGCACCTGGGACATGACCACACTCCAGACTCACTCGCCCCACGCATCTGACCGGCCAGCCGGCGCGCCCCCACGCCGGCGGGCGCGACCGATCCACCCCGCAGTCGCCGTCACTTCCGCCTGAGTGCAGTGCGAACGTCGCAAAGCCGGGCCACGGTCGAAGGGAGAAATTGTTAACGCCGAACGAAGCGTGGGTCGCCGTCCCGTGGACTGCTGTCCTTTCGGAACGAACGGCCGATCATTGTTTGGCCAATTGCATCTCATCGTTGAACCAGCCGGACGGTATTCATCACGACGGCCCCGGCCACGAGCCCGAGGAAAACGCCGCTCGCATACTCCGCCTGCACCCTGCGCTGGTACCGGCGGCTGGAGACGGCGACGGCCGCCTGTCCGATCTGCACCCGCCAGGCCCAGTCGGCCCGACCGGAGCGCAACGAAACGGGCACGGCGTGTTCGGCGTGCTGACGCAGGAACTCGACGGAGGCCCCGCATAAATCTATATCCTCGAATATATCGACGGCGTGGCCGAGATCGCGATTGTTGTTGGACAGCAGGCGCCACGTCGCTCCGCTCACGCCGATTTCCGCGCCGTCCACGCGGCGCCTCACCAGATAGATCTCAAATCGCGCGACGGCCACCCTTTGCCCCCTTGGCCGGCCCGGCCCCTCCCGATGGGCCCGGCACGCAGTTGGTCACGGTGCCGAGCGAATGTGCACAACCGGCGCCTGTCCCGTTAACAACAGGGCTTCAGCTCGATGTCAACCTGGCTAAGTGGACCGCCCCGGGCTGCGCTCCGGCGGTCGCTCTGGTAACAGCCGGGGCATCTGAGCCGATTGCCCGCCTCCCTGCCGGCGCGGCTCTGCCGGCGAGGCGCCTGTCCGGACCCCGCCTCCGGTCCGGCCGCGCACGGCCGCTGCGGCGCCGCAGCCGACCAGCACGGGGAGCACTTCTCCTTCGAGAAGCGTTTATCCGGATTGGCACCGGGAACCGCTTGGCCATGTCCGTATCAGTGCAGGTGCGCCGGTATGGCGGCAGGTTCGATGGGGTCCTGTTCGACCGGGACGGCACGCTGGTGCGCGACATTCCCTACAACGGTGACCCGGACCGCGTCGAGCCGATGCCGGGCGCGGCGGCGGCGGTCGCCCGGCTGCGCGAGGCGGGCTACCGGATCGGCGTGGTGAGCAACCAGTCCGGCATCGGCCGCGGCATGCTCGACGCCGCCGCTGTTGCCCAGGTCAACGCCCGCATCGACGAACTCATCGGACCCTTCGACACCTGGCAGGTCTGCCCGCACGCGCCCGCCGACGCGTGCCGCTGCCGGAAGCCGGCGCCCGGGCTGGTCGAGGCCGGTGCCCGGGCGTTGGGCACCACACCCGCGCACTGCGTGGTCATCGGCGACATCGGAGCGGACGTCGACGCCGCCGCCGCGGCCGGGGCCACCGGGCTGCTGGTACCCACGGAGGTCACCCGGGCGGCAGAGGTCGCCCAGGCGCCCGCGGTGGTCGCCGGGCTGGCCGACGCGGTCGACTGGATCCTCGCCCGGGAGCGCCTGCTGCGCCCGCCGGTACCGGCCGCGCCGCCCGGCGGTCGGGTGCTGGCGGTGCGCGCCGACTCGGCCGGTGACGTGCTCATCTGCGGCCCGGCGATCCGGGCGCTGGCCGCCCGGGCCGGCTCGGTGCACCTGCTGTGCGGCCCGCGTGGACGGGCCGCCGCCCAGTTGCTGCCCGGCGTGGACGACATCATCGAGTGGCCGGTGCCCTGGATCGATTCCGGCGCCGGCCCTGTCGATCCGGCCTCCGTCGCCGCCCTGCTGACCGAGGTCGGCGGGCGCGGCATCGACGAGGCCGTCATCTTCACCTCGTACCACCAGTCCGCGCTGCCGCTCGCGCTGCTGCTGCGGCTGGCCGGGGTACCCAGGATCTCCGCGATCAGCGACGACTTCGCGGGCGGGCTGCTGGAGGTTCGGCACCGGGTACCGGAGGGGGTACCCGAGCCGGAGCGCGCCCTGTCCCTGGCGGCGGCCGCCGGGTACCCGCTGCCGGACGGCGAGGACGGTGGGCTGCGGATCAACGTGGACGACCTGGACCCGGAGCCCAACCGGCCCGGGTACGTGCTGGTCCACCCGGGGGCGAGCGTACCGGCGCGGGCCTGCCCGCCCGAGCGCTGCGCGGCGATCGTGGAGGCGCTGGCCGGTTCCGGGCGGGACGTGGTGGTCACCGGCGGCCCGGACGAGCGGGAACTGACCGCCTACGTGGCCGGCACGGTGGCACAGGACCGGGGCGGAGCCACCGACCTGGCCGGGCTGGCCCGGCTCATCTCCGGCGCCGACGCGCTGGTCGCCGGCAACACCGGACCGGCGCACCTGGCGGCGGCCGTCGGTACGCCGGTGGTCAGCCTCTTCGCGCCCACCGTCCCCTTTGGACAGTGGGGCCCCTACCAGGTGCCGACGGTGCGGCTGGGAGAGCAGTTGGCCGCCTGCCGGGACACCAGGGCGGTGCAGTGCCCGGTGCCCGGCCATCCCTGCCTGAGCCGCATCGATCCGGCCGATGTCGTGGCGGCCGTCGACGCGCTGGCCGCCAACGCGACGCTGCGCGGCGACGCGGGGCCGCGCGGTGACTCGGCGCCGCACGCTCACCCGGCGCCGCACGCTGACCCGGCGCTGCGCGGTGGCACCCGGTGAGGGTCCTGCTCTGGCACGTCCACGGCTCGTGGACGACCGCCTTCGTGCAGGGTAAGCACACCTATCATGTGCCGCTGACGCCCGACCGTGACCAGTGGGGTCGTGGCCGGGCGGCGACCTATCCGTGGCCGGACAGCGTCGTCGAGGTACCGGTCGACAAGCTGTCCACAGTGGACTTCGACGTGGTCGTGCTGCAGCGGCCCGAGGAGTTCGGGCTCGTGCGGCAGTGGACCGGCCGGCGCCCCGGCCGCGACATCCCGGCCGTCTACGTCGAACACAACACCCCGAAGGGCGGCGTACCCGACACCCGGCACCCGATGGCCGACCGCGAAGACTTGACTCTGGTCCACGTCACACCGTTCAACGAACTGTTCTGGGACAACGGATCCACTCGTACCGCCGTCATCGAGCACGGCATACCCGACCCGGGGCAGCAGTACACGGGCGAGCTGGAACGCATCGGGGTCGCCATCAACGAACCGGTGCGGCGCTGGCGGGTCACGGGTACCGACCTGCTGCCCCGGTTCCTCGACGTGGCGCCGGTGGACGTCTACGGCATCGGGGCCGCGGCCCTGGCCGAGCTCATGCCGGTCACCGGCTACGACGATCCGCCGCAGCCGTTCCTGCACAGCGAACTCGCCCGCCACCGGCTCTACCTGCACCCGATGCGCTGGACCTCGCTGGGCCTGAGCCTGCTCGAGGCGATGAGCCTGGGCATGCCGGTGCTGGGGCTGGCCACCACGGACGCGCACTCGGCGGTGCCGGCCGACGCCGGGCTGCTGTCCACGAGCGTCGACGAGCTCGTGGAGGCGGCCCGGTGGCTGATGGTCGATCCGGCCGCCGCGCACCGGCTGGGCGCCCGTGCCCGCACGGTGGCCCAGGCCCGCTACGGCCTCGACCGCTTCCTGTCCGACTGGGACCGACTGCTGATTGAGGTGAGCCGACATGCCTGACGAGGGTCGGATGCGCATCGCGATGGTGTCCGAGCACGCCAGCCCGCTCGCCGCGCTCGGCGGGGTGGATGCCGGCGGGCAGAACCTGCACGTCGCCGAGCTGTCCGCGGCGCTCGCCTCGGCAGGGCACGAGGTGCGGGTCTACACCCGGCGCGACTCGCGCAAGCTGCCCGGCATCGTGGAGGCCGGCCCGGGGGTGTCGGTCGTACACGTTCCGGCCGGCCCGGCCAAGCCGGTGGGCAAGGACGAGCTGCTGCCGTACATGGGCACGTTCGGGCAGTGGCTGGCGGCCGAGTGGGGCTCGGGCGACTGGGCACCGGACGTGGTGCACGCGCACTTCTGGATGAGCGGGCTGGCCGCGCTGACCGCGCGCGCCCGCTACCCGGTACCGGTCGTGCAGACCTACCACGCGCTGGGCAGCGTCAAACGCCGCTACCAGGGGGCGCAGGACACCAGCCCGGCGCAGCGCATCGGGTACGAACGGATCCTCGGCCGGCAGGTCGACCAGGTGGTCGCGCAATGCTCGGACGAGCTGTCCGAACTGGTCGCGCTGGGCGTGCCCAGGCAGTCAATCCGGCTGATCCCGTCCGGGGTGGACGCGGCCCGGTTCACGCCCAGCGGCCCGGCCGCGCTGCCGCCCGGTACCGGCCGGATCCTGTCGGTCGGCCGGCTGGTGGAGCGCAAGGGCTACGCGGACCTTGTCGAGGCGATGCGGCTGCTGCCCGACGCCGAGGCGGTCATCGTCGGCGGGCCGCCGGTCGACCAGCTCGGCGACGACCCGGTGGCGCAGCACCTGCTGTCCCTTGCCCGGGAGCGCGGGGTCGCCGACCGGGTGCGGCTGACCGGCGCGGTGCCGCGCGAGGAGATGCCGCAGTGGTACCGCAGCGCCGACCTGGTCGCCTGCCCCGCCTGGTACGAGCCGTTCGGGCTGACTCCCCTGGAGGCCATGGCCTGCGGGGTACCGGTGGTGGCCTACGCGGTCGGCGGGTTCATCGACACCGTGGTGGACAACGTGACCGGGCACCTGGTGCCGCCCCGCGACTACCGGGCGCTGGCCAAGACGCTGCGTACGCTCCTGAACGACCCGGTGCGGCGGCTGGAGTTCGGCGCGGCCGCGGTCGACCGGGCCAGCGAGTGCTACTCCTGGGCGCGCACCGCCGACCAGCTCCTCGCGGTGTACCGCCGGCTGGCGCTCGCCGAGGAGCCGGCGGAGACGACCGCGGAGCCGGCCGCCGAGGTGGTGAGCGCCGGATGACGACGGCACACCTGGACGCGCTGAAGGACGCGCTGGACGACTTCCGGGCCGAGGCGGGCCGGCTGGACTCGTGGGCGCAGCGGCTGGCGCACACCCTGCCGCGCGGCGGCCGGCTGCTGGCCGCCGGCAACGGCGGCAGCGCGGCGCAGGCCCAGCACCTGGTCGCCGAGCTGGTCGGCAAGCTGGACGCGGACCGTGCCCCGCTGTCGGCCATCGCGCTGTGCGCGGAGACCTCCGGCCTGACCGCGATCGCCAACGACTACGGGTACGCCGAGGTGTTCGCCCGCCAGGTGCGGGCGCACGGGCGCCCCGGTGACGTGGTGGTGCTGATCTCCACCAGCGGGCACAGCCACAACGTGCTCGCCGCGGCCCGGGCGGCGCGGGAGCTGGAGCTGCCGACCTGGGGGATGACCGGTGCGCTGCCCAACCCGCTGGCCGAGGCGTGCACGGACGTGCTCGCGGTGCCCAGCACGGACACCCAGGTCGTCCAGGAACTGCACCTGGTCGCGGTGCACCTGCTCTGCGCGCGCCTGGACGAACTGCTCCTGCCGGTGCTCAGCGACCTCGTGGTGGACGTGACCCCGAACCCGGTCGTCCCCGTGGACGGAGTCACGGCATGAGCGGGGTAACGGCCTGATGGCGACGCGGCCGATCGTGGTCGTCGGGGACTGCCTCCTGGACCGCGACGTGAGCGGCCGGGTCGACCGGATCTGCCCGGACGCTCCGGCCCCGGTGTTCGAGGAGGCGCACGCGGTGGACCGGCCGGGCGGCGCCGCGCTGACCGCCGCGCTGCTGGCCGAGACGGGTCGGCCGGTGCGGCTGGTCACCGCGCTGGGCACGGACGCCGCCGGCGACCGGCTGCACGAACTGCTGGCCGCCGCGGGAGTCGAGGTGGTGGCACTGCCCTACCGCGGCGAGACTCCCGAGAAGGTCCGGCTGTGCGCGGGGCACCAGGTGCTGATGCGGATGGACCGCGGCTCGCCGGGCGTCCTGGACGAGCCGCCGGCGGGGATCGCCGCCGCGCTGTCGGGGGCCGGCGCCGTCGTGGTCAGCGACTACGGCCGCGGGGTCAGCCGGCTGTCCGCGGTGCGCGCGGCCGTGGCGGAGCTGGCCGGTACCCGGCCGGTCGTGTGGGACCCGCACCCTCGCGGTTCGACGCCGGTACCGGGGGTCCGGCTGGTGACTCCGAACGAGGCGGAGGTCCGTGCCTCGGTCGACGACGGTACCGTCCACAGTGGAACGGTACACAGTGGACGGTTCTCCGGGCTGGCCGCCGCCGCCGAGCGGGTGCGCCGGTCCTGGCAGGCGCGGGCGGTCGCCGTCACCATGGGCCCCGACGGCGCACTGCTCGCCCAGGGCGGCCCGACGCCCATGGTGGTGCCCGCGCCGATGCGCAGCGACGGCGACCCCTGCGGCGCGGGCGACCGGTTCGCCGGTGCCGCCGCGGCCGCGCTGGCCGATGGCGCGCTGGTGTCCGAGGCGGTGCAGGCCGGCGTCGCCGACGCGGCCGCGTTCGTGGCGGCGGGCGCGGCACGCGGGTACGCCCGGCGGCGCGCGCAGACCGGGGACGCCGACCGCACGGCCGAGGTGGACGTCGACGCCGCGCTCGCGCTGGCCGCGGCGACCCGGGGCGCGGGCGGGACGGTGGTGGCCACGGGGGGCTGCTTCGACCTGCTGCACGCCGGGCACGTGGCCACCCTGGAGGCGGCCCGCGCGCTCGGCGACTGCCTCGTCGTCTGCCTCAACTCCGACCGCAGCGTGCGGGCGCTGAAGGGGCCGGACCGTCCGCTGGTACCGCAGCAGGACCGCGCCCGGCTGGTGGCCGCGCTCGGCTGTGTGGACGCGGTCGCGGTGTTCGACGAGGCGACCCCGGAGTCGCTCCTGCGGCGGCTGCGGCCGGACGTCTGGGTCAAGGGCGGTGACTACTTCCTCGACGACCGCTCGGTGCTGCCCGAGGCCGAGCTGATCCGGGGCTGGGGCGGGCAGACCGTGGTCGTGCCCTACCTTGCCGACCGGTCCACGACCGGACTGATCGAGACGGCCCGCGCCCGCGGCCGGTCCGCACCCGAAGGAGGACAGCGATGAACCCCCCGACCCTTGGCAACGTCCTGGTGACCGGCGGCGCGGGTGGGCTGGGCGCGGCGGTGGTGGCCGCGGTCGGCCAGGCCGGCGGCAAGCCGTATGTGCTGGACCTCAAGCCACCGCCGGACGGAGTGCCGTGCGTGACCGTCGACCTGTCCGACACCCGGGCGGCCGAGCGGGCCGCGGCCGAACTCGTCGAACACGCGGGCGGCGTGGACGCGGTCGTCACCGCGGCCGGCATCGACATCCCCGGGCGGCTGGGCGACGTACCCGCCGAGGACTGGGAGCGGGTGGTGCAGGTTGACCTGCTCGCACCGGCGGCCGTCATCCGCGCGTGCCTACCGTCCCTTGTGGAGCGTCGCGGCCACGTCGTGACGGTCGCCTCCACGCTGGGCCTGCGCGCGCTGTCGGACGCGACCGCCTACTGCGCGGCCAAGTTCGGGATGGTCGGCTTCACCCGGGCGCTGGCCGCGGAGCTTGCCGGTCAGGTCGGCGTGACCCTGCTGGTGCCGGGCGGGATGCGGACCAACTTCTTCGACGGGCGCACCGAGCAGTACAAGCCGGGTCCGGACGCGGTTCTCAACGCGCCGGAGAACGTCGCGGCCGCCGTGATGTTCGCGCTGTCCCAGCCGGCCGGATGCGCGGTCCGCGAGTTGGTCGTCACGCCCGACCTCGAACCGTCCTACCCGTGAGCGTGCTGGTTCTGCGGGCGCTCGGGATCGGGGACCTGGCAACGGCGGTACCGGCGCTGCGCGGGCTGCGGGCCGCGTACCCGACGGCACGGCTGAGCCTGGCCGCACCCGCCTGGCTCGCGCCGCTGGCCGGACTGACCGGGGCGGTCGACCGGGTGGTACCCGCGACCGGGCTCGCCGCGCTGCCGAGGAACACGGCCGCGCCGGCGGTCGCGGTGAACCTACACGGGAAGGGACCGCAGTCGCACCGGCTGTTGGCCGACCTGAACCCGGAGCGGCTGCTGGCCTTCCACTGCCCCGAGTTCCACCATCCGGAGTTCCCCGACGGTCCGCAGTGGACACAGGATGAGCACGAGGCGGTGCGCTGGTGCCGTCTGCTCGACTGGTACGGCATCCCGGCCCACCCGGGCGACCTGAGCCTGCATCCGCCCGCGGCGCCCGCCTCGGTACCAGGCGCCACAGTCGTGCACACGGGCTCGACATCGGCGCTGCGGCGCTGGCCTCCGCAACGGTTCGCGGAGGTCGCCCGGCGACTGGACGCGGACGGGCACACCGTGGTGCTGACCGGCGCGTCCGGCGAGCGCGACGCCGCCCTGTCCGTCGCGCGCGACGCGGGACTGCCGGCCGATCGGGTGCTGGCCGGCCACACCGACCTCGCCGCGCTCGCCGCGCTCGTGGCGGATGCCCGGCTGGTGGTCACCGGGGACACCGGAGTGGGCCACCTGGCCACCGGGTACGGGGTGCCGTCGGTGGTGCTGTTCGGCCCGGTACCCCCGACGTGGTGGGGACCTCCGCCGGACCGGGCGCAGCACCGCGCGCTGTACCACGGCGACGCGGAGGGCTCCCCCCTGTTGGCCATCGGCGTCCCCGAGGTGCTGGCGGCGGTCGCCGAAGTCCTTGCCGCACCTCGGGATCCGGCCGCCCACCGGGCTCCGGGCGGGCGTGATCCGGCCGTCAGGCCGGATCGGCGAGCAGCCGTTCGCGCAGTGTCGCCAGGGTCTGGCTGAGCAGTCGGGACACGTGCATCTGCGAAATGCCGACCTGGTCGGCGATCTCGGACTGGGTGAGGTTGCCGAAGAAGCGCAGCGACAGGATCCGCTGCTCCCGCTCGGGCAGCTCCTTGATGAGCTGGTGCAGCGCCTGACGGTCGGCCAGCGACTCGATCTGGTCGTCCGGTTCGCCGATCAGCTCGCCCAGCTCGATGCCGCCGTCGTCGGTGCCGACCGCGCTGTTGAGCGAACGGGTCGCGTAGGCGCTGCCGCACTCCAGCCCGGCCAGCACGTCGTCCTCGTCGATCCGCAGCCTCGCGGCCACGTCCGCGACGGTCACCGAGCGGCCCAGCTCCTGCGCCAGGTCGGTGTACGCGCGGCTGATCTCCAAGTGCAGCTCCTGCATCCGGCGGCTCACCCGTACGCTCCAACCCTTGTCACGAAAGTGCCGCTTCAACTCACCCACCACCGTCGGCCCCGCGAAGTTCGCGAAGGGGATGCCGCGGCTGATGTCGAAGCGGTCCACCGATTTGATGAGTCCGACCGTGGCGACCTGGGTCAGGTCGTCCAGCGATTCACCCCGTCCGGAGAACCGCCGGGCCAGCCGGCGGGCGAACGGCAGGTAGGCACAGATGAGCTCGTCCCGCAGGGCGAGCCGGAAGGGGTCCTCCAGGTCCAGGTGCGCCATCTTCGCGAACGTCTCGGCGGCGAACTCGTCCACGGGCGCACCGGATGGCGCTACCGGACGCGTCGCGGTCGTTTCCCTCGACTGGGTGGTTTCGGCCGTGTCCGTGGATTCCCGCGTCTGCGTGGTTTCCCGGGTTTCGGTACGGGACATGACGTCTGGGTGCAAGGCGATAGCCATGGCCTGCCTCTGTGCCATAACCGCCGCCGGACCGGATGGAGCCGGAACGGTTGCGGGCACGGCGGATCGGCCCGCGCTCTTCACGCGGGAAAGGTCGGTGAATGACGACGGCGCCCACCGTTTGAGCGCCGTGCGCGGCCCTTCGAACCGGGTCGCCGGTCGCGTCCCTGCCTGACGGGCGCGCCACTTCCGTACGTTACTCGTCGCGCAGTCGCCCGCAACCGCCTTGGGAAAACGTCGATCAGTCCGGTACCGCGAGGCGCGCCCAGACCACCTTGCCCTCACCCGTCGGCGCACAGCCCCAGCCGTCGGACATGGTGTCGACGATGAGCAGGCCACGTCCGTAGCCGGCTGTCTCGCTCACGCCACCGCCGGGGCTGGCGAGCAGCCGGGGATCCCCGTCGCGCACGGACAGGTAGAGGTCGGCTCCGGACAGCCGGGCCGTCAGCTCCATCGGGGTGCGCGCGTGCACGACCGCGTTGGTCACCAGCTCGGACACGATGACGGCGGCCAGGCGACCCAGCCTCGGTACCCCCCAGTTGACGCAGGCTTCCTGGACGAAACGGCGGGCCTGCTCCGGCGCGTACCGGTCGGGCGCGAGCCGCGCGGACTGCCGGGCCGGCAGCGGCGACTTGAGCGCCACGGCGACGGCGTCCTCGATCCGGTCGAACAGGTCGATGCCGGCCGGGGTCGGCGCGGGGTCGGCGGCGCCGGCCAGCAGCGACCGCACGGCCGGTGGCGCGCCGCACATCGCGATCCGCGCCCCGGGCCAGCGCGCGGCCTCGTCGGCCAGGTCCAGCAGGGCGGGCAGCGCGGGCGGCACGACGTTGAGGTGGGTGGCGTCGACGACCAGAGCCATGGGCTGTTCGGCGAGCCGCTCGCGCAGCGACAGCACGCCGCCGATCGAGGAGGACTCGTCAAAGGTGCCGTAGAGGTCGACCACCGCCACCGGCAGCCGTCGCTTCACCCGACACACGAGCGTGGACACTGGCCTCAGCGCACCCGCCCGGCGAGCCGGTTTCCGGCGTCAGCCTCCATGCGGCGCACCACACCTTCCTGCCGATGAAGGGGATTCCCTCGGAGGCTGGTGTACCCGCCACCATCGCAGTCATTCCTCGGCATCGGTCCGACTTATCGGATAGCATCGCGCGTTCCACCTGCCCACGCCAGCCGAGCGGGTTGGCGATTCGCCCCGGACGCTCAGGCCGGGCGGGCGCTCTCGGCGCGGGCGGTGAGCCCGGCCCAGAGGTCGGCGAAGGTGCGGTCGCCGAGCCGGCCCACCGGCGGGCCGTCCCCCTCCGGTTCGCCACCGCAGCAGACGCGCACCACGCCGTCACAGGTGACGTACGCGCTGTCGGGCGCGCCGCCGGGTGGCCGGTCCGGCCGCGCGGGGTCCGGCGCGCCGGGCTCGGGCAGGCGCAGGTCCAGGCCGTACTCCTCGGCCGCGAGCATCGCCTCCCGGAACGACTTCGCCGTCAGGTCCGGGTCCAGGCGGGCCGGGGCCGCGGGCGGATCGACCGGTACCGGACTCAGTCCGTCCATCAGCGGCTCCCGGGTCAGTACGCCGTCCGGATCCAGTTCGTCGGCCGCCGGCGACAGGTGCTGCACCCGGACCTCGGCGACCCCGATGCCGCCCAGCAGCGCGACCATGTCCGGCAACTGGGCGATGTTCTGCGGAGTCGCCACGAACACCACCCGCACGCCCGGGGTGTCGCGCCCCGCGGAGCGCCGCGCCGCGACCAGACCGGCGAGATTTTCCAGTACCGGACCGAAGTGCACCCCCTCGGGTGCCCCGTCGAAGCCCTGCGGATCGGCGCCGTCCAGCGACACCCGCAGCCGGTCGAGGCCGGCCTCGACCAGTTCCTCCGCGCGGTCCCGGTAGAGCAGCGTGGCGTTGGAGTCGACGGCCACCCGCACGCCCCGGCTCTTGGCGTACCGGATCATGTCCACCAGGTTCGGCGCGAGCAGCGGCTCCCCCATTCCCTGCAGGGTCAGCTCGCGCAGCCCCGGCAGGTCGTCGAGCAGCCCCCGGAACATGGCCAGCGACATGGCGCCGGTGAGCCGGTTGACGGGCGGCCGGCAGCGCGCCAGGCACATCGCGCAGCGCAGGTCGCCGACCGCGGCCACCTCGACACGCAGGGCATCGGGCAGCGCCGGTACCGGCCTGGTGTGGCGGGTCGCCCGGCCGATCGTGTCGGTTCCTGCCACGGTCGGTCCGCCGGTCCTCGCCGACCTGCCCAGCACTGCCATGGTCGCGCGCTTACCCGGCCGGCCCCTAACGAAACACGGGTGTAGCCCGACCTCAGCGGGGTAGCAATCGGGCATGCTGCGATCGCTGCGCCAATCACCGCTGGGACGCTCGGCACACCACCGGATACACCGCGTCGGCGAGGCGTACGGCGGCGGGCAACCGCTGCGCGGGTACCTGACGACGCTGACGGTCTACGGCGGCGTGGTGGCGGCCCTGGCCGGGATCGCGGCGGCGACGGGCCGGCGCGGTCCCAGCCGGCCGCACGCGGGCGACGTGGTGCTCGTCTCGGTGGCCACGCACAAGCTGAGCCGGCTGCTGGCCAAGGAGGCGGTGACCAGCCCCCTGCGGGCGCCGGTGACCCGGTTCCGGGGCGCGGCCGGCAGCAGCGAGGTCAACGAGGAGCCCCGGCTGGAGGGCCGGGGACATGTCGCCGCGGAACTGGTCAGCTGCCCGTTCTGCCTCGGTGTCTGGGTGGCGACCGGGCTGTCCGCGGGGCTCGTCTTCGCGCCCAGACTCACCCGCCTGGTGGCCAGCGGGCTGACCGCGGTCGCCGGTTCGGACTTCCTCCAGCTCGCCTACGACGCGGCGAAGCGGGCCAGCGGAAACGCTGGCCCGCACTGACTCGTACGCCTGGTGGTGCGCCTTGAACCGGCGGCCGCCTAGAAACGGCTGCCCCGGTCCGATGCGCCGCCGAGCGCGGTCCACACCTCCGACACCGTCTGGTAACGGCCCTCGGGCGCGAGGTTGGACAGGGCGCCGACGACGTCGTCGGGTGCGTGTGCCGCCCGGGCCGCCGCGGTCAACGTCGCGCGGTCGGCGGGGAACGCCGACCTGTTCAGGTACCGGCCCAGCCGCGACCGGGCCTCCCGCTCGTCCGGGGTCATCCCGGCCGGGGCTCCGCCACGGTGGCCGGCGTCCGGCTCCGGTACCAGCGTGCCCTGCGGCTGGTCCTCGCCGGACGGCTCGGCCTCACGCCACTCCTCGGCGCGCCCACCGGCGGGCCTGCCCTGGACGACGCCCCGCATCTCGTGTGCCATCTCGTCGTCGACCCGCGGCGCGTGGTTGCTGCTTCCTCGGTCCATAGCGGCGGCCTACCCCCGGTCCGGGACGAGCAAACGGCATCGGCCGCTCCGCGGTCTCCAGCATCGGCCCCTGCGCGGTCTCCAGCATCGGCCGGCCCGCGCTGTTCCGAAGTTGGTTGGCGGCTCCGGGATTAGCCGGCGTGAGGACGGGTACGGCGCGTCCCAGCGTTACCACGGCGGGTCCCGCGTTGGAGGGCGCGGGTGCGGGAGTGGTCACGAGGGGCCAGTCGCTCCGGACCGCCGTGGCCTGCGGCTGCCAGTTGGGGGCATTCGGGGGGATGCGTCACGGCGAGCCGCAGAGGGACGGGGCCGGCAGGGAATTGACCTGCCGGCCCCGTCGCGTTCCCCGGTCCCGTCGCGTTCGCCAGCCGACGCCCCGACGCCCCGATGCCCCGATGCCCCGACGCCCAGGGCCTCAGTTCGGGCCCGGGTGACCGTCCGGTGTCGGTCGCTCCCGGCGGCCCTCCTCGCTGTCCGGGTCGGGGTCGCCCGCCACCGCACCCGGTCGGCCCCGGCCGGCGCGGTCGAGCGCCTCCTGCGTACCCGCGTCCCCGCCGCTCGCGTCGTCGACCTGGCCGTCGGCCGAGTAGGTGGCCATCGCCTGGTTCAGCTCGGACAGCGGCAGTCGCTTCTCGTCCCGCCACGATTCCATGATCGCTCCCCCTTCACTCACACCCCCGGCTCGCACCCGCCCCGGTTACCCCGGGCGCGACCGGGTAACACCGCCGGACAGCGATCGACCCGGCAGCGATCGTCAGCGGCGATCGGTAACAGCGATCGGGAGGCACGGATGACCCAGACGGCCCAGCGGGACGTGATCAGCCTGCTGATCCAGGATCATCGCGAGGTCGACGAGCTGTTCGTCCGGCTGGAGGAGCTGGCCGAGTGCCGCGAGGGCAGCGAGGCGCGCACCGTCGCCGGACAGGTCGTCGTCGACCTGTCCGGGCACCGGGCAGCCGAGGCGCGCTACCTCTACCCGCTGGTACGCGAGCGGGTACCGGACGGGCTCGCGCTCGCCGAACGGGACGCGGCGGAGCAGGCCGAGGTCGAGGACGACCTGCGGGCGCTGGACCGGCTGGATCCCGGTCAGGACGAATTCTGGGTGCGCGTCGCGGTGTTGACCGACCGGTACAGGGCACACGTGAGGGATGAGGAGAACGAGCTGTTCCCTCGGGTACGGGAGGCAGTGCCCCGGAAGGTACTCGTGGAACTGGCCGGGCGCGTCGGCACCGGCCAGGTCCTGACGACCTTAGGAGTAGTCGATGCGTGACGTGGACGACCTGCTTGACGACGTGTACGTGAGCCAGGAGCGGATGACGCGGGACGACCTGCACCGCCGGGCGGTGGCCGGAAACCTGCCCGCCGAGGTGATCGTCGCCCTGGACGCCCTGCCCGAGGGCGAGTACGCCCAGGACGAGGTCAGCGAGGCGCTCGCCCAGATGAGCGACGTCGACGCGTCCCGGGTGACCGGCGTCTCGGCGCTCGACCTCACCGACGACGACCTGCTGCGCGAGCTGGCCGAACTGCACCGCACCCGCAACGACACCCTGCGGCACGGCTCCGACCAGGCGTTGGAGGAGCACGACGAGCGGATGACCGAGCTCGAGTCCGAATACCTGCGCCGGTTCCCGGAGCGGGAGGTCGACCCGCAGCGGATGCGCGAGGGTGCCCGCACCCGGCCCACGCAGATCCGGGCCCTGGAGGACAGCGAGCAGGTGGCCCGGGCGATCGACGACGAGGCACCGGTACCGGCCCTGGCCGAGTCGGGTGGCTCGATCGACCAGCGACTCGGCTTCCGCGAACCGGGTGCCGCGTCCGGCCCCGGCCCGCGCGGGTCCGGCGGGGACGCCGGCCAGGCCACGGCGCAGGCGCAGGCCGGCCGGCCCGCCGGTACCGGTCAGCGCGGTACCCGCGCGGCCGACACCCGCTCCGTGCGCACCGGCGCCGAACAGCCCTGGGATCCGGTCGACCTGGCAATTGCCGAGGGTCACGACCCGACACCGCGCAACGTGGAGCGCGCCCGCCAGGAGCTGAACCGCGACGGGTCGGCCGCGATCGAGCGGACGGTGCCGTGAACCTCTCCTTTCTCCGTGAGCTGTACCAGCGGCCCGGTCCGTGGGCGTCGGTCTACCTGGACGCGACGCACAACACGGCCGACGGCGACCAGGCGGTCGGGCTGCGCTGGCGGGGACTGCGCGAGCAACTGGCGGCGCAGGGTGCCGACGAGCCGACCCTGGAGGCCATGGATTTCGCGGTCAACTCCGGCTTCGCGGTCGACACGGTGCCGGCCGTCGGGCCGCCCGCCGGCCCGGGCCGGGTCGGGCTGGCGGGGTTCGCCGCGCACGGCCGGGTGGCCCTGGCCGAGCCGCTGCCCAGGCCGCCGGTACGCGAGCAGGCCACCTGGTCCCGCCGGCCGCAGACCGGGCCGCTGATCGCCGCCGGCCATGACCAGGTGCGCTGGGTGCGGGCCGTGGTGGACCGGGTCGGCGGCACGCTGACCGCGGCAGACGCCGGCCACCTGCGCATCGACCGGGACGTCCCGACAGCCGAGCGGTACCCGAAGCACAAGAGCGGTATGGGCGGCTGGTCGCAGCTCAACTACGAGCGGTCGACGGTGACCGTGTGGGACCGCAACGTGCACAACGTGGTCGACGCGGTGACCGACGCGGCCGACCGGATGGGTGCCGACGTGGTGATCGTCGCCGGTGATGTGCGCGCCCGGCAGATGCTCATCGACCGGCTGCCCAAGCGGCTGGCCGGCCGGATCGTGGAGAGCGACGCGGGCAGCCGGGCACCGGGCTCCGATCCGTCCACATTGGACGACGTGACCGCCGAGGCGGTCGCGAGGGTCGCCCGGAACCATCAGTTGGAGCTGCTCGACCGGTACCGGATGGACCTGTCCCGGGGCCGGGCGCGCGAGGGCGTCGCGCCGGTCAGCGAGGCCGCGTGGCAGGCGGCCGTGGACGTGCTGCTGCTGACCGACGACAACGACTTCGCGGGCGCGCAGCCGCTGCAGGTCTGGATCGACCCGGCCGATCCGCGGGCGGTCGCCAGCGATCCGTCGGTGCTGCGCGGGGTCGGCGTTTCGGGCGTGGAGCAGGAGAACGCCGTCGCCGCGCTGATCGCCGCGGCGGCCGCCGGGGACGCCGAGGTGGTCACGGTCGATCCCAACGACCTGGTGCTGACCGAGGGTGTCGGTGCGATCACCCGGTACGCGACGCCGTGAGCTGAAGCCAGGCCGGGCCGGTCACTCGCTGTGCGAGCCCGCGCCCGGCCCGGCGTCGCCCTCGCCGATCCACACGGTCTTGACGTTGCAGAACTCCCGGATGCCGTGCGCGGACAGTTCCCGCCCGTAGCCGGAGTTCTTCACGCCGCCGAACGGCAGCTCGGGGAAGGAGGTGACCATCCCGTTGACGAAGACCATGCCCGCGTCCAGGTCGGTGACGAACCGGCGCTGCTCGTCGGCGTCGGTGGTCCACGCGTTGGCGCCCAGCCCGAACTCGGTGGCGTTGGCCAGCTCCACGGCCGCCTCGTAGGAGTCGACCCGGTAGAGCCCGGCCACGGGTCCGAACACCTCGTCGGCCCACATCTGCATGTCCGGCGTGAGGTCGGCGACCACGGTCGGCGGGTACCACCAGCCGGGCCGGTCGGGCGTCTCGCCGCCGCACAGGACGGTGGCACCGTGGGCGACCGCGTCGCGCACCTGCGCGGCCACGTCGTCCCGGCCCTGGCGCAGCGCGAGCGGCCCGACGTCGGTGCCGGCGTCCATCGGGTCGCCGACGGTCAGCGCGGACATGTGCTTGACGAACGCCGCGGCGAAGTCGTCGTACACGTCGGTGTGGACGATGAACCGCTTGGCGGCGATGCAGGACTGGCCGTTGTTCTGGCAGCGTGCCGTGGTGGCGACGGCGGCCGCCTTGTCGAGGTCGGCGGACGGCATCACCACGAACGGGTCGCTGCCGCCCAGCTCCAGCACCGTCTTCTTCAGCTCGCGCCCCGCGACGGCGGCGACCGCCCGGCCGGCCGCCTCGCTGCCGGTCAGCGTCGCCGCCCGCACGCGCGCGTCGCTGAGCACCCGCTCGACCTGGTCGGCGCCGATCAGCAGGGTCTGGAACGAGCCGTCCGGGAAGCCGGCCCGGGTGAACAGCTCGGCCATGAACAGCGCGGTCTGCGGCACGTTGGACGCGTGCTTGAGCAGGCCCACGTTGCCGGCCATGAGGGCGGGCGCGGCGAACCGCATGGCCTGCCACAGCGGGAAGTTCCACGGCATCACCGCGAGCACCGGCCCGATCGGCTGGTAGATGGCGTATGCCCGGCGCGCCTTGACGGCGCCCGCGTCGGCCAGCTCGTCGGCCAGGTAACCCTCGGCGTTGGCGGCGTAGTAGCGGCAGGCGTTGGCGCACTTGGCGACCTCGGCCTTGGCCGAGGCCAGGGTCTTCCCCATCTCGGTCGTCATCATCGTGGCGATCGCGTCACGCTCGGTGTCCAGAATGTCCGCGGCGGCGCTCAACCAGGCGGCCCGCTGGCCGAAGCTGGTGGTGCGCAGGGCGGCGAACCCGTCGACCGCCCGGGACAGCGCGGCGTCGATCTGCTCGGGCGACAGCGGTTCGAACGTCCGCAGGACTTCACCGGTGGCGGGGTTGGTGGTGGAGATCGGCACGGGGCACCGTCCTTTTTCGGTCGCGGTCCTTTCGGTCGCGTTCACCCTCACCGTATCGGGTGTACCGCCGTATCGCGTGTACCGCCGGACACCAGGGGTACCGGTCTGCTATGACTGTGAACCCGATCCAGGTGCAGAAGTTCCTCGGTGGCATCGACTATCCGGCGCGCAAGGACGAAATTATCAAGCGGGCCAAGAAGGCCGGAGCGGACAAGAACGTGATGAACACGCTGATGTCCCTGCCGCGCGACGACTTCAACTCGCCGAACGACATCAGCGAGGCGATCGGCGACCTGCACCACCAGATGTGACGGCGGTACCTCGGCCGGGGCGCGCCGCGGTCGGGGCGCGCGCCCGCTGGCGCGGCGTCCGACCCGCCCGCCGGGACTAGCGGTGGATCAGGTCGAGCAGGGGCTCCGGCGTGACGTGCTCGACGTTCACCATCACACCCAGCGGCACCGCCCCGGCCACCGCCTCGGTGACCGCGCGGATCAGCAACTCGGCCTCGTCGGCCGCGCAGCCGCAGCGCCGCACCACCGCCGCCGCGAACTCGGCGCGCCCGACGGTGCCCACCGCGCTGTCGACCGGGAAGTGCCGCCCGACCGCCTCGGCTACGGGATCGGGCAGGCTGGACGCGAGGTAGGCGGCGGTTCCGTAGGGCAGCACCTCGCCCAGCGTCTCCAGCACGGCGTGGACCGCCCGCCCCGCCGGGACGCCGAGGCCGGCGCCGTCCACCCGCGCGAGAATCTCCCGGTACCGCTCGTCGTCGCGATCTCGCGGGTCGTGGATCTGCTGGTCGCCGTAGGCGGGGGTCTCCATGGGCAGCCTCTACCCGCTCGCGCGCGGATTCATGCCGGTTGACGGCGTGCCATCCGGGTAGGTGGGCGTTATGACCCTGACCATCCCCAGGCCGCTGGATCCGGGCGATCCGGCGGAGTTCGCCGCGCAGCGCGACCTCGACGTGCTGATCCCCACCCGCAACCGCCCCGCCGAGCTGGCCGCGACCCTGGCCGGGCTCGCCGCCGACAGCCAGCCCTTCGGGGTGGCCGTCAGCGACCAGTCCGACGCCGCACCGTCCTGGGAGCACGACGCGGTGGCCGGCATGGTGCGGGTACTGCGCCATCGCGGGCACCCCGTCCTGCTCTCCGGCCACCTGCCCCGCCGGGGACTGGCCGAGCACCGGGCCCACCTGCTGAGCCTGTCCCGCGCACGCTACGTTCTGTACCTCGACGACGACGTGTGGCTTGAGCCCGGCACGGTACCCCGGCTGCGCGCCGCCATCGAGGAGCTCGGCTGCGGCTTCGTCGGCAACGCCCCGCACGGACTGTCCTATGTGGATGATGACCGCCCCGAGCAGGAGAAGTCCTACCAGGAGTGGGCCGGTCGCCCCCACCCCGAGCGGATCGAGCCGCACGGTCCACAGTGGACCCGGGCGAGCGTGCACGCGGCGGCCAACCTGCTGCACGTCGAACGTCGGCTGGCGCTGCGCCCCGGCGAGTGGCGCGCCTACAAGCTGTCCTGGCTGGGCGCCTGCGTGCTGTTCGACCGCGCCAAACTGCTGTCCGTCGGCGGCTACGACTTCTGGCCACAGGTACCGGTCGAGCACAGCGGCGAGGACGTGCTCGTGGAGTTGCGCATGCTCGACCGGTACGGCGGCGCCGGCATCATGCCCAGCGGCGCCTTCCACCTCGAGTCGCCGACGACGGTCGAGACCCGGGACACCGAGTGCTTCGACGTCGTGCCGCCCTTCGACTGAGCCGCCCTTCGAACCCGAGCCGCCCTTCGAACCCGAGCGGCCGACGCCCGGACCTAGAGGCAGCTGCCGTCCGGCAGGGTACCCATCACGTTGTCCGCGCCGACGTGGTCCCAGGTGCGTTGGTAGCCGATGAGGCAGGCGGTGCCGAACGGTATCGCGTGCATGATGCTGCCCGCGGGCGCCGGATCGTTGCGGCCCGCCGTCCGGGCGACCACGAGGCGGTACCCCGCCCGGAGCAGCCGTTGCCGCACCTCGTCGGCTGACGCGGGGAGCATCGCCGTCCGGCTGTCGGTGTTCGTCAGCAGCCACTTCACGGTCGTCGCCTCGCCCCGCGCCACCTCGGCGTCGCGAGGAGTCACCGTGGCACGCTGTCGCATGGCGTCCTCGACCCGCAGACAGGAGAACTGGTCGTACGCGTCCGGGTCGCGGCAGACGGGCGGGACGGAGCCGACATACAGCAGGGCGCGCGAGACGTCGATGCTTCCGAGGGACGGTAACAACAGCACAGTGAGGCCCGCGCGGCGGTGGACCGGTTCGGGTGCGGCCGAGTAGGGCACGATCAGGACGCCGATCAGTGCCAGCCAGAACAGCCGACCCCACCACCGCGATCGCACGATCCCACCCCCATCCGGTACCCGGATGATCGGTCACCGACCCGTACGCTCGCAACCCCGCCGGGCTCGACCCGGCTCACGGTCTTCGGTGGCAGACCGGTCGGGGGGGTGGGCGCGCCGGCAGAATCGTGGGACCCCACAATTCCCCAACACCCCCCACCCCCCCCGGGGGTCGCGGCGCGGGGAGCAGAGGAAA
>Ga0081540_1001410_pt1 | contig 20786 bp, 17 predicted proteins | sample TabmetS2T1R1_FD_71024 | JGI IMG/M metagenome (GOLD analysis project Ga0081540, IMG submission 71024) | Tabebuia heterophylla rhizosphere microbial communities from the University of Puerto Rico - S2T1R1 | ecosystem: Host-associated > Plants > Roots > Rhizosphere ... | reverse complement strand
CCCGCACCCCCCCCCCCCCCCCCCCCCCCCCCGGGCCCGGCCCCCCCCCCCCCCCCGCGCGCCCCCGGCGCCCCCCCGCGGTGGCCGGGGGGGGGAAGCCAGCGCTACTTCTTTTCAGCGCCGCACGTCGGGCCGGCAAGCTAAAGAACCGCCGTCGTCGTTCGCGCGGACAACCGTGTGTCCACCGCCGTCGGCGTCAGCGAGCCGCCATCCCGTTGGCCACACATGTGAAGCGCCAGGTGAAAGGATTCGCGTTTGCTCGAAATGCAACGCATCAGCGTCGCCGCTGAAGGCCGCATCGCCGAACCAGACGGAACCGCCGAAGGCCGCCTCACCGAACCCGACATCGCCGCCGAAGGCCGCCTCGCCGAACGAGGCATCCCCGGTGAAGGCGGCCTTGTCGAACCACGCGCCGCCGCCGAAGGTCACCTCGCCGAACCCGGCGCTGCCGGTGAACGTCGCCTCGCCGAACCACGCGTCGGCGGTGAAGGCTGCCCTGTCGAACCACGCGCCGCCGCCGAAGGTCACCTCGCCGAACCCGGCGCTGCCGGTAAACGTCGCCTCGCCGAACGAGGCGTCGCGGGTGAAGGTCGCCTTGTCGAACCACGCGTCGCGGGTGAAGGTCGCCTTGTCGAACCACGCGCCGCGGGTGAAGGCCGCCTCGCCGAACGAGGCGTGCCCGGTGAAGGTCGCCTTGTCGAACCACGCGCCGCCGGCAAAGGTCACCTTGCGGAAGCCGGCGTCGCCGCCGAAGGCCGCCCTGCCGAACCCGGCGCCCCGGGTGAAGGCCGCCTCGCCGAACAGGGCGTCGCCTCTGAAGGCCGCCTCACGAAAGCTGGCGTCGCCAGTGAAGGCCGCCGCACCGAACAGGGCGTCGCCGCTGAAGGCGGCCCCCCCGAACCGGGCGTCGCCGGTGAAGGCGGCCCCGCTGAACGAGGCATGCCCGGTGAAGGCGGCCCCGCCGAACCGGGCGTCGCCGGTGAAGGCGGCCCCGCTGAACGAGGCGTCGCCGGTGAAGGCCGCTCTGTGGAAGTCGGCGTCGGCCATTACGCCGTTTACCAGGTTGAAATCGATGAGGGTGGCGCCGGTGAGATTGAGGCGGATGTTATTCCAGAAGCGTGAGCTCGGAGGATTGGTGGACTGATGAACTTTGGCCCTGTCATCACGCAGGTGCTCGGCCAGGATACGTTGCGCGGTAAGACGCACCTGCCTTTCTTGCTGCCATGTGCTGCCAATCCCAGCAGTCCCCGTTTCACCCTCAGTGCCAGGCTCCTTCCGGCCTTCGCGGGCCGCAGGCTCCGGCTTGCTGGCAGGCGCCGTGGGGGAGAACGGCTTGCGCAGGTAAGCGCACATGACGTTGACGATGGCCTGGCGGTGTGCCGTGTTGTCCTGAGCGAGCCGTTCGAGTGTGTACAAGCCGCCGGACCGGACCGAGGCCTGGTCGCTGCCGAGCTGCTCAACCGCCTCGGCGTAGAGCTCGGTGATGCGCCGCTCGGTCGGGTTAAGGTCGCCCAGAACTATCGCGATCTCCTCGTGTCGGCGGCGGAAGACGAGCATCCACAGCCAGGCCGACCTCAGCCGCCACGCTGGCCTGGTACCCTCATGTGCCCGTCGGCCATGAGGGAACTTCATGGGGAACATCATCTCGCGGCCATTATGTCCATCGCGGACGACCAGCCCGGACTTGCCGTCCCCGGTACCGCCCGCATGCGCTGCCGCCGCCCGCGGCCGCCCGGACCTCTAGCCGTGCCCTGGCCTGCCATTCCCGGCCGCTGGAACGGCCGGGGCCTGTCCGCGAGCCGCCGCCGCATCCAGGCTCCGGTCGCTCGGGAAAGATACGACCGGTGCTCGACCCCTTGGAACGGCCGTTGCGGACGTCGTAGGATCGAAGTAGGGACCGGACGTGCACCGTCGTGCATTGACGAGTGCTATGAGCAGGGTGAGAGGGGAGGAGCCTGCGTTGCTATTGCCTCCGTCGCTGGCCGCCGTCAGGGAGCCTCACCCGCTGCCGATGGAACGGACGTCCTTGACCGTATCCGACGTCATCTGTGCATCCTCGGAGGATCGTCAGCCGCTTCTTCCGTCAGAAGAGCACAGTGTCGGTACCCAGTTGCTGAGAGGTGAGTGATGAGTGCACAGCCACTCGAGCAGATTCCCAAGACGATAGGACAGATCGCGTTCGACGATGCGTTCCCCGGCCGATCGATGGAATTCATCCATGATCTCCATCACGATGACCGCCTGACCCTCGCAGCGGTCGCAGATCTCGCCGACCGACTGCCGCGTCGATCAGTGATCGCCGACACGGCCGCGCAGCCCCTGCTGGTTCCTCAAGGGGGTCCGCCTCGGGGTGCCCTGGAACGACCGGGTGACGTCATACGCGATTTGAGCAACGCGAACGCCTGGCTCACCCTGCTCAACGTAGAAGACGATCCCGGCATGGCAGACCTCATGAACACTCAGCTCGACCAACTCGAGTCGAGCATGATCGCCAGGCAGGGCAAACGGGGCAAGGTACGCAGACGGGTGGCATTCGTCTTCGTTTCCTCCCCGAATTCGGTCACGCCGGTCCACTTCGACATCGAGCACAGCCTGCTGATGCAGGTCAGCGGGTGCAAGACCGTCAGCATCGGGCGCTGGGAGAATGATGCAGCTCGACGGCACGAGTTCGACCGATACTGGGACGGCTCTCACGGCCGGATCGAGTCTGTGCCTCCTGAGGTCGCCGCGTACACCGTGACGCCAGGACGGGCGGTATACATACCTCCCGGCACACCGCACTGGGTGCATAACGGTCCCGACATCTCGTTGTCCGTTACCCTCACGTACTTCACCGCGGCCACCGTTCGCGAGAACCGCATCGAGGACTTCAACTCGCACCTTCGACGGCGGCGCATGAAGCCGCGAGAGCCGGGACGTTCTGCCACCGTCGACACAGCCAAGGTCTTCGCCATGGGAGCCTGGACCATCGGACGACGTCTTCGGTCTGTCTCGGTCGGTGCGAAGTCACGGGACAACCAATCCGCTGCTGATGAAGCGGCTACCGGTGGAGGGAGCTAGGCGGTTAGGCCTTCCACCGGGCGATGGTGGATCTTCCGAAGCGAACGCAGCTAACCGCTGTCTGCGTGGCTTGATACGTCGCCGCCCGGGTGACGCCTCCGAGCCGACCCGAAACCCCCTTGCCCGCTACTAGCCTCATCATCTCTCGATGGTCTGGCGTGAACCGTCCCTTGTAGGGCTCGTCGCCGCGGAGGAAGTCCACTTCGCGGAAGCCTCGAGCACAGGCGTCGTCGACGATGGCGGCGAGCAGGACGGTGGTGGCATCGCGCCAGCGGCGCTCAGTGAGCCGGGCGCTCTGGTACAGGCTCACCCGGCCGGCCACTTCGAACGCCGTTACGGTCGCGACCACCAGGTGGCCGTTCCCGAGTTCGTGGACGGCCACCTCATCGGCCGCACAGCCACCAGCGAATCCGGCTGCGAAGCGATCGAAGACGGGAAGGAAACTGGAGCGGCTTCCCCACTGGGACTGGTGGAGTTCGCGCAGGATGTCGAGGCGCTGGAGGACGGCCCGGCCCCGGATTACCTGATGCGTCACGCCTTCGGCCGCGAGGCGCTTGGTGGAGGCACGGAGGTTCTTGCGGAACTGCGATGGCAGGGTTGCCCGGTACGCCTCCGGGCTGCCGGGCAAGGACGCGTAGGGGGCCACGGCCATGGGTTCGCGGCGGACGCGGCCGGGCAGGGCATCGATCAACCGTGACCCGGCCCGGATGCCCTTGAGGTCCAGCAGCCGCTCACCAGGACGACCGAGCCAGTCCCGGAGGAGGCTGACCACAGCCGCCTCGTGGCCGGGGGCGGCGAGCAGGTCGAGATGATCCGGGCACAGCGACCCGTCTCCCATCATCCGAACGCTTAGCATCGGGTGGCGCTGCTCCAAGGCGAGGCCACCGAGGAGGTGTACCCCGTCCACGACCAGGAGGAAGTGATGGCCCCGTCCGCCGGCCCCGGTCAGCCACCACGATCGCAGGAAGGGCGACGGAAGAGGGGAGGTATCCACCAGTTGATCCCACTGCGCAGCCCACCCGTTGAGGTGGGAGACGTCGAGCAAGCTGGGTGGAGCCACTATCGGATCTCGCGCCGCGTGGTCGTGATCGAGGAGGAGGCGCACCTCACGCCAACAGTGTCCCACGGCCGGCTGACACGCTGTACGGGCATATCTGGCCGGGTAAGATCCGCGCCCGGTTCCTGGGGTTCTGCTTGATGCGGCACTAGGTCACAGCCCGGAGGATGGCATTGACGTCGGCAACATTGGTGATCCACGCGGCCTGGATCGCAATCGCCACCCCGGCCGCGCCGGTAACGACTCCGAGAAGGACGAGCGGATCCAGCCTGTGCAGGAAGGATATGCGCGGGACAAGCCGCAGGCCGTTCATCCGGCGCCGGACGGGAAGGATCACGGCTGATGTCGCAGCCGCCCCCAAGGTGAAGGCGGGTCCTGGCATCAGGCGGAACTCCAGGAGTACGCCGCCGGCGAAAATGGTGAGAGCCATGACGGCCAGCGCACTCCCGAGAACGCCGATGCCCCAGGCGATCGATTTCATCCATAGCAATCGTCTTCTGATTAGGAATATGAGAAGAACGGCGGCTGCGCCCAAAATTGCATCCAAGCGCCCTAGGCCCATCCTATAATCACCCGTGAATCCGGCCCGTTTAGGTATAACATCGAGGCCGGAGGTATCGTAGATGGTCACGGGACCATGATGGTAAACGGCCTTCAGGCCCGGGACATGCGCGAATTTGGCAACATCTGCCCGTGTGATGCGTGTCGGCTTAGTCGTTTCTCCTTGGGAGATGTAGTACCCGAGCATCGGGAACGAGTTAGCCAGGCGGGTGTCGACGTACACGTAATCAATATGCCGGCCTCTGATGATTGCCGTCTGCTGAGGGCCCCAAGTATCTGAGAAGTACAATTGCGCTGGCACGAGGCCTTGCTCTGCATTAGTCACGGGCCACAGCCGTGCCTGGCTCGCGAGGAGGACGGCGGGATCTCGGTCGGCTACCACGGTACTGCCGGTGGGAAGATGCGTGGCGGCCCAGTCGACCGCTGCTAGGGTTTCAGGATCCTGTGTGCGAAAGTCGGCTGAAACGAGGTAGGGGCCTGGGAGGCGATTATAGTCGGGGTTGGACCCGAGCAAGATGCCGCCTAGATAGGTGACCGACGTCCCGGCGATCAAAGCTATGAGCACAGTGGGCCGGATGGCGTTATTTCGGCGAGCCGGGCGCCGGGTGACTCGGGGGTGGCGCTGGATTATCAAGGAACATGACAGTGCGAGCGGGAGGAACAGGAATGTGGAAGCCCGGTTTCCCAGCTCGCCGACGCTCGGGTCAAAATGTGAGGCACCGGTGATTGGGAAGGCCAGATTCAAAGCACCCAGGAGACCGAGCATGGGATCCCGGTTACGAAACGCTCGGGAAAGTATAATCCAGGCGCATACCAAGGCTGCAAGAGTGCAAGAGACTGTGTAGATGACCAGGACAAAGCGCTCCCAGGGCGCCGGTGGCGGCGTTCCGCCGCTAGTGCCGAAAATTTGATGCTGGCTGGTTCCCGCAAGAAAAGACCGAGCACTCTGCAGGGCGGTCGACATGATCGGCACAAAATACTCTGCCAGGCGCGGCGCGAGGGCTGCACTCCAGATGGCAACAGCAACTCCCATTACTACCGCCGCACGAGCGGGGATCTTGCGCTCGCCCTTCCGGCTCACCGCCGTCCAGGCAATGAGGAACGCTAGCACCATCCAGCTTGTGGCGTGGTGAGTGATCACAGTGGAGATCAGCGCTAGCGACGCAATAAAAAAAAGCCAGCGGGCCGTGATGTGGTCGGCAAGCTGGGCGCGACGCACCAGGTAGATCCCGCCCAAGGCCAAGGTCAGGGCCAGCGTTTGATAGGAGAATCCGGAGTTGAACGCGTAGAACTCATTGGAAACAGCGTAAAAGGCGACTACCAGAGATGCTCCGCGGCGTGAAGGGCTTATAAGAAGTGCACCATGATAGATTATCAGGACGAGGAGCAGTCGGCACAATAGGACGACAAGAGACGCTGCCAGTATGGCAGATAGGCCAGTAAGACGGATCCCGACGGCGGTAAAAATCTCGAGCCCCGGATAGTATGGGCTCACTCGCAAAACCGGATTGGCTGAGAGTAGTCCGCTTCCATGCAACAGGTTCATGAGCGACTGCTCGTGCTGATGCTCGTCGTACCCGGCCTGCACGAGTGGGCTGGACATGCGGTAGACCACCGTGGGATAGAGACCAAGAATTGCGACAGTAATCTCCCGGAGAGAGCCCAGTCGTCGTGGAACAATTAGTACGGTCAGGAAAATCGTAAATGGAACTACAAGGGCGACGAAGAACAGCACCTGCCCCACCGCGGGATGCCGTGGGGCGACAGCCATTGCATAACCTTCACCGAGCAGGCCGAGGCCTGTGGTAGCGCTGACTATCCCGGCGAGGAAACGGCCCTGTCGGCCACGCCGACGCATTCCGAACCCTTCGGGTGCCGGGTGCAGGTAGGCATCTCCCGGCTGTCGGCTTCGGACAGAAGTCTGCGAAAGGCCGTTCTCGACCTGGCGGCCGTCTGCGGTCCTAGTGGCGTTCAATGGATTCGCGGGATGCGCTGTGCCATGCTGAGCATTGCCGATTCTTAGGTCACTTGAAGGGCGGCCGTAGGATGAAGCATGCTCTCCCGCGCTCATATCTCTTCCCAAGCCGCCCTAGCGCGAGCAGTGGAACCAGGGCAGGAGCTGCATCGACTGCTGGAGGGACACAGCTGAAGTTCGAACCGCTTTCAATAGGCCCCCAGGGTAGTGGTCAGGATAAGCTCCTCACGTGATGTCCTCTGGCTGGGGTTCCGAGGATGGATCTGGCCGTGTCGTGCCTTCCGTGCTTCAGCCATGGTAGCTTCCATGCCCCGTGCCATCGCGATCAGTCAGGCCGCGGTGCCCCCGCGTTCGCGTGGTCAGGTTCTCCCGGGAAACCGTTAGTGACGACAGGTAAACATGTGCGAGTTGGTCAGCGCAGGAGTCCCAACTTGGTAGCTGAACGTGATCCACTAGTGACGGAGATGACATCGCCTTGACGAGTTCCTCGGCGACAGCGGCGGCGGGCGCGCCGTACGGCACGCCACGGACGCATCCCTCGGCGATGAGCTCGCCGAGGCCGGCGATTTCATAGCCCACGACCGGGCGCGCGACGCACAAGGCCTCCATCACCGCCACAGGGTGCGCCTCATAGTCCGACAGGGCGGCAACGACGCTGGCCTCAGCCAGCGCGGTAGCCATGCCCTGGCGATCCGCCGGCGCCACGTGCCTGATGCTCACCCGGTCGGAAACTCCGAGGTGACGAGCGAGTTCGTTGAGACTACTCTTATACGGACCGCTTCCCAGGATCAGCAGGTGGGCTTCGGGGATCTCACGCATAACGTGCGGCAGTGCCTCGATGACCCGGTGATGTCCCTTGTACCGTTCTAGCCGGCCACTGGAAATGATCCGGCCGGGAATGGCGACCGTCCCTGTGCGAGGCGGCGTCAGTATCCCGCCGTTACGGATGACAATGATCGGCTTGTCGCCAAGGCGGGCATGGCGCGCGAGGGCGGCAGCCTCGAAGCGACTTACCGCGATAAGTGACACGGCGTTTCGCAGCAGTGGGCCTGCCAGCCGCCATTGGGTGGTTCGCATGACGTTCCGGAGCCGTGACGAGTGCCCGCCGGTATGGAAGGTGACCAGATAAGGGATGCCGGCCCGCCGTGCGGAAATCATGGCGATCAATGGCACTAGGTTGTGGATGCCCTGGCAATGCACGAGGTCCCACTTGCGCTGTCCGATCACAGCCGCGATCCCGGGGGCGAGGTAATAATCTCGCCTGCGTGGCCAGGCGGGGACACGCAAGACTGCCGTGCCCTCAACGACCTCTTCCCGCGGCAGCCGCCTGGACCGGTCGGTTGTGAGCACGGTGATTTCGAAACTCCCGACCGCCGAGAGGCGACGTGCAACCTCATGGACGTGCATCTCAGTCCCGCCGAATTCCGGAAGGTAACGTGGGCAGACCATGAGAACGCGAAGTGGCCGCTCCGGCGGCTGGTCCTCTCGATTGCCGGATGCTTTGCCGGACGTTACATCACGTATCATGATCCAGCGGCTTCTCGTCCGTCGACGCTTGCCTGGCGGGTCTTTCGGGACGTCCCGGAATCTCGCGGAGCGACTCGCGCGTAAACGGCTTCGAGGCGCTCAACCACCGCCGACGCCGTGAACCGCTGGATGCGTTCCCGCGCGCCAGCAGCGAGACGGATGCGCAGGTCAGCGTCATTCAGCAACCGGGCCATGGCTTCGGCGAGCTTATGTTCATCGCCAGGGGGCACAAGAAGTCCGTTTTCCCCATCCACGATCATATCGACTATTCCGCCAGTTGTAGTTGCGACTACCGGACGGCCACTGGCCATGGCCTCCAGTACGGTCGTCGGACAGGCATCAAGGCAAATCGATGGAAGCACAGCAAAAAGGCAACGGCGAAACGCGGCCATAACGTGCTCGTGGGGCCACTCAGCACGCATCTCAGTACCGTCGGGAAGGTGCGTCGGTGTGTCTGGCGTGCGTCGACCGACCAGCAGCAGTCGCGGACGTTTCATGCCGAGCGACTCGTAGGCCCGCAGCAACGTCGGCAGGCCCTTATCTCTAGACAGTTCGCCAACGAAAAGGAGGAATTCCTCCTGCGGCAAGCCCGGTGGGATGTCTTCGGCCTGGCTCTCAGCCACATCACCCACGCGGCCCACGACGACCTCGTCAAGGACGAAATTCGGTATAACGCTGGTGTCTGGGCCAGGCGGGATATGGTTGCCGCTGGCGACAGCCTTGCTCACGCAGACCACGTGGTCGATGGCCCGGTTCTTCCATGGGCGCATCAGCGCTGTAGCGGCCGCGGTCAGTGGTCCCAGGGCAGGTCCATACTTGGCGGTAGCGCAAGGCAGACAGCGCGCGACCGCGGGTCCTTCACATGCCGAGCCCATCCGCATCAATCTCTTCGTCGCGCAGACATGACTGAAGTCATGCAGAGTCAGTACGAGCCCGAAGCGCAATCCCGTCAGGGATGAGCGACGCAGCGCAACAGCGCTGTTGACAACCCAGTTGTGTGCGTGGACAACATCTGGCCGCTCCTGCCGGGTGATACGTGACAACTCGCGGACACCCAGCGGATCCGGCAGGGGTGGGTGATGGGCGCGGTTGGTGGAATAGACACCCGGGAGGCGCATCGCGGCCGTGGCGAACCTGTGCACCCGAACCCCCGATGCCAGGGTCTGGAGATCCGGGACATCAACCATGCGTTGCGTCGCCACCGCAACCGCGTGTCCCCGCCCAGCGAGGGTGTTCGCGAGGTTGAAAACGTGCCGTTCCTCGCCGCCGATGTCCGGCGGGAAGAACTGGGCGAGCAGCAGGATGCGCATCAGCGTCCTCCGGGCAATGCTGCAGGATCTTTTGCTGGCTCGAACGCATGCACGGTGACACCGAGCCGGGTCAGCTGGTCTTCGCCGACGAGACTGGGCGCCGTGTGTATCAGGCCCAGAAGCGAGTCGGCCCGGAACGGCAGCTGCAGCCGCATGAGCTCACCGCTCCTCAGCAGCCAGTAGACCAGCTGCCAGGGCACCGGGACGAACCGGCACCGGCGGTTTTCTTGTGCTGCGAAGGTTCTCAGTAGATTCCGCAGGGTCACCCGGTCCGGATGAGCAATGGAGATCGTTCCGGGCGCTAGAGTCATCGCTGAGGCCAGTAGCCCTATGGCCCTCGTGAGGTCCTCTTCCCGTACCGTGTATACGCCAGCTCCGCCAGCTATAACAGGGACGACCGGCAAGGTGATGAGCTTTCGCATAGCTCCCGCCATACCTCCAGCCTGGTCGCTGTACACCAGGCCTGGCCGGACAGCACAGCCGCCACATTCAATGGTCATGGCCTCGATATCGAGCTTAGCCCGGCCGTAGAGCTGAGATGTACCGGCAAAAGCGGACATGCTGGAGAACACGATGATCCGGCCCACAGCAGCTTCTTTCGCCGCTTCCAGCAGACGACGCGTGCCTTCCACGTTTACTCGCCAGATATCAGCTGGGCTTGTCAGTGACAAATCATATGCGGCATGTATCAGGGCATTCGCCGATCGGAGGGCTTCCCGTACTCGTGCTGTTACCGGCGTAGCCAGGTCATACGGAAGTACCTGGCCATGACTCGTTCCCGGGGACCGGGCGAGCCGTACCACTTGCCAGCCCCCGGATTCCAGGGTGTCGCAGACCTGTGATCCGAGGTAGCCGCTGGCCCCTGTTACTGCGGCGACCGGTTTTTGCTTAAGCATGAGATAAGCTCCAGGCTCTCTGACGCGATCCTGTGCGCGTTAGCCATAACCGTCAGCCCGAAGGTCATTGCCGGCACTGTGGGAAATACGGATGCGTCCACTAGATGAATCCGATCCCATGATCCGACACGTCCCAATCTGTCGCTACTAAATATAGGAGGCTGGTCAGCCGAGTGGGGGAAGCTCCCGCCCCAGTGATAGCTTTTCCCGGTAGCAGATAGCCGTAGCATTGGTATCAGCGGGTACAAATCAAGTATCCGGGCCGACTGAATGAGCCTTAGCAAGACCGCACGTAGCATTTGACCTTGCCCTGCGGGAGGAGCTTCGCTGGAGATATGAAAATCGGGAAGACCCGGCTGCTCGCATCGGGATCCTATATGTATGCGCAGCCGGGCCGAATTCCATGATGGCAGGTAACCGAATGCGACAGTCAGGCGCCGCAACAGTTGTACCTGCAGCCACTCTGCCGAGCGGGTGCGAAGTACTAGCGGAAGGCCGCTGATGAATGCGGGGTTGAACGTGTAGAAATGAATCGTCGACAGATCGACGGAGCCTCCGCCAGGCGCGACGATCATATTAAACTGGTTAAGCGTGAAGTCGCGCTTGTTCCGGGGATCTTCGGTAGCCCGCAGCGATAGCAGCGGTAGGACGAACTGCCGTGACTCAAGCATCGGCAGGTCAACGTCAAATATCCCCAGTGAGTTCGCAACGAGCCGGGTAGTACCTATAGCGCCGCAAGCGACGAATACGCGGTCTGCCTCAAATGGCCGGATCCGGCCCGAGGCGATTTCTCTAGTGATTACCCTGACCCGGTTAGCCTCCTCTATGACCTTAAGGGCCAGGAAGCCGTCATTAAACGTCACCCTGCCAGCGCGGCGCAGTGCGTCAAATGTCTGAGCAGTAGAGTAGATCAGTCCATAGGGGCAGCCGGTCATGCACATCCCGCATCGAATGCATTTTTCCGCGTCAAACGCTAGGCGCGCCTTTCCTATGGTTATTCCGCGGCTATTTAGTCTTGCCCTGTGCTTTTCATAGGCATTTATCACATGTATACTTCTGGGTGACATTGAAGGAAGCGGAACCGGCGGCCGAAGCAATGGAAATCTAGCTGCAAGGTCGTCCTCTTCGCCGGCGAAAGGGATATGATGGAGAATCGCCTCATAGTGGCGGCGCATCGTAGCAGCGTTCACTGGCCAATTTTCAAATGCTGCTGATGTAAAAGGCATAATCTGGGAACCCCATACATTGCTGAAGCCGCCGTATGCGGACGAAATCAGAGAGGCGGTCGCGCCGTTAGCCGTAGTAAGACCGGCGAGCTGGCCCACGTTTCGGAAGGGATAGTCTGAACCGAATACGCGCTTCTCAGGGATACGTGAGCTCCGGGAGGCAACAGGCTGCTTTGAGACAAATTCAATAGTCTGCTCATCCCATTCATCGGGAGAAGATGAGGCTAGAGCCTCAACCAGCCGTTCGCGATCGCTTTCAAGCTGAAGGCCAATGTCTATAACAGTAATCTCAAGGTTCTCTCGATGGCTTAGCGCTAGGGCCGCGCCTGCGGCAGCAGCCCCGGAACCAATGATGAGAGCGGTGGTCATCTAAACCGTTCTTCGTGCGTTGCGAGCGTCATCATTATCAGATACTGCACCTCCTTACCATTACTGGCGCTTTAGCTGCGCACGCGGTTTACCAGGCGGCGGGAAGACAGTGTAGCAGCTCTCGCTGAGGAGCCACCGAGGGCTGTAGTTGGCCACCGTGGTTAGTGTTACGAAAGTGATGTGTGATAATAGCTGATCCAGGTGTAACTGGTTTGCTTTAGTGCAGCGTGACCAATGGGGATACACGCCTGAACTGCTGGCCTGGGCCCAGATGCTCGCCTTCGACGGCCCGGCCCGCCGCAGCCCGCTGCCAAGGCAGCGAGTGGGACAGGGGTCTTCTACAGTGCCAGAACTCGCACGTAGGAGACCTGCATCAGGTTGATCGCCGGGGTGGAGTTGCTGACCTGGGTGTGCCAGCTGGACGTATGCACCGATGCGATGCTGTTGGACAAGATGAGGAAGTAAGGACCAACCGGCACGTTGCGCGTGTAGGTGTAGACGTTCGAGCCGTCAAGGAAAAACTCAATCGAGCTGCCCTGCCGGTATTCCATCGAGTAAGTGTGATAGTCGGCGGACAGGTCAGTGCGGCAGTCCAGGAATTGCTGGCGGTTGCCACTGCTGAACAGGTTGACCGCCATGAGGTGGTTGGGATTGACCCTCTCGGAGAGAAAGCCGCCCTCGAACAGGTCGATCTCCGCTCCGTAGTTGTCCTGGGCAGGCAGAAACCAGATGGCCGGCCACTGCCCGCCGGTCAGGTCCGGCATCTTGGCCCGGACCTCTACGCGCGCGTCCGCGAAGGTGAACCCAGCTGTGTGCACGGTGCCCGACCCGAAATTATTGCTGGTGGGGCGCGAGCAAATGACCGAGCCGGTCCAGGAATATCCGGCCGCCCTGGTCCCGCGATAGGCCCTCAGGGTCAGGCCATGGTCCACGCGGATCGCCGAGGGAAGGTCGTACGCGGCGTTGCGTCCGTTCTTACCACCGATCGCCGAGCTGGCCACCGCAACGTTCGGCTGCATAAGCCATGGCCAGCCGTCTGAGTTGTTATCGCATATGTAGGGATTCCAGTGATTCCGGCTCAGCGAGGGCCCGACGAAGACGTCCTCGAACAGGACGCGGTCGGGGGAGGCATCTTCGTTGTAAGCGGACCGCGCGGTGAACAGCCCTGCCGCGGCGGCGAATGCCCCGGCAGCTGACCAGCCCAGTAGGCTCCTGCGGCTCAGCCGACGGTCTGGTGCGTGCCGGTGTGCCAAGAAGTTCTGGGGGGATTCCAAGCGCCTTGTCCTTTCTCGGCACTCGCCGGAGATGTCCAGCAAGACCGCATCAGGCGCGCAGGGCGAACGCCAGGGTGACCGTTCCCCTGCATGGACGACCTTGATCCCTTACATTACAAGCTCATGTCAGCAGCCCAACGCCAGCTAGTGTTCCGGTCTTGAGTTCCCTTTTCACCACGTGAGTCGTGTTCCGTCTCAAGTCACGGGCAGGTGGTGACCGGGCCTGGTTCGCGGTCTGCTGGTGGCATGGGTGATAACAGGCTGGAGCCGCTGGTGCTGTCCGGGGCCGAGCGGCGGACGCTGGAGAACTGGGCGAAGCGGCGGAAGACCGCTCAGGGGCTGGCGCTGCGGGCGCGGATCGTGCTGGCCTGCGCGGACGGCGCGCCCAATATCGCGGTGGCGGCGCGGCTGCGGGTCAGCCGGACCACCGTCACCAAGTGGCGGGCCCGGTTCCTGGCCCGCCGCCTGGACGGGCTGGGCGACGAGCCCCGCCCGGGGGTGCCGCGCACCATCACCGACGCCCAGGTCGAGGAGGTGGTAGTGCGGACGCTGGAGGAGACGCCCGAGGGCGCCACCCACTGGTCGAAACGTGAGCTGGCCAGGCGGGTGGGGATCTCGCCGACGTCGGTGCACCGGATCTGGCGGGCGTTCGGGCTGCAGCCCTGGCGGACCGAGGACTTCAAGATCTCCCCGGACCCGCTGCTGATCGACAAGATCCGCGACGTGATCGGGCTGTACCTGGCCCCGCCGGCGAACGCGGCCGTCTTCGCCGTCGACGAGAAGCCGCAGATCCAGGCGCTGGAACGGACCGCGCCGGTGCAGCCGATGATCCCCGGGACACCCGAGCGGCGCAGCCATGACTATGTCCGGCACGGCACCATCGACCTGTTCGCCGCGCTGAACACCGCCACCGGCAAGGTGATCGGCCACCTGTCCGCCCGGCACCGGGCGATCGACTTCCGCGACTTCCTGGACCAGCTCGACCAGCAGACCGACCCGGGCCTGGCCATCCACGTGATCTGCGACAACCTGGCCGCGCACAAGGCCCCCGCGGTCCATAAGTGGCTGCTGGCCCATCCCCGCGTCCAGCTGCACTTCACCCCGACCTACTCATCGTGGATCAGCCAGGTCGAACGGTGGTTCGCCGAACTGCAGCGCCACTGCCTGGACCGCGGCGTGTTCTGCTCGCTCGACGAGCTCACCACCGCCCTGGAAGACTGGATCAAGACCTGGAACGCCACCGCCCGGCCCTTCAGGTGGACCAAGACCGCCGACCAGATCATCGACCGCATCTGCCGCTACTGCACACGCATCTCCGGACCGGGACACTAGGCCTGGATGGGCGGGCGCCGTCGGCGTCCGCTGCGGGTCAGCCGGGCGGAGGCGGTAGCGCATGTCTTCGGCTCGGCGCAGGCCCAGGGTGCCATCCATGGGCGGGCAGGTCAAAGGCACGTGTTCAGAAACATGAACGCTCGGGGCTGATCCCAGACGAAAACCCGAGGTTAGGATCCACTCGTGAAGAGCTGGGGTCCACTCAGCCGCCATGGGACGGCTGGGGGCGGGCGGGACCCCGCCCGCCCGACCCGGAGGATGCCCAGACTCTCTTCCCATCGGACTCATGGGCCCATGAGCGAGGTTGCGGCCGGAGAGCCGGCCGGGCCGGCCGGGCTGCCGGTATGCTCGGTGGAGCCGCCGGTACTGGCGTCGGAGCTGCCAGTACAACCGACGGAACTACCGGCGCAGTCCTCGGATCTGCGGGTGCGGGCGGCGGAGCTGCGGCGACTATTCACGACCTTCGGCTACCTGGTGGCCAAGCAGGGGGCTACGGCGGTACTGGGCCTCGCCTACCTGGCCGTTGCTACGAATCTGTTCTCGGCGCGAGATGTGGGCCTGGTCGCCGCCGCATCCTCGACAGCATTCTTTCTCGGAGCGGTCGGCGCTCTCGGGATCCCGCTCCTCCTGGTGGCCGAACTCGACTCGCTGCCAGCTGCGGCCCGCCGCGTCACCTTCAGCACCGGGATGTACATCTCGTGTTTGGCCGTCCTGATCCTGTCGCTGGGCACGCTGGCTCTCTCCCCGTTCCTGGGCAGCAGCCTGAGGACCATCTCTGCCGACTGGACGACCGCTGCTCTCTTCGTGATCGGATCAGTGGCGACAATGGGCACGCTCACCTTCGACAACGCGGCAATCGGACTGCACCGGGGCGCTGCCCAGCTATGGCGAGGCAGCCTGAACTCCGTGCTGAAGCTGGCCATCGTGGGCGTCCTCGTTCTGGTCGGGACCAGAACAGCCCCAGGCCTGCTGTTTGCCTGGGCACTGACGCTCGTTGCCTCCTTCGTCTGTTTCCCCATGCTTCGACTCGAACCGATCCCGGCCGGAGAAGGGAACCTCAGCCATCGGGTGGCACTCGCCCGCCGCTACGGCGTGCTCTCCCTCAAGCACCACATCCTCAATCTCTCGATCAATTCGGTCTTCTACATCGTCGGGGTGATCGCAGCTCTCCTGATCCTCCCGCAGCAGCTGGCCTACTTCTCAACCGCATTCCTGGTGGAGTCCACCGCAATGGTCATCCCGTACCTGCTGGCGCTGTCCCTGTTCGCCGAGATAGCAGGCGACCAGAGCCTCCTCCACCGTCATGTCCGCCGAACGCTCCCCCTCGGACTGGCTCTGTGTGGTGGCATCGTGGTCATCGCCGAGGTCGCGGCTCCCCTCGCCATGCGCATCTTCGGCCCTGACTACGTCACGCACGGGACCACCGCATTGCGCCTTCTCGTCCTGGTGGGTCCCGCCTACGTGATCAAGGATCACTACGTGGCGATCCGCCGCGCGCAAGGCCGCCTAGGCCATGCGGCCAAGGCGATGGCGGTAGGCACCTCGGCAGAGGCGGCTGGCTCGGCGTTGGGTGGAATCTACTGGGGGATGACAGGCCTTTGCATCGGATGGGCCCTCACCGCCACGGCTGAGGCCGCTGTCTTGCTGCCCGCGGTGATGCGGGTCTTCCGCCGAGATCAGCCGGTCGAACCACCCGATCCAAGTGGGGCATCCCGGTGAGATCCGCGGTCTGCGTGGAGGTCGATGCCACTGGGCGGGCACTGCCGTCGATCACTGAGCTCGATCCGAAAGGGGGTAGTCACAACTGGTGACTTACACATCTCCCAAACTGCTCTCGTCTCGCCATAAGTACCGAGACGATGAACCTCTGTTCGCACGCAGAGCGCGGGCGCTGGGCAAACGCCTGGCCCGCTCGGTCGTCCGGGCGCGCTCCGATGAGCGCCGCGTTGTATTGATCTTCGGATGCCAGCGATCAGGGACCACAATGCTCCAGCAGACCTTCCTCGATCGATCCTGGCGGGTATTCATTCTCGAGGAACACGATCACCGTCTCGTCGGAGCCAGTCCCGAAGCCGAGGAGACAACCTGGCAGGAGTATTCCACCGTCCTGGGCCGAATCCGCCGTCTCCCCTTCGAGGTCGTGGCGGCTAAACCGCTGGTGGAGAGCGCCTCAGCCACCGCACTCCTGGACGCCGCCGGCGCGGTGAAGGCAGTCTGGATGCTTCGCCATTACCCGGAGGTAGCGCGGTCCAATGTCAGCCGATTCGGTATCGACAACCCTTACCGGGATCTGCAGCCGATTCGTTCCCGGGACGCGCTGGACTGGCGATACAAAGGTGTGACCGAGGAAACGTGGGAGACGGTCACCGCCTTGATGAACCGAAGGCTTACCCCATTCGACTCGGGCGCGCTCTTCTGGTGGACTCGCAACCAGCTCTATTTCGACCAGCGCCTGTGGGAGGACGACCGGATCCGGATCCTCCGTTATGAACGAGCGTGCAACCAGCCCGACGAGGTGATCCAATCTCTTTCCGACCACATCGGACTAGCTTTGCCTCTCGGCTCGATAGCCCCACGGGTGAGGACGCAGCCATTGCCTCCGGAGACCAGAGAGCTCGATCCGGACGTCGACCAACTCTGCAGGAAGCTGTGGGATTCGTTCGAAGGCTGCCCGGAACTATAGAGCGAACCGATAGAACGGTGCTCGCAGCCCGGTCCCTTCAGACGGGCGCGTTACCAGGAGGGGTGTCGTTACGATGAGGCGCGACGGAACACTCATTCTCTGCTACCACCGGGTCGCGGAAGGCGTCGAGGACCCCTACTATCTCTGCGTACGCCCCGACAATTTCGCCGCCCATCTCGAGGAGATGTCGAGGGCACGGGAACCGTCGACGCTCGCCGATGTATCGGTTCCGTCGCGTCGGCCGAGAGTGGTCGTGACCTTCGATGACGGCTACCGCGACAACCTGACCAACGCGCTGCCGATCGCCGAGTCCAAGGGCATACCGATCACCGTCTTCGTGACCAGCGGCATCCTGGGAAACCACCACGGTCTCTGGTGGGATCGCCTCGGAACGCTGTTGCGCTCGCGGCCATCGCACGTGCGGGAGATCGATCTGCCGATCGGCGGCCGGAACGTCCGCCTCCCGCTCGGTTCGTCCGGGATACGGGCAGACCTTGATTCGGTCCGCCGCCACCTGCTGCCGTTTCGGGTGACGGAGATCGAACGGGCACTCGACGCCGTCTCGGAGCAATGGCAGGTGGGCTCTGCTCCACCGCCTGACGCCGGAACGCTCACCCCTGAGGACCTCCGCCGACTGGCGGCCAGCGACACCGTGACAATCGGTGCCCACACGGTCGATCACGTCCGGCTTCGTGATCGTCCGGCGCGGGAGCAGCACGACACCATCGCTGGCTCCAAGAAGGCTCTGGAGCAGTCGATCGGCCAGGCTGTGTCGCACTTCGCGTACCCATTTGGCCGCCGCGACGACTTCGACGATCGCTCGGTCGACGCCGTACGTTCGGCAACGTTCGACACCGCGTGCACCACCATCCCCGGAACGGCCCGTTCCTCGACCGATCCTTACCGCCTTCCTCGGCGCCTGGTCATGGACTGGGGACGGCTTCGTTTCAGAGTTCAGATGCAACGATGGAGACTGGGGTGAGCGACGCCGCCCCGACGGTATCGGTCGTCATCTGCGCGTACACAGAAGACCGTTGGCAGCAGCTCAAGAAGTCGGTCGCTTCGGTCGAAGCTCAGACCTCACCACCGATCGAGATTATCGTGTGCATCGATCACAATGAAGGACTGCTGCGGAGGAGCGAAGAATACTTCGGGGAAGGGCGCCCAGCAGGGGCGATGCAACTGATCGTTCTGGCAAATAAATATGACGGTCATCTTGGCTCAGCTCGCAATACTGCGGCCGAGTTCGCGAGCGGTGACGTTCTCGCATTTCTCGATGACGACGCTGCCGCCGCTGCCGACTGGCTAGAACGACTAATATCCCTGTATGACGACGAACGGGTAGGCGCCGTGGGCGGTGCGCCATTGCCAGTATTTGAAGTGAGGCGGCCCCGTTGGTTTCCGCATGAGTTCGACTGGGTATTTGGCTGCGCATATCGAGGTCTTCCATTGACCCGCGCCCCACTCGGGCATCTCATTGGCGCGAACATGTCTGCAAGGCGCTCCGTCTTGCAGAAGATCGGCGGCTTCCACTCAGATGATCATGATGACATGGATATGTGTCATCGGATAGCATATGCACAGTACAAGGTCCTTTATGAGCCACTTGCTGTTGTGCATCACTTCGTACCAGCCGCCCGCACGACATGGCACTATTTTTGGCGGCGATGCTACCTCGTTAATCGGGGTAAAGTTGAGGCATTCGCCAATATGAAGGAAGCCTCAAGCCTAAGTGCGGAAATGACGTTTGTCGCACGCACATTGACGAAAGGCGTCCTGACCGAGATTCGCCATGTAATTCGCGGTGACGTGTATGGACTCGCGCGCGTTGGCGCGATGATTGCGGGGATCGCCCTCGCGGGCCTTGGGCATGTGTCGGGAAAGTCGCGTCTCCGCAGGTCGCGCCGGGTACCTGCCATCAGGTAGGAAGCTGGCTTCGCCGACCAGGTGGAGGCCGTCGGCTGAGCGTGATCCGGCTGTACCCGCATCATGGCACCATGGCGGACTCTGTAACGAATGGCGGCCCCGCCTCTCGCGGGCAGCCTCATCATCAGGCCCCTGCGGCTCGAGACCCGGACGGCGGGCACCCGATGCCACGGGCCCGTCCGGGAAGCGGGAAACTGAACCAGACCGGGCTGGCGTCCGGAATACGGGGATACGAGTGTGCAGGAGACCGGCGCCCACCAGCACTAGCCGGGCGGCCGTGAACAGGACGACCATGCCCAGGAACCACCAGGATCTGGCCATCCAGGAAGTGTCCTGGAGCGGCCAGAAGACCCGCACCCCCGGGTAACCCTCGACGACGTCCCGCGCGAAATGGAGCACTAGTCCGGTCGCCACCCCGGCCAGCACGGCCCGGTGCCCGCGGAAGACCGCCGCGGCGGCGACGAACACAGCCACAGTGGACAGCGAATGTGTCACCGGGCGCTGGGCCGTGTTTCCCAGCAGCCCAAGATACAGCGGTACGTGATCCGCATCGATTGCAATCGATGCGATGAGCGCCGCGACATAGAAGCGGCGTGGCGCCTCGATGAAGCGCGCCAGGACGAGCAGGCCGAGGGTCGCGGTGGCGAGATGGGCGACCTCATCGACCGGTCCGGTGGTCCACACGCCGAACGGGATCCTGCGGTCGGTCACGTCGAATGTCAGCGCGGTCGCGGCCATCAGTAGCGGACCAGCCCACCACCAGACCGACCTCAGGACGGCTGACCTCATCCCTGGAACGATGCCATCACCGCGTCGCAGTACCGGGCCAGTTCGGCCTTTGCCGCGGCGGCGGCCGGGACTTCCTGGGTGACCATGGCGAGACGTTCATGTGGACAGCGTAACCCGGTGAGCGCGCCGCGATTCGCCGCCGGTCCAAGCCGGCCGGGTGCCAGGTCCGGAGGCTGACGTGTTCGGCAATGAGCCGTCGCCGAACGGAAGACGTCCGCTCACGAGCTGGTGCTGTCGCAGTGCCCGTTCGGTCCAATGAGCTTGGTGTGGAGTTCAATAGGGGATCGCAGTAGCATGGTAAGCCTGTGCTAAACAATAGACGCGCCCGTCTCTGTATATGTGGGCATCCTTACTCCGCGCACCAGCACTACCGGCGCGGAACGGAGTGCTCGCTTTGTCCGGACTGCCGAGGCTGGCGGGCAGGCCAGGGGCAGATAATGCGCGTCGTCAAGGGATTGAGTAGCCGGCCGGGTGGCCGGGAGGAATCTCACCCGGAGGCCCGGCAGAACAGAGCATGACAATCCCCGTCACTCCGTTCGTCCCATCTGATCCGCCAGAATTCGGTCAGCAAGGCCCGGGTGGGGCGAATAAGGCTGCTGCATTCGCGGCGGCCCGTTCTACCGTCGCCTGGCCCGGTTGAACGCCCTGAGCCCTCGAAGTCCGCGGCCGGGCGGCGTACCGTCCGCTCGCTCTGTGAGTCAGGCTGGTCTGGGCCGGATCCGCAGGCCCTGCATGCCGCCGTCCACGGCCAGCGCCGTGCCCGTGGTGGCCCCGGCCAGCGGACTGGCCAGGTAGGCGATG
>Ga0081540_1001409_pt1 | contig 20789 bp, 10 predicted proteins | sample TabmetS2T1R1_FD_71024 | JGI IMG/M metagenome (GOLD analysis project Ga0081540, IMG submission 71024) | Tabebuia heterophylla rhizosphere microbial communities from the University of Puerto Rico - S2T1R1 | ecosystem: Host-associated > Plants > Roots > Rhizosphere ... | reverse complement strand
ACCGCGGCCAATTGACAGCCCAACAATGGCTTGATGGCACAACCGACGGCATGCCGAATCGCGAAGCGGCGCTCGAAGAACTGATGCTGTTGTGGCTTGCCAACCTCAACCCGGCATTTGCTCCCTTCAGCGAACTATTCTCCGACAAGGATTTGAAGGCACAGACCGTTTATCAAGGCCTGACTGCGGCCATGCCTGACTATTTAATGACGCGGCCCGAAGTTGCGCCTGAAGTGGGAAGCTTGTTCGAAGCGCTGCGAGCGCCCATGCTCGCATCGCCCAATTCCATTACTGGGCAACTTGAATTCATTCGCGAGCGCTGGTCCAAATATCTCGCACAGGATCTGCGTAAACTTCTGCTTGCCATCGACGTCGTGCGTGAAGAAGACCTCGCCATCTGGCTCCGTTTTCATCCGCCTGGGCCCGATTGGCACCGCCACGGAGCCCCGACATGGGGAGCTCAGGGATTCAAAGGTGATGAATTCGTCGGCTTCGACGAAGACTTCGGTGGCCCTGGAAAAGGGCCTCGCTATGCGGCTGATTACCAGGCCCCCCTGCACGAATACGAAGCCTTCAGCTCTGATCAAGCCTGGATGCCCAACGTGGTGCTGGTTGCAAAGAGCACTTACGTCTGGTTAGAGCAGCTGTCCAAAAAGTACGGTCGACACATTCACCGTTTAAACCATATCCCCGATGAAGAACTGAAGTTGCTTGCCGACCGAGGAATTACGGGCTTATGGCTCATTGGCCTGTGGGAACGGAGCACTGCATCACGGACCATTAAGCGCCTGCGCGGTCAGGGCGACGCGGTTGCATCGGCTTACTCGCTCAAGCGATATGACATCGCCGATGATCTGGGAGGACGATCCGCCTACGAAACCTTGCGCGACCGCGCCGCCGCAGTCGGCATTCGTCTGGCAAGCGATATGGTGCCCAATCATATGGGAATCGATTCGGATTGGGTAATCGAGCACCCAGACTGGTTTATTTCGAGATGGCAGAGCCCCTTCCCCGCATATAGCTTTAATGGTCCGGATCTTTCGTCGGATAGTCGCGTTGAAATCAAGATCGAGGATCATTATTACGATCAGTCAGACGCGGCAGTCGCGTTCCGCCTGCGGCACCATCAAGATGGAACAACCCGCTACGTGTATCACGGAAACGACGGCACATCCTTCGCGTGGAATGATACTGCTCAGCTCGATTACTCCAAGCACGAAGTGCGCGAGCAAGTCATTCAGACAATTCTGCACGTCGCGCGTCAGTTTCCGATCATTCGTTTCGACGCTGCCATGGTGCTGGCAAAACGTCATGTGCAGCGCCTGTGGTTTCCGCTTCCAGGCACAGGTGGCTCAATCCCTTCACGTGCCGAAAACGCAATGTCGCAGGAAGAATTCGATGCCCTCATGCCACATGAGTTCTGGCGTGATGTCGTCGATCGCGTCGCCGCCGAAGTCCCCGGCACGCTCCTGTTAGCAGAGGCTTTCTGGCTGCTCGAAGCATACTTCGTTCGAACTCTCGGCATGCATCGCGTATACAACAGCGCATTCATGAATATGCTGCGGGACGAACAAAACGCCAAATACCGCTCATATCTGAAAAAAACCATCGAGTTCGATCCCGATGTGCTCAAGCGCTACGTCAACTTCATGAGCAACCCCGATGAGCGCACCGCTATCGATCAGTTCGGCACAGGAGATAAATATTTCGGTGTCTGTACGATGCTTGCAACCCTTCCCGGCTTGCCTATGTTCGGCCACGGACAAATCGAGGGTTACACTGAGCGGTATGGCATGGAATTTAAGCGCGCGCGCATGGACGAGTATCCGAATGAAGGATTGATCGCACGCCATCAGCATGAGATCGCTCCATTGCTCAAAAGCCGCAAACTCTTTGCGGAAAGCGAGAACTTCGTTCTCTACGATTTCTGGAACGAGCACGGAACAGTCGACGAAAACATCTTCGCTTACTCCAATCGCCTCGGGAATCAGCGCGGTCTCATCATCTACAACAATGCCTATGCATCAACCCGAGGCACCATTCACAACTCGGCTGCTTTTATGGATAAAGAGAGCGGTCAGCTTCGGCAAAGAAGCCTTGCTGATGGCCTGGGCATAGCCTTCGACGATTCAATCGTGTTTGCCTACCGCGATACAGCGCACGGCCTTGAATACCTTCGTCGCGCCACAGATATTCATCATCACGGTTTACGATTTGAATTGCGCGGTTATCAATATGCAATCCTGCTGCATTGGCGCGAACTTCGCGCGTCCGCTGATCAACCGTGGGACCGACTCTGTGATGCCTTGCACGGCGAAGGTGTTTACAGTGTCGATGAAGCTCTCTCCAGACTTCGACTGCAACCGTTGCATGATGCCCTTCATCAGGTCATAAGCTCCAGAAACGCTTGCTCATTTGCTGAGATCGCTGGAAAAGACACGAGAAGATACATCGATGGGGTAAGAAAAGACAAAGCGATAACATCTGTCTCCGGCAAACCTTCCGAATCGTTAAAAGAAGATTCCATCGAATTGCCGGCTAAAGCGGCTACGCTCGATCCTCACCTCCATACGTTCATCGAGAATGCTCAACACTTCTTCGAAAGAGCACTGGAAATCTTGCCTGCCGAAGATCGGGAAATCTTGAAAACACCTGCAATTGTCGTGAAGACCTCCAAAGCAAAAGATGATGAGCCTTCCTTGGAGATCGCCGAGATCTTCAGAAATCAGTGCGAAGCGCTGACATCTGCCGCAATTCATATCCCTCTTCTCGAGCAGACCTTCTCGACCGCATGGCCAGCAGCTGTCCGTTACATGCTGCCAAGCAACGAACATGGAATATCCATCGAACAAACATGGTCCCCCGTGCTTGCGTGGATTATTTTGCGCAGCTTTCCTCCGCAAGGGATAAGCGCTGCTATGTTCGACCAGCTTCAGTTGCGATCGGCACTCGCTGAAACGTTTTCAGCCCTGGGCATGGAACATGAAAAGGCGTGGAGGACGGCAGCGCGAGTGAGGGTTCTCTTGTCACACGCAAATTTACCTGCTCGTACCTGGATTCAATCAGGAGCATTCTGGGACGACCCGGATGTTCGCTGGCTTACGGGTGTCAATGAGGCTTCCGGCATCAGGTATTTCAACAAGGAGCAGTTCGAAGAACTACTAAGCTGGATTCAACTGCCCGCATTGTTAGAGATTGCGCGGCAGGATGTAGTCGAGCTGTCTTCGATCGACGAGATTGAGCTCACTTTAGCGAAAGCTTGTTCGGAAGCAGAGAGCGCTGGGTACATGCTGGACAAATACCTGGACCTGCTGACTGACCATGTCGAGCACGAAGAGGCCGAGCGCTCGATCTGACTTCTGGCGCCTGACACGAATTTGAAAAAATCGCCTTTTTCTATAAGAAGTCGTGTCTTGAAACGCCTACGATATTTTGCATAGTCAGAAAATATTTTTGCGAACGCGCTCAGGGTCAATTCCTCACAAATCGCGTCGTGGAACTGAATCCGTGGTGTTTAATCGGATTTCCTTCTTGGGGACGATTGCCTGCAACATGCTGATCTGGAGAATCGTTACGAAGTTCGACGATGAAAGAGTTACAGCAGTACACATTCGAGACGATTTGGGACGATGGGGATTTCGTCCTATCGAAAGGGATACCGCAACAGGGTCAAATTCCGATCTTGGCTACGAGTCCGGCACACGTACAACCTACGCCGGCAGCTGTTGCTCAACTTGAACATGCACACACGCTGCGAACGGATTTAGATAGTTCCTGGGCCGTTCGCCCCTTCAAGTTAGTTCGTCATAATGGAAAGCCAACATTGCTGATGGAAGATCCCGGCGGGGAACTTTTGGCAACGATGCTGGGCAATCCATGGGATCTGACACAGTTCCTGCACATCGCAATCGGATTGGCAGTCTCTCTGGGACGCCTGCACGAGCAGGGCCTCATTCACAAGAACGTCAAGCCGGCAAACATCTTCACAAAGCGAGCGACAGGAGAAGTGTGGCTCACAGGCTTTGGAATCGCCTCGCGCTTAATCCGCGAGTGGCAAACGCCGGAACTTCCTCCTGTCATCGCAGGAACACTTCCGTACATGGCACCCGAGCAAACCGGCCGCATGAATCGATCGATCGATTCGCGAAGCGATTTGTATGCACTCGGCATAACCCTATATGAGATGCTCACCGGGGTATTGCCCTTTACAGCTTCCGATCCGATGGAGTGGATCCACTGCCACATAGCGCGACAGCCTGTGCCCGTCAACGAGAGGGTAGATGGAATCCCCACCGCTATCTCTGCGATTGTCTCGAAGCTCATGTCCAAGAACGCCGAAGAGCGGTATCAGACCGCTGGTGGGGCAGAAGCGGATTTGCGAAGGTGTCTCAGCGAATGGAAATTACGCAGACGAATTGATCCATTCCCATTAGGTGCACGCGATGTTCCTGATCGTCTTCTGATTCCAGAGGCTCTCTACGGACGAACGCGTCAAGTCAACAGATTGCTTGAAGCCTTTGACCGCGTTGTGAATTCCGGGATGTCAGAACTCGTCCTCGTCTCGGGGTATTCGGGCATCGGCAAGTCATCGGTTGTCAACGAGCTGCAGAAAGCAGTTGTGTTGCCGCAGGGGCAGTTTGCAACTGGGAAGGTTGATCAACACAGGCGTGACGTCCCCTATGCAACTCTCGGGCAGGCATTCCGAAGCCTCGTTCTCCGCATCCTGAGCCAGCCTGACACGGAACTCTCCCAGTGGCGCACTTCACTCCAGAAAGCTGTCGGGGTGAATGGCCAGCTGATCGTAAATCTGATCCCCGAAGTCGAGTTGGTCATTGGCAAACAACCGCCCGTTCCGGACCTTCAGCCACAAGACTCACAAAAACGCTTCCAGGGAGTTTTCCGGCGATTCATCGGTGCCTTTGCCCAACAGGAACATCCGCTCGCGCTCTTTCTGGATGATTTGCAATGGCTGGACTCGGCCAGTCTTGAGCTGCTGGAACATCTGCTCACTGAGCCGGAAATGCAATATCTACTTTTGATCGGCGCATATCGCGACAACGAAGTTGACTTCGCGCATCCGCTTGTACGAACTATCGATAACATCCGCGCTGCTAAGGCCTCTGTGAACGAGGTCGTTTTAGCGCCTCTTCGCCGTGACGATATCGGCAACCTCATTGCTGATGCACTGCACAGCGAACGCGAATGGGTCGAGTCCTTGACCAGGCTTGTATATGAGAAAACGGCGGGCAATCCATTTTTTGCCATACAGTTTCTCAGCGACTTGGTTGAGGAAGGCCTCATCGTGTTCAATCCACGCGCGGCGTCCTGGACATGGGATCTCGAGCGTATTCGAGCCAAGGGTCATACCGACAATGTTGTCAATCTGATGATTGGCAAGTTAAACCGCTTGCCTGCCGCCACGCGCGACGCTCTGAAACAACTTGCATGTTTGGGAAACAGTGCCGAGGTTACAACTTTAAGCATCGTCCACGAAACATCAGTAGATGAGATTCACTCTGCATTTCGGGAAGCCCTCAACATGGGGCTTGTTGTTCAGCGGGATAAAACAGCTTATGCTTTCGCGCATGATCGGATTCAGGAGGCTGCATATGTGCTCGTCCCTGAAGATGAAAGGGCTGCAACCCACCTTCAGATCGGCAGGCTTCTGGTTGCGGCCACACCCGTCGAAAAGCGCGACGAGACGATTTTTGAGATCGTCAACCAGCTTAACCGTGGTATCGCCTTGATCTCCTCGGCAAGCGAGCGCGAGCACATCTCCGAACTCAACCTTGCAGCGGGCGAACGCGCTAAAGCAACAACCGCTTATGCCGCTTCATTGACTTACCTTTCGATCGCTAAATCGTTGTTGGCGGAGGACTGCTGGAAACAGAGCTACAAACTCACTTTTGCCATCGAGCTTAACCAGGCTGAATGCGAATTCCTGACCGGTAAAGTGATTCAAGCAGAAGAAAGGCTCTCGACCCTGTCGACCCGTGCGGCAACGATCGTCGACAAAGCTGCCGTAACGCGTTTGCGCGTGGCTCTCTATACGACACAGGATCGGACCGATAGTGCCGTTGAGGTCGGCTTGGAATTCCTGCGAAGTGTAGGCATCGAATGGTCACCTTATCCTGCCGACGAAGAAGTGTGGCATGAATGCGAACGCATGTGGGAATTACTCGCAAATCGCCGCATCGAACAGCTTCTCGATTTGCCGTTGATGGCTGACCCGGATTGGCGCACCACCATGGACGTACTGGTTGAAATCGCGCCGGCAGCTCGCTTTATCGGTGGAAACCTGCACCATCTTCTTTTTCTTCGCATGACAAATCTCAGCCTGGAGCATGGCAACTGCGACGGCTCATGCTACGCCTATGCCTGCCTTAATGTTGTTTTGGGAGACCGCTTCAGTGACTATCAAACAGGATTCCGCTTTGGTCGGCTTGGCGTCGATCTCATAGAACGGTGGGGTCTCGACCGTTTCAAAGCTCGCGTCTATATGTGTTTCGGTGTCCTTGTGCCATGGACGAAACATGTAGCATCCAGTCATGGATGGTTGCGCCGGGGCTTTGAGACAGCGAACGCAATCGGGGACTTGACCCACGCCGCTTACAGTGTCAGAAATCTGATCACAAGTCTCTTAACCTCTGGAACCCATCTTGGAGACGTCCAACGCGAAGCCGAAGACGGTCTTGCATTTTCTCGGAAGGCACAATTTGAGCTTGCCATTGACTGTTTCGTCGGACAACTCTCCTTGATCCACGCCCTCCGCGGTCTGCCGCCAACTCTCAGTCTTATGAATGATCCGCAGAGAGGCATGGACGAGGTCACGTTCGAGCAATATCTGACAGAGAGGCAGCCATTATCATTTCCAGCATGCTGCTATTGGATCTGCAAATTGCAACGGCACGTTTTTACTGGAGATTATGCAGTCGCAATCGAGGCTGCCATCAAAGCGCAGAACCTTCTGGGCGTAGTAAAGGGAATTCTGGAAATCGCGGAATATCATTTTTATGCCGCTCTGGCGCGGGCGGGAGCGGCATCTGATATTGCGTTGATTCATCAGAGGCAAGAGCACATCGATGCACTTCTGAATCATCACAAGCAGACTATAATGTGGGCAGAAAGCTGCCCTGAAAATTTCGAGGACCGTGTTGCGCTCGTTGCTGCTGAGATCGCGCGCCTTGAAGGCCGCGAACTGGATTCCGAGCGCCTTTATGAGACCGCCATTCGCCTTGCCCGTGAGCGAGGATTCCTCCACAACGAGGGCATTGCCAGTGAATTAGCAGCACAGTTCTACAATGCACGTGGCTTCAAAACAATCTCTCATGCATATCTGCGAAATGCACGGCACTGCTTCCTTCGTTGGGGAGCAGATGGCAAAGTAGAGGCGCTGGATCGGACTTACCCAGAGCTGCGCGAAGAACCCGCATCTTCCGGTACTCCATCCATGATCGCGGAACCGGTCGAGCACTTGGATCTTGCCACGATTATCAAAGTGTCCCAGGCAATATCAAGTGAGATTGTCCTTGAGAAGCTGGTCAACACGCTCGTGAGAATTGCGGCTGAGCATGCCGGAGCAGAACGAGCCCTGTTGATTCTTTTGCAAGGGGACGTGCAACGGATTGAGGCAGAGGCCGTAACCAGCCACGAGGGCATCGAAGTCCACTTCGTCGGAAGAACGGTCACAGTTTCAGATCTTCCCGAGTCTATCCTCAAATATGCGATTCGAATCCAGGAGAGCGTAATCCTTGATGACGCTTCAGTTCCGAATCTATTCTCATCCGATAGTTACATCGCGCAGCAGCATGCCCGCTCCATCCTGTGTCTCCCCTTGGTAAAACAAGGCACGGTCGTGGGAGCTTTGTACCTGGAAAATGCCACCACGGCCTATGTATTTACGCCGGATTGCGTCGAAATACTAAAGCTTTTGACCTCCCAGGCCGCCATTTCTCTTGAAAATGCGCGACTCTACGCCGACCTGCAGGAGTCAGAAGATCGCATGCGTCTTGCGATTGACACGATTCCTGCGATTATTTGGCAATCACGGGCTGATGGATCTGTTGAATTTTTCAATCGACGGTTTCTCGAATATACAGGGCTTTCTGCTCAATCCGCTGTCGGAGACGGTTGGCAGGTTCAGGCACATCCGGACGATATTGCCGGTCTCAGAGAAGTTCGCAACGAGGCCATTGCGGAGGGCAAGCCTTATCATTACGAGTTGCGTCTCCGGGCAGCGGAGGGCGAATATCGATATTTTCTTGCCCGCTTGATGCCATTGCGCGATGCCTCGGGAAGAGTCGTGAAATGGTACGGAGTTAGCGCCGACATCGAAGACCACAAACGGGCGGACGACGCGCTTCAGACGGCCTTTGACGAAATTCGGCGATTGAAGGACCAGCTCTATCGGGAAAACATTGTCTTGAAAGAAGAGATCGAACGGTCCTCGATGTTCGAAGAGATTGTTGGTGCTTCCCCGGCGCTTGAAACCGCATTGAACCGAGTGGCCAAGGTTGCTCCAACCGACTCTACGGTTTTGATCACTGGAGAAACTGGTACCGGCAAGGAACTGATCGCTCGCGCCATTCACAAATCATCGCGCCGGTCCGGGCGAGCATTCGTAAGCGTAAATTGCGCAGCGATTCCTCAGTCATTGATCGCTTCGGAATTATTTGGTCACGAAAAGGGAGCATTCACCGGTGCACAACAACGGCGTCTGGGCCGCTTTGAGTTAGCGGATGAAGGCACACTCTTTCTCGATGAAGTGGGCGAGCTTCCGACAGAAACACAGATTGCCCTTCTCCGTGTTCTGCAGGAGCACGAATTTGAGCGGGTTGGAGGCAACCGGCTGATCCGTACGAATGTCCGGGTAATCGCTGCAACCAATCGAAACTTGCAGGACGTGGTGAATACTGGCACATTTCGCAGCGATCTCTTCTACCGTCTTAATGTCTTTCCCATTGAAGTCCCTCCACTGCGTGAACGTCGAGACGACATCCCCATGCTGGTTGAATACTTCATCGATCGCTTTTCCCGGAAAACCGGGAAGAAGATCCGCAGGATAAAGAAAAGGACGCTCGAGCTGCTGCAATCGTATCGTTGGCCGGGAAATGTTCGAGAGCTGCAAAACATGATCGAGCGTTCGTTGATTGTCTGCGAGACTGAGGAATTCACTGTGGACGAAAGCTTCTTCGATGTCGACGCTGATCCGCTACCGTCCGTACAACCTCGCTCAGACGAGACATTTCCAACAAAATTTCAGGAAAAGGAGCTGATCGAAGCAGCCTTAGCCGAGTGCGGAGGCAAGGTATCAGGTCCTTTGGGAGCCGCAGCTAAGCTGAATATGCCGGCATCGACTCTGGACTATAAAATCCGAAACCTTAGAATCAACAAGAGCCGATTCAGAGCGAACTAACCGTTGAGATTGCAGCGCTCAACCCCTTCCTGAAAACACCGCCACCTGCTTTTCAGAATCGATTATTTCCCTCGGAACCATTTACAGTTCACCAAACTTACGATTTCCTCACGAAATTTTAAGCGTTCACTTTTGGTGAATTTTGGTGAATGGCTTGTTACATTGACTCCTCAACATTTTGCCAAGGCTTGCATTATCAACAATTTAACGTTTGGCATTTGATTTGCATTAGTGTCAGGCATGGTCGACTATCTTGACGCGCTTTATCGTTACGCTATGGTTCTTACGGGCAACCCGCGGGAAGCAGAATCGCTGGTTGAGGAGGTCTGTGTTTTCGGCAAAGTAAGTACGAAGACTTTGAACTTTGGCGAAAACCTAAGAATCCGTCTGTTGACCATGCTCCGCAATAATTGGTTCGGTCGATTGCGGAGAAGAGTCACAGTCTCGCGAACATTTCAAGTCGATGCAAGCGAGCACGCCACCGCCACTCCAGCGGAGACTATGGAGAGTCTTCGTGCACGCTTTAGACGCATGTCAGAGTGTGAGAGGGTGCGCGAAGCAATCCAGCAGCTTCCTGCCATCTGCCGAGAGGTCCTCCTGTTGCGCGAATATGAAGAGTTGTCCTACCAGGAAATCGCGACCTTTCTGGGCTGTTCTGTCGACGAGGTCCTATCTCATCTGATCCGTGCGCGCTATAAACTTCGCACGCTGCTCACACTGCCTTCTCAAGATTCATCGCGTGATGCTGTTGCTCCATCAGCTTCGGTAGTCCTACCGGTCGGTCCCACTCCAAGAATCGGCCCCGAGGCAGCCTTTACGACTCCCGGGTCCTGAGCAGCCACCTCGAGATTTGCCAGCGTGCGGAGCAAAATCACGGCTGCATCCGTACAGCGTTAGCCGTGCGAAAACGGATCAACAATTAACGGGGAATAAATAGTGTCCCGCGGTGTTCAGTACATCAGAAGCTGGATTACAGCCAGTCGAATCAACCTCACGATCGGAAATCAAATTGAACATTCAAGCTTGCAGTCTGTAACAAGCACTCTTGCTTTTTAACCGGAGCCGCAAATTGGATTCGCATATTTCTGCATTGCCTCTGCCCGCCCTTAGGCGCGTTTTGAATCGTATTGAACAGAGCTTTCGATCAGATTTGAGTCTGACGTCCCTTGCAGCCGAGAGCGGCTACAGTCGTGGACACTTCGTCAAGATGTTCCGCAAGGCTACAGGCGTGACTCCGCATCATTACGTGCTGAGGCGCCGTGTCGAGCACGCCAGGTTCCTTCTAAAGGAGAAAGAGCCGGGGGTACGTCTGATCGATGTCGCCGCATTGTGTGGGTTTTCCAGCCAGGCACACATGACACAAGTCTTTCGTCAGTTCGTCGGCGTCACACCTGGCGACTATCGCCGCCAACAATGATCCGCAGTTTGCTTCCAACCAGGGTACAAAAGGGGCACTCCGTCTCGAAAAGAAGACACAACGATTAAAATGGATGTTTACGCCTCATTCCATTGTTCAGAAAGTGCAAAGCAAGCATGCATCGTTGGTCAAAACTTTTCATTCCCACCCTTCGTGAGGCTCCGGCGGATGCCGAAGTCGCCAGCCACAAATTCCTTGTCCGCTCGGGATATATTCGTCAACTCGGCGCAGGAATTTATTCCTATCTGTTTCTCGGCCAGCGATCCATCAATAAGGTCATTGCGATCGTGCGCGAAGAGATGAACAAGATCGGGCAGGAATTCCTGCTGCCTTCCATTCAGCCATCGGACATCTGGGAGCAAAGCGGACGCTGGACCACCATGGGCCCAAACATGTTCCGGCTCCAGGACCGCAAAGGCGCGTGGCTTTGCCTTGGCATGACGCATGAAGAGGTCATGACCGACATCGCGCGCAACGAATTGCGCAGCTATAAGCAGCTTCCGCAGATCTGGTATCAGATCCAGACCAAGTTCCGCGACGAGCCCCGCCCAAAAGGCGGCCTGCTGCGCGTCCGCCAGTTCATCATGAAAGACAGTTATTCTTTTGATCTTGATCCGGCTGGTTTAGACAAGACCTTCGATCTGCATGATCAGGTCTATCGCACCATCTTCGCCCGCTGTGGACTGAACTTTGTCGCCGTTGAAGCGGACTCCGGCGCCATGGGTGGTTCGCAATCTCAGGAATTTATGGTCTACACCGATGCCGGCGAAGATCTCATCGTAAGCTGTCCAAAATGTCACTACGCGGCAAATCTTGAGAAGGCGATCTCGAGCCTCGCTCCCGTGACAGAACTCCCGCCTACCGGTGATGGAAAGCCGGAACTGGTATCCACGCCCGGAATCGCAGCTGTGGCTGATGTGGCGAAGTTTTTCAACATCTCCGAGGCTCAGGACATTAAGTGCGTTGCCTACATGGCAGAGAAGAAGAACGCCAAAAAAGAATCCGTCTGGAGCCCTGTCACTGTCTTCCTGCGTGGCGACCATCAGGTGAACGAAACCAAGCTGCTCGGCCTCATCAAAGCAGTCGATCTGCGTCCGATGCAGACCGAAGAGCTGGAGAGATACATCCACGGTCCCGCCGGCTTCCTGGGTCCGATTGGCCTTCAACACGCAAGCGCGCTGGGTGATGAAGGCATGGTCGTCATCGCCGATCATGCTCTCGAAGGCCGCCAGAACATGGTCTGCGGTGCCAACCAGATCGATTACCACTACCGCAACGTCACTCCGGGCCGCGATTTCACATGGACAATCGCAGCCGACATACGCAGCGTAGTGGAAGGGGAGGGCTGCCCGAAATGCGGTTCTCCGTTGCGAGTGGCAAAGGCAGTTGAAGTGGGCCACATCTTCAAGCTGGGCTACAAATACGCTGAGAGTATGGGCGCGCGCGTACTCGATGCAAATGGCAAGGAAGTTACACCCATCATGGGCAGTTACGGCATCGGGATTGAGCGGATCCTCACAGCTGCAATCGAACAGAATAATGATGCCAATGGCTTCTGGCTGCCGCGCTCCATTGCTCCGTTTGAAGTTCTCGTGACCATTACGAACGTCAGCGATCCCGCACTCCTCACAACCGGAGAGCGCATTGCTGCGGACCTCGAGGCCGCTGGCTTTGATGTCCTGCTCGACGACCGCGAAGAACGCGCCGGGGTCAAGTTCAAGGATGCCGATCTGATCGGAATCCCCGTCCGCATCAATGTCGGTAAAAAAGCTGTGGACGGCAAGGTGGAAATCTGTACGCGCTCCAGTTCCTCATGCAAAGACGTCGCCATTTCCGAAGTCGTTGCTGCGTTGTAGAACAGGACCGTTGCTCTCCAATCCAGGCCGGACGTTCCGATTTGCGGGACGTCCGGCCTGAAACCTTCGGCCCTCGCGAACTGTCGGCGGACAATTTCGTGGCTCTTGATGTATCGTCTCTCTTAAGAGGTCAGACCTCTCAGGAGAACGGCCCTCATGCTCAAGCAGCGCCGGGAGTTTCTGAAATACACAACCATAGGGACAGCAGGGATGCTCGCCCCAGCGAGTCTCGGTGCTCAGCCTTCCTCTCCGCGCGCTGTCGGCAGCATCTATGACGTTCGATCATTTGGCGCTGCTGGTGACGGCAAAACCATCGACTCCCCCGCAATTAATCGCGCCATCGAAGCTGCGGCGAATGCCGGAGGCGGCACTATTCTCTTCCCCTCCGGTACATACAATTCGTTCTCCCTGCGATTGAAGAGCAACATCGCACTTCACATCATGCAGGGTGCGACGATCCTTGCCGCAGAAACTCCTGCCAACCGCAGTGATGGATACGACCCCGCTGAACCGAACGATCCTTGGGAACATTATCAGGACTACGGCCACAACCACTGGCACAACAGCCTCATATGGGGAGAAAACCTTCACGATGTGTCCATCTTCGGCCCGGGCCTTATTTGGGGTAAAGGTCTCAGCCGCGGATGGTCCAAAGAAGAACCGCGCGCCGAAGAACCGCGCATAGGGAACAAAGCAATTGCGCTTAAGAACTGCCGAAACGTTACGCTCAGCGGCTTCTCCATCCTCAAAGGCGGTCACTTCGGAATCCTCGCCACTGGCGTTGACAATCTGATCATCGACAACCTGACCATCGACACCGATCGCGACGGAATGGATATCGACTGCTGCAAAAATGTTCGGGTATCCAACTGCAGCGTCAACTCGCCCTGGGACGACGCCATCTGCCCGAAGAGTTCCTACGCCCTCGGCTATGCGCGCGCAACGGAAAATGTGACCATCACCAACTGCTATGTAACCGGTTGTTATGAGCTGGGAACTTTGCTGGACGGCACCTTCAAGAAATTCGCCGCGGATGTTCGCGTGCCTCGCACCGGAAGAATCAAGTTTGGCACCGAATCAAACGGTGGATTCAAAAATATGGCAGTCTCAAACTGCGTTTTCGAAGGATGCAATGGCATCGCCCTGGAAAGTGAAGACGGCGCATTACTCGAAGACGTGGCATTTACGAACATCACCATGCGCGATATCTCCGGCGCGCCTCTCTTCATCCGTCTCGGCAATCGGATGCGTGGTCCACAGGGTGTCCCGGTCGGCAATTGCCGCCGAATTATTGTCAGCAATATCGTCAGCTACAATGCAGCATCAAAATATGCGGCAATCATAAGCGGCATTCCCGATCACCCGATCACCGATCTGAAGATCAGCAATATTTATCTGCACCACCAGGGCGGCGGAACCGCGGAAATGGCAGCGCTACAGCCACCCGAAAACGAGGCCGGCTACCCCGACCCTCATATGTTTGGCCCTTTGCCGGCTCACGGTTTCTTCATCCGCCATGCGAACAACGTCGAACTGACAAATGTTGAACTAGCATATGCCTCTCAGGATGCGCGGCCTGCTTTTGTACTCGATACGGTTACAGATGCCGACCTTTTCCGTATCAAGCTGCCCAGCGACAACCATCAACCTGCATTTCGTCTGCGCAAGGTATCGAACTTCCGCGTCTTTGGCAGCCCAAAGATAAAAGACAAGGAAATCGCATCGGCCGAATCAGAAGAGTTCTAAACCACGTGTGTTTATACGATCCTTGCAGCCGTAACTTGTAACTGCTCCAAAGGCCACGATCGCGGTCGCCAGCCGTGCCCTGAAATTATCCGACAGCGTGTTTCGTCGCACATTATCCGATTCAGCCATGAAACCTCGCGATTACTTCTTCATACCTGTCCTCAAGTAATTGCGTTTGTAAATTGAGATCAAAATGAGCCCTCACATAACGTCTTCCGGCGTCACTTGCCAGCTGCCATGCCTGCTCATCGCTCATAAGACGAATAATCTCTTCAGCCAGGGCAGCTACGTCACCCGTTCCTGACAAGCTATCTCGCCTCTCTTGTGGCAGCGCTTCTGTAACACCTTCTGTTGCAAATGCGACAACTGGCAATCCCTCTGCCTGGGCCTCACACATTACAGTAGGAAGCCCCTCTGCATCGCCATTCTGATCCCGAACGCTGGGAGCCGCCAGCACTCTCGCCTGCTGCATCCATCGCTTCACCACAGTATGTGGCTGATGCCCGAGAAAGGTTACGTTTTTACAACGCAGCACTGCTTCACTTTCCAATGCTTTGCGTAGAGGCCCATCGCCCGCAATGACAAGTCGCGCCTCCGGAATCACCTCCTGCACACGAGACATGGCGTGAATGAGATGAATGCAGCCCTTCTTTCCCACGAGCCTGCCCACGAAAAGCACCATCTTCTTATCGCGAATGTGATCCTGCTGTTCACCCCTTTGCTCGACGCCAATGTGATGGGTCCATACTTTTTTCTCCGGGAAACCAGCCGCGATCGCTCGGCGTTGAACATATTCCGATACGCAGATAAACAACGCAGCATACTCCCAAAGCTCTTCTCTTCTTCGCAGGTATGCTCGGGTCGTTGACCAACGCCTGAATACTTCTTCACCGCATGACACGTCGTAGCCATGCAATGTAACCACGAGCGGAAGTCGTAGCTTCTGTGCCAGCGGCAGAGCCGCGCAGGCATCGATTGCAAAATGCGCGTGGATAACATGAGGATTCTGTGTCTCTAACAACCGCAGCAGCTGCACAGCATATCCAGTTCGTAGAAAGACCCTGCGTTTTATCTTCTCTACGGGTGACTCTGAACTGGATACAGTGACGACTGAATGCGGAGCTAAATTCAAAGTGCTACTCAGCCGCCTCAATCCTCCGAACAGCGGTTGAAACCTGCGAAGCGTATTCGCCTGCGAGAGAATAAACGTCTCGGAAAGCGGCAAGAGTTCGTTGCGATAAATAAGTACTTTGCCCGGCTCCATCTAAATATCCCGCGATTGGATGAGCCAGCGCACGCCTGGCTCACCACGATAGAAACGCCGCACCCCGCCTGCAGGACTTACTGCATTATTTGCCGGAAAAATCTCTGCCATCACCATTCGGAGTTCACACCGCCGCCTGCACAGCTACCTGGTCGGCTTCGTTTACCTGGCAATTGATTCCCCTGTGCTTAAGCCGATGTTCACGCCTCATGATTTCTATGTTCGCGACGGCCATAACGTAGAGAATCCAGAAAAGTCCGTTGAATGTGAGCAAGGTATTCTCATCCACGTCATACAGCGCAACAAGCAGAAGTACAAAGATCATCCAAAACGCCTGGCCCATCCTCGCTGAACCCAAAATCGGCCACAGCTTCCTCCATGCACGCAGATAGCTAAGGACAAACAGCGACAGACCAACAGCACCAAGCTCAAGCCAGATCTCAAGCAGGCCATTGTGCGCATGGAAGATGACAAATCGTAGCGCGAGAATTACGTTGTACGACTCGCCCTTCATTCCCTGCCAGAAAGCAGCAAGGCCGTACCCCAGCAACGGATGTTTCGACGCTGCAATCCAGACCTGTTTCCAAATCGCCGTCCTCCCTGATAACGTCGGGTCTCTGCCCAGAAATCCAGCAATCAACGGAAAATATATCCACGCACTTACCATTGCCGTGACTACCGCGGCAATCGAACCACACAGCAATAGCAAGCGAGTTATGGGCGCAGAGCGCTCAGCAATGCGCAATAGGCCGAAACCAACAAGCAAAATACCCTCAATCAGCCATGCCCCGCGAGATCCGCTCATCACGAGCACAAACGTGAACAAGAGAAGACAAATGAAACGCCACAGATAGGCGCCCCGCAAAGACAAGAGCGCGGCAGTAGCAAAGACCATCGCGCGGCCGCACGCATTCTTCTGCGTAAACGCACCCTGCCAGTTTCCTGAGTGCCCCGTTGAAGCTTCTAACCCAATCGACGGAAACGCCAAAGCAAGAATGACGCTTGCGGCAGCCAATAGAACCATCGTGACGATTAGGATCCGCAATTGCTGACGAACCTGAAATCGCGAGGCAAGATACAGTCCAAAAAGCGTGGCCAACGCAAACGCCAGGGAGCGTCGCGCGCTCATCACTGCATCTTGCGACCAGAAGGTGGAGCAGATGGCGAAGACTGCGATCGCCGCAGTCCATTGCAGAGCAAAGGCGAAGCGCCGCAGACGGCGCAGATGGGATAACACCAAAGCGCAGATCACACCATTTGCCATGAGCTGTGATCCAATTCCGCCCACCTTCATCAATCCGGTAGCCGCCGAGTTGGTCATTTCATTTGCTTGGTTAGGAGCGATACCCGGAATCGCTCCCTGCACAGCGAAGTAGGCAAGTAAACCAACGCACGAAACCGCTTCAATGCCAATATCCGGTAACCAGGATGTATAAGGTGCAGCGAACTTCTTATCGCGCCGCATAAATAGCTGCCGAACTGGTCGATGACAAGATGCCTGAAGCGCCCAGAACTACATTTTTGGCCATGCTGAAAGGCACATAGAGCACGTCATCGGCTTCAAGCTGCATGTCCGGCTTCTTGCCCCGCTCAATGTCATGCAATGGCACAGTGCTTTCCTGATAATTGCCGTTCGTTTTGCGTATCAGGCGCGTCTCATCTTCTTTTGCGGTCTTGTTAGCCCCTGAAGCCATGGCAACCGCCTGTAATACGGTGAGCTTTGCATCGTCCTGCATAACATAGCCGCCGGGACGTGCAACGTCGCCCAGCACATACACAACTCCAGCCTTGGGAACCAATACCGTATCACCCGGATACACTATCGTTTCAACCCGAAGACTGGCCTCCGCATTGTTCGACAGAAAGACACGGACGCTCCCGCTTTTGTCAGATCGCTCGATGGTGACATGCCTGTCAGCTATCTCTGTCAATCCCCCGGCCATGGCAAGCACATCGAGCAGACTGCGCGCAGTCGTCACCGTAAAAGCTCCAGGTCTGTTTACCTGACCAAGGACAGAAATATTCTGCGTGGCATACTCCTCAACAGAGACCGACACTTGAGGGCGATTCAGATAGTGCCCTTGCACATACAGATTCGCGATAGCCTTGGCCGCGTCCCCAGACGTAAGACCTGCAACTTTGATTGTCCCCGCCAGGTCCAGATCGATTTCACCTGAATCCTTTACTCTCACCCGCTGTTCCAGATCAGGTTCACGAAAGATTCGCACATGCAACAGATCGCCGCGGCCTATCAGCAGACTCTCCCGTGCGTTTGCAAGAGAATTCTTCGTATCTGTATCTGCCGGTCTCGAGTCTGAGAGGATTGTCTGACCGTGGGCAAGGCCCACCATGATGCAAGTCAATAAGAATATTCCACAGCTATGCCTTCGCTTCATTTGACCACCCTTCGCGTCCGTAGGTGTGGCTGTGATAGCCGTAGTATTCGTAGAAGTCAGAAGATTTACCCGGCACGGCATTGAGAACAGTGCCCAGAACCACATGTTGCGGGAGTTTCTGTGTGAGCGTTCGATAACTCCTATGGATAACTTTCTTCTTGGTTACGCCATGTCGAGCAATCAGCAATACAGCGTCGCATAACTGTTCCAGTACGATAGCGTCAGTTACAGGCAACGCCGGCGGCCCGTCCATCACAATGAAGTCATACTCGCTCCGCCACTGCGTCAACAATGAACGCATCCGATGCGATCCCAACAGTTCCGCAGGGAATGGTGGGACGGGACCTCCGCAGATCACATCGAGGTTCGAAATGCCCTCGACTGGCAGCGGTTGAGGGAAGACATGGTCGCTCGATAGCGCGGTGCTCAGGCCCTCATCCACCTGCAGCCCCATGCGTTGATGCAACACTGGACGTCGTAGATCAGCATCCACAAGCAGCACTCGAACGCCCTGCTGAGCCAGCACACTCGCTAAGTTCAGTGACACTGTGCTCTTGCCCTCGCTTGCATTGGAACTGGTCACAAGCAGTACTTGTGGAGCGCTGCTGCTGCGCGAGAGCATCAACGACGTCCGTAAAGAGCGCAACGCCTCAACAAACGGACTATTCGCGTAATTCAACGCTGCAATCTGTAATCCGTGCCCATGATCCGGTGTGGTTGAGAATGTAAGATTACGTCTTCCTGGTCTGCCTCGAGAAAAGGCCCTTCCCTTGTCGACTTCAGGAACCAACCCCAGCAACGGCGCACCAGTCAGACGCTCGAGTTCCTCAAGCGATCTCACTTTGCTGTCCGTCAGCTCGCGGAGAAGCGCCGCGCCCGCACCAAATAGGACTCCCGCCGCTGCAGCAACAGCGTAGTAGAGCAGAACATTTGGACTCTTCGGTCGATTTGGAGGAGGCATGCGTGCCGGATTCACAACTGAAATGTTGGTTGACCGCAATCCCTCAAGCACGCCCGCCTGTTTGAGCTTTGCCAGAAGCCCTTCATAGACCTCACGACTGCCATCGGCTTCCTGCTTTGCCAGACCGTAAGCAATTGCTTTGTCATTTAAATCGTTGACTACTCTTTTCTGCTTCTCAAATGCATTGCGCGCCGATGTCTCTGCCCTCGCGGCAACCTCATAATCTGTGCGCGCCCGCTCGCTAATACGCCTCACCTCATCCCGTATCGACTTCTCGATTCCATTCAACTCAGCCTGCAATTCTGCCATGCGAGGATGAGCAGACCCGTACCGGACCCTATCCTGATCCAGTTCAGCTTTCGTTGTGGCCTCCTGGGCACGCAGACTTTGAATCAGCCCGAGAGAATTCGCCATCGACGTGCCTACCCCAATACCGGAGTTGCCGCTCAGCCCCGAAATCAGCTCAGCGTCACCGCCGCTGGCCACACGATAAACCGCCGCCTTCAGAATGCGATTCGACTCTGCTGCCGCCAGAGCCTCATTAAGGCTTTCTAGCCGCGCCAACACCACGTTGTGCGACTCGTCATCGCCGAACATGCCGGTGTCTCGCTGGAGTGTGATCGCCTTTGCCTGCAGACTCGCCGTCTGTTTCCGCAAATCGTCAAGCTGAGCGGTGAGCCAGTTTGAGGCCTGTGCAGTAGCGGTGAACCGCGCCTGAAACGTGTAGTCCATGAGAGCGGCAATCAAATGATTCACCACATCGGCTGCCAGCTGCGGATTGGGGCTCGCATAGCTGACATTAATCAATCGCGTGCCCGTCACCGGCTCAACTTTCAGATGACTTGCGAATATCTTGAGCACCGCATACCGGCGGTTTGGCGCACGATCGAGAGGCACGCTCAGCGGTTCAACCGGTTTCTTCCAGAAGAACAGCCGTGAAGGAGACATTCCGCTACGGCTGGATTTTGAAGACGGGTAGAAGTCCTTCGTCGTTTCCAGATGAAGGTCTTGAACTACGCGCAGCGCCAACGAATCGGAGTTTAAAATATTTGCTTCGGTTTGCAGAGTAATGTTGTAGTCGAGCGCGTCCGATGCCGAGTCGCCGGCATCTCCCATTACGCTGCTCTCCAGCCCGAAAGCGCCTGCCCTGTCTTTCTCTATCTGAATCTGGCCAGTCGCCTGGTAGCGGCGCGTCGCCAACAGGCAATAGAGCGTGGCCGCCCCAAGAAATCCGATAAGGACATATACAAAGATTGAGCCACGCCTTTTAAACACCGATGCCAGATCACCCAGCGTCACCTCGTCGTCGCGTATGGCACGAAGGTCCTGGAGATTCTCAATCCTCGCTGGTGCAGCCGCCATCTCGTCCTCGCGGTTCAGTTGTTGCGCATCATGACAACGGAACCATCAAAATCAAAACTGAATTCCATCTCGCTTGCACCAGCATCGGTCATCGCCGTTCGCAGACGTTTTCTGTCCGCTGCGTGCATTAATAAAAACCCGTTTCCTCCTGCGCCAACAAGCTTCCCGCCAGTCGCGCCGCCACGTGTTCGCGCTATTTCATACAGTTCATCAACTCGATCGTTGCTCATTCCGTTCGATCGGCTTCGTTTCCGCAGCCAGTGCTCATGCATCAGATTGCCAAATTCGTGGACTGCACCGGCCTCCAAAACACTGCGTATCTCCTGGCCAAGCTGCTTTACAAAATGCAGCCCTTCCAGCATCGCCTTGTCA
>Ga0081540_1001408_pt1 | contig 20808 bp, 17 predicted proteins | sample TabmetS2T1R1_FD_71024 | JGI IMG/M metagenome (GOLD analysis project Ga0081540, IMG submission 71024) | Tabebuia heterophylla rhizosphere microbial communities from the University of Puerto Rico - S2T1R1 | ecosystem: Host-associated > Plants > Roots > Rhizosphere ... | reverse complement strand
GTCTCCGCCAGCCTGCCAACCGGTGCCGATACGCGCGGTGCGCCGGATCACGGCATCGCTCGAGCCACCGATCCACATCGGCAGATCGCCCTGCACGGGCTTCGGCAGGATGGTGGCGGCCTTCAGTTTGTAGAAAGCGCCGCTGAAGTCGACCGACTCCTCTCGCCACAAGCGGCGGATGATCTCGAGGCACTCGTCGGTCTTGCGGCCGCGCGTCTTCGTATCCACCCCGAGCGCCTCCCATTCGGGTCCCAGCGGGCTGCCAATGCCGAAGGCTGGCAGCAGGCGGCCGTTCGAGAGCACATCGATGGTGGCGCACTGTTTGGCCAGCAGCACGGGATCGCGAAACGCCAACGACACGACGTTCATGCCGAACCGCATGCGCCGCGTGTGCCCCGCCAAAGCCGCCATCGTGGTCATCGATTCAAGGAACGGCTGACGGCTGACGATCCGGTCGGTCTGCCAGATCGAATCCACACCGCCGGCCTCACACATATCGATCCAGCGCCAGTACGCCGCTGCGCCGGAAAACGGAAACTCCGCACAGCCAAGTCCAATCGCGACACCCATGTGCGATCCTTCCGGGCTAGACCGCCGCGGCTGCGGCTTTGACGCGCGGCGCCACGTCGCGCACGAAGCGTTCGAGGCTGCCGTTCATCTGTTCCGGACGCATGCCCGGCGGCACCGCCCAGGTGACGAGATCGGTGATGCCGTATTCGCGCACAAAGGACGTCAGCTCCTTCACGCAATGCTCGACATTGCCGACCACCCATGTCTGCGGGATGCTGGCCTCCCGGGTGTTGCCCGAAACGCCGCCGGCGGCGCTCTCGTCCTTGTTGAAGCTGCGATAGATCTGGCCGCGATAGCGCTCGGCGGCGCGCACGGCCGGCCAGTCGCGTTCGGCGTCGTCGGTGACGAGGCAGGAGCGGATGATGCCGACGCGATAGCTGTCGGGGTTGCGGCCCGACGCCTTCAGTGTCGCGCGCCATGGATCGAGCACTTTTTCCCGCGCGCCTTGCGGCAGGAAGTTGCTGTCATTGCGTGCCGCGCGCTGCGCGCCGGGCTCTGACATAGCCGCGATCCAGAGCGGCGGGCCACCCGGTTGCACGTAGCGCGGCCTGATCACCACGTCGTCGAAATCGTAGCGCTTGCCGTGGAAGGAGAACTTCTCGCCGGTGAAGCAATGGCGCAGCACCTCGATGCCTTCGTCCGTGAGCGACACGCGGCGCGAGACCGGCAGACCGAAGCCGCGGAACTCGTGCGGCGCGTAACCCATGCCGACGCCGACCTCGATGCGGCCGTTGCTGATATTGTCCAGCACTGCGAGATCTTCGGCCAGCCGCAGGGGATGGTTGAACGGCAGCAGGCACACGTCGCTCGACAGCCGCACGCGTTTGGTGCGCGCGGCGATCGCGCCCGCCATCGGCACCCACGACGGCAAATAGCCGTCATCGAGGAAGTGGTGCTCGGTGAACCACACGAGATCGAGTCCAAGGGTATCGAGCATGACCACCTGGTCCATGATCGCGGCGTACAGGCTTGGCATGCCCATGCCCGATTCCGGCGTGTTGCGGAAATCGTAGACGGTGCCGACGCGAAGGGGTGGTCGCATGACGCTGCTCTCCGTCAGTTCAGCCGCGCGGCTTTGGCCATCACCTCGATGGCCTCGCTCTGGCGCGATCGCACGCTGAGCGAATCCGCGCCGCTGTCCTCCCAGGCGCGGTAGCGTTCGCGGATGCGCGCGGGTGGGCCGACCAGAGATTTCAGATCGACCCACTCATCGGGCACGGCGGCAATGGCTTCGTCCTTGTGGCCCGCGAGGTACAGTTCCTGGATGCGCCTGGCGGCGTCGCCGAAGCCGCGCCGGACCATGACGTCGTTGTGAAAGTTCTTGGTGCGGTGACCCATGCCGCCCACATAGAGCGCCACCTCCGGCTTGAGGCGCGTCAGCGCGCCTTTCACGTCGTTGTCGACCTCGACATGGACGGAGGCCTGGATGGTGAAATCCTTGAAACTCTTGCCGTCGCCGGCGCGGCGGAGGCCTTCCTCCAGCCACGGGCGGTACTCTTCCATGGCGCCCGGCACGAAGCCCATGGGCAACCAGCCGTCGGCGATCTCGGCCGTCAGCTTGACCATCGCCTCGCCGCCGGTGGCGAGATAGATCGGGATGTCGGGGTTCATGTGCAGGATCGACTTCAGCGGCTTGGCCAGGCCAGCGGAGCCCTCGCCCTTGTAGGGCAGGCTGAGCTCGCGGCCCTCGTGAATCACGGGGCCTTCCCGCTTGAAGATCTTGCGCATGATCGCGACGTAGTCCTTGACCCGGTAGTAGGGCTTGCCCCACGGCTGGCCGTACCAGCCCTCCACGATCTGCGGTCCGGATACGCCGAGGCCCGCGATGAAGCGGCCGCCGCCGGCCATCGCGTCGATGCTGGCGGCCGACATGGCGGCGTTGGCCGGCGTTCGCGCGGCCAGCTGCATGATACCGGTGCCAAGCTTGATGCGGTTGGTTTTGGCAGCAAGGAACGCAAGCGGCGTGATCGCATCAGAGCCATAGGCTTCGGCCGACCACACCGAGTCGTAACCCAGCTCTTCGGCGCGCTGCACGAGTGCGACCGGCACTTCCAGATGTGCGCCCGAATAGCCGATTGACAGACCAAGCTTCATCGTCGTGTCCTCCGGGGGGCTTGAGGATACGAAGCGTCGGGTCGCTTGAACAGGTGCGCGAGGGAGGAGGGTGCCATGAACGCGGCTCCCCGCTGCCCTCGCCACGTGCCATGATGGCGCCTGGAAGGCGCCGATCGAACGCGCCGCTTGATCCGGGAAGGGACCGCCGTCATGAAATTCGCCTTGCACTTCGGCAACAACACATTCTACGAGCCCGAAGGCGCGCGCCGGCTGGTGCGTCTGGCGGAGGCGGCCGGTTTCGATTCGGTGTTCGCCGTCGAGCACGTCGTATTTCCCGACAACTACACGAGCGTCTATCCCTATGCGCCGGGCGGCCGATTGCCGGGCAAACCGTCGACGAAACTGCCCGATCCCCTGATCTGGCTGACGTGGGTTGCCGCTGCCACTACGCGCCTGCGCTTCATGACGGCCGTGATGATCCTGCCGCAACGCAACCCGCTGGTGCTCGCCAAGGAGGTTGCCACGCTCGACTATCTCAGTGGCGGCCGAATCGAACTCGGCATCGGGGTGGGCTGGCTCAAAGAGGAGTTCGAGGCGCTGGGTATTCCTTTCGAGCATCGCGGCAAGCGTGCCGATGAGTATGTCGCGGCCATGCGCGCCCTGTGGGCCAGCGACGGTGCCAGCTTCGCGGGCGAGTTTGTAAAATTCGACAAGGTCAGCTGCAATCCGAAGCCGGTCGCAAAATCGGTACCGATCGTCGTCGGCGGCCATTCGGAAGCGGCCGCCCGGCGCGCCGGCCGCCTGGGCGATGGCTTCTTCCCGTCGATCGGTTCACAGGTCGACACCCTGCCGTTACTCGACGTCGTGCGCCGTTCGGCCGAACGGGCCGGCCGCGATCCGGCGAAGGTGGAATTCATCCTCGGCTGTCCCGGGGCGTTGCCGAACTCCGGCTCCGACCCGCGCGCGGCCGTCGAGGAGCGCATCGCGCAGGGCGTCGGCCGCCTTGCACTGCCGGTGACGGCGTTCCTGCCCGATCTCGAAACGGCGCTGGCCCGCTTCGGCGAGGAGATCATCCGGCCTTACGCGAACGCGTGAAGCCGGGAATCACGGCTTGTCTTAACGATCAGATCCATCGCTCTGCCCATTACGTTCATCCGCCCGATCATCAGCTCGGTGAAACCGCAGATCCGGACCACGGCCCTTGCCGGGATCCGGGCCTGAGACATCCGGGCGCCGATCCGCGAACTCGTCAGTGGGCGCCAATTGCTCGTACCCGCGGCGATGCGATCTGCACAAGGGCTTCCAAGGTGAGTTGAGCGCTGGGCAGGGGCGATGGATTTTTGCTGCGCCCCGTTGCGGCTGCGCCAAATTGCGACGATACTAGAGCGGTCTCAGACCTTGGTGGACATTGCCGGCGCCAGCACTTGCGAAATAGGGAGTGCATTATGGATATTGCACGTCGGGATTTTCTAAAAAAAACAGCTGCATTCGCGGCAGCTTCTGCGTCCGGCGGATTCTCGTGCATCGAAATTGCCGGCGCTGCGCCTATCGACGTACCGTCCGTAGACAAGCTTTCAATCCGTGTACTCGTGGATTCGAGCTACGATCTATTCTTCCGCCCGGCGGAGGCGAACGGCGTGAAAATCGCGCCGCCGCCGCGCGTGGCCGATTATCGCCGCTCCCTGCATAACGAGTGGGGATTGTCGCTTTGGCTTGAATCCGAGCGAGCCACTGAGAAGCGCACTTTGATGCTGGACTATGGCTATACCCCCGCAGTGCTCCTCAATAACATGGAGCTGGCAGGCGTGGACCCCTCGAAGATCGATGCACTGATCGTGAGCCACGGTCACTATGACCATTTTGGAGGCCTGTTGGCGCTTCTGGACAAATATCGCGGTGTGATGCCAGCTGACCTGAAGCTTTATGCAGGTGGTGAGGACAATTTCTGCCATCGCGTGCAAGGCAATCCCCAGCAGGGGTTTGCCGATTTTGGACGGCTCGATCGGGCGGGGCTGACGGCGAAGAATGTGACGACTGTGTTGGCTGAAAATCCGGCAGTAGTCGCAGGTCATGCATTCACTACAGGAAAGATCGGCCGCAAGTCGATAGAGCGCGTTCTGCCGAATACGTCCGTAGACTACACCAAGGATGCGGGCTGTGATTACGGGCACTACACGGCGGCTGAACAGCAGGGAAAGATCGTGCCGGACCAGCACGTGCACGAGCATGCCACCTGCTTCAATCTCAAGGATAAGGGTCTGGTGGTCATTTCCTCCTGTGGGCACGCTGGAATTGTCAACTCGGTGCGTCAGGCACAGGAGGTATCCGGTGTTCAGAAGGTGCATGCCATTGTTGGCGGTTTCCACCTCGGTCCTGCACCAAAAGACTACCTCGCGCAGGTCGTCGGCGAAATCAAGAAACTCGAGCCGGATGTCCTTCTTCCGATGCATTGCAGTGGACTCAATTTCGTTGCGGAGGCGCGCGCGCAGATGCCCAACAACGTGCTGGTGACGACCACCGGCAGCCGGATCGATTTCGGCGCGTGAGGGCGATTGCGCTCGGATTGGCACTGATCGCGGGCTTGCAGCTCCCATGCACGGCCGGTTCGCAACGCTCGGCCGCTGAGATCATGGACATTCTGATGTGGGGTCGCGAGCCCGTGGGCGGCCCCTTTTCACTTATCGATCAATCCGGCACGACTCGCACCAACGAGGATTTTCGCGGCAAACTGATGCTGATCTATTTCGGATTTACGTACTGTCCGGACATTTGCCCGACTGACCTTCAGAATATGGGCCTCGCACTCGACCAACTTGGACCAGACGGTGGCAAGGTCCAACCGTTATTCATCACTCTCGATCCCGAACGCGACACGGCCGACCACCTGAAAGAGTACTTGCCACTTTTCCATCCGCGGATAATTGGGCTGACGGGCGATGCAGCCGCGATTGGCGCCGCCGCCGATGCCTTCAAGGTCTATTACGCCAGAGTTTCGAACAAGCAGGGCGGGGACTACACGATAGATCACACGGCATTTATCTACCTTATGGGGGTAGATGGGAGCTACCTCGGGTTTTTCCCTCCCGGCACATCATCAGACCGTATTGCCGAAACACTGCGCAAGCACGTGGCGGAGAATCAATAGCTGCGCACCCTCCGAGTCTCCTTCTGGTCCCAGCTCACGGAATTCTGGTAGCGAACATCAGCTTTTGGCCTGAAGCGCATCGGGCAGGGAGCGGTTATAGTCCGCTAATGGCTGCGGTTTCTTATGACCAATAGGTGAGCGTCAGCGTCGCCGCGCCCGCCGGGGCCAGAATGGCGTCTAGGACAGTTGTACGACTTGTCCTGTTGTCGCCGCCGACTTCACGGCGAGCGTTGTCTCTAGCGTACGCGTGCCTTCGCGGCCATTCAGGATCGGCTTGGCTGCGCCGCGCACAACGTCAACGAAGTGACGCAACTGCAAGCTTAGCGGGTCCTGCTCCGGTACGATCATCCGCTCGCTCTGGATTGGCGTCCACCAGCCCTCGCCGCTATGGCTCCAAAACTCGAGCCGGGGGACCGTGAGCGAGCCCTCGGTTCCAGCGACCATGTAACAGAACTGATCTGTCCTCGGGTATGCCTTGTTCTCGCCTGAGGTCATCTCCCAGCTCCACGGCGCCGCGGCCGAGTCTGAGATGGTGAGCGTGCCGAGTGCGCCGTTGGCGAATCGCAGGATCATTGCGGCGGTGTCTTCAACGGCAAAGCCTCGCGCGGCGTTTGACTCCGCCGCCTGCACGCTGACTACGTCGCCGCATAAGTTACGCAGGTCGTCGACTACATGAATCAGATTGATCAGCATAACGCCGCCGCCCGGCTCGCGCCGCCAAGCATTTTTACCCTCGAAATAATCCTTGGAAGGTTTGCTGAACCAGCATAGGCCATTGACCGCCGTCACCCGCCCAAGGCGACCGGAAGCAATAATCTCCCGGGCGCTCCTAATGAACGGACTGTGGCGCCGATGGTGTCCCACGAGGATCGGCACGCCAGCTTGCTCGGCCGCCGTGGTGAGCGCCAAAGCGCTGTCTATGTCGTCGGCCACGGGTTTTTCCAGAAGCATAGGAACCCTAGCCCTAACGGCGGCCATGCCGTGTGCAACGTGTAGCTGATTGGGCGTGGCTATTACCACGCCGTCTAGCTTGGCTTGCGACAACAGAGTTTCGATGTCAGGTGCCCACGCCACACCCAGTCCTTCGGCCTGTCTCTTTGATTGCGGCGATGGGTCGGCAATACCAGCGAGCTTCGCCTCCGGCTCATCCAAAATCCGCTTAATGTGCGCCTGACCAATCAGGCCAGCGCCAACAACGGCTATCCGTGCAGGTGTAGTCATGATCTTGTCCTCGGATGAGGGCCGATCCGCCGACCGCTCAGTAACTGATCTGAGCGATGGTCCGAAGTTCCTCTGGCGTGGTCGTTCGAAAACCGAAGAACTCCAGATAGGCCGGAATCTGTTCGAACAACATGTCAGTGCCAATCTGAATTTGGCAGCCACGCGATTTTGCCGCCGCCAGGAATGGCGTGATTTCCTGTTTCATCACGACTTCGCCCACGAAAGTCGAAGGCGCGATTCGATCAACGTCCATCGGCAGCGGGTCACCTTCCTTCATGCCGAGAGGAGTCGCGTTGACGACGATATCAAACCCGGCGGGATCACGGGAGCCAACCTCGATCTTCAGCGCTGGATAATGGGTGCGCAAGCGCTCCGCCAAACCGTTCATGGTCGGAACATGGGCGTCGAACAGCGCAAGCTCGGCCACGCCAGCCTTGGCGAACGACGCCACAATCGCAGAGCCAACGCCGCCGCTCCCGACCACAAGCACGCGTGCGCCTGCCAACACCCGACCCTTGCGCAGAATGCCTCGAACGAAACCTTCGCCGTCGAACATGTCGCCGATAAGAGTGCCGCCGGGGCCGAGACGGATTGCGTTGCACGCACCGGCCACCTTCGCCGTAGTCAAGACCTCATCGAGCAACGGGACAGTAGTTACCTTGTGCGGCATGGTAACAAGCGCGCCATGAATATTGGAAAGCTTGAATGCGAGCTTGAGAAACGCCGGGTAATCCTCGGCCTTGCACCCCATCGGAACGACGACCGCGTCGATGTCGTATCTCTCGAAATAGGGGTTGTAGATCATCGGTGCCTTGAAACTCTCGGTCGGATAGCCGAGATGGGCAATGAGCTTCGTACGTCCGCTGATCGTCATTGGCGTGTTCCTCTTCTCATCAAGATGGTCGTTTGCAGAGCTGGATGGCGGTCGCTGCGGAAGTGCGAACTATTTTTCGACGGGTTTATTGAGCAGATGCGCGAGGCGGCGTAGCGCCAGCGTGTACCCCTGGGTTCCTAACCCCGCAATCACACCATCGGCGCGAAGCGAGACGTAGGAGTGATGACGAAACTCCTCGCGCTTATGGACATTCGAGATGTGGACTTCGATGACCGGCGCTTCGAAGCTGTTCAGCGCGTCAAGGATTGCAACCGATGTGTGGGTGAATGCTGCGGGATTGATCACTATTCCGCAGGCAGCTTCTCGCGCCTCGTGGATCCAATCGATGATCTCGTATTCGCGGTTCGACTGGTGAAAGCGAAGTTCAAGTCCGTGCTCGCTGGCGATCTTGCGACAGTCGGCCTCAACATCGGCAAGAGTTTCGTATCCGTAGATGTGAGGTTGCCGCTTGCCTAGAAGATTGAGGTTAGGTCCATTCAATATGTAGACGATGCGGGTCATGGTTGGCTCCGGAATCAGCTGGCTGGGCTCGTTTCAATGGGGGCACGGCTCGTGGGGTCGATCAATTCGATCCGAATGTTCCGCAACAGCTGCGGCAACGCGGTTATGATCGGAAGCCAGGACCATCCGGACGCGATAAAGTGGGCTCGAATGCCGGCGGGCGTATCGGCATGCCGGGACGCGTTGAGCAGGACGACGTCGGACACCCAGTCCTTATGGGCTGCGGCAATTCTCAAGACGGTCTGCGTTCCGGAAGCGGGCGCCACCAGGACGGCCTTCCGGCCGATTCGTCGAGCGGTGGCGCGAAGCAAATCGGTAACGGATTGATCGCTGCTACTTGCAGTGATCGGGCGATAGCCGAGCACCTTGAGCCAGTCCGATAGCATCAGGAAGAATAGGTTGCTGCCGAGCTCGGGGATGAGGACAACCGGCTTGCCGTCACCGAACTGCGCCTTGCCGCCGAAATAGATCGATTGCCGCGCGATCGTCATCGTATCGGCCCCGGCGCCCGCCAACATCCACGGCCAGCTCGCAAGAAGCTCTACCGCAGGCGTGAGAAAATTGATGAAATCCGCCACGGCGCTGGTCTGGCCGTTTTGCGCCGGCAAGGCCAAATCGTCGCTGCCCGCTTCAGAAGCGGCGGTCAGGAATTCCGTAACGAACCCGACACATTCATCGGTGGCCTCCCACATCAAGCGATGGCCGCAGCCTGGAATGACAATCAGCCTCGCTCCGGGAATGAGGCCGGCAATGAGCTTCGAGTTCCGCGGCGATATCAGCTCGTCGAGATCGCCGGTGAGCACAAGCGTTGGAGCCTCCACCTTGGGAAGGGCGCCGGAACAATTGAATTCCGCGAAGGCTTGATATTGCAGGTCCGCAGCATGCAAGGGAGTGGGCGCCGCAATTTCGCGGCGCATCTGATCCTCGGCCTGCTTGCGGTGGTTATCCAGATATCCCGGCGAATAGGTGACGCGCCATATGCTCCGGGCGATCTCTTCCGGTGTGAGCCCGTCGAGCTCCCGCATGACACGGATAACGGATGGCGGTGCGTAGGTTGCGCGCGGGCCGCCGCACATCGTCGCACAGAGCACCAGACGCAAAACGCGATCGGGAAACTGCCGAACGAATTCCTGTGCGATCGCCCCGCCCATGGAATAGCCGAGAACATGGGCGCGGGCGATCTCCAAAAGATCCAGAAGGCCGCCCACATCCTTGGCCATGTTCGAGATTTCATAGCCGAATGTGGGCTTCTCGCTGCCACCCGTCCCGCGATTGTCAAATAGCACCACGGTAAACCGTTTCGCCAGCGCCTCGATGAAGCCGAGCGGCCACGCCAGTGAACTGAGGCGATAGCCCATGATGAGCACGAGAGGAGGGCCGGAGCCACGGACGCCGTAAGCAATTTTGATACCGTTGACGTTGGCGTGCTGCATTTTCATCGCGCGCTGTCCCGGCAAGCGATCCGCATTTCGCTGCCTTTCCGTGGCATCGGTTTCACGCCCGCGTTCACAATGCGCCTGCCTGATCACGAAGGACGAATTTCTGTATCTTTCCGGTCGATGTCTTCGGAAGCGGGCCATAGACGAAAGTCTTCGGGACCTTGAAGCGCGCCAGGCGCGCCTGGCAGAACGCAACAACTTCCTTGTCGTCGGGACGCGTCGCGCCGGGCTTGAGTTCGAGGAATGCACAGGGCGTTTCACCCCACTTCGCGTCAGGACGGGCGACGACAGCCGCCAGCATCACGGCAGGGTGCTGTGTAAGCACCTCTTCCACCTCGAGGCTCGATATGTTTTCGCCACCGGAAATAATGATGTCCTTGGAACGATCCTTGATCTCGATTGCCCCGTCGGGGTGCCAAACGGCGAGGTCGCCGGACAGGCACCAGTTTCCGACGAGCGTCTTTGCCGTTGCAGCTTCGTTTTTGAGGTAACCCTTCATCACGGTATTGCTGCGTACCATGATCTCGCCAACTGTCGTGCCATCCCGTGGAACGGGAGCCATTGTCTTGGGGTCAGCAACCCTAACCGCTTCCACCATCGGATAGGCGACACCTTGCCGAGCCATTCGCGCAAAGCGCTCGTCGTCCGGCAGCAGATTCCATTCCGGTTGGAACACGCAAGACGTCGCGGGTCCGTAGGTTTCCGTAGCCCCATAAAGGTGCGTAACCCGAAACCCCAGGGCTTCCATCGACCGAAAGACAGAGGAGGGCGGTGCTGCACCACCGGTCGCAACTGTTACAGTATGCTGGAACGGCACGCGCTGGTCGGCAGGCGCATGAGCCAACATGTTCAGCACAATGGGAGCGCCGCAAAGATGGGTAACCCTATGTTCGGCGATCAGCCGAAATATCTGTGCAGGCTCGACCTTGCGAAGGCATATCTGCGTCCCGCCGGCGGCCACGACGGCCCAGGGGTAGGACCAGCCTGAACAATGGAACATCGGCAGCGTCCAGAGGTAGATACTGTCGAAGGTCAGTCCGAAGCTGAAACCGTTGCCAAGCGCGGAAAGATAGGCGCCGCGATGACTGTAGACGACGCCCTTCGGGTCGCCGGTGGTGCCCGAGGTATAGAGCAGGCACAGCGACTGCCATTCGTCGGTGACGCCGGGCCAGTCGGAATTCGGGTCGCCGCCGGCGAGGAGAGTCTCGTAGGCATGCGTGCCGATGGGCGCGGCCGGTGAATCAGGGGAAGCGATATCGATGACGATGATCTTGCGATCGACCTGCTGCAGCGCCTGCCGGACCAACGGTGCATAGTCGGCGTCGACGATCAAGACCTTGGCGCCGCCGTGCATGAGCGAGAAAGCGATATTCGCGGCATCGAGGCGGGTGTTCAGCGGGTTGAGCACGGCCCCGAGCATCGGAACGGCAAAATGCGCTTCGATCATCTCCGGGATGTTCGATGCGATGATCGACACGGTATCGAGCCGCTTGACCCCGAGCTGCGCCAGGCCTGAAGCGAGCCTGATGCAGCGATCGAGCAGTTGCGCGTAGCTATGGCGACGCTCGCCGTCGATCACCGCCACCTTGCCGGCAAAGGCGCTTGCGGCGCGGGTCAGGAAGCTAACGGGCGACAATGGTATGTAATTGGCCGGATGCCGGTCCAGATTGCTCTCGAAGGGATGCGTGCCGTTTTCGTTCATGGGATCATCAACCTTGCTAGGTTCGTATGAAAGCCGTCAATCAGAGCGTCGAAACCAGATGGCCGCCATCCGCAACGATCACACTTCCGGTCATGTAGGAGCCGGCCTCCGAGGCCAGCAGCAGGAGCGGCCCTTCCAGTTCCCGCAGTTCGCCAAGCCGTCGCTGCGGAATCCGCTTGATCAGCGCCTGACCCGCCGCCTCCTGAAAGAAATCGTCGTTGAGCTCGGTTTCGAAATAGCCGGGCGCCAGCGCGTTGACACGAATGCCATGGCGCGCCCATTCCAGCGCCAGCGCCTTGGTCATCTGCACCACCCCGGCCTTGGAGATCGCATAGGGAGCAACGGAGCTTGCGACCCGCAGGCCCAGGATCGAAGCCACATTAACGATCGAGCCCTTCACCTTGTGTGCGACCATGCGTCGTGCGACCGCCTGCGCGACCAGCCAGACGCCCTTCAGATTGGTGTCGATGACCTTGTCCCAATCCGACTCGTCCTGTTGCAGGGCGGGCCGCGTCGCCGTCACGCCGGCATTGTTGATGACGATGTCGACAGGACCGAAGTGCGCTTCGGCTGCGTCCAGCGCGGCCTCGATACTCGCCGGGACGGTGACGTCCATCACGACGCTTTGGGCCTGGCCGTTGGCATTGGCGATGCCGTCAACGGTTTTGGAGAGCGCATCGGCACGGCGCGCGCCGACGGTAACGCGGGCTCCTCGCGCGGCGAGAAAGGCAGCGAAGAAGCGCCCGAGGCCGCTCGAGCCGCCGGTCACCAGCACATGTGAGCCTTCGATCGTAAATGGATCATTCATTGCAAGCTTCCGCAGGTGTGAGACGACGTCATCACGACACCTTGGTCCAGACGAGAATTGACCGGCCCATCGTGCCGTCCAGGTAGCTCTTGTAAGGCGCGGTGGTAATCGTCAGCGTGTCGCCTTCCAGCACGAAATGCCGGATCTGGTTTGTGCCGGTCCATGCCTGGTTCCACGACGTGTCGATGTGATGAACCACGACATTCTCTCCCAATGAGAATGTGCCGGCATAGGCGACCATGGTGCCGAGCAGTTGCACGCCTTCCTCGTCGGTCGGTACGACGTCGCGAGGAACCACGCGGTCATCGCGCGTGAAGATGGCGTACATCCGGCCGTCCGGCGCGTAACCGATATAGCCGACCGGTGCCTCACCGAACTGATTGTGCCTTTGTCCGTCGGACAGACGTTCGCGAACGTAGCTTCGCAGTTGCCAAGTGCCGAGCACCGGACAGTCGGCCGGTGGCTTGCCGGGTTTGACCGAGGCCAGAATTTCTGCGTCTGTCGCCATTTCGATTTACCTCCACGAATAGTTACTTCGCACCCAATTGGCCGATGGTGCGGCCGGGCGCCTCAAACATCGAAGAACACGGTCTCCCGATCGCCCTGCAGATAGATGTCGAAGGTGTAGAGGACCTCACCGTTGCGTTCCGATCGTGGTGCGATCAGCGTCTTGCGCCGTTCAGGTTGCTCGATGATGTTGAGGACCGGATCGTCGGAATTCGCTTGCGCCTCGTCGCCAAAATACATGCGTGTCGCCAGGCCGATATTGATGCCGCGAGAGGCCAGCCAGAAATTGATGTGGGGCGCCATCGCCTTGCGGCCCCTGCGGCCCGCCACGCTTCCCGGCTTGATGGTTCGGATGGAGTAAATTCCGGTGACGAAGTCCGTTCCAGTCCGCGCCCAGCCACGAAAGCCGCGATCGAGTGATTTGTTTTGCGTGTCTGCTGGATGGTTGTACCGTCCGGCCGCATTCGCCTGCCACGTCTCCACCAACATGTCCTTTGTCACATGGCCCGCACCGTCGAAGATCCGTCCCTCAATGGTGACGCGCTGGCCGGCGACATCGGGACCGGCGATATTGCCGCTGAAATTGTTCTCGAAGATTTCAAAGCCTGCCTGGGCCGGAATGAGACCGATATGCACATAGGGGCCTGCCGTCTGCGACGGAGTCTCCGGAAGATATGAAGGGATGAAGGGGGTTGGTGTCATGTCAGCCTCCATGAAGCCTGTTTTCGAACAAGGTCTGGCGGCGCCCGCGCAACACGATGTCGAAGCGGTAGGCGAGGCATTCCAGCGGCCGCGACGCATTGAGGTCGAGCCGCGCGGTCAAGCGATCCGCCGCAGACTTGTCGGGGATGGTTGCGATGATGGAATCGTGGGGGATCAGCGGATCGCCCTCGAAATACATCTGCGTGATCAGCCGCTGTGCGAAGCCCGAGCCGAACACCGAAAAATGGATGTGAGCCGGCCGCCAGCTGTTGATACGGTTTCGAAACGGGTAAGCGCCGGGCTTGATGGTCCGGAAGAAATAATAGCCACGCTCGTCGGTCAGCATCCGGCCGCAGCCGCCGAAGTTCGGGTCGATCGGCGCGATATAGGTGTCGTTGCGATGGCGGTAGCGCCCGCCGGCATTGGCCTGCCAGACCTCGACGAGCGTGTTGGGTACCGCCTGGCCGTTGCCGTCGAGGATGTAGCCGTGGACGATCGTCTGCTCGCCGATCGCCTCGCCCTGCTTGGCATAGTTGAGGACGAGGTCGTTATCGAGCGGACCAAGTTCCTCCGGTGAAAATATCGGGCCGGTCACCTCCGACAGCGAATTTTGCAGCGACCAAAGAGGAATGCGCGGTGAGCGGAGCGCGCTCGTCTTGTACACGGGTGTGAAGGCCGGCGGATGAATGTCACGGTCGCGTTGATGAAATTCTGCTTCGGGGGTCATGTTTCAAAACCTCGCTTATCAAGAATGCCGAATTTCTCTGCCGCTCCCTTTTGGGAGATCTCTGGGGAGCGGCTGCCTTGTTGGCCGGCGATGACTAATGCCGGCGGGGTTTCGAAGATTGCTCTTCGATCGCCCTTACGCTGCGATAGCCTTGGTGGCTTCAGCGCGCTTCCTCTCGTATTCCGCCTTGGCCATCGGTACCGCGTTTGGATTGCCGAGATCGCTGATATTGATCCGGAAGGTTTCCCTCGCGGTGATGGCGGCAAGCGCGGCGATCACCGTGATGCCGAAGGCGATCGCGCCGACGGTAACGGGGATATTGGCCGAGCCGGGAGGTGCCACGGCTGCAAACAGAGCGGGAAGCAGGGCGGTGATGGTCGTCCCGATATTCTGCGATATCGCCATCGCCGACACCCGGGTGCGTGTCGGGAACAGCTCGGGATAGAAGCTCGGGAAGATCGCGTTGTAGCCCTGGTAGACGACACCCCACATCAACAGCGACATGAAGATCGCCAACGGAACGTTCTTGATGCTGATCGCATAAAGGTAGCCGAAGGCGAGCAGACCGGAGAGAAGCGCGCCGATGATGATGGGAGGCTTGCGACCGACCTTGTCCGACAGGTTGCCGACGATCGGGATCACGAGCACGGCCAGCATGTTTCCAAGGACCGGGATCCAAAGGTAGATGTCCGCGGAGAAGCCGATTCCGTAGGCCGGCTGGACGGCATAGGCGGCGCCGAAGATGGTGGCGACGACCGGGATGACGTTCATCAGTGCCATGCACACCACCCGGATCATGTCTCGCCAGCTGAGCTTGAACGCCTGGATGATGGGGGCTTTTGGAACGTTGCCCTGCTTATCCTCTTCGGCGAAAGCCGGTGTTTCGTCGACTTCGCGACGGATGATGTAGCCGGCGACAATGACGAAGAAGCTGAGCAGGAACGGTATGCGCCAGCCCCAGCTGTTGAATGCTTCGCTCGGCATATAGTGCGCGAGCGGCAGGAAGATTGCGGCAGCAAGGATCTGGCCGGCCTGAACACCCTGGAGGGTGAAGCTGGCGTAGAATCCGCGCCGCCCGAACGGGGCGTGCTCCAGAATCATCGAGCTCGCTCCGGAGATTTCTCCGGCAACTGCAAAGCCCTGGATCAGGCGCAGGATCACGAGGAGCACCGGCGCCAGAATGCCGACTTGCTGATATGTGGGCAGGAGGCCGACCAGCATCGTCGAGATGCCCATCAGGAACATGCAGACGATCAGCACCGTCTTGCGACCGTGGGTATCGCCCCAATGTCCGAGAACAAATGCACCGATAGGCCTGGCCACATACCCTACACCGTAGGTCGCCAGCGATGCGATGATCGCGACCGTAGGATTTTCGGATGGAAAGAAGATCTGCGGAAAGATCAGCGACGCTGCCGTCGCGTAGATGAAGAAGTCGTAGTATTCGAGCGCCGATCCGATCCAGCCGCTAGCGGCGGCTTTCTTCGACTGACTCGCATGATGTCCGGCTTGCGCCAGTGAACTTGCCATGTGGGCCTCCCTATCTGTTGCGGAATGTCCCTTTGCGGGCTTCTTTGAAAATTGCGGATCGTGTCCGAAGTTGTGTTTGTCGGATCTTTCAGTTCAAGGATCAGGATGTGCTGTCACCGGCGACCTCAGATTGCGAAAGCCGGTCGATCACGGCACCACGATAGTCCGAAGGCCGGATAACACAATTACCGTGTTGATCGATAAACTGAACATCATGTTAAGTACCGATTCCCGCCCCCCGCGAGCTTCCGCTCATCGAGATCAAGAACGTCCGGCCCGCGTTCGCGCTTTGGAGGCGGGGTGCCTGGCAGATCATCGCCACACCAAATGCAGGGGTGACCGGTCAGTTCCTCCCGGGCGGTACGCGGTGCGATATTGGTTCTTGGGTTCAGGCCGCCGGGTGCGGCCCCAGCACGACGTCGTCCAGAACGGCGGTCCGACCAACGCCGTCGAAACCCGTCCCGGGATTGCTCGGAACCAATTTTGCGCTAGGGTCAGCCGATGCCCGCCGGCTGGGTACGCTGGGGTTTTCGGAAATGATGACGCTACGCCAGGTCGAGGTTATCCGGGCGGTCATGGTGACGGGCACCATTGGCGGCGCGGCCAAGCTTCTCAACGTGTCGGCGCCTGGTATCAGCCGACTGGTGAAATACACCGAGAAATCTCTTGGCGTCAGATTCTTCCAGCGCCAGAGCGGGCGCTATTTCCCAACGCCCGAAGCCCAGAACATCTTTGAACAGATCAACGGTGTTTACAAGAAAGTCGACGACCTCACCGAGATCATCTCCAAGATCGGACATGGTGCGCTGTCGGAGCTGCGCATTGGTTCGGTGCCCAGCATTGCCCAGGTCATGGTGCCCCGCGCCATCGAGCGGGTGCGGCGACGGTACCCCGACCTGCGGATCGACATCAACATCCTCAAGATCGAGGAGGCCATCGATTTTCTCCTGCTCGGCCGGGGTGATTGCGTCGCGATGAGCTATCGGCTCGATCATCCCGGCCTCGACTTCCTGCCGCTTGCGCCGGGGGAGCTGTTCTGCATCGTGCCGGCGGGGCATCAACTTGCGGGCCGCAAGCAGATTTCAGCGGCGGAAATCGTGCGCTACCCGCTGATCGGCATTGATCCCACGGATCCCTACGGGCGGATCATGGCCGACATCTTTGCCCGCAAGAAGCTCGGCTACGATATGACCATCCGTGCACGGTTCGGCACGACCGTCTGCGCGCTCGTCAAGGCCGGGCTTGGTATCGCCGTCATCGATCAATTCACGCTTGCCCACGGTGCCTTCCCCGATGTCGAACTGGTGCGGATCGCTGAGCCCACCAGGTTCGATACCTACATCGCGGTCAAGCGTGGCGCGCCGCTTTCGCTTTACATTGAACATTTCATCCATTGCCTGCGTTCGGAAATGCAGGGCGGCGGAGCTGGTCGAAGCGGCTTATCCAAGGCCGCCTTGCGGGCCGCAAGAAAATAACAAGACGTTATGTGTTCCGAACCTCTGGGTCATTGCGTTGGATCGCGCATGGTCTATCGTGGCTCTGCGTTCGACATGGTCCTCACCCATCCTGCTGACGCCTAAGCTAGCGCTATTGAAGTTTGCCACCGTCGCGTGTCGACAGCTGCCTTATTCGAACGGCCAGCGAGAAAGTCACATCTCGTTCCCATTAGGGTTAGCGCCAAACGTTGGGTTGTCGAGCAATTTGGAGCACCAGGATGATACGTTCGATCGCAACGGTCTCGATTGGCGGATCTCTCGATGAGAAACTCCGGACCATCGCGGCAGCCGGCTTCGATGCGGTCGAGATCTTCGAGAACGATTTTACTTGCTTCGACGGTTCCGCCCGGGACGTCGCCAACATGTGCAGGGATCTCGGCCTCAGCATCTGCGCCTTGCAGCCGTTTCGCGATTTTGAAGGAATGCCCGAACCGCAGCGCAGCCAGACTTTTCGCAGAGTTGAAAAGAAATTCGACCTGATGCAGGAGCTGGGCACCGATCTATTGCTCGTTTGCAGCAATGTTTCTCCCATATCGCTTGGTGGAATTGATCGCGCTGCCGACGACCTTCGCGAATTGGGAGAGCGAGCGAGCGCCAGGGGGCTGCGGGTTGGATTCGAGGCCCTGGCGTGGGGGCGTCACGTCAATGACTACAGAGACGCCTGGGAGATCGTTCGGCGGGCCGACCACAAATCGATCGGAATCATTCTTGATAGCTTCCATGCGTTGGCCCCATCTTTTCCGGTCGGGCCGATCCGGGCGATTCCCGGGGATCGCATTTTCCTCGTTCAGCTCGCAGATGCGCCGCAACTCGACCTTGATGTTCTTTCCTGGAGCAGGCACTTCCGCTGTTTTCCCGGTCAAGGCAATCTTCCGGTCCAGGATTTCATGCAGGCGGTAAATGCCACTGGATACAAGGGGCCTTTATCTCTCGAAATCTTCAATGACCAGTTCCGCGCCCAATCGACCAAGGCGGTCGCAGTCGACGGCATACGTTCGCTGATGCTGCTTGGCGATGAAGGAGCCAAGGGCCAGTCGGTCCCTGCACTGCGCGTCCGATCGAACGCCTCTGGCGTGGCATTCGTCGAGTTTGCCGTCGATCAAACGCATGCCGCCGGGCTGGCTAATCTGTTCCGTGAACTTGGCTTCAGACCATCCGGACGCCACCGCTCAAAAGGTGTGGAGCGATGGTCTCAGGGCTCCATCAACTTGCTAATAAATGCTTCCGATAACAGCTTCGCTCAATCTCATTACAGAGTGCATGGTTCGGGCGTATGCGCGATTGGGCTTGAGGTTGACGACGTCGCCATGACGATGGGTCGCGCCGACGCGTTGAAAGCCATCACCTTCCGACAGCCGGTCGGTCCTGACGAAATGACCATTCCGGCGATCCGCGGCGTAGGAGGAAGTTTGCTCTACTTCCTTGAGCCGGGATCGTCGAATTGGGACATCGACTTCGTTTCTGTCACCAGCGAGGCCGAGTGCGGATTTCTAAATCAGATCGATCATATTTCGCAAGTGATGCGGTTTGAGGAAATGCTCTCGTGGGAACAATTCTATGGTGCGATGTTCGACGTTCAGAGGTCGCCCCAACTCGAGATTGCCGATCCTTTGGGACTTGTGAAGAGTGAGGTTCTGCAGAACCAAGACGGATCGCTTCGCCTCGTTCTAAACGCGTCGACAGCCATAAACACGATGCCGTCTCGGTTCCTTTCCGAGTTTTTTGGCGCCGGCGTACAGCATATCGCTTTCGGGTGCGATGACATCTTCAAGGCTGTATCAGCCATACGCGCGGCAGGAGCAACGCTTCTGAAGATTCCGGACAACTACTACGACGACATCGATAGCCGGTACGAACTCGATCCCGGCCTGCTGAGATTGCTGAAGGAAAATGGGATCCTTTACGATCGGGACGATGAGGGAGAATTCTTCCAGGCCTACACTCATGCATTTGAGGAACGCTTTTTCTTCGAGATCGTGCAGCGACGTGGATACAAGGGATTTGGCGCGCCAAATGCCGGCGTCCGCCTTGCGGCCCAGACAAGAGAAGCGCGGCCTCGCACGATGCCGCGCATCGGATAGATGAAAGGATAACACGGCCTCCATCCGATCCACACTGACGGCCATCGCGAATGCTGTCATGCAGCCACACTTTTTGACGCATGTCAGGGCATTCGTCGCGGGCGCCGAGCGTCGGCAGGAGCCGGTAGAGGCGGAGCTAGGACACGCGACATGAGTACGGCTCTTTCCCCTCTTCTGGCGCCGATGTTTTCCAGCGCGATGATGCAAACCGTCTGCGACGATGCCGCGTTCCTGCAACATATGCTCGACTTCGAGGCAGCTCTGGCGCGGGCTGAGGCTGCAGCCGGCGTCATTCCCTCCACCGCAGCGAATATCATTGCAGGTGCGTGCAGGGCCGATTCGTTCGACCTTGCCATGCTCTCGAATGCCGCAACCCGTTCCGGCAATTTGGCTATTCCCTTGGTGAAGTCGTTGACGGCCAGCGTCGCCAAGATCGACGCAGAAGCTGCGCGCTATGTGCATTGGGGCGCGACCAGCCAAGACGTGATCGATACTGCCACCATGCTGATGTTGCGTAGTGGGATCGACGCGCTGCTTGCCGACGTCGAACGGGCAATCGGCGGCTTTTCCAGGCTTGCGCTACAACATCGCACGACCGCGTTCGTCGCCCGCACCTGGCTGCAGCATGCCCTCCCGATGCCGTTTGGACTGAAGCTCGCAGGGTATGCCGCGGCGCTGGCCCGCTCGCGTTCGCGTTTAAGACGGCTGCGCGAAGGAACGCTGACTTTGCAATTTGGCGGCGCTGCCGGCACGTTGGCGGCGCTTGGCAACTCTGGGCTGGCCGTAGCCGAACGGCTGGCGCAGGAACTCCATTTGCCGCTGCCGGAGGCGCCGTGGCACACCCATCGTGACCGCATCGCGGAGGCGGCCTCCGTCTTTGCGATCCTTTCCGGCACCTGCGGAAAGATCGCGCGCGACATCTCGCTCCTGATGCAGACTGACGTTGCCGAAGCGTTTGAGCCTTCGGGCGCAGGGCGTGGTGGCTCTTCGACCATGCCGCACAAGCGCAACCCGGTCGCGGCCGCAAGCGTCCTTGCAGCCGCAACGATCGCCCCGAACCTTGCCGCCACCATTTTCGCAGCTCAAGTGCAGGATCACGAACGCAGTGCCGGCCCCTGGCATGCGGAATGGCCGACGCTGCCCTCACTGATGCTGGTCACTTCGGGCGCGATTGCCGCCATTGTTGATATCGCCGAGGGGCTGGAGGTGGATGTTGCGCGCATGCGCGCAAATGTCGATGCGACCTCCGGGCTGATTATGGCTGAAGCCGTGTCGATGGCGCTTGCAGAAAAGGTCGGCAAGAGTGACGCCCACCATTTGATTGAGGGGGCAAGCAAGAAGGCGGTCGCCGAAGGGAGACACCTTCGCGACGTGCTGGCCGGCGACAGGATAATTACGGCGCACCTCGATGCTGGCGCGCTCGCGCGAT
>Ga0081540_1001407_pt1 | contig 20817 bp, 22 predicted proteins | sample TabmetS2T1R1_FD_71024 | JGI IMG/M metagenome (GOLD analysis project Ga0081540, IMG submission 71024) | Tabebuia heterophylla rhizosphere microbial communities from the University of Puerto Rico - S2T1R1 | ecosystem: Host-associated > Plants > Roots > Rhizosphere ... | reverse complement strand
CAGTCCGGCCGGCACCCGGGCGACCCCGCGCAGCGTCGCGTCGGTCGCGCCGGCCAGCTCGGCCTGGATCTGGGCGAGGGTCATCCCCTCCGCCTGGCGGCGCTTGACCGCGACCGCCTGCAGGAGGTGGCGCGGCCCGTAGAGCGCGACGCGGCCCCGATAGCCGGTCGGCCGGTCGAGCAGGCCGATGGTGGCATACCACCGCAGCGCGCGGGCGTCGGGTACGTCACGGACGCGGCCGTTGAGCGAGCGGACGCCGTCGGCGGCGAGGGCCTCGGCCACCCGCGCGACGAGCTGATCCAGCGTCCAACCTTCCATGCGGACATCGTGACACTGTCAGATGACACTGTCAACGTTCGCAACGGCCGATCTGGGGCATGATCGGGCTGTCCGGCCTTCGGCGCCGGGTCGACGCGGAGGGGGCCGGCGATGAAGGGCTGGCTGTTGGTGGTGCTCGGCGTGGTGGTGGCCGCGGTCGGGACGGTCTGGGCGCTGCAGGGCTTGAACGTGATCGGCGGCAGCGCGATGAGCGGAGTCACGCTCTGGGCGGTGATCGGCCCGATCGTGTTCGTCGTCGGGGTGGTCCTCCTGGCCGTCGGCCTCCGCCTCGCGGGCCGCGGCGGCCGGCAGGAGCGCTAGCCCCGCGGGAGAGGCGGCCGGCGGGGGCGCCGGCCCCGCACGAGAGCTAGCCGCGTCGCAGCGCGGAGAACACGCCTGCCGCGGCGACCATCAGCCCGGCCCCGGCGGCGGCCAGCAGCCCGTGGTGCTGCGAGGCCCAGAGCTGTGCGCTCCGCGTGGTCGACCGGTCGTCGAACCGCCCGTGCGCGCCGTAGTCCGGTGCACCCGGCCCGTCCGCCGGCTGCCACAGGTTGGCCGGCTGCCCGGGGTCCCGCTCCGGCTTGTCCTGCTGGGACTTGAAGCCGGTCCGGCCGAGGTACCGGTCGAGCACGCCGGGGGCCACCGCGTTCGCGATCAGCGTCGCGGCCGTGGAGGCGCCCACCCAGTACTCGCGGCGACCCGGGTGGTCGGCCGCGTACGCGATCGCGCGGGCGGCAACCTCCGGTTGGTAGATCGGCGGTACCGGCTGCGCCTTGTGCCGCAGGCGGGACTTCACCCAGTCGAACTGCGGGGTGTTCAACGCCGGCATCTGCACCATGGTGACCCGCACGCCGCTGCGGTCGTGCAGCAGCTCGCAGCGCAGCGACTCGGTGAAGCCCTGGATCGCGTGCTTGGCGCCGCAGTAGGCGGACTGCAGCGGGATGCCGCGGTACGCCAGTGCGGAGCCGACCTGGACGATCACGCCGTAGTTGCGGGGGCGCATCCGGTCCAGTGCCGCCTTGGTGCCGTAGACGTAGCCGAGGTAGCTCACTTCGGTGGTGCGCCGGTACTCCTCCGCGCGGGTGTCCTGGACGGTCGCGAACACCGACGAGAACGCGTCGTTGATCCAGACGTCGATCGGTCCGAGCTGGTCCTCGATGGTCGCGGCGGCGCCGTCCACCGCGTCGTAGTCGGCGACGTCGACCTGCAACGGCAGGGCCGTCCCGCCCCGCGCCTCCACGTCCCGGGCCGCCGCGGCCAGGCCGTCGGAGCCGCGGGCGAGCAGCGCGATCCGGTCGCCGCGCGCGGCGAACAGCCGGACCACCGCGCGACCCACGCCGCCGCTCGCCCCGGTCACCACGATCACGCTCATCGCTCCCCCTCGGTCTCGCCGCGGTCCACGCCGGCCCGCCCAGCGAACCGATACCCGTCATCGGGCCCGGTCATGCACCAGCCGGGGACGGTGGCGGCGAAACCGGTCGGCCGGGGCGGGTGGAAACGGCGCCGGGCGGGCGGATTCGCTGCCGGCCGCCGGAAGGATTCGGCGCGGGCACTCGTGGGTAGCCCGCACGCCATGCGGCTGCGGCGCAGCGATCCGGCCGGCCCCGGCTACACCCGCCGGAGGCGCGGCCGCGGCTTCAGCTACCTGGACGGGCGCGGTCGGGCGCTCACCGACCCGGCCGAGGTGCGCCGCTGCCGGGCGCTGGTCATCCCGCCGGCCTGGCGGGACGTCTGGATCTGCCCCGATCCCGCGGGCCACATCCAGGCGATGGGTACCGACGCCGCCGGCCGCCGCCAGTACCGGTACCACCCGCAGTGGCGGCAGCGTCGCGACCGGCACAAGTTCGCGCACGTCCGTTCGGTGGCGGAGGCGCTGCCCCGGCTGCGCCGCAGAGTCCGCGCCGACCTCGCCGACCGCCGGCTGTCCCGCGAGCGGGTCCTGGCGCTGGCCGTGCGGCTGATCGACCTCGGGCTGTTCCGGGTCGGCGGCGACGAGTACGCGGAGGGGGCCGGTACCTACGGAGTCGCCACGCTGACCGCTGGCCATGTGAGCTGCAACGGTCACCTGGTGCGGTTCCGGTACCCGGCCAAGGGAGGCATCGAGCGCGAGGTGAGCATCGGCGACCCGAGGGTCTACGCGACCGTCAAGGCGCTGCGCCGGTACCGGCGGGGTGGCGACCGGCTGCTGGCCTACCGGCGCGGTACCGGCTGGGCCGAGGTGCACAGTTCCGACGTCAACGACTACCTGAGGGTGGCCAGCGGCCGGCCGATGACCGCGAAGGACCTGCGCACCTGGCACGCGACGGTACTGGCGGCGGTGGCGCTGGCCAGGACCGAGCCGCCGACCTCGGCGAGCCGGTACCGGCGCAGTGTGGCGCGGGTGATGCGTGAGGTGTCGGCGGAGCTGGGCAACACCCCGGCGGTGGTGCGCTCCTCATACGTCGATCCGCGCGTGGTGGAGCTGTTCGAGGCGGGTACCACGATCGGGGCGGAGCGGCCCGGGCCGGCCGCCGAGCGGGCCGTCCTGGACCTGCTGGGCGATTGAGCCGCCCCCGGAGGGGTACCCGACGCTCATGCGCATCGAGGACTCGTACCCCCGCCGGGTGTCCGACCCGGCAGCCGGCGGCGTCCCGGAGTACGCCGACGACGACTCCAACGCTTACGACGACGTCGACTCGTTCCGGCTGGCCGACGGGTACGACCCGTCCGGTCTGCCCGGCGACCGTGACGACGGCGAGACGGCCACGGACGAGTTCGGCACCACGGCCGAGGAGCAGCTGCGTGGCGAGGACCTCGACGGCCGGCTCGCCCGCGAGCTGCCGGACGTGGCCGAGGCGCAGCTTCCGGGTAGCCGTTTCCAGGACGAGGAGGGCGGTCCGGTCGATCCCCGCCTCGAGTCGCAGGTGTCGATGTACGACCGGGCCGGGCTGGACGCGCTGAGCGAGACCAAGGTGGGCCGCGTGGTCCAGCCGGACGCGGGTGCACACCCGGACGACGAGAAGGACGAGATCGCCTTCGACCTGGGCGCGGCGGGCGGCGGCGCGGGCGCCGAGGAGACCGCCATGCACGAGATCCCTCAGGAGGAGGGTGCCTGAGGGGTCACTCCTCCGCCGCGCTGAGGATCGCGACGATCGCGGCCACCGCGCCCGGCGCGTCCTGGCCGGCCGCCCGCACCCGCACCTCACTGCCGGCCACCGCGCCGAGTCCCATCACCGCGAGGATGCTGCGGGCGTCAGCGGTGCGTTCCCCGGCGACCAGCTCGACCGTGGTACCGGCGAGCCCGCCGGCCGCCTGCGCCACCTGACCCGCGGGCCGGGCGTGCAGGTGTTTGGGCAGGACCACCACCTGCTCGGCGACGGCCGCGACGGGCTCAGAGCTTGCGGGCATCGCGTGCCTCCTCCGCCGCGCCGGCCACCGCCGTCAGGTCGGCGCCGATGCTCGCGGCGACGCCGGCCGCCACCGCGCCCTCGACGAACGGCGCGTCGGCGAGGAGTACCGGCGGGCCGGCCCCGTCCTGGTCCAGCTCGGCGAGCACCGAGCGGGCACTCAGCACGGAGCTGCCCAGGTCGGGGATCAACAGGACGCCGGCTCCCTGGTCCGCCTTGGCGATCGCCGCCAGGATCAGGCGGGTACTCGTGCCGAGGTGGCCGTCCTCGGTGCCGCCCGCGGGCACCACCCGGGCGCCGCCCGCGATCTGGCTGACCAACTCGGCGGCTCCCTCGGCGAGCCCGCTGCTGTGGGAGATGAGGACGATGCCTACCATAATTGGTCTACCGTTCCATCAAGCCGAAACAGAGTCGGCAGTTCCGAAGGGGTACCCGTGACACGTGCCGTCGAACGCGCCGCGCAGATCCTGCTCGCGCTCGCCTCCGGTACGCCGCGCCTGGGGGTCTCGGAGATCTCGGAGCTGGTCGACATCCCGAAGCCGACGGTGCACACGATGCTGCGGACCCTGGAGCGCCAGGGGCTGGTCGTGCAGGAGGTCGAGGGCGGCAAGTACGCGCTCGGCCCGGCCGTGCTCCAGCTCGGCAACGCGTACCTCGACGGCTCGGAGCTGCGCGCCCGGTCGGCGTCCTGGGCCGACCGGCTGGCCCGGCAGACCGGCGAGGCGGTGTGGGTCGGCGTGCTGTCCGGGCACGACGTGGTGGTCGTGCACCACGCGTTGCGCCCGGACGACCTGGTGCAGATCCTCGAGGTCGGAGCGGCGGTGCCGTGGCACGCCTGCGCGCTGGGCCACGCGATCGCGGCCGGCCTCACCGAGGGCGCGCAGAAGGACCTGCTGGCCGGCCCGGTGCCCCGGCTGACCGGCCGCACGCTGACCGACCCGGAGGCGTTGCGCCAGGCCCTTGCCGGTGTCCGGGACCGCGGGTACGCGGTGGAGGACCAGGAGGCGACGCTGGGCGACGCAGGCATTGCGGCACCGGTGCACGACTGGTCCGGCCGGGTCGTCGGCGCGCTGGGCATCGTCGGCCCCGCCGACCGCCTCCTCGACGCCGGGCAGGAGCGCCGGCTGGCGGACGCGGTGCGGTCCACCGCGCGGGCGCTGTCCCGGGACCTCGGAGCCGGCCGCTGAGTCACAGTACGGCCACTTCGAACCGTCGCCGTACCAGGTCCGCCGCCGTATCCGCGTCGGGCAGGGTCAGCGCCTCTGCCAACACCTCCCCGCACGTGACCGTGTCCAGCCGCCGCAGCCGGTAGCGGGTCTCGTCGATCCTGGCGCACGCGACGCTGAACTGGCGAACGCCGGCGCCGAGCAGCAGCGGCAGGGTCGTCGGGTGCGCGCCCGCGTCGCCACAGACGCTCACCGACCGGCCGGCCCTTCCTGCGCCGGCCACCACCGCGCGGACCAGGCCCAGCACCTGAGGGTGGGCCGTCAGCTCCGGCCGCGCCCGGGGATCGGTGCGGTCGAGGTCGAGAACCTCGGCGGTCAGGTCGTTGGTACCGATGGACAGGAAGTCGGCGGCCGCGCACAGCTCGTCGATCGCCTCGACGGCCGCGACCGTCTCCACCATCGCGCCGACAGGGACGGCCGGCTCGCCTAACGCCGCCCGGACAGTGCGCAACTGCTCGGCCGAGGTCACCATCGGCACCATGACGCGCAGGTCGACCCCGCGACCGAGGTCGGCGATTGCGCCCAGTTGAGCGGCGAGCGCCTCCGGGTGGGCGAGCAGCGCGGGGAGCCCGGCGGCGGCCGGGTCGAGGAACGGCGGCACCTTGTCGTTGGCGAAGTCCAGCAACCGTACGGTCACCAACCAGCCCGCCGCCTCCGCCAGGATCGGCCGCAGCGCGTGCCGGTGCTCCGCCAGGGTCGGCCAGTGTCCACTATGGACGAACGGCAACTCGGTGCGCAGCAGCCCGATCCCTTCCGCGCCGCCGTCCCGGCCGACCCGCACCTCGATGTCCGAGGCGACGTTGCACAGCAACGCGAACGGCTGCCCGTCGGCCGTGACGTGCGCGAGCCCCCGCTCCGACGCGAGCTCCACCCGCCGCCGCCGGTCCCGGGTGGCGGACTGACCGGCACGCGCCACCTCGGCCTCCGGCGGGTCCGCCACCACCACGCCGGCATCGGCGTCGACCAGCAGGACCGTCCGGTCCGGCAGGTCGAGGACGTCCGCGTGTACGCCGAGGACCAGTGGCAGCCCGATCGAGCGCGCGACGATCGCGGCGTGCGAGCTGGCGCCGCCCCGCACGGCGACCGCGGCCACCAGTCCCTCGGCGAGGTGCTCGAGCAGGTCCGCCGGGCCGAGGTCGTCGGCGACAAGGACGAACGCCCCGCCGGCCCGGCCGCCGGTACCCGTTCCCGACCGCGCGATCCGCTCGATGACCCGCCGGCCGACCTGGCGCACGTCGGCGGCGCGCTCGCGCAACGTCTCGTCGGGCAGCTCCTCGATCAGCCGGGCATACTCCTCGACCGCGTCCTGGATGCCGCGCAGCGGCTCGTTTGAGGCGGCGGCCCGGCGGGCGGCGTCGACCATGCCAGGGTCCCCCGCGATGAGCGCGCCCGTGGTGACGATGTCCGCCGCCGCGTGCCGGCCCTCCTCACGTGCCCGGTCGGCCACCCGTGTCAGGTCCGCGGCCACCGCCCGGAACGCCTCCCCGACCCGGTCGGGGTCGATCGGACCCGACCCGGCCGGTACCGGTCGGTCCACGCGCCACGACTCGGCCACGGCGGTACCGGGTGCCACACCCGTACCCGCCCACCGGTTCGCGACGGTGGTCATGTCGAGGTCACCGTGGCCAGCGCGCGGAGGATGAGGACGGTCGACGCGGCACCCGGGTCCTCGTGCCCAACGGTGCGCGGGCCGAGGTAGCTGGCACGTCCCTTGCGCGCCTGCATTGGTACCGTGCCGGCGAGGCCCTTCTCCGCGGCGCCGGCGGCCACCCGGCAGGCCTCGGCCAGGTCGGCGCCCGCGTCCACCGCGGACTGGTAGGCCCGCACCGCCGGGCCGAGCGCGTCGACCATCGTCTTGTCGCCCGGCACGGCCGCGCCGAGCTGCCGGATCCCGGCCTCAGCCGCGGCCAGCGCGGCGCCGAGCTGCACGGCGCTCACGTCCGGGTCCTCCCCCAGCGACTTCGCGGCGGCCCGGAAGGCGGTGCCGTACAACGGGCCGGACGCCCCACCGGTCTTGCTGATCAGGGCCCGGCCGACCGTGGCGAGGACGGCCCCGGGCGTCACCGGGGCCGTCTCGTCCAGCATGGTCACCGCGGCCCTGAATCCCCGGCTCAGGTTGATGCCGTGGTCGGCGTCGCCGATCGCGGCGTCCAGATGGGTCAGGTGGTCGGAGTTCTCCACCACCAGCCGGGCGGCCTCAGCCACCCAGGCGCGGAACACGCTCGCGTCCATCGTCTCGTCTCCTGGCCGGGTACGGGCGGTCAGCGTCCCCAGCGCAGGGCCGGGGTCTGCACCGGAGCGTCCCAGAGTTCGGTGAGCTGCGGGGTGAGCCGGCACACCGTGACCGAGCAGCCGGCCATCTCCAGGCTGGTGATGTAGTTGCCGACCAGGCTACGGGCGATGGTGACGCCGTGCCCCGCCAGCCAATCGGAGACCGCCGCGAAGACGACGTACAGCTCGATGAGTGGGGTGCCGCCCAGACCGTTGACCATCACCAGGACGTCGCCGGACAGCGGCATGTCTGCGTGGATGGCCTCCAGCGCGATCGCCGCGATGTCCCTGGCCGGTGCCAGATGTCCGCGGGTACGCCCCGGCTCACCGTGGATGCCGACGCCGAGCTCGATCTCGTCCTCGGCGAGTTCGAAGCCCGGCTTGCCGGCCGCCGGTACCGTGCACGGGGTCAACGCCACGCCGAAGGACCGCGAGCGCTCGTTGACCTCACGCCCCAGCGCCACGGCACCGGCCAGGTCGGTGCCGCGCTCGGCCGCCGCGCCGACGATCTTCTCGACGAACACGGTGGCGCCGGTACCCCGCCTTCCCGCCGTCCAGGTGCTGTTCTCGACCGCCACGTCGTCGTTGACGACCACGGCCTCGACGGCCAACCCCTCGTCAGCGGCGAGTTCCGCGGCCATCTGGAAGTTGAGCACGTCACCCGTGTAGTTCTTCACGATGTGCAGGACGCCGGCCCCGGCGTCGACCGCCTTGGTGGCGGCCAGGATCTGGTCCGGTACCGGCGAGGTGAACACCTCGCCCGGGCAGGCGGCGTCGAGCATGCCGTACCCGACGTACCCGCCGTGCAGTGGTTCGTGCCCCGATCCGCCACCGGACACCAGGCTCACCTTGCCCGGGGTCGGCCCGCCGGCCCGGCTGATGTACCGGTCGGCCGCGTTGACCGACAGGGAAGGGTGCGCCGCGGCCACGCCCGCAAGGGCGTCGGTCAGCACCTCGTCCGGTGCGTTGATGAGCTTCTTCACGATTCAGGCTCCTTCGCGACAGGGTCGGGACGGTCAGGATGGGACGCCGACACGTTCGGGTGCGGGCTGGGTGGCCGCGGCGGGCGTGTGCCTGACCGCACCAAGGTAGGCGTAGACGGCCGCGGCGAGGAGGCCCGCGACGAAGGTGGCGACGAAGTAGACCGGTACCTGGCCCCAGAGCAGGCCGTCGCTGCCGCCCACCATCGCCCGCGCGATCATCGGGCCGATGTACCGGGCCGGGTTGAGCGCGGCGCCGGTCACCGGACCGACGACGGTGATGACCGCGAAGACAACCGACGGGATGGCCAGCCCGTACCAGCCCGGGGTGGCCCGGCTGTCGGTGGCCGTGCCAAAGACGACGAACACGAGCAGGAAGGTGCCGATCAGCTCGGCGAAGAAGGCGTGGCCGGTGTTGCCGGGGGTGTAGCTCAGCACGCCGAGGCCGGCGTCGACGCCGGGCTTGCCGAGGACGCCCCAGATGGCCAGCCCCCCGGCGATCCCGCCGAGGAACTGCGCGGCGAGGTACCCGGGCACGTCCGACCAGGGTGCCTTCCGCGCGGCGGCGAGCGCGAGGGTCACGGCGGGGTTGATGTGGCAGCCGGAGATGTGACCGATGGCGTAGATCATGGCAATGATCACCATCATGAACGCGAACGAGATGATGCCGAGTTGGGCCATCGAGAACTGCACGCCGGACGACTTCGCGATCATGAACGTTGCGGCGGCGGTGCCCGGGCCGCCGAGCACCAGGGCGAAGGTGCCGATGAACTCGGCAACCAGCTTGCGGGGGAAGGTCACGTCAGCCATAACTACGCCCACGGCGCCGGAGGTGAGCCGTGGGCCTCACCTCCCTTAGGCGAGGCAGAATTTGAGACTCTGTTCGGAGGAGCCGAACAGCGTTTCGCTGAAGTTTCCGCCGCACGCGTACCGGTGTCAATAGGCGCCTTCGGCCGACCCGGCCGGTCGCGGAATGGGGCCGCCGGACGCCAGAGGCAGCCGCGCCGCAGCCGGGGCAGGCGTCGGGGTCAGCGCGTGGTAGTCCGCCTGCGGGCGCGGTGGGCCAGCGGCAGCACATACCAGACGCCGACGTAGAGCCCCGCGATACCGGCCGCCAGGCCCGCCGCCCAGCCGACCCCGGTGACCACGTCGACCACGAGAAGCACGCTGCCGACCACGCAGACCAGCAGGCAGGCCAGGCCGAGCTCGGCCAGCACCGAGGCCGTGCGCACCAGCTCGGGCTTGCGGCCCTGGCGGAACACCAGCCGGTGGTAGCTGACCGGCGCGATCAGCAGCCCACTGGCCGTGGCGGCCGCGATCAGCGTGACCAGGTAGGTGGTCTTCGCGAGCGGGCCGGACGTGCCGAACCGGTTGGTGAACGGGAGAGTCAGCAGGAAGGCGAACAGGATCTGCACGCCGGTCTGCGCGACACGCAGCTCCTGCAGCAGCTCGACCAGGTTGCGGTCCCAGCGCTCCAGCGGGGTCTCGTCCCGCCCGTCACCGGCGCCGCGTGCCGCGCCTTCCTGTGCCATCACGGGAGCATACGGCCGGACTGACCGGGGCGCCGCCGCACACCGACGCGCGGCGACGCCCCGATCCTGACTCCGCGCTCAGTGTGGAAGGGCCCACACCTGGTTGGCCGCCCCGGAACAATCCCAGATGTTCAGCTGGGTACCGTTCGCGGAGTTGCTGCCCGGCACGTCGAGGCATCGCCCCGAGTTGGGGTTCAGCAGCGTGCCGTTGGCCTGCGCGCGCCAGACCTGCGCACCGGTGCCGTTGCAGTCCCACAGCTGGATGAGCGTCCCGTTGGCAGTACCGCTGCTGGTCACGTCCATGCACTTACCCAGGGCGGACAGGCTGCCGTTGGCATTGACCGTCCACTGCTGGGCGCCGGTACCGTTGCAGTCCCACAGCTGGATATGTGTCCCGTTGGCCGTGTTGCTGCTTGAGATGTCCACGCACTTGCCGGCCAGGCCGGTGATCGGGCCGGTCGGGGTCGGCGGCGGCGTTGTCCCGCCACCGTTCGCGTACACCTCCAGTTCGTAGATGCGTGCCGCGTTGTTGCCGTTGTTGGTCGGCGTGGTCACCGTCAACCGGACGTAGCGCGCGCTGCGGGTGGCGATCGGGTGGTAGGTGCGGCTGGCCCGCGAGCCGCTCACCGTCACCGCCGTGCTCCACGTCGCGTTGTCGGTGCTCGTCGCGATGGTGAACGCGCCGGTGTTCCAGCCGGTCGTCTCGCCGCCGAGCCCGGCGTGCTTGACGACGAACGACGCCACGTTCTGCGCCGAGCCGAGGTCGACGGTGAGCGTGGCACCGGCCACGGTCGAGCACCACTTGCTGTTGTTCGCGAGGCTGCCGTCCACCGCCTCGCCGCTGCCCTCGGTGGAGGCGCACGCGGCCGACGAGGTGGTCGGCTTGTTCAGGGCCAGATTGGTACCCAGGGAGGGCGCCGCGGCCGGTGGGGTGAACCCGTCGTTGAAGGACGGCGGGACGTCGCCGGCGCCGGTACCCCAGGCCGACGGCGAGCCGCCCATCGTGTAGGACAGCGTGCCGCCGGCCGCCAGGTCCGGGTACCGGACGTAGTTGTGCGAGGTGCCGGAGCCGTTGACGGACAAGGACTGCACGTAGGATCCCGAGCCGGACGCGTTGATGGTGACGTTGCCGGCTGAGCGCTGGATCAGGATGGACGGGAAGGACGGCCCGTGCAGGGCGAGGGTGTCCGCGCCCGGGGTCGCCGGGTACATGCCCATCGCCGCCCACACGTACCAGGCGGACGTGGCGCCGAGGTCGTCGTTGCCGGGCAGCCCACCGGGCGCGGTGTTGAACCCGTCGCTCATCACCTTGTGCACGGCGTCGGCGGTACCCGACGGGTGCGCCGCGAAGTTGTAGGCCCACGGCACCGCGTGCTCGGGTTCGTTGCCGATGTAGAAGTACGGCGTGGTGAGCCCGCCGTTGACCTGGGTGAAGTGGTGGTCCAGGCGCTGCACCGCGGTCGGTGCGCCACCCATCAGGTTGACCATCCCGGCCTGGTTGTAGGTGACCATCCAGGTGTACTGCGCGGCGTTGCCCTCGGTGTACCCGCTCGGGCTCGCCGGGTCGAGCGGCCACATCCAGGTGCCGTCGGAGTTGTGCCGGGTGACGTAGGACGAGTCGCTGTTGAACGTGTTGACCCACCACTGCGCGCGGGTCATGTAGGTGTTGTATTTCGTGGTGTCGCCCAGCGCCCGGGCGAACTGCGCGACGGCGAAGTCGGACGCCGAATACTCCAGGGAGTCCGACGGGTCCTCGATGACGTAGTGCCGCGACAGGTACCCGCTCTCCCGGCCGCGGATCGGGCTGCCCTGGGTGGTGCCGCCGTTGCTGGATTTGTCCATAAGGGACAGTGCGGTGGCGGTGTCGAAGCCGCGCACCCCGAAGGCGTAGGCCGAGGCGACGATGATGGGCCCGGGGTCGCCGGTCATCACGAAGTCCTCGGCGTTCTCCTGCGACCACTTCGGCAGCAGCCCGCCCTGCTGGCCGTCCAGCACCATCGACTTGACCACGTCGGTCATCACGTCCGGCGCGACGAAGGCCACCAGCGCCGCCCAGGACCGGTAGATGTCCCAGCCGGAGTAGTTCTGGTAGACGGTCATCCCGCTGGCCGTGTGGGTGGCGTGGTCGAAGCCGGCGTACTGGCCGTTGACGTCACTGGCGATATTGGGGCTGGTGAAGACGTGGTAGAGCGCGGTGTAGAACTTCTGCAGGTCGGCGGTTGCACCACCGGAGACCTGGATGCGGTTGAGCATCGCGTTCCACGCGCCGTCCGCGTTGGTCCGGGCGGTGTCGAAGGGTACCGACTCGGCCGCGAGGTTGGCCTGGGCGCCCGCGACGCTCACGTAGGACAGGGCGATCGTCGCCTGCACCGTCGCGCTGCCGGTGGTGTTGAAGGTGACGTAGGCGCCCGTGTTGGTGCCGCTGACCGAGCCCGAGCCGGCCGAGACGGTGCTGCCGGACCAGGTGCCGTGCGCGGTGGGCGTGTGGTCGAACTGGATGGCGAAGTAGATCGGGTAGGTCTTCGAGGAGCCGCAGAACCCGCCCGCGGTCACGTTGCCGGTGACCGTCGCGCCGTTGACGCTGACCGACCCGGAGCGGCTGCCGGTCGCGCTGCGGCTGACGTTGATGAGCACCTGGGCGCTGGTGGTACCGGGGTAGCTCAGCCGGGCCACGCCGGTGCGCTTGGTGGCGGTCAGCTCGACAGTCGTGGCGTACTTGTCCAGCCTCGTCTTGTAGTAGCCGGCGGCGGCCGACTCGTTGGCCTTGGTGTACCCGGAGGCGTAGCTCGTCCAGCCGCTGCCCGGCGAGGTCCCCAGCGCTCCGGTGACGGGCAGCAGGTTGAGGTCCTCGTTGTTGGGGCAGCCGGCGCCGTCGAAGTGGGTCAGGCTGAAGTCCTCGACGGTGGCGTCGCTGTACCGGTACCCGGACGGGGACGCCGTCGGGGTGTCCGGGCTGAACTGCACCATGCCGAACGGCACGACGGCACCCGGGTAGGTGCTGCCGCCGGCACCGCCGCCGACCGGGTTGGGCGAGTTGCTGTCGTCGGTACCGATGAAGGGGTTGACGTACTGCGTGAGGTTGAGCGTGGCGGCGTGCGCCGGGGTACCGGCGACGGCCAGGGCCGCGGCGACGAGCAGGCCGACGGACAGTCCACTGAGGACAGTGCGGACAGGTCTTCGGGACATGACGTTCTCCTCGCGGATGGCGCGCGTGGGGATCGGGACAACGTTGTCAACGCCACGCCGCCGCAGCGCCGTTGACAACGTTGCACCAATCCATGTGCAGTCATGAATAGTGGAGTCCATCGATACTGTCAAGACTGTGTACGGTTCCGGCGCCCGTGGGCGACCCCGCGCCGCCGCTACCCGGGGCCGGCCACCACCGCCGCCCCTCCGTCGCCCCGGAAGAAGTCCCGCAGCACCTCGGCGACGCGCCGCGGATCGCCGTCGTTGTCCGGCCCCGAGTGGCCCAGCCCCGGGAACGTGAGCCGGCGGGCGTGCGGAACGGTGTCGGCGAGCGCGCCCAACGCGACGTCGAGGTACCCGGGTCCGCGATCGCCGCCGAGCAGCAGCACGCCGGCCCGGAGGTCGGCGTAGTCCCGCAACGTCCCGGACATCTCCCGCACCAGGCGCATGTCGAGGCGCTGCGCGGGGATCAGCTCGGAAACCGGCACATCGCCGGGCGCGTCCCGCTGCAGCAACCGGCCTACCGGCAGGAGCGCGGTGAGCAGGAACCGCGGGAGCCGGGCGAAAGCCGGCTCGGTGCGCAGCCCCTTGAGCGCCGTGATCATCGCCGCGCCGCTCCGGCCGGCCGCGATCTCCCGTTCGTAGCGCGGCACCCAGGCCACCGGCGCCGAGCCGTCCACCGACAGCGGTGGCTCGTACAGCGCGATCCGCTCCAGCGCCGGAGTCTGCAGCGCGCTGCGCAGGGCGACCAGCGCACCCGCGCTGTGCCCGAAGATCCTCGACGCGCCGGTCGCGGCGGCCAACGCCTGCACGTCCTCGACCTCGCGCGCCATGCCGTACCGGTCGCCGGCCGGGCCGCTGCGCCCACGCCCGCGCCGGTCGGGCAGGCAGACGGTGAAGTCGCCGGCCAGCGCCTCGCCGAGCCGCATCAGGTGCTGGGCCGCCTGCATCCCGCCGTGGAGCAGGAGCACGGCCGGCCCGCTGCCGAGCCACCGGTAGCCGACGACGGTTCCGTCGGCGGAGCGCACCTGGTCGCGCGCGTAGGAATTACCCGGGAACGTCGTTCGCATAAGGCCGAGGATAGCTAACCGCGTACACTGTTCGCAATAACTGTCGGAAGGATGGCGACGCCATGGACGAGCCCGGGGCTGGGGGCGGCGCGCGGCCGCCGATCTGGCTGCGGCCCGAGCGGGGCGCCCGCGGGCCGACCCCGGCGCGCAGCCGCGCCGACGTCGCCGCCGCCGCCATCCGGGTCGCCGACGCCGAGGGCATCGAGGCGGTGTCGCTGCGCCGGGTCGCCGCGGAGCTGGGCAGCGGCACCACCACGCTGTACCGGTACATCGCCAGCAAGGACGAGCTGTTCGACATCATGCTCGACGCCGCCATGGGCGAGCGCGAACCTCCGGCTCCGACCGGGGACTGGCTGGCCGACCTGAGGGCCATCGCGCACGCCCAGCGGGACCTCGCGCTGCGCCATCCGTGGTTCTCCGCGCTGCCCAGCGGACGGCCTGCGCTGGGGCCCAGCAGCCTGGCCTGGCTGGAGGCGACGTACGCGACGATGGACGGGCTGGGGCTCGACGCCGACGAGGTGCTGGCCCGCGCCGGTACCCTGCTGACCTTCGTTCGTGGGCAGGTCCTGGACGAGCTGGCCGAGCGGGAGGCGGTGCGCCGCTCGGGCCTGGACATGACGGGATGGCTCGCGGCGCGGGCGCGGTACGGCGAAGTGATCTTCAACAGCGGGCGGTACCCGGCGCTGAGCCGGATCATGCTGGACGCCGAGACCCCGCACGCCGACGACCGGTTCGAGCGCGCGTTCCGGCACGGCCTCGACCACATCCTCGCCGGACTGTCGGCCCGGCTAGATTGACGCGGTGACCCCACTGCGGATCGGCGTGCTCGGCGCCGCCCGGATCACCCCCGCCGCCCTCATCCGCCCGGCCCGCGCCGTGCCCGGCGTGACGGTCGCCGCCATCGCCGCCCGCGACCCCGACCGCGCCCGCGCGTTCGCCGCCCGGCACGGCATCCCCGTGGTCCACGACGACTACGCCGCGGTGCTCGCCGACCCGGACGTGGACGCCGTCTACGTGCCGCTGCCCAACGGGCTGCACGCCGAGTGGACGCTCGCCGCGCTGGCCGCCGGCAAGCACGTGCTGTGCGAGAAGCCGCTGACTTCCAACGCCGACCAGGCCCACCGGGTGGCCGACGCCGCCGAGCGCTCGGGCCTGGTCCTCCTGGAGGCGTTCCACTACCGGTACCACCCGTTGATGGCGCGGGTACGTCGGTTGCTGGACGGGGGCGCGGTGGGCCGGATCCGGCGGATGCGCGCCGTCCTGGCCTTCCCGCTGCTCCGGTTCTCCGACATCCGGTACCGGCTGGACCTGGCCGGCGGCGCGACCATGGACGCCGGCTGCTACCCGGTGAACGTGCTGCGCTTCCTGGCCGGTACCGAACCGGAGGTGGTCTCGGCGCACGCCGAGCTGCGCTCGCCCGGCGTGGACCGGGCGATGACCGCGCGGCTGCGCTTCCCGGCCGTCGACGGGTCGGACCCGGTCGACGCCGAAATGGTGGCCAGCCTGTGGTCCCGGCGGCTGCTCGGCATCTCGGCCCAGGTGTGGGGCGACGCCGGCCGGATGAGCGTGTTCAACTTCCTCATGCCGGCGATGTACCACCGGCTGACCTGGCGCGCCGGGGGTCGCACGCACCGGGAGCGGGTGGCCGGCGAGGCGACGTACACCCACCAGTTGCGGGCGTTCCTGGCGGCGGTGCGCGACGGCGGCCCGGTGCCCACCTCGGCGCGCGACGGCGCGGCGAACATGGCGGTCATCGACGCCATCTACCGCGCCGCCGGCCTCGAACCCCGGCGCTAGGCCGGGTCTGGCCTACCGGGCGCGTTCGGCCAGCCAGTCCAGGGCGGGACCGGCGCAGCTGAGGATCGAGACGTGCCCGTCGTCCGGTGACAGCCACAGGTCCGCCGACGGCAGGTGAGCGGCCAGCCAGCGGCCGTGTGCCGCCGGTACCACCCGGTCGAGGCCGCCGTGCAGGAGCAGCACCGGAGCGACCACCTGTGCCGGGTCGAAGCCCCACGGGCTGACGTAGGCCAGGTCGTCGTCGACGAGCGCGGCCGACCCGTTCGCCACCGCCGGCCCGACCACGCTGCCGAGCCACGACCAGGGGCCCTCGAGCGCCGCCCAGTCGGCCGGGACGAACCCCGGGTCCTCCGCGGTGTTCGCCGCCTCGAACCGCTCCTTCTCCGCCCGGCCCGCGACGGCCGCGCGCAGCGACGCCTCGCCGACCGGCGACATCCCCGCGAACCAGTCGAGCCCCTCCGCGCCGAACGGCGCCAGGCCGGCGCCGCTGACCACCGCCAGCACCCGGTCGGGCAGCAGCGCGGCGCAGGCCAGCGCGTGCGGGCCGCCGCCGGAGTGGCCGACCACCGCGAACCGCTCGATGCCCAGGGTGTCCGCGACCCGCGCCACGTCCCCCGCGGCCGAGGCGATGTCGCGCCCGGGGCGGGGCGTCGAGCCGCCGTACCCGGGCCGGTCGTGGGACACCCAGCGGATGCCCAGCCGGTCCGACGCCGGGAACAGGGGCGCCGGAGGGGAGCCGATGTTCGGGGTGCCGTGGTGCCAGAAGACCGCCAGTTCGCCGGTACCGGTGTCGTAGGCGTGCAGCCGCCGCCCGTCGCCCGCATCGACGTCGAACTCGGTAATCACCCGCCGAGACTAGCAATGCGCGCCGGACGGATAGGCTCTGCGATCGTGACCTACCTGGCGGCACCACAGCGTTACGACACCATGACCTACCGACGCTCGGGAGCCAGCGGCCTGCGGCTGCCGGTCATCTCCCTGGGCCTGTGGCACAACTTCGGGCACGACCGGCCGCTCGGTACCCAGCGGGACATCTGCCTGCGCGCCTTCGACCTGGGCGTAACCCACTTCGACCTGGCCAACAACTACGGCCCTCCGTACGGCGCGGCGGAGGAGAACTTCGGCCGGATCCTCACCGCCGACCTCGGCCGGTACCGCGACGAGCTGGTCATCTCGACCAAGGCCGGCTGGGACATGTGGCCCGGTCCCTACGGCGACCTCGGTTCCCGCAAGTACCTGCTGGCCAGCCTGGACCAGTCGCTGAAGCGGCTCGGCGTGGACTACGTGGACGTCTTCTACTCCCACCGGCTGGACCCGGACACTCCGCTGGAGGAGACGCTCGGCGCGCTGGACACCGCGGTGCGCTCGGGCAAGGCGCTCTACGCCGGCATCTCGAACTACCCGGCCGAGCAGACCGCGACCGCCGCGCGGATCCTGCGCCGGCTGGGCACCCCGCTGCTCATCCACCAGCCGGCCTACTCGATGTTCAACCGCTGGATCGAGCCGGACCTGCTGGACGTGCTGGCCGCCGAGGGCTCGGGCTGCATCGCCTACTCGCCGCTCGCCCAGGGGCTGCTCACCGACCGGTACCTGGGCGGGATCCCGGACGACTCCCGGGTGCGGACCAGTCGCTTTCTCAACGAGAGCGACCTGACTCCGCAGCGCCTGGCCACCATCCGGGCGCTCAACGACCTGGCCGGCAAGCGGGGCCAGAGCCTGGCCCAGATGGCGCTGGCCTGGACGCTGCGCGACCTACGGATGACCTCGGTGGTGATCGGGGCGAGCAGCGTGACCCAGTTGGAGGACAGCCTCGGCGCTGTGTCCACAATGGACTTCAGCGCCGACGAGCTGGCGCGGATCGACGAAATCCTGGCGGGTTGAGGATCCGACCGATCAGCACCGTCCGGTTGGCCGAGGAACTCGCCGACCGGATCGCCGGGTTGCCGGGGCGGCCCCGCGTCGGGTTCGACGGGGCCGCCAGCGCCCGGCCCGGCGCACTCGCCGACGCGCTGGTCGACCCGCTGCGGTTGCGCGGGCGGCCGGCGCTGCGGGTGGACCTCGGCGACTTCCTGCGACCGGCCTCGGTGCGCCTCGAACTCGGGCGGACCAACCCGGACTCGTTCTACGAACGGTGGTTCGACCTCGCGGCACTCTCGCGCGAGGTACTGCGCCCGCTGGGTACCGGCGGCCCGGGCCGGATCGTGACGACGTTCTGGAACCCGGACACGGACCGGTCCACCCGACCGTCCCCTGTGGACGTTCCCGAGGGCGGGGTGCTCCTGCTGTCCGGTCCGCTGCTCATCGGCGCCGGGCTGGAACTGGACCTGGTCGTCCACTGTGCACAGTCACCGGCGGCGCTGGCCCGCCGCACGCCGCCCCAGGAGAGCTGGACGCTGCCGGCGTTCGACCGGTACGTCGACGAGGTCGACCCCCAGGAGCTGGCGGACGTCGTGGTACGCGTCGACGACCCCGAACACCCAGCGGTCGTGGACCGCTGACCGGGTCGGCGGCCATCGCCACGGCCAGCGGAAGCCCAACCGGCGGACCCTCGGTCAGCGCCCGGCGGGCGGCGGGGCAAGAGACAGCCGGTAGGCGTCGTCAGCCACGGCCTTCCCGCTCGGCCCGAGCGCCCAGCTGGCGGCGCAGTGCGTCCGAGTCGATCGCCGCGCCAGCGGCGATGTCCACCTCGGCCCGCCTAATCTGCTCCACCGCGCCAGGCGTGGACAGCAGGTCGAGCGTCTCCTCCAGCGCCTCAAGGTCGGAGATGGCTAGGATGACGGCTTCCGGGCGGCCGTTACGGGTGATCACGACACGCTCGTGTGTGTCGCGGACCTCATCGACCACCGCGGAAAGGCGCGACTTGGCGTCGGCCAAGGGAATCGTCGTCATGACCAGAATTCAAGTCATCACTGTGCGAATTGGCAACCGCCCGGTCGGCGTCACCAGTCCCAACAGAACCCGACGATCGCCCGCTCCACCACGTCGAACCGGCGGTTGACCGAGCGCTGGTCGTCCAGCTCCGCCGGCTCCCGGCTGATGATCCGGGAGTCGTCGAGCCCGTCCCAGCTCGCCGCCCACACATTCGACGGCAACCGCTGCGGGTGGAAGGTGACCCAGATGCTCACGTCCCGGGTCGCCCGGGCGAGGCCCCGCCGGAACTCGGTCGGCGGCGGCGAGTCGTAGAAGAACGTCGAGTGCAGTTGCATCAGCGAGCTCTGCCCCCGGGCCAGCGGCCGGTCCAGCACGATGTCGACGGCGTAGAGCGTGTCGCTGACCCGGTAGATCCGCTGGCCCACCTTGCCGCCCCGGGTCACCTCGACGCTCAGCTCGTCGGTGTCGAACCGGTAGGGGTAGGACTCCAGCCGGTCGACCGTCGAGCGGATGACCTGGATCGTCTGGTGCTCGGCCGGGCGCCCGTCCGGGCCCAGGGTGTGCATCTCGTGCAGCGCCAGCGTCTCGTACCCGGGCGGGCCGCTGTGCCGGTACAGCTCCGCCGGGCCGAGTGCGTCCCCGGTGATCACCCGGGTCGCCTCGGTGCCGCGCAGCACCTCGCGCAGCCGGGAAGCGTGTCGGGCGCTGAGCCCGAAGGCGCCGACGAAGGAGTCCAGGACCACCGGGGACAGGTCGACCCCGGTCAGCGCGCGGCGGACGGTCTCCGGATCCGTCGGGGTACCGGCGGCGGACAGCACGGCGGCGACCGCGCCGTGGTCGATCTCCGCCGGGTCGTGGCCGTCCTCGCCGGCCCACCGGTCCCGGTAGTCGCCGGGGCGCAGCAGGAGCAGGCGCAGGTAGGCACACGCCTGCTTCACCCGTTCGTCCTGCGCCACCGTGGCCGTCCCGTCCCGTCGCCGCCCGAACCGTCCACGGCCAGGGTATCGATGCGTGCCGGGCCGGCGCATCCGCCGTGCGGAGACCTGGCACCCGCTTGTTGTGCGAACGGGGAAGCTGTACGAAAGTGGGTCCGGTCCACCCGGCCCGGGCAGGCGGCCGGCGCGGCCCACTGGGGCCGGACCGCTCGGCCCAACCCGCGGACGGACCACCGGACCGGGATCGCCGCAGGCACAGGGCTGAGCGGTCCGGAACGGCCGACCGGCCGTCAGCCGAAGGGAGTCCGATGACCAACGCGCCGTCCCCGCTCGCTGACGGGCTGATCGCGATCGTGCGCGGCCGCAGCGACGAGCACCTCGACGCCGTCCTGGACACCCTCGCCGAGGCCGGCATCCGCAGCCTGGAAGTGACACTCAACACACCCGGTGCGCTCGACGCACTGCGCCGCGCGAGCGACCGGCTCGGCGCGCGCGTGGTGCTCGGCGCCGGTACCGTGCGGGGCGCCGCCGACGCGCTCGACGCGATCGGGGCCGGTGCCCGCTACCTGGTGTCGCCGCACACCGACCCGGCCGTCGGCGAAGTGGCCCGGGAGGCCGGGGTGGCCTGGCTGCCCGGCGCGTTGACGCCCACCGAGATCGTGGCCGCGTGGTCCGCCGGCGCCACCGCGATCAAGCTGTTCCCGGCACGGATCGGCGGCCCCCGGTACCTGCGGGACCTGCGCGAGCCGCTCGACGATATCCCGATCGTGCCGACCGGCGGGATCACCGCGGAGTCCATTGTGGACTGGTTCGCGGCGGGTGCGGCCGCGGTCGGTGCGGGCGGCCCGCTGATGGGCGACGTACTGGCAACGGGCGACCTGGCCGGGCTGCGGGTACGCGCCGGGCAGATGCTCGACGCGCTGCGCTCGGTACCGCGATGACCGCCGAGGTGGTCACGCTCGGCGAGACCATGGCCCTGCTCGCCGCGCCCGGCATCGGCCCGCTGCGGCACGCCGCGAGCCTCGACCTGTCCGTCGGCGGCGCGGAGAGCAACCTGGCGATCGGGATGTCCCGGCTCGGTCACCGGGTGGCCTGGATCGGTCGCGTCGGCGCGGACGAGTTCGGCGCCCTGGTGCGCCGGACGCTGGCCGCCGAGGGCGTGGACGGCCGGGTCGTGGTGGACGCCGCCGCGCCGACCGGCCTGATGGTCAAGTCCCGGCGCACCACGGACGTGACGCAGGTGAA
>Ga0081540_1001406_pt1 | contig 20818 bp, 19 predicted proteins | sample TabmetS2T1R1_FD_71024 | JGI IMG/M metagenome (GOLD analysis project Ga0081540, IMG submission 71024) | Tabebuia heterophylla rhizosphere microbial communities from the University of Puerto Rico - S2T1R1 | ecosystem: Host-associated > Plants > Roots > Rhizosphere ... | reverse complement strand
CCTCCCGAGGAGCCCGTTGCCGAGGGCCTGGGGGCCCTGCCGCTCCCTCCCGAGGAGCCCGTTGCCGAGGGCCTCGGGGCCGTGCCGCTCACCCCCGAGCCCTTCGTCGAGGAGCTCGGAGCCACGCCGCTCGACGTCGCCGAGATGGCGGAGCTCGGGAGGGCCGAGGACGCCGCGCCCATCGAGCTCTCCTCGGCCGACGTCGAGCTTCTCGAGCCCGAGACTCCGATGGAGATGGACCTGGGCGGCCAGCCGGAGGACCGGGTTCCACTCGCCGGGCTCCACGAGTTCATCGGCGAACAGCCCGAGGACCCGCGCGCGCTGGCGTTCGACGACCGGGGTGAGCAGCCCACCCTCGCGCCCGAGGATCTCCAGGCCAGCGAGGCCGAGCTCGCCGCCGCACCCGAGGCGTTCCAGCAGGAGTCGCTCGAGGCGCTGCCCGAGCTCGAGGCGGAACCGGAGCCGGTCCCCGAGCCCGCACCGGCAGCGCCGCGCATCGTCGTCCCCCGGCCTCCCGCCGCGCCGCCGCCGTCACGTCCTGCGGCCGCCGCTCCTCCGCCTCCGCCGGCACGTCCGACCGCCACCGCGGCTCCGCAGCCCGGGACCTTGCCTCCGCCTCAGTCCCCACCCGCGGCGGTGCGCGCCGCCTCCGCCGCTCGCGCTCCGGCCGCGCCGCGACAGCCGACCCCGCCTCCTCCACCGCCTCCGGCCTACGTCATGAGCGACGACGGCCGCCGCCTGCCCGCCCTCAGCCCCACGCCGCCCGAGCCTCCCCAGCTCGCCCACCAGTTCGGGGGCAGCGGGCCGTTCGTGCGGAACAAGGTCATGATGCTCGCGAACGCGTCGCTGGACGTGATGGAGGAGGAGGACGGGCTGATCCCCGAGCCGCCCCCGCCACCTCCACCTCCGCCGCCGGCGACCGACGTCGCCACCGGGGCCGAGGTCTTCGGAGGCACGTACCTCAACCCGACCTTCGTCGAGGGTGAGCACCGCGTGGTGCTCCACACCCTCGAGGGCCAGGTCCGGCGGGGAACGGTCCAGAACCTGGACCTGCTCGACCCGGTCATCCGCCTCGCGCAGCCGGGCCGTGCGCCGGAGGCCATCCCCGCAGAGCGGGTGAAGGCCATCTTCTTCATGCAGGAGCCCGGGACCCCGGCGCTACCCTCGGCGGGGCGGCGGATCCGCGTGGGCTTCTCCGACGGCCGGCAGATCGTCGGTTTCTCCGAGGACGTCGACGCGGGCGAGCAGGGATTCTTCCTCGTCCCGGCCGACACCCGCACGCACACCGCCCGGATCTACGTCTTCCGGGCGGGGGTCCAGTCGATCAGCTCGGCCTGACCGTTTCGGCGTTCAGGCCCGCTGCTCACTTCGCCGCGGTGGGAGCGTCCTTGCGGTGGAGCTCACCCTCGACGGTGATGGCCACGTCCTCACCCACCATCACGCCGCCGGCCTCGATGGTGCGGTTCCAGTTCAGGCCGAAGTCCTTGCGGTTGATCTTCGTGGTGGCGGTGAAGCCCCGGATCGTCTTCCCCCCGGCGAGGGTGTCCGGAGTCTGCTCGACGCTCACCACCACCGGCTTGGTCACGCCGTGGATGGTGAGGTCCCCTTCCATCTTCACGTTGTTGCCCTCGAGCTTGGTGATCTTCGTGGACTTGAAGGTGATGGTCGGGAACTTCTCCACGTCGAAGAAGTCCGGCGACTTGAGGTGCGCGTCGCGCTTCTCCACGCGGGTGTCGACGGTCCTGGCGTCGATGGTGATCTCCACCTTGCTCTTGGTGATGTCCTTGTCGTCCTGCTGCAGGGTCCCGGTGGTCTTTCCGAACTGACCGCGGACGTTGGACACCATCAGGTGCTTGACGACGAAGGAGCTCTCGGTGTGGTTGGGGTCGATCTCCCAGGTCGAGGCGGCAGCCGGAAGCGCGACGAGTGCGGCAAGAGCAACGAGCGAACGCATGGGTGTCTCCGAAAGACGAGGGGTCCGTGAAGCAATGCGGGCCCTTGGATGCCCGCCTTCTCGTGCGGATTCAACGATTCGTGGTGCAACGGACCGTCTCACTGAAGGAAACGGTCCGAATCTCTGGGTGTGTTCCGGTCAGGGCTGACCAGGGTGAGGTGTTTGCTCCGCGAGCGGAGCTGCCGCTGGAGTCTCCACCCCTGGAAACGCAGGAACCAGTCGGAGGGCCCACCCAGGCGCAGGTAGCCCCAGGTCAGCCCGAGCCCCAGCGCCTCCGGGATGACCCGGTAGAAGCTGGAGAAGGCGCCGTCGAGGAAGACGAAGCCCACGCCGATCAGCGCGAACACGTTGCCGCTCACCGGAAGGCCCCAGAAGTTCGTCTGCTGTCGCCCGAAACTGAGACCGTAGGCGACCCACAGCGCAGACCCCATGACGAAGCCGCCGGCGAAGGGGAGCAGGCGGAGCGGCGGGACGACGAGCGCCAGGAGCACCGTCAGCACGCCCGCCAGGACGGTGGTCCCGATGGCGAAGATGGCCATCCGCCGGGTGCCCCAGGTCTGCTCCAGCGCGCCTCCGAGCTGCCAGAGGATGAGCGCTCCGAAGATCACCCCCATCGGCGAGTCCGCAACGAATCCGTAGCTCAGCGGCTGCCAGAGGTAGCCGCGCAGCACGGCGCCGGGGATGAGCAGCAGGAGCGGGCCGATGCCGTCGCGGGCGAGCGCGAAGACGACCGAGCCGATGATCAGCGCAACCGCGAGCCAGGCCGCGGCGCCCTGCAACCCTGGAAAGACTGGCCGGAAGCGCCGGCGCATGGGACGCATGTCACGAGGTCTCCACGAGGTGGGCCCACGACGCAACCCCCCGGGGGGCTCGCGTGTTCAGCCGGTCCGCGGAGCAGCCTCCCGGTGCCGGTAGAAGAGGGTGATGGTCAGGCAGTGGAACTCCTTGTCGGAGCTCTGCGTCACCACGCGGTCGACGACCTCGACGCCGGGGTTGTTCTGCAGCCACTTGGTGATGGTATCGCCCATGGTCTCGCGGTCCCGAGCGAGCGTCGTCGAGAAGACCTTCACTCCGGTGAAGGGAGCGTTGACCATGCGCCCGTCTTCTTACATCCGATGCCGCGAAGCGAGCAACCAGATTGGAAAGCTACAGCGAGCGTGCCCTGCGGGAGAGACAGCCGGCCTCTTCTCGGCAGGTTGGCCCGATCCCGTCGGGGTGGGGCCCCAGCGGGGTCCGGTCGGACTCCTCCACCCCGCAGAGGACGCAGTGGCGCTTCCGCTGCCGCCGCTCGGCCCGTCGCTGCTCGGCGATCTCCTTGGCCCGCTCCCGCGAGGTCTTCGCGCCATCCGTGGTCATCGCGCTCTCACCCTCTGCGCGCATCGATAACACGGCTTGCCGCCGAGGGGGGGCCCCGATGATGCTCGGAGACCCCTTCCCGATGCTTCCCTCCCGGGCCCTCCTGGCCCTCGCAGCCTCCGTCCTCGCCGCGTGCGGACCCGGAGCCGCTCCCGAGAGCGGTCCGGCGGCCGTGGCCAACGCCCGGGCGATGGTCCGGCCCTTCGTGGCGCGGAACGCCCTGTCGATGTCCACGTCCACCACGCGGGACGGACAGGGAACCCCGGTCAACCCCGGCACCACCTCGGTCGTGCTCGGGCACCTCGCCCCGGACGGCACCTTGCACGTCGGATGCGTGGACAGCGAGGACGGCGCCGAGGCTCTCGTGCGCGGCGCCACCGAGGACCGATGAGCGGCGCTCTCCTCCGGGCCTCCTGGCTCGCCGCGCTGCTCGTGGCCACGGTCGCCCTCGCCGGGGCGGAGATCCACATCCGCGACGCCAACGACTCGGGCCAGGGGCTGAACGATCGCACCCCGGCGGATCCGGTGGGGGGCAACCCGGGGACGACGGTGGGCGAGCAGCGGCTGATCGCCGCGCAGTACGCCGCCGCGCTCTGGTCAGCGACCCTCGGCAACCGGGTTCCCATCACCATCCGGACCGAGTTCGTCGACCTCGACTGCTCGGGCGGCACGGCGGTGCTCGGCGCCTCGGGTCCGAGCGCGCTCTACGACGACAACCGCTACCCTGCAGCGCTGGCCAACGAGCGCGCGGGGCACGATCTCGACCAGGGCCGCGAGGAGATCGACTCCCGCTTCAACGGACGGGTGGGCCGCTCCGACTGCAGCATCACCTCCTGGTACACCGGCCTGGACAACCTCGCTCCTCTGGGGAGCACCGACCTGCCCTCGGTGTTCCTCCACGAGCTGGCGCACGGGCTCGGGTTCATCAAGTCGGCCCGATCCTTCCGGGACCAGGCCCGCGACGACACCAGCGGCGTGCTGCTCTCGGCGCTGACGACGGCCGACTACGACGCGGCGATTCGCCGGCCGTTCGGGGTGAGCTGGATCGGCCCCTCCGTTCGCTCGGCCAAGGACGCCATCCTGGACAAGACCGACGGCCTGATGCGGCTGCCGGACGGGCGCACCTTCCCGCTCGCCCGTGCCCGCTTCGGCCCGGGACACGTGTCGCTGAGCGCCCCGCTCGTGATGGCCCAGGATGCCGACGGGGGGGCGCTCCACGACGCCTGCGCGCCCATCAGCCCTGCACCGGGAGCGCTGGTGGTGGCTGACCGGGGCATCCGCTCCGATGCCGGCCTGTTCTGCTTCGTCGCCGAGCGGGCGCTGAACGCGCAGGCCGCGGGCGCGGTGGGGCTGGTGGTGCGCCCCATCCAGACCGGCATCTCGCCCACCTCCTACGTCGGGGACGCCGGCCCCGAGCTGACCATCCCGGTGTGGGGCATCTCCTCCGACGACGGCGCGTCACTCGTGGCCTACCTCGCAGACGGGGGCGGCCCGGTGGACGTCGACGGGGACGGGCGGCGCGCCGGGGAGAACCTCGCCGGGGACGTGCTGCTCTACACCCCTTCCGTCTACTCCGAGGGGTCGAGCGTGGGTCACTGGGACTCGAGCGCCTCGCCGCCTCTCTTGATGATGCCCACCATCAACCCGAGCCTCCCCCGGAACCTGGACCTCACCCCGGCGGCACTGAGGGACGTGGGCTGGTCTCCGCCGACCGGCCTGAGCATCGGCGCGACGACCCTGGGGCCCGACTTCGACCAGGGGCGCCCGCCGCGCTTCCTCGTGCACGTGGTCAACCGCGGCTCGACGACCGCCACCGGTGTCGCGCTCGACGCGAGCGCGGACCCGTCGCTGCAGCTCGTCTCCACCGCGCTCGACTGCCCGAGCGGGCTGCCCTGCACCCTGGGGGACCTCGCCCCCGGGGCGGTGAAGACGGTCCTCGCCAGCTACTCCTTCGCCTCCGGGGTGCCGAAGGAGGCCGCGGTCCAGTTCCGCATCTCCGGCGGAAGCCCCGCGCCGGCATCGAAGGACGCGAGCACCACCATCGTCGCCAGCCGGGCCTCGAGCTGCAGCAGCGCCGGCAGCGGGCCGGGGGGCATCCTCGCGCTGCTCGCGGTGACCGGATGGTTCGGCCGTCGTCGATCCGCACCCCGCTGAGCAAAAGCCCGGTCGACAGCGGCGCCGACGCCGATTAGTGCGGCGGCATGTTCCAGCCCCTCTACACCGCGGTCGCCACCGCCCACGGCGGCCGGGAAGGCCGCGTCCAGACCGACGACGGCCAGGTCTCGCACACTCTCGCCATGCCCACCTCGCTGGGGGGCAAGGGCGGTCCAGGCACCAATCCGGAGCAGCTCTTCGCCGCCGGCTACTCGGCGTGCTTCGAGAGCGCGCTCCGGCTGGTGGCCCGCATGCAGCGCAAGCCCCTGAAGGATGCGTCCATCACCGCCCGCATCACCATCGGGAAGACGGACGACGGTGGCTTCGGGCTCGCCGCCGAGCTGCACGGGAAGATCGACGGCGTCTCGCGCGAGGAGGCCCAGGCGCTGATGGAGGCGGCCCACCAGGTCTGCCCCTACAGCCGGGCGACCCGGGGCAACATCGAGGTCACGCTCGTCGCGGATTGACGCCGAGACCACTCGGCGTTCAGGTCGGCGTGAGCGCGGTCTCGGAGGCGTCGCGGGCCCGGCGGCGCTCGATGAGCCACGAGGCCAGCACGCCGATCTCGTAGCAGAGCAGCATCGGGCCGGCGAGGATGGCCATGTTGATCGGATCGCCGGTGGGGGTGATGACCGCGGCGATGATGAGGCACACCACGAAGGCGTGGCGCTGGTACTTCATCAGGAACTTCGACTTCACCAGGCCCAGCGCCGCGAGGAGCGCCATGACCAGCGGCAGCTCGAACACCACGCCCAGGGCCAGCAGGAGCATCAGCACCAGGGAGAGCTGCTCGCTCATGGTGAGCAGCGGACGCGTCCAGGCCTCCTGGGACAGCGAGCTCTGACCCGCGGCCAGCGTCTTCTGCATCTTCCACACCCGCCCCACCTGCGAGCCCTGGCTTCCGGCGGCACCGGCGAGGAGCGAGGCGGACTGCTCGAGGGACTCCGAGGCCTTCGACAGCGAGCCGGACTGGAAGGCGTCCACCGCCTCCAGCCGCTTCTCCAGCGCCTGGCGTAGCGCCGGCGCCGCGGCCAGGCCGAGCCCGTCACGGGTGGCGTCCACCAGACGCCCCTCCGCCTCGAGCCGCGCCTGGAGCTCCACCACCCCGTCGGCGAACCGGTCCGGCGCAGCGACGCGGCCGTCTCCCGAGGCCGTGAGCCGCTGGACCTCGCCGTCCGCGAGGTTGGCCGCGCGGTCGAAGTCACCCGAGCGAGCGAAGCGCAGGGCCTCCAGCTCGATCGCCCGGGCTCTCTCGACCCTCGCCTTGATGGGCGCGGTGTCTCCGCTGGAGAGCAGGAACTTGAACATGGTCGGGAGGACGACGAGGTAGCAGAACGCCGCGCCGACGAGGAAGGCGAAGGTGCCCAGGAGCACGAAGGGCATCGCGTACTTCCGCTCCCGGGGATACAGCCCCGGCGCCACGAAGCCCCAGATCTGGGTCAGGAGCACGGGCGTCGCGAGGAAGATGCCGGCGTAGAGGCCGACCTTCATCAGGACGTTCAGCTCCTCGATACCCGAGGTGTAGATGAGGCTCCGGTCCGCCGGAGGAAGCGCGTCCAGGACCGGCCTCATCAGGAAGCCGAAGATGGGCCGCGCGAACACCAGGCCGGCCATTCCCAGCACCAGCACCGCGATGACCACCCGGAGCAGCCGCGAGCGCAGCTCGCCGAGGTGCTCGGAGAGGCTCATCCGGGCCTGGAGCGGTTCCGCCTCGGCCGTCGGACGCGATTCTGCCTCAGCCATGCGACGCAGGGTCGCGCTCCGGGCGCGCCGAGGCGGTCGCCTCGGAGGCAGGCGTGGCCGGGGGCGCGGGCTCTGCCGGGGCCTCGGCGGGAGGCTCCATCCCCAGCGGGGCGGCGGAGGCCGGGCGCGCGGCGACGACACCCTCCGGCGGAGGGAAGATGGACGGGTACTCCGGGCTTGTCATCTCCCCGCCCTCGGGACCGGTCGTGGGAGGGATGGCTGGCTGCGCGGGCGCGGGCGGCTCGATGCGCTTGGCCTGGTCCTCGGAGAAGACCTCCTGGTCCATCTTGTAGAACTCGCGCTCGACCATCCCGCGGACGTCGTCGGTCTGACGGCGGAACTCGCGGACGAACTTCCCGATACCCCGCGCCAGCTCGGGGAGCTTGTCCGGGCCGAGCAGGAGCAGGGCGACGATCATGATGACCGCGATCTCGCCGGCGCCCAGGTTGAACATCGCTTGCTCGCTCTTAAACCTTCTTGGCGACGGTTGCCATTCCCTCCGTGACGCCGGGCGGCAGGACGACGGCGGGTGGGACCCTCTGTCGCACCCCGCGCTCCACGTGGAGGAGCAGGACAGGCAGGAAGAGGGTGAGCGCGATTGCCATCCAGCCGAGCATCGGCACGTTGCCCAGGCTGCCGTCGGGTTGCACGAAGAGCACCTGCGCCGAGACGCTCGCTCCGAGCGCGCTCGCCAGGTGCTGGACGGCGGACTGGAAGGACATGAAGCGCGCGCGCTCGGTCGGCTCCGGCACCCGCGTGGCCAGCGTGTTGTAGCTCACGTTTCGCGAGGAGAAGGCGAAGAAGAGCGAGATGGCGAGGGTCATCACCGGCACCCCCCGCGGAACGTGGACGAACATCAGGTCGAAGACGACCGCGAGGACGAGCGACGCCACCGTCCCCACCCGGAAGCTGCCGAACCGGTCCACCAGCCTGCCCACCAGCCTCAGGGTGACGAAGCTGATCACCCCGCCGATGCCGTACACCCACTGCAGCTGGTTGCGGGGCAAGCCGAGGTTGACCTGCAGGTAGGCGGAGAGGTTCGGGATGACCAGGAAGCCTCCGGCCATGGTCACCGCGGTCATCGCGAACGAGGACAGCACCAGTGGCCGGAAGAGCGGCGGGCCGGGGACGGCGCCCGGGGCCGGGTGCACCAGGTGTCCGCGGAGCGCGGGGAGCGAGGCGGCCACCGCCGCGGTGACCAGGAGCCCGAGCCCGCCCACCACGAGGAATGGCAGACGCCAGCCGCCCCACAGCGACAGCTGGAGGCTCAGGGGGACCCCGACCACCGAGGCGACCGAGAACGCGCCCATCACCGCGCCCATCGCCTTTCCTCGCCGCTCGGGCGGGACCACGTCGGCGACGATCGAGAGGGACAGCGAGGTGGCCGGACCTCCGAACGCGCCGGCGAGGAAGCGCGCCGCGAGCAGCGTGGGGAAGCTCCAGGCCAGGCCTCCAGCCAGCGTCCCCAGCACGAGGCCGGTCATCGCAATGGAGAGCGCCGGGCGCCGGTCGAAGCGGTCGAGGAAGGTCGAGCCCAGGATCCCGGCCACCGCCGCCGACGCGGTGTAGGCGCCGCCGAGCAGCCCCAGCCGCGAGATCGGGATGTCCAGCGCCCGGGCGAAGTCCGGCCCGAGCGGCATCACCATCACGAAGTCCCAGATGTTGACGAACTGGACGGCCCCGACCAGGAACACCATCCAGCCCTCGGAGGGGACGCGGCGCGGCGGCATGACGCCGTCTTCTATAGACGGAAGCGGCGCACCTCGCCGCGGAGCACCTCGGCCTCCTCCTGGAGCCGGGCAATGGCCTCTTCCAGCTGACGCACCGTCCGGGCCTGCTCCTCGCTGACCCCGCGGATTGCCTCGAGGGTCTTCAGCACGCCCGAGGAGCCGCGGGTCTGCTCCCGCTGCGCGCGCTCGAGCTGCACGACGCGCTCGCGCATCGCCTCCAGCCCCCGGGTGATGAGCCGGCTGCCCGCGGCCTGCTCCTGGCTGCGGCGCTGCACGTCGGCGGTGACGGTCTGCATGTGCTGCGCGGACTGGGTGATGCGGGCGGTGCCGCGGGCCTGGGTCTGCGCCGCCTGGGTGACCGACTGCACGGTGTCGGCGATGCGCTGGACCGCGGAGGTGACGCTGCGGCTTCCTCGCGCTTGTTCCACCGTCGCCCGGGCGATGGCCTTGACCATCACCGTGCTCCGGTTGGCGGAGGCGCTGATGCGCTTGAGAGTGGTCTCGGCCTCGCGCCCGAGCTCCACGCCCTCCTGCACGTGCCGGACGCCCTGCTCCACCGCCTCGACCGCGTTGCGGCTCTCGTCCTGCACCCGGGCGATGAGCTCGGAGATCTCCCGGGTGGAGGCGCCGGTGCGCTCGGCGAGCTCCTTGATCTCGTCGGCCACCACCGCGAAGCCCTTGCCCTGCTCACCGGCCTGGGCGGCGATGATGGCTGCGTTCAGCGCGAGGAGGTTGGTCTGCTCGGCCACCTCGTCGATGACGTCGAGGATCGCCACCACCTCGCCCACCCGGCGGCCCAGCCCCTCGATGACCCGGGCGGCGAGCTCGCTCGACTCGCGGATGCGGTCGATGCCGGCGAGCGTCTTCTGCAGCGACTGGACTCCGCTGGCCGCCTCGGCCGAGACCTGCTCCGAGAGCCGGGCGGTCTCGTTGGCGTTGGTCTCCACCTGGCCGATGCTGACGTCCATCTGCTTGATGCTGAAGGAAGTCTCCTCGGTCGAGCCGCCGAGCTCCTCGATGGCCCGCGACACGTCGAGGATGCTGCGGGTCATCTCGTCGATGGACGCGGTGGTCTCCTGCACGCTGGCCGCCATCTGCTCCACGCCCTCGGCGACCTCCTCGCTGCGCCGGGCGATCTCGGTGATCCGGGACGAGCTCTCCTCGGCCGTGCGCTGAAGCGCCTCGACGTTCGCCGAGACCTCCTGGTGGGTGCCCAGCGCCTCGGCCATCGAGCGGCTGGTCTCGGTGACCTGCGACTGGATGGTGGCCGCGCCGGAGCTGACCTGGACGCCGGAGCGGGACAGCTGATCGATGACCGAGCCCACCGCCTCGCTGACCGCTCGCACCCGGGCGAGCGTGTCGCGGAGGCCCTGTCCGATGCGATTCAGCGCCCCGGCGAGCACGGCGAGCTCGTCGTTCCCGCCGAGCGTGACGGTCTGGGTGAGGTCCGCCTCGCTCATCCTCCGCGCGGCGCCGAGGATCTCCTCCAGCGGCCGGGTGAGCACCACCCGGCTCAGGGCCCAGAGCAGGAAGGCGAAGGCGACCGTGCCGAACAGCATCGCCAGCCAGAGCGTCCGCTGGAGCTGGTCGATGACGCCGGCCTCGTCGCCCCGGTGGATGGCAGCGAGGAGGCTCGCGTCATGCGGGACGTAGAGGAGGATGGCCGCCAGCACGACCAGGAGCGACAGGCTGGAGACGCCGAAGAGCGCGTTCCGGAGCCCGAGTTTTCGGAGCCACCGCAGCACGGACGAGCCCTGGACTGTACTCTCCCGGACCCGCCCGGCGGGCGCCTCGTTTCGGTCGGGCGGCCGGGGCCGGCGCGGTACGCTACATTTCCATCTCTACCCCGTGTCCTCGCCCGTCCTGGTCCTCACCCACCCGCTGTTCCTCCAGCACCAGCCGGGGCGCGGGCACCCGGAGTCACCGCTCCGACTCTCGCGCACGCTGGAGTACCTCGAGCAACACCGGCTGCCCACCCTCGAGTTCCGGCTGCCCCGGATGGCCCGCCTCGAGGAGATCGCCCGGATCCACGAGCCCGAGCTCCTCGAAGAGTTCAGCGGGCTGGCCGGCGCGCACGTGGCGATCGACCCGGACACCTTCGCCTCGCCGAGCACCCACGACGCCGCGCTGGCTGCGGCGGGCGCTTCCATCGAGGCGGTGGAAGCGGTGATGGGCGGCACCCACAAGACCGCGTTCGCCCTCCTGCGCCCGCCGGGTCACCACGCCGAGCCCAATCGCATGATGGGCTTCTGCTTCATCAACAACGCCGCGGTTGCCGCGCAGGCGGCGCGGGTGCTCGGGGCGGCGCGGGTGCTGATCCTCGATTGGGACGTACACCACGGGAACGGGACGCAGGCGGTGTTCTGGGAGCGCGGGGACGTGCTCTACCAGTCGGTGCACCAGTACCCGTTCTATCCAGGCACCGGCGCCTCGCACGAGGTCGGCGAGCGGGCCGGGGCCGGCTTCACGGTGAACGTGCCCTTCCCCGCGGGGCGGAGCGACGCAGACCTGGGCGCCGCCTTCCACGAGGTCTTCCTCCCCATCGCCCTCGCCTTCCGCCCAGATCTAGTACTCGTCTCGGCCGGGTTCGACGCGCACGAGGACGACCCGCTGGGCGGAATGCTCCTCACCGAGCGGGGCTTCGCGGCGATGTGCAGCGCGATGAAGTCGCTGGCCGAGGAGGTGGCCGGCGGACGGCTGGTGCTGCTGCTCGAGGGCGGGTACTCGCTCCTCGGCCTTCCCCGGAGCGTGCATGCCTGCCTCGAGGTGATGGCCGGGCGGCGCGACGAGTTTCCCTCCGGGGCGAGCCGCGAGGCGCTGCACGCCATCGCGGGGACGCGGGATCGCCTGAAGCCTTTCTGGAAGCTCTGAACACGGCCGGTGCCTCGCTCGTCGCCCAGACGTCGCAGGACCACCCGGCACACGGTCGCCTTGTCGGATCTGACCGCGGTGCTGCAGGCGTCCATCGGTGACCGCCTTCATGCCGCCGGTCTCGCGGCGGAGGTGCAGATCGTCCGCGCAGGGCGGCCGGTGCCAATCTCGCCGGCTTCGGTGCGCGAGGCCTTTCCTCGGGCGAGGCGGCGACTCGCCATCTGGGTGCACGGCCTCGGGGTGACCGAGACCGTCTGGAGCTTCCCGGGACGCTCCCGCACGAGCTACGGCTCCCTGCTCGAGCGCGACGCCGGCTACACCCCGGTGTTCCTCCGCTACAACACGGGCCGCTCCATCGGCGACAGCGGCGCAGCGACGGACGCGCTGCTCGAGCAACTGGTGGCCTCCTGGCCCGTGGACGCAACGGAGATCGCCCTCATCGGCTACAGCATGGGAGGGCTGGTGGTCCGCAGCGCGCTCCAGCAGGGAATGGCGCGTTCGGCGGACTGGGTCCGGCGGGTCCGTCACACCGTTCACCTGGGCGTGCCACATCTCGGTGCGCCCCTCGAGCGCGTGGGCCGGGTCGCCACCTCGCTCCTCAAGGCATTGCCCAATCCCTGGACGAAGCTCGTCGGCGCAGCCGCCGACCTCCGGAGCGCCGGCGTGAAGGCCCTTGCCCACGGCGACCTCGGCCCGGAAGGGACCTGGGTGCCGCTGCCGCTCGAGGGCGCACACCACGCCATCATCGGGACTCTTCACGCGGATCCGCAGCACGTCCTCTCCTGGCTGCTCGGGGACGGGCTGGTGCCGGTCGCGAGCGCCCGGGCACAGGCGTTCGGCGGCACACCGGTCTTCCCCCCGGAGCGCATCACCATCGTCGGCGGGGTCGGGCACATCGGTCTCGCCCGGAGCGCGCGCGTCTACCCGGCCATCCTCGCCGCGCTCGACGGCCGCGCTGATCCCGGCGTGAGGCGTGGGCGCGCGAGGCCGCGACGATGACCCGTCCCTCGACGCCGGAGCTGCTCCCCCGCCTCGGCGTGGTCGAGGCGACTCTGGTGGTGATGGGCGGCATCGTCGGCTCGGGCATCTTCATCAACCCGTCGGTCGTCGCCCGGCACGTGCACTCCGCGCCGCTCATCCTCGGCGCCTGGCTCGCCGGCGGCGCGGTCGCCCTGGTCGGCGCCTTCGTCTACGCCGAGCTGGCCGAGCGCATGCCGAAGGTGGGCGGCCAGTACGCCTATCTGCGCGAGGCCTTCCATCCGGTGGTGGGCTTCCTCTACGGCTGGGCGCTCCTGCTGGTCATCAACGCCGGCGGCACGGCGGCGGTGGCGGTGACCTTCGGCCGCTATGCCATCGAGCTCACCGGCGTCCCGCTGGAGGAGAAGACCGTCGCCGTCCTCACCCTGCTCGCGCTCGCGGCGGTGAACTGCCTCGGGGTGAAGAGCGGGAGCCTGGTCCAGGGCACGCTGATGGTCCTCAAGATCGGCGTGCTCGGGGCGCTCATCGTCTTCGGGCTCCTCCTCCACCGGCCTCCGGCGGCGGCGCCTGCCGCTCCGCCGGACGGGCTCCTCGCCTTCGGGGGGGCGATGGTGCCGATCCTCTTCGCCTACGGCGGGTGGCAGACGGCGAACTTCATCGCCGCCGAGGTGCGCGAGCCACGGCGCAACCTCCCGCTGGCGCTGGTCGCCGGCGTCGTCGGGGTCATCGTCCTCTACCTGGGAGCCAACTGGGTCTACCTCCGCGGCCTCGGCCCCGCGGGGCTCGCCGCGACGGGGACTCCCGCCTCGACGCTCATGCGCGGGCTGCTCGGCGCGCCGGGCGCCACCTTCATCGCCCTGGGCATCGCCGTGTCCACGCTCGGCTTCCTCAGTCAGTCGCTCCTGACGATGCCGCGGGTCTACTTCGCGATGGCCGCGGACGGTGTCTTCTTTCCCAGCGTGGCGCGGATCTCCGAGCGGACGCACGCGCCGGTGGTGGCCATCGTGCTCCAGGCGGCGCTCGGCATCGGGGTCGCGCTGACGGGGCGGTACGAGCAGATCCTCGGGTACGTGGTCTCCGCCGACTGGGTCTTCTTCGGCCTCACGGCGGCCTCGCTCTTCGTTCTCCGGAAGCGCGCCGTCGGCGGGGAAGGGGTGCGGTTCCGGGTGCCGGGCCACCCCTTCACCACCGGAGCCTTCATCCTCGTCTCGTCGCTGGTCGTGCTCTCCACGGCCTGGCACTACCCGCTCAACACGCTCGTCGGCCTCGGCCTGGTGCTGGCCGGCCTTCCCGCGTACGTGCTCTGGACCCGGAGAGCGCTCCGCTCCGAGGAACGAATCTCGCTGCGGTGAGGCGGGGCGCGCTCCCGGTGGAGCGACCCGGTTTCCGCCTTCAGCCCGGCGTCGGGCGCAGGCGGCGGACGACGATGTTCTCCACCCCGCTGCGGCCGGGGCCTCCGCCAAAGGTGAAGCGCAGGTGGAGGCGCTCGGCGTCGAGCAGCTCGATGAGGAAGCCCTCGACGTACCCCGGGTTCTTCGGCCCCACGCCGGTCACGTCGACCAGGGTGAACTCGGCGGACCCGGCGGCATCGTCCACGCGCACCGCCTTGAGCCGCGGCTGGTTCCGCGCCGCGCAGTAGTGGGTCATCCGGAGCTGGGTCCCGTCGAGATGGTAGACGGTGGTCATCGTCGTCACTCCCCCCTGGACGAGGCTCTCCACCAGCGCCGAGCCGGCGCCGGTCAGGAAGTAGCTCACTCGAAGCTGACCGCCGCCGCTCCGGCCCTGCGACCATTCGTAGGTGCCCTCCCACTCGCCGGCCAGGGCCTTCATCCGCTCGAACATCCGCGGGCCCGGCGCCTCCACGACGTCGGACGGCGTCGCGCCGGTGAGGAGGAGCACTCCCAGGACGGCGAGGACGGGGCGCATGGGGGACCTCCGGGGTGGCCCGGCTGGAACGCACGGACACACGGGGGCCTGCCGTCGCTCGCTGCACCCGGTCCACCGCCGGCGGAGCAGAGGCCACCGAACCGCCACCGAGAGCCACGCGATCGACGGACGCCATGTGTCGGGAGTATCCGACGCGTCAAGCATTTCCGACGCGTTCACCCTCTTCCTCCCTCGAGGGGACCTTTCGAGGTGCCAGACACCTCGCGACGAGGTGCCAGACACCTCGTTACGCACACCGGCCTGGAGGCGCAACGGCGGCTGAGCCAGAGTCCGGGCCGTGAACGACTCTCCTCGCAACGTCCTGGTCACCGGCGCCTCCAGCGGCCTCGGGCGCGCGCTCGCGCTGTGGTTCGCCCGTCGAGGCGCGAAGGTGTGGGCCGCGGCCCGGCGCACCGAGCTGCTCGACTCGCTCGCCGGCGACGCCTCCGCCCGGCCCGGCAGCATCGTCCCGCTGGTCCTCGACGTCGGGGATGTCGGCGCCGTCCGCCGGGTGCTCCCCGAGGTCGACTCCTCCGCCGAGGGCGGGCTCGACGTGGTCATCGCCAACGCCGGCGTGGGCGGCGAGGTCAATCCCCGCAAGGACACCTGGGAGAAGGTCGAGCGGATGATCCAGGTCAACGTCACCGGCGCGACTGCGACGCTGGCGACCCTCGCCCCGCGGATGGCAGAGCGCGGCCGCGGACATCTGGTGGGAATCTCCTCGCTCGCCGGATGGATCGTCACGCCGAAGATGGGCGTCTACGCCGCGACGAAGATGTTCCTCCAGGTCTACTGCGACGGCCTCCACCTCGATCTCAAGGGTGCCGGCGTGCAGGTCACCTGCATCAACCCCGGCTTCGTGAAGAGCGAGATGACGGCGAAGAACAAGTTCAAGATGCCCTTCCTGCTCGAGACCGACGACGCCGCCGAGCGGATGGGCCGCGCCATCCTCCGGGGCGACAAGCTGTTCGCCTACCCCTGGCCGATGGTGCTCGCGACGCGGGCGGCTCGCTGGGTGCCCGACGCCGTCATCGCGCGGGTGATGGGCAAGTCCGGGGTCGGACCGGCTAGTTCGGCAAGGTCATGAACTTCGACGGGTCGACGCTGTCCTTCGGCGGCGTCTTCTCGTCCGGCGCCGTCCCCTTCTTGAACCACATCACCGCGGCGGTGCGGCTCGCGTTGGAGGCGATCTTCCCGGTCTTGGTGTCGATGACCTTCCGCTCCAGCGCCGGCTCGAGCCAGTCGGGCGGCGCGAACTCCGGCTGGGGCTTCCCGTCCAGCGCCCGCTGCATGTAGCTGACCCAGATGGGCAGCGCGGCCCGCCCCCCGGTCTCGTAGCGCGCCAGCGGATGCGGGTTCAGGTCGTAGCCCACCCAGGCGACGCTCACGAGGTCGCGGGTGAAGCCGGCGAACCAGGCGTCGAACGAGTCGTTGGTCGTTCCGGTCTTCCCTGCCGCGGGCTTCCCCAGTCGCTGCGCCGGGGTTCCGGTTCCCTCGCGAACGACGCCGCGGAGCAGGTCGGTGAGGATCCACGCCGTCTCCGGCTCCATCACCTGCTCGCCCGGGGTGTAGAGCCGCGCGTAGCCGCCGGCGATGCGGTCGGTGAGCGAGGCCCACGGGTCGTCGAACGCGGTGTGGTCCTCGAGCGTGCGTCCGTACCGGTCCTCGAGCTTCCTCACCATGAAGGTCGGCTTCTTCACCCCTAGCCGGTTGAAGGTCGAGTACACCTGCGCGAGCTCGAAGGGGTAGACGCAGGAGCTGCCGAGCGCGGCCGAGAAGTCCCGGTTCATCGGCGTGCTGAGGCCCAGCTTCTTCGCCCACTGGGCCATCGGCTCGATGCCCACGGCGATGAAGGTCTTCACCGCGGGGATGTTCATCGAGTTCACGATGGCGGTCCGGAGCAGCACGTCCCCGTGGAAGTCCTCGGTGTAGTTCTCCGGCTTCCAGCGGACCTGGTGCTCGGGATCGTTCTCGACGATCGGGCTGTCCACGATGACGTGGGCCTCGGTCCACTCCAGCTTCTCCAGCGCCGCGGAATAGACGACCGGCTTGAAGCTGCTGCCCGGCTGCCGGCAGGCCTGGAACGCGCGGTTGTACTCGTTGGCGTCGAAGTCGTAGCCGCCGACCATCGCGGAGAGGTACTGGCGCTGGGGATCGATGGAGACCAGCGCGCCCTGCAGCTCCGGCTCCTGCTCCAGCCGGTAGAGCTGCACCCCCGTGGGGAGCGCGTCGAAGAGCCGCCTGTCGAACTGCTCGCGGTCGTCGGTGAGGTCCTTCGCGGAGACCGAGCGCACGACGATGACATCGCCCGGAACGACCACCTTCTTCGCCGAGCCGAGCATCGCGCCCGGGTAGTAGGCCTCGGGGTTCACCTTCCGCGCCCAGCGCATCCCCAGGAGCGGGAGCACGCCCTTGTGGGTCCCCACCTGGACCTCCACGCGGGTGTCGTCCACCGAGTTCACCAGGGCGACGTAGTACGTGTTGTTCTCGATCGGCTTGCCGCCGAGCGCCTTCTCGCTCCGGTCGATGAAGGCCTTCCGCTTCTCCGGCGTGTCGAGGTTCATCACCGGGCCGCGGAAGCCCTGCCGCTTGTCCACCTGGAGGAGCCCGCCGAGCATCGCGTCCTGCGCGGCCCGCTGCTTCTCCGAGTCCATGGTGGTGAAGACCTTGAGCCCGCCCCGGAGCAGCGTGGGGTTCGAGTAGCGCTGCACCACGTCCTTGCGCACCTGCTCGACGAAGTACGGCGCGAACTCGTGGAAGACGTCCTCGACCGGGTGGACGTGGATCTCCTCGGCCATCGCCTGATCGTGCTCGGCCTTGGAGATCATCCCCTTGTCGTACATCTGTCCGAGCACGTAGCCCCGGCGCGCCTTCGCCGACTTGGGATTGAGGAAGGGCGAGTACTTGCTCGGGGCCTGCGGCAGGCCGGCGATGAGCGCCGCCTCGGCGAGCGTGAGGTCCCTCACGTCCTTGCGGAAGTAGTTCTCGGCCGCGGCCTGGACGCCGTAGCTGTGGTGCCCGAGGTACACGCCGTTCAGGTAGAGGTAGAGGATCTCCTCCTTGCGGAGCGCCTTCTCCAGCCGCAGGGCGAGGATGGCCTCGCGGATCTTCCGCTTGAGCCCCTCCTTGCCGCTGCGCTTCGTCGCCTTGGCGAAGCCCTCGGAGGAGATGAGGAGCGCCTTCGCCGTCTGCTGGGTCAGCGTCGAGCCGCCCTGCACGCTGCCCGCGCCGGTGGACTTCTTGAGCACCGTCTTGATCGCCGCGCGGAGCGTGCCGAAGGCGTCGATGCCCGGGTGGTCGAAGAAGCTCGCGTCCTCCGAGGCGATGAAGGCCTGGACCAGCCGCTTGGGAATGCGGTCGTAGGGAACGACCTTGCGCCGCTCGTCGTAGAACTCGCCGGCCAGCACCTGATCGTCGGCGTAGACCTCGGTGAGGATCGGTGGGGCCCAGGCCGCGACCCGGGGAATCTCCGGCAGGCCTTCGCTGAAGGCGTAGTAGCCCGCGAGCACCAGCACGATCCCCGCGGTTCCCCCGACCAGGGCCGCGAAGGCGAGGACCCGCGCGCTGCGCCGGAGCCAGGTCTTCCACGGCGGGCCGGGCGGTGGAGGCGGCCGCTCGGCGAGGACCAGACGGTGGCGTGCCCGCTCGGGCTGGGGATTCTCGGGAACCGGGGGGGAGGTCATGAGGGCGAAGCGCCCCGGAGGTTAGCAGAACGGACCCCGATTCCCCGCCCTGCTGCCATCCGGCCGCACGGTTGTGAGAACGTGGACGGCGCATGCAGCAGCCAGGCTCCCACCTGTCCGGCGGTCCCGCCCCGCGACCCGCGGCCACCGAGCAGCGGGTGTGCGTGATTGGCGCCGGACCGTCGGGCATCGCCGCGGCGAAGAACCTCCTCGGCGCCGGATTCCGGAACGTCGTCGTCTATGACCGGAACATCGAGGTGGGCGGCAACTGGATCTTCCGTCCCGACGACAGCCACTCCAGCGTCTTCGAGACCACCCACATCATCTCCTCGAAGCGGATGTCCCAGTACGAGGACTTCCCGATGCCGGAGAGCTACCCGGACTACCCGGGGCACGCCCAGCTCAAGGCGTACTTCCAGAGCTACGCGCGTCACTTCGGGGTGGACCGGGTGCTGCGGCTCGGCACCGAGGTGAGGAGCGCGCGTCATCGCACCGGCGGTGGATGGACGGTGACGCTCGGCGACGGACGGCGTGAGGACTTCGATGCGCTGCTGGTGGCCTCGGGGCACCACTGGGACCCGCGGATGCCGAGCTACCCCGGCACCTTCTCCGGGACGCTGATGCACAGCCACGCCTACAAGCGTGCCGAGCCCTTCGCTGGACAGCGCGTCCTGGTCATCGGCGGAGGAAACTCGGCCTGCGACATCGCGGTGGAGACTTCCCGCGTGTCGGGGCGGACGGAGATCAGCGTCCGCCGGGGCTACTGGTTCATCCCCAAGTTCCTGATGGGGCTGCCGACCGACGTCATCAACGACCGGTTGATGCGCAAGCTGCCGAAGTTCATCCGCCAGCGCGCGATGCGGCTCACCATCCACGTCGTGCAGGGGAAGAACGCCGACTACGGGTTGCCCGAGCCGAAGCACGGCCCGCTGGAAGCCCACCCGACGCTGAACTCGGAGCTCTTCTACTTCATCCGCCACGGGCGCATTCATCCGCGGCCGGACATCGCTCGCTTCGCGGGAACCACGGTCCACTTCGTCGACGGAAGCTCGGGCGAATTCGACGCCATCATCGCCGCCACCGGCTACGTGACCCGGTTCCCCTTTCTCGACACCGCCGAGGTCGGGGACTACTCGGGCCACGAGGTGCCGCTGTACCTCAAGGTCTTCCATCCGCGATTCGAGGACCTCTTCTTCATCGGGCTCTTCCAGCCGCAGGGGTGCATCTGGCCGCTCTCGGACTGGCAGGGGCGGCTCGTGGCGCGCGCGCTGCTCGGGGCCTGGAAGCGCCCGGCGAACATCGATGCGGCGATCCGGCGCGAGCTGGACCATCCGGACTTCGCCTTCACGGACTCGATCCGCCACGCGGTCGAGGTCGACTACCACGAGTACCGGGGCCGGCTCATGACCGAGGTCGAGGGCGGGCGCGCCTTCTAGCGGTCACTGCATCCCGGATGCCTCGCGGATGCCGTCGAGCTCAGCCGCGTGGGCCGGGCACGAGACCGACGCGCGGCGATCGAGGGCGGCGAGGTCGGGCGCTTTCCGGAGCGGACAACAAATGAGTCCGTCGCGGCACGGGGTGGAGAGGCCGAGAATCTCGCCCACCACCGAGGCCAGGAGCGCGGTCAGCCGCCGGTCGGCGAGTGGACCCGGCGGACCGAGCGGTCCCAGCGGGACGACGGCGGTCTTCAAGCTGGCGTCGAGCTCGCCGAAGGGCGCGGAGCAGCGCAGCGGCTCCGGAACGACCAGGACTGTCCCTCGCCCGATCACCAGGCGAGTGAGCAGCTCGGCGCAGTCACGCGGAGGCGGCGACGGAAGGGGAACGATCGCCCCGAGCTCGAACCCATAGGGCACGTACTGCGCCCGGAGGGCGTCGAGCGTCGCCCGGGCCGGGGCCACCGCGGCCTCGCCCAGCGGGACGATCCGGAACCGGGTCAGCGGCCCGACGGTGCTGCGGAGCGACGGCGAAGCGCCGGGGTGGGGAGTCGTCCCCATCCGGGGAGCGGACCCACCCGCGTCGCGGCGGGTGGCGACCTCCTCCCGGGATCGCGCGCCCTCCGGCGCAGATCCGGACACGACGGGGGGTTGGAGTTCCTTGGGCGGGCTCCGGGAACACCCGACGAGGGCCAGGACGAGGAGCAACCGGCGCATGGGCCCGTCCTACAACAGCGTCTCCGTGTCGAAACATGTTCGACCGGGGCGGACGGTAACTTCTGGTCCGGCGGGTGTCCTAGGCTTCGAAGGCAAGACGCCTGGAGGACGAATGACTGAAGATCTCGGACGCGCCGGTCGCATCGGCGCGTGGGTGGCGCTCACGCTCGTCGCGCTGACCGCCTGCAACGCGGCTCCCGCCGCCGAAGGAGCGGCCGGGGCCAAACCCACGCCCGTGGCCGAGGCGGTACGGGCGGCCACCGATCGCTCGGG